>Ga0265314_10003032_pt1 | contig 16593 bp, 14 predicted proteins | sample 4126metaG_FD_203106 | JGI IMG/M metagenome (GOLD analysis project Ga0265314, IMG submission 203106) | Rhizosphere microbial communities from Carex aquatilis grown in University of Washington, Seatle, WA, United States - 4-1-26 metaG | ecosystem: Host-associated > Plants > Roots > Rhizosphere >... | reverse complement strand
GGCCGGCAAAAAGTCCTGTCCCAGTCAGGAAATTAACCACACCCATGGCGATGCCCTTTGGATTGGTCGGGCGAATCACGGCGCAACGGGGCAGATTCGAGCTGATGAATTCGCAGGGAACGGGGAAAATCAGGTTCGTTTGCAGCTCTGGGTTTCCGGTGGCGTTGAAGTCCGGGAAGGTAAGCCCGTTCGTTGGATCGGTGAATGGCGCGATTGGCCCTTGCACGCCATTGCCTGCGAAATCCACCCACTCCAGGAAGTGGGCTACTTCGTCTCCGCCAATGCTGACCACGATTCTCAGGACTTCCAAATTGCTTGCCTTCTGGGCCATGGCTGAGTAGAGAGTGCTGCCGCCTTGCTCAATCATCGCGAAGTGGAAGGCCGCCGTGTTGGCGATCGCCTGGATGTGGTCGGCCGGACCAAAGTCATCATTGGTTCGGGGAATCGCCGGCACATTCACCAGGTCGATGGCTTGCGGGAAAGTGCCACCCAGGTCCGGATTGTCGGTGCTTCGATAGCGGGTATACCAGCTTGTGTCCACAGTGAGATTCGTCAGGCTGGTGAGCCGGCCAATGTTCTGGGCACCGGAGGCCTGACTGCTCGGCAAAGTCCGGAAGGCATCCAGATCAACGGGCTCCGCGCCTTTCGACAGCAGATACGCATTCAGAAATTCCGCATGGCTCAGTTCATCGAGAGTGTTGCTGGTGATGTACTGAGAACCGTCACCATCGAGCTTTTGGAGAGCCTTCTGGTACGGATTTTGCTTCCCCGATGTGACTCCTCCAAGCTCCGCGTATTGCTGCCAGAGGTCGGTTTCAAGGAGCTCGGCCGCAGCCAGGAACCGCAGGATGGCCACATCACTCGAGGTAATCTCGCCACTCGCCTGGGCGGTTTCGGAAGCAGTGGCCAGCAAGGAACCGCCAGTCAGAGCTGCTCCAGCGATGCCGATGCCTTTGAGAAAGGAGCGGCGCTTGACGCCGTTCATATTTCGAGACTCGGACGGAGACTTAGTTGTTTCGGACGATGCAGTGGGGACGAGGATTTCTCTTGTCATGGTCTTAGACTCCAGTCTTTTCAGAAATGATTGTCGGTGATCCCGCAACCTGGATATGTATTCACCGCAGGATGAAGGTAGGTTGTTTTGAGTTGCTGGGTGTCACGCGTGCGTCAAGAGTGCGTCAAATTATTGTTGTGCGCAGGCATCGAGGAGTTTTCCGAGTTTCGGGTACTGGCTCAGTTTGCGAAACCGTTAACCACAAAGGCCACGAAGGTACACGAAGGAATATCTGAGACCGAAGGCCTCGTTGATACTTCGTGTCCTTGGTGGTTCTGCGTCTTGTCGCCTGCATCGCGAAACTGAGCCACTAGCGAGTTTCGACGATCAGTGCGTCCGCTCCTCGCCGGCCTGTATAATGAGGGGTTTTCACTTCCGCAAGACTTCCGGGCGACGGGGTTTGCCCGGTCAATAGTTTGTACGACCAAAGACAAGGAAGGCACAGGGATGGCCACTTCGGATGTTGTGCCCCAGGAATCGTCCGGTCAACTGGGGCAAGAACGTGTCGTCGTTATTAATGACATGAGCATTCAGGTTGCGACCGTGAATGGCTCGGGGTCGCAGAGTTCGAACACTGTCTTGTTGCGCAGCATCTTCCAGATGGGCGTGCCGATTTCGGGGAAGAACCTGTTTCCTTCGAACATTGCGGGGCTGCCGACCTGGTTCACGATTCGCGCCAGTAAAGATGGATACATCGCGCGTAAGAAAGAAATCGATCTGCTCATCGCGATGAATGCGGAGACGGCGCAGGACGACGTGAAGACGCTGGCGGCGGGAGCGGCCGTGCTCTATGACGAACCGCTGGCGCTCGATAAGGTGCGAGACGACTTAACTTATTACGCGGTGCCTTTCGACAAGCTGGCGGCGACGGTGGGTGCGGAAGCCAAGCTGCGCAAGCTGATCAAGAACATGATTTACGTCGGGGTCGCGGCGCAGTTACTGGAAATCGATTTTGCCGAGGTGGAGAAGGCGATCCGCAAGCAGTTCTCGACCAAAGTGAAAGCGGCGACATTGAATCTGGCGGCGGCCAAGGCGGGCTTCGATTATGCCGTGGCTAATTTGAAGAAGCGCGATCCGTTCTACATCCGGCGCATGGACAAGACGAAAGGCAAGATCATCGTGGACGGCAATTCTGCCGCGGCCATGGGGTGCATGTTTGCCGGTTGCACCGTGGTCACCTGGTACCCGATCACGCCGTCGTCGTCGCTGGTCGAGACCATGATTGACTACATGAAGGAGTATCGCGTTGGGCCCGATGGCAAGGCGACTTTTGCCATTGTGCAAGCCGAAGACGAACTGGCGGCGATTGGCATGGTGATTGGGGCGGCGTGGGCGGGTGCGCGCTCGATGACGGCGACCGCTGGGCCGGGCATCTCGCTGATGGCGGAGTTTACGGGGCTCGCGTATTACGTGGAAATTCCGGCGGTGATCTGGGATATTCAGCGCGTCGGGCCGTCGACCGGCTTGCCTACTCGTACTGCGCAAGGCGACGTGCTTTCGACGGCGTTCCTCAGCCACGGCGACACCAAGCACATCATGCTGTTTCCGGATTCTGTCAGCGAGTGTTTCACGATGGCGCAGGATGCTTTTGACCTGGCGGAGCGCTTTCAGACTCCGGTATTCGTCATGTCGGACCTCGACCTGGGGATGAACAACTGGATGTCGGATCCATTTCCTTATCCCGACAAGCCGATTGATCGTGGAAAAGTTTTGAGTAAGGTTGACCTGGAGAAGGCTGGCGGTTTTGCCCGCTACAAGGATGTGGATGGCGATGGTGTCGGCTATCGGACGCTGCCGGGCACGCAGCATCCCGCGGCGGCTTATTTTGCGCGCGGCAGCGGACATAATGAAAAAGCGCAGTACAGCGAGCGTCCCGACGATTTCGAACGCAACATGGAGCGGATCAATAAGAAGTTCGAGACCGCTCGGGCGTTTGTGCCGCGGCCGGAGTTGATGGGCAGCGGCAAGGCGAAGATCGGCATTATCGCTTATGGCACTTCGCACTGGGCGATCATTGAGGCGCGCGATCAATTATCGAAAGACCACAAACTCGAAACGGACTATCTTCGTGTGCTGTCGTATCCGTTTACGCGCGAAGTGCACGACTTTATCGAGCGTCACGACCGCGTGTATGTGGTGGAGCAGAACCGCGACGGGCAGATGGCCACGCTGCTCAAACTTGACATCAAGCCGGAATTGACGCCGCGATTGCGGTCGATTTGCCATATCCATGGATTGCCAATCGACGCGCGGTCGGTAACTGACGAGCTCATCATGATGGAGGGCAAGTAACATGGGGAACACGCCAACTAATACGCCTGCACCAGCTGTGACTTCAGTTGTTACTCCTAAGACTAACCGCATTGGACTGCAAGTTATCGACTATAGGGGCGGTAAGACTACGCTCTGCGCCGGTTGCGGGCATAACGCGATTTCCGAACGCATCATTGATGCGATGTATGAAATGGGAGTGCAGCCCGAGCGCGTGGCGAAGTTCAGCGGGATCGGATGCTCGTCGAAGAGCCCGGCTTACTTCATGAACCGGTCGCACAGCTTTAACTCCGTGCATGGACGCATGCCCTCAGTAGCGACGGGAGCGATGCTGGCGAACAAGGACCTGATTGCTCTGGGGGTGACCGGCGACGGCGATACGGTTTCGATTGGCGCGGGGCAGTTTGTTCATCTGATGCGGCGCAATCTGCCGATCATCTACATCATCGAAGACAACGGTTGTTACGGGCTGACGAAGGGCCAGTTTTCCGCGACCGCCGATCTGGGATCAACGCTGAAGAGTGGTGTGGTGAACGACTTGCCTCCGGTCGATACTTGCGCCATGGCGATCCAACTGGGAGCCACGTTTGTGGGGCGGTCGTTCTCCGGCGACAAGCGCCAGCTTCACACCATGCTCAAGGCCGCTATCGCTCACAATGGGACGGTGATGCTGGATGTGGTTTCGCCTTGCGTCACTTTCAATGATCATGAGGGCTCGAGTAAGTCCTATAAGTATATGCAGGCGCATGACGAGCCGCTGCATGAAGTCAGCTTTGTGCCGGCGTTTGAGGAGATCAATGTTGACTACGATCCGGGGACGACGTTTGAAGTTACGATGCACGACGGGTCGAGCCTGCGGTTGCGGAAGCTGGAGCAGGCATACGATCCGACGGATAAGATTCAGGCGGTGCGACGGCTGATGGAATCGCATGAGAAAGGCGAAGTGCTGACGGGCGTGTTCTACATCAACGCCAAGGCGCCTAGCTTTATCGACATGCTGAACGTCGTCGATCAGCCGCTGGCTACGTTGCCAGAATCGGTGACCCGGCCGAGCCGGGAGGCGCTGGCGAAGTGCATGGAAGAGCTGCAGTAGGGTCTTGCGACCAAAGAAGGTCAAGCCAGCCCCGCTTGGGACCGGCTCAAGTGGTTGTAGCGAGGCAGAAGTTGTGCTTGGTCTGGACGGCCGAGGGCGGCCGTCCCTACGCGACCTTGGACGGGGCAGAGCCCCGTCACCACACGAGCGCTACCCTTCCATAGTTAGCACCACGCGAAATCTGGCGCGGCCGCTGATCATCTGATCGTAGGCTTCGGCGGCCTTTTCCAGCGGATAGCGTTCAATCATCGGACGGACTCCGGAGAGCGCGCTGAACTGCATGGTGTCTTCGGAATCCGTGGCGATTCCGGAGGCCCATCCCTGGAGCGCCTTGCTGCCCATGATCAACTGAATGGGCGTGACCGAGAGGGCGTCAGAGCCAGCGCCTACAACGATGAGCTTACCGCTGCTGGACAGTCCGTTAAACAGGGCGGACATGGATTTCGAATCGGGTGCGGTGGCGAGGATTATGCGGGCTCCGCCGAACTTCTGCAGCTCCTTGGACGGATCGCCAGCGGTGGCATCGATATAGTGAGTGGCTCCGAGTTTTCGCGCCAGGGCTTCTTTGTCTTTGTTATTGCCTCGTCCGATGGCGAAAGTGCGGAAGCCCATCTGGCGCGCGTATTGGATTCCGAGATGGCCCAGTCCGCCAATGCCTTGGACGGCGACCAGATCGCCAGCGCGTGCGCCGGAGTTGCGCAATGCGTTGAAAACCGTGATGCCGGCGCACAGGAGCGGCGCGGCTTCGGCGGCGGGGAGATCGTCTGGGATCGCGGCAACCGCCTCGGCGGGCGCGACCATGTATTCCGCGTAGCCGCCGTCGTAGCTGATGCCGGTGATTTTTTCGACCTTGCAGTTGATGAAATCGCCGCGACGGCAGGGGTTGCAAGTGAAACAATGACCCCCGTGCCATCCGACTCCGACACGCTGGCCCGGTTTCCAGTTGGCGACGTCGGCGCCGACGGTGTCGATGCGGCCGGCGATTTCGTGTCCGGGAATGCGTGGATACTGGAGGCCGGGCCAATAGCCTTCCTTGACCAGCGCGTCACTGTGGCAGATGCCGCAGGCTTCGACTTTAATCCTGACCTGGTTGCGCCCGGGATCGGGAATGTTTTTTTCGACGAGTTCGAGATTACCGCTGGCTTTGCTGACCTGGACAGCCTTCATTTTTGACATAGCTTGTTCCTCATGAGTTTAGGTTGATGGAAGTGGGATGGTAATAGGAGTGCCAACTAATTAAGATGTGCGAGGCGACGGTAAAGACTCAAGCTTCACGGGAAGAACGGGCACCGCGCCCGTCTGGAAGTTCGGCGGCCGGGGGCCGGGCGGGGACGCTGGCTCTCCACTAACTGGTTTTCTTCAACTCCCCCTCGAAGGAATGTTCGGGACTATGGCCGGGCTCGGGGAAATCGCTATCGGCGCCGTCCTGCATGGGGTCGGGGTTGCGGTGCCCGAGTTGGTCCCGCATGGAGTTGTTGCCCGTCTGGTTGCGTTCGTCGGGTTCGAGAGAACCCTTGCCGCGGTCGGCATCGTTGTGAAGATGGTCGCTGACACTTTTCGGCATGGTCGGCCTTTCTGGATGGGTGCGCAATGAGAATGATTACAGGGGTTAGGTTACGCCGAAAGCTCACAGCGAGCAACGTCGAGCTTCAGTTGTGATCAGGCGCTGATTGTCCGCTTGCCGGCTCTGTAAGGGCACGTCCGTCTGAACGAGCGAATTGTTGTAATCGTCACAATGTGTAAATTTAATAGTCGATTAACCTGATCTTGAATCTACAATAGAACATGACCGTTAAACATAGAAAGCAGTATTTGTTTGCCAGCGATTTCGATCAGACGTTGACCTTTAACGATACGGGTTACGTTCTGAGCGAGTTGCTGGGCATTTCTGTTGAGGAATTCGAGCGCAAAGCCAAGGGCATGGCGAAGCTGAACCTGGTTCAGCAGGGCGCCGAACTCTCCTATCTGCTTTTGCACGATCCCGAGTTCCGCACACGCGTCCGGCGCGACGATCTGATCGAGGCGGGCAAGCGCATTCGCCTCAAGGAAAACATCAAGCAGATTTACGAGATCCTCGACCGGCGGATCGATGGGTTCCACTTTGATTTTTATGTGGTCTCGGCGTCGCCGGTGGAGGTGATCCAGTCGGCGCTGGAGGGAATCGTGCCGGAGGACCATATTTTCGGCACCGAGTTCAAGTACAAAGCCTCGGGCGAGATTGAAAGCCTGGTGCGCGCCACGGCCGGTTATGGAAAAGTCACGCGCCTGGAGCAACTCGAAACCGAGCTCGGGATTCCGGCGGACCATATCGTCTATGTTGGCGATGGCAGTTCCGATATTCACGTCATGCTGCATGTGAACCGGCGCGACGGCTTCACCATTGCCGTGTCGGAATCGAAGCTGGTGGCGCAGATCGCAAAGCGGACGGTGCTCGGCGACAACGCCCTGGCGACGCTGGTGCCGATCCTGGAAGATATTGCCGGTTGGCAACGGCCGCAGATTCGGCAACTGTTCGAATCGTACGGCTTCCTGATTCAGGGATGGGATCGGGTGCAGACCGATTGGGTCACGCTGCGGCCCAGCATGGCCGCAGAGAAGGCCACTGTGGCGGAAGTAAAGTAAATCTCAGACCAAATCACCGCAGAGACGCCGAGCGCGCGGAGGAATCTTGATCGCCTCTTTTGCGCTCTTTTAGTGCTCTGTAGTTGGCTTTTTGTGGGTGACGAGATCCCACTCATCGCAAAAAACGCGATGAGGGGGGCACCCAGCACACCGGATAATACAACTAATTTTCAGGGGCCGGGTTCTTATTTGCCTGAGGGGTTCCCGCTCACAGGTTGGGCAGGAACTCGTCTAACCATTGCTTCCAAATATTGAGGCGCTCTTTATGAGGATGAGGTTGTCGCGCATTATTGTTGGAGTCTTGACCGTCATTTCCGCCGCCACATTCACCGTGGCGCAGGCGCAGCACGAGTCGATTCCGCAGAGTATCGAAGCCCTGCGGAAGAGTGCATCCTCGAAAACCGAGTTCACTCTGGATCACTCCATGCTGGTATTTGCGTCGAAGATGGATCCGGACAACGCCGATCTGCAGCGCGTGATCGCGGGGGTGAATGGGATCTCGGTCCACAGCTACCGCTTTCCGCGAACCTGGACGTATGACCCGGAGGCTCTCAATTCGGTGAAAGATGAATACCAGGCGGCGGGCTGGAAACAACTGATGAACAAACAAGACAAGGATGGGGGCCCGGGTGTGACCAATCTCTGGATACGATTGGAGAATAATGCGATCAGCAACGTCGCGATTCTTCAGGCCAGACCGAATGAGGTCGACTTTATCGTGGTTTCGGGGTCCATCAGTCCGCTCGACCTCGCGCATCTCGGCGGGCACTTTGGCATTCCGAAAATTGAAGGCGGAGTGGTGGTGCCCAATACAGCGCACCGGCCGTAATGTGGTGTGGCTTGGACACTCCTGTCCGCGAAAAGTGTGCAGCAGAGCAAGGGCAAAGGCAAGTGCAACGGCAACTGCAAAGGCAAGTGCAAGGGCAACCGCAAAGGCAAGTGCAACGGCAACTGCAAAGGCAGCGGACAAGAGTGTCCGCTCTACACAGCAGGGCTCGTTCTCTGAGCTCGTGAATTTGCACTTGAAGCGTTGTGGTCTCCCAGGTCTCAGAATCGAGACCTGGGGCACCGTCTCTTGGTACAAAAACAAGCGGTCGGAGAGCTAGTTTTTCTTCGGCGGCGCTCCCGCCTTGCGCAATCGCTCACGGGCTTGCGTGGCTTCGTTGGTGCGCGGATAGCGCTGGATCACGTGCTTCAATTCCTGCGTGCCCTCGTCTTCCTTTCCGAGTTCTAGGAGCGCGAATCCCTTCTTGAGCTGCGCGGCGGCAGCTTTGTTTCCGCTGGGGAAATTCTGCAGGACTAAATCATAGTTCGCGACGGCCTTCGGATAATCGGCGGCCTTGAACTCGATTTCGGCCAGATAGAAATACGCGTTCCCGGCCAGGTCAGTGTTGGGATAGAACTTGATGTAGTCGCTGAACTCCTGCGTGGCCAGATCGTTCTTGGCGCCGTTGTAGTCGCGCAGGGCGTTGTTGTAGAGCACGTCGGGCGGCGGTGCTTGCGCCATCGCCTGCGCCTGCTGCTGCGCTTGCGCCTGCTGCGCGGCGAGGGATTGCTGCGCCGATTGCATGTCCTCGAATTGCTTGCTCAGCTTGGCGAGGCGGACCTTGAGCTCGTCCATGGTGTCGTTCAGCGCCTGAATCTGGCCTGAGATCTGATCGACCTGCGCGGAGCGGTCCTGCTGCTGTTTGTTGATGGAAGTCTGCAGGTCGTTGATCGCGGCGGTCACTTTATTGGCCGCGTCGGTGTTTTGCTCGAGCAAGTTCTTCATGACTCCCATGCGCTCGTCAAACGACTGCTTCATCTGGGTTATCTGCTGCTGCACCTGGGCGACCTGGGTTTGCAGCTCGACGAGGTCTTTGTTGGCGCCGTAGGCGGAAGCGATGGAGATAACGACGAACAGCGCGAGAACGAATGGAACACGATTGGATTTCATAGTTACCCTATTTGGATGTCACTGTTTTGGATGTCAATGTTTTGCTGAGCGGTGGAGAGCCGGGCGTTTCCGCCCGGCTGGACGGGCGAGATGCCCGTCTCTCCACGCCCTCCACTTATTTTTCGTATACGAAGTGGCCGCGGCGGTTTTGCTGCCAGCAGCTTTCGTTGGACTCGGTGCAGAACGGTTTCTCTTTGCCGTAGCTGATGGTCTTGATGCGATCGCCACCGACTCCAGCTTGAATGAGCGCATTCTTCACCGCGTCGGCGCGATTGGTGCCGAGGGCAAGGTTATATTCGGTCGAGCCGCGCTCGTCGCAGTGTCCCTCGATCGTGATGTGGATGTTGGGATGCTGCTGCAGGAACTGCGCATCGCCCTGCAAGGAGCCCTGGTCGGCGGCGCGCACATCGTATTTGTCGTAATCGAAGTAAATGTCTTTGACGTTTTGCGCGAAGAGTTCCTCTTCCGTGATCGAAGGCTGTGGCGGTGGTGGCGGCGGTGGCGGCGCGTTGACGGTCACGCGCGCGGTGGCATCCTGAGTTCCGCCGGCGCCTTTGGCGATGAGACGGTAGGTGGTGGAGTCGGTCGGAGTTACCTGACGCGAGCCGCTCGAATCCACCGGGCCGATGCCGTCGATGCTGGTGTCGGTGGCGTTCGTGGTCTGCCAGGTCAGGGTTGTCGATTGGCCATGGTTAATGGTGTTCGGGTTCGCTGACAGCGAGGCCGTGGGAGCGGCTGCTGGCGGCGGCGGGGGCGGCGGCGGGGGAGCGACTTTCTTGTGGCATGCGCCCAAGAACATCATCAGGCCGAGTGCGACTACCAGGGCCGACCACTTCCTCATCGAAATTGTCATTTTCATTGCTTGCTTCACTGATTCCTCCAGTTTTCCGTGCGCCCGCGTTGTGGCGTGCAATGTGCAGATTCACGGCAGGGCGCACTCTGGGCCAGCCGCAAAACCGTGCTTTTTTTCATTTTCTTAACAGCCCGTGGTGAAACTCCAATCTGCGGCCTCAGCGCCTGAAGGCGCTTTCATGATGTAGCTCCTATGGCACGCCTGTAGGCGTGCCCTGATACGAAACTCGCTTGCGCCACACGCTGCTACCAATCTACTTCCAACTCCAATTGGGTTGCGTGTTGTTGCCCTTCAAAGTCAGCTGCTTCACATTGGTGCCGTCCGCCAGCATGGTCCATATCTGGTCGGTGCCCGAGCGGTGCGATTGAAACACGATGTGGCGCCCATCCGGCGACCAGCAGGGAAAATCGTTGCGCCCGGCATCGTGGGTGAGTTGCACCCACTGCTTGCTGGCGATGTCCATCAAATATAAATCGTTGGACCCCGGCTCTCCGGGCCCGTACTTGCGCATCCAGGAAAAAGTCAGGAATTGTCCGTTCGGGGACCAGTTGGGAGAAACGGCATAGCCTTGATCGGTGACACGCTGCACGTTCGTGCCGTCCGCTTCCATGGTATAGATCTGCGGCAGGCCCGTGCGTCCGCTGACGAAAGCGATCTGCGAGCCGGTCTTGCGATTCCATGTCGGCGAAACGTCCGGCCCCTGATCGTTGGTCAGGCGGAGCGATTTTCCTCCGGACGCGTCCACGACGAAAATGTTGGGGTAGCCGTTGCGCGAAGACGAGAAAGCAATCTTGCCATCGGGCGACCAGGAAGGCGAGAGATTCATGCCGCCAAAACGCGGGAAGCTGACCACGCGGTTGAGGTCGAATGAGTACATCATGATCTCCCACCCGCCCTTGGAGATCGAACTGAAAGCCAGGCGCGAGCCATCGGGCGAAATGCGTGGCGACAGGGAAATGCTGCCCTGGTGCGTGATCTGCTGCTGGTTGGCGCCGTCGTAGTCCATCATCCAGATTTCTTTGTGACCGGTGCGCTCGCTGACGAAGTAGATCTTGCTTTCGGCGATGCCGGCGATGCCTCCGCCCAGGCGGAAGATGATTTCGTCGGCGAATTTGTGCGCGATCACACGGGCCGCGTCGGGCGTTGCATTGTCGACGTACTGCTTGCCGAGCACTTGCGGCGACTTCTCATTCTTGACGTCATAGAGCCAGCCCTGCACCGTGACTTTGCCGGCGGCTGCGCCCAGGTTGCCGAAGGCGAGCATGGAGGTGTTGGGCGGCGGGGAACTCCACGCCGTGAAGTTGACCTCGGACGGCTGCGCTGGTTCCTGCAGCGGATAAAAACTCTTGGAGACGAGATCGAAGATTCCGGCGTTGTCGAGATCGTTCCAGAGCGTGTCGTTGAAGGCCTTGAGCAGGTCGGCGTTGGTGGGGTCCGTGGTGGAGGGCTTGAAGTCGGACGCGGCCAGGCGCACGCGCTCGACGCCGAGCCCGGTGCCGGTGCGAATCCAGTCCTGCGCAAAGCTGGTGGTCGCCAACAGAAAAAGCAAGGCAAGGGCGATCAAAGCACGATGACGGATGGGGCGAACCGAGTTACGCAATGTATGCTCCCTGTCTGGTCGTTGGTCGATGGTCGTTAGTCGTTGGCAAAACCCGGCGAGCGACTGACCTCGCGAACGACCAATGACCAGCGACCAACGACTGCCTTTCTACCGCTTGTAATCGAACCAAAACTCCACCGACACTTTGCTTCCCGGATAATCCGGTGGCAGCGGGCCGAAAGTATCAATGCGCTCGAGTGCCCGCTGGGCCGAGAGGTCGAGTGACGGCACACCGCTCGATTGCTCGATCTCAACATTCGACGGATGTCCGTCGCGCGCAATATCGAACGTAAGATAAACCCGCCTCGCCTCGGAGATGCGCGGGTCCACTTCATACTTTAACCAGTTCTCCGTCACTTTCCGCTGCACCGCTTGGACGTACCACGAAAAGCGGCTGCCAAAATCGCCGCCGCTTCCGGTAAATCCAAATCCGCCCTTGGCGCCGCCCGCGCTCATGGTGTATGGCCCGCTGACCGGACCACCCTCGCCATAAGGAATTTGATTCGACTCGGGTGGTTCTGGTTCGGCCTTGCGCTGCGTCGCGCTCGGCGGGGTGGGCTTCATTTTTGTCTTCGCGTTCTTGTCGGGAATCGGAATCGCTTCCGGTTCCTTCTCCTGAACCATGGGTTGTGATTTTGCCAACCCCTTGGATTCCGTTGCCACCACATTCGTTGTCTCGGCGGGATTCGCGGGCAACGGAACTGCGCTCACCAGCGTCGCTCCCATGGCATCTCCGCCGCCGCCGCTGCCCCAGCCTTCGCCGCGGAAGCTGTGAATGAACGTGGCATAGAGCAGGACGAACGCCGCGAATGTTACGTGCAGTCCGAGCGACCAGGCCAGAGGCCGGCGCAACTGCGCGGGTTCGGAATAGATATCGCTATCGTACATATCGATATCAGTGTCAGCGATGGCCGCCACGGCTATCCATCGGCTGCGTAACGATACTTACGTTGGTGATGCCTGCCTGCTTGATGGCGTCCATCACGGTGGCGAAGGCGCCAAACGGAACATCTTCATCGGAGCGCAAAAAAATCGACTGGTGTTGGGGATCGCGAATTCTCCGCTTCAGGGTCGCTCCGATCTGGTTGATGTTGATGGGATCGTTGCCGAGATAAACTTTCTGCGATTTGTCGATGCTGATCACCAGGCGCTCTTCGGTGATCTCTTTGACGGTCCGGGTGTGGGGCACGTTGACTTCGATACCGGACTGCAGGATGGGCGCGGTCACCATGAAAATGATGAGCAGCACGAGCACGACATCCACCAGCGGCGTGATGTTGATGTCAGAGAGCGCGGTCTGGGTGCGTCCATTTGCGGAAGTGAAGGCCATCAGCGGCGCGCCTCCGGGGGCGATGGCGCTTGCTGGTGCTCCACCAGATTGAGCATCTCCAGGATGAAGTCGTCATTGCGCGTCGCCATCTCACGAATGGAGCCAATGATGAGGTTGTAGGCGATCACCGCCGGGATGGCTGCAGCCAGGCCGGCAGCGGTCGTGATCAGAGCTTCGGAAATTCCGGGAGCGACGGCGCGCAAAGTTGCGGCGCCAGCCGTGCCCAGTCCGTGGAAGGCGTCGATAATTCCCCAGACGGTTCCGAACAATCCAATGAACGGCGTAACCGCGCCCGTAATCGCCAGCCACGGGACATTGCGTTCGAGGCGTGTGATCTCCTCGGAAGACGCGACCTGCATGGCGCGCTGAATGGCGACGAGATTGTGGATGCCGCCCGTTGTTCCCATCTGGCGTTTGAACTCTTCGAGTGCGCCTTCGAAGACTCCGATCAGTGGGCTGGGACGGAACTGTTCGGCGGAGGAGGCGATGTCCTGCAGGCGCTGCGCCTTGCGGAAGCCACGGATGAAGCGTCCGCTCTGCTCGCGGGCGCGGCGAATCAGACGCCACTTGGAAAGAATCACCGCCCAGGAAAGCACGCTGAAGGCGAGGAGCAGGAGAAGCACTGACTTGGCGACCGGACCGGTCTGCAGGACGAGATCGACGATTTCGCCGCCGACAAAAAACAGGAGGACGGAAGAAACTTGCATCGGTTTAGGGAAAACCCCTGGTTAAGATTATAGACCAGGGAAGCGGCATACTCCGACAAGGTGCCGCATCGGTCAATGCGGTCGTTTGCTTGCGTGCATCTGCGCCGGGCCGCGACAGCTACGAACTCGGAATCACGGCCTCGACTTCATTGGAATACGCGCTTTGCTGACCTTGGGCGTCCACCGCAGTGGTGACGTAATAGTAGGTCGCCCCGGGGACCACGGTAGAGTCGGTGTAGCTGGTCGAAGCATCAAGCGTGCTGTTGATCATTGAAAACGGGCCTGCCTGGGCGGTACCGCGGTACACGTTGTATCCGACCGGGCTCCCGCTTGCAGCGTCCCAGGAGAGATTCACGTTATAGGCAGTCTGAGCCACGCCTTTACCCGTCACCGCTTCGACGGTTGGCGAGTTCGCTGCGTTGCTGATGAATCCCACTTTGGAAGAAGCTGTTCCGGAAGCGTTCGGCGTGAATTGAATGGTGACGGCGAGGCTCTTTCCCGCTGGAATTGTCACTGGCAGTTTCAACCCGACGATGGCAAACTCCGAACTGGCCGACCGGTCCGACGAGATCGTGACGGCGGCGTTCGCGGCGGTGAGCGTAGCCTGCAAGCTGGCCGTCGATGCGACCGTGACATTCCCGAAATTCAGAGTCGCTGGCGTTACTCCCAGCTCCGGGCTATTGGGGATGAAACCGAACCCACGGACACTGAGGTTAAGAGGGGACTTTGGGTCGTTACTAACGAGCGTGATAATGCCGTGGCTGTAGCCTTTGGCAGTCGGCTTGAAAGTAAAGGGCAACTCGACGCTCGCGCCGGGCTTGAGCTTCACCGGCACGGGGAAACTGCCGAGCGAGAATTCGCCTCCCTGTTCCGACCTGGAAGTGATCTTCAGCGTTCTCGTGCCGGTGTTCGAGAGTTGGATCGAGGCAGCAACGGACTGGCCGACCTGGACCTCGCCGAAGCCATGAGCGCAAGGTCTACATTCAAGTTTCTGCGCCCAGGAGGAGACAGGCGCCAGCCAACAGAGCAGCAGTGCGACTGCGAATAGGGGGAAGGCTCGCATGACTCAATCTTCGCGAATCGGCAACTTTCAAGGCAAAATCGTTTGTGCATTTTTCACAACTTTAGTTCCGCTTTGGGACAAGGCGTTGGTTTCGCGCATCGGGGAGGGGTGGTCTGTGCTATGCTGCGCGTAAATTGGCGAGCGTCGTTCAATTGAAGACAGTCGCCATTTGAAGATCGCAGGACCCTTGTGCTGGCCGAACTTCGACTCGAAAACTACGCAGTGATCGACAATGTCGCGATCGAATTCGCGCCTGGTCTGAATCTTCTGACCGGCGAAACCGGGGCGGGGAAGTCGATCCTTATTGACGCGCTGGGATTGCTGCTGGGGGAAAAGGCGTCGTCCGACGTGATCCGCACCGGCGCGGAGCGGGCCGTGGTCGCAGCGGTGTTTGAGAGCGACGGAGCCGCGGCACGCGCCATCGAAGACATCCTCGAAACCAACGGTCTGGACGCGGAGAATGGCTCGCTGATTCTACGGCGCGAGATCGCTCCGGGCGGCAAGGGACGCGTCTTCATCAATAATCAGCCGGCGATCGTGGCGGTGCTCAAGCAGATTGCGCCGCACCTGGCGGTGATCCACGCGCAGAATGAATCGATCGTGAACTTCGATGCCGCGGCGCGGCAGGACCTGCTCGACGCTTACGCGGGAGTCGAATCGAAGGACGTTTTCGCCGCTTACGATCACTGGAAGCAGATTCGCGGACGCATCGCCGAACTCGAACAGGACGAGCAGGATCGCATGCGGCTTCTCGACCTGTGGAACTTCCAGTCACATGAAATCGAAGAGGCGCGTCTCCGGGCGGGCGAAGACGAGCAACTGGAATCGGAGAAGCGCGTCTTGGCCAATGCCGAGAAGATTTACGGCGCGGCCATCAATGCCTTCGACCTGCTGTACGAAGGGAATGCTTCAACCTCGTCGAGCTTGCGAGCCGCGCAGAAGCACCTGGAGGAACTGGCTCGTTATGAGCCGAAGTTTCAGGAAGCGCTTTCTGCGCTCGATTCGGCGCGCATCAGCGTCGAAGATGTGGGAGCGACGCTGCGCGATTACGCCGGAGGAATCCAGGCTTCTCCCGAGCGCTTGGCGGAGATCGAAGAGCGGCTGGCGCTGCTCGATCGTCTGAAGCGCAAGTACGGTCCTACGCTCGATCAGGCCATCGCTTTCGGTGAGGATACACGCCGCAAATTGTCGGAGATGGAGAATAAAGATCAAGTGTTACTTGAGCTCCGGGCGATGCTGGCCGTGGCGGGCGGAGAATATCGCAAGGCTGCGCGTGCCGTCTCGCGCAAACGATCCGAGGCGGGACGGAAACTGGAGAAGCTGGTCGAGGGCGAGATCAACGACCTGGCGATGCGCGCCAGTTTCCGCATTGCGGTTGAAGAAAACGACGACGAAGCACATTGGACTTCTTCGGGCATCAACCAGGTCGTCTATTTCATTTCGACCAATACGGGAGAGACGATGCGTCCGCTGGAGCAGATCGCCTCGGGCGGCGAACTTTCGCGGGTCATGCTGGCGTTGAAGGCGAGCGTCGAAGCGGGAAAGGGAAGTGTGGCGCGGACGCCCTCGCCCACGTCGAAAGCAGCTCAGCGGACATTAGTTTTCGACGAGATCGATACCGGCATTGGAGGGCGCGCCGCCGAGGCCGTGGGGAAGAAATTGAAGGCGCTCGCCAAGGGCAATCAGGTGCTCTGCGTCACGCATCTGCCGCAGATTGCAACCTTCGCCGATCACCATTATCTGATCGAGAAGCGCGAATCCGGGGGCCGCGCCAAGACCTCCGTCCGCCAGATCACCGGCGAAGAACGCACCGAGGAAGTGGCGCGGATGCTGTCGGGAGCCAAGCTTACCGAGACTTCCCGGAAACACGCGGAGCAGATGATTAAGGCGAATGGGTGAGTTCCGATTTGGGTCGGGCGGGCTATCGCGCGGAGGAGAACATCGGGCGCTCCGACCAAGAGCCTTGACCACGGGGGACACAGGGTGGCACGGGGGAAGAGCGATTCCGAAATTGCCGCAGACCCGTGATTTTTGCCGATCATCACCACTTGATCTTCGCTGAAA
>Ga0265314_10003029_pt1 | contig 16599 bp, 17 predicted proteins | sample 4126metaG_FD_203106 | JGI IMG/M metagenome (GOLD analysis project Ga0265314, IMG submission 203106) | Rhizosphere microbial communities from Carex aquatilis grown in University of Washington, Seatle, WA, United States - 4-1-26 metaG | ecosystem: Host-associated > Plants > Roots > Rhizosphere >... | reverse complement strand
GCCCCATTCGGGCGGCGAGAAGCCGAGCTTGCGGCGCGTGAGCCGCCAGCCCTCAATCAGCTTGTTCTCTTTCAGATGATCCATATAGGCGGCCATGCGGCGCGCGAAGTCCGTATCCTTGGTGCCGGGCTTCAGATCGAACCAGGTGTGATAGTGATCCATGACGGCGCTCCTTCGACGGAGCGCGAGGATATTCACCAGGCTTTGCGTGACCACATCGCCGCGCGCATAAGGGCTGCGCGTCAGACGAAGCTCAGCGCGGCGATGCCGAGCAGCAGGACCGATGCGAAGGTCAGATAAAGCGCAAGATTGAAACGGATCATGCGTGACAAAAGCAGATTGTAGACCATGTGCGCGGGGTCGGCGCGCTCGGGTTCATGGCGGTACATCCGCATCGTGCTGCGCAGAATCGACATGACCAGAAACGCGCCCGCAACAAGACAGGCAAGCGAAATCAGGATCGGGATTTTCGGCCAACCATGATCCAGAGCGAACGTGTCGGCGACAATGAAGAGACCCTGGCCCGCCAGAAGTGCGCCGGCTTTTTCGGTGTTGTGCTGCACACCATCGCGCAGGCGTTCCACCGCCGCAGAGCCGTCCAGCCCGCGGGTCGCATTCTGGAACGCGGTCTCGCGCTCATCGGCCGCGGGAATGCCGAAAATCCAGCCGAAGAGATGCTGGAACATCGCGGGCCTAACCCAGCGACTTGACGATTTCTTCCGTCATCTTCTTGGCGTCGCCAAAGAGCATCATGGTGTTGTCGCGGAAGAAGAGCTCGTTCTCCACGCCCGCGTAGCCGCTGCCCATGCCGCGCTTGATGAAGAGCACGGTCTTGGCCTTCTCCACGTCCAGGATCGGCATACCGAAGATCGGCGATTTGGGATCGGTCTTGGCGGACGGATTGGTCACGTCGTTGGCACCAATGACATAGGCCACGTCGGCCTGCGCGAACTGGGAGTTGATGTCTTCCAATTCGAACACTTCGTCATAGGGCACATTGGCTTCGGCGAGCAGCACGTTCATGTGGCCCGGCATGCGGCCCGCCACCGGATGGATGGCGTAGGAAACCTTCACGCCTTCCTTCTTCAATATGTCGGCCATTTCGCGCACGGCATGCTGCGCCTGCGCCACCGCCATGCCGTAGCCCGGCACGATGATGACGCTGCCCGCGTTCTTCATGATGAAGGCGGCGTCTTCCGCGCTGCCTTGTTTGACGGGGCGCGTTTCGGCGGGACCGGCCGGTCCGCCCGTCTCGCCGCCAAAGCCGCCGAGGATCACGGAGATGAAGCTGCGATTCATCCCCTTGCACATGATGTAGGACAGGATCGCGCCGGACGAGCCGACCAGCGCGCCGGTGATGATGAGGGCGGAGTTCTCCAGCGTGAAACCCATCGCCGCCGCGGCCCAGCCCGAATAGGAATTGAGCATCGAGACGACCACCGGCATGTCCGCGCCGCCGATGGGAATGATGAGCGTGATGCCGAAGACAAAGCTCAAGACCGCGATGGCCCAGAACGCCCAGGCCGGCTGGTGCAGTGCGAAGAAGACGATCAGCCCCGCGATGACGAGGAAAAGAACGATGTTCAGCACATGGCGCGCGGGCAGGATGATCGGCGCGCCGCTCATGTTTCCATTGAGCTTGGCGAAAGCGATGATGGAGCCCGCAAAGGTGATGGCGCCGATGGCGACGCCGAGCGACATTTCGATGAGGCTTTGCGTGCGGATCGCGCCTTCCGCGCCGATGCCGAACGCATCCGGTGAATAAAACGCCGCGCCTGCGACCAGCACCGCAGCCAAGCCAACCAGCGAATGGAACGCCGCCACAAGCTGCGGCATGTCCGTCATGGCGATGCGCCGCGCGGTCACCGCGCCGATGCCTCCCCCGATGCCGAGACCGGCGACCACCAGAACCCATGTCAGCGGATCGGTCACGCCCGCCACCCACAAAGTGGTGAGAATGGCGATGGTCATGCCGATCATGCCGTTGCGGTTGCCCGCGCGCGACGTGGCGGGTGACGACAACCCGCGCAGCGCCATGATGAAGAGGACGCCCGAGACAAGATAGAGAATGGCTGCGATATCGGCTTTCATGCCGGTCAGCCCTTCTTCTTGTACATGGCGAGCATTCTCTGCGTGACAAGGAAACCGCCGAAGATGTTCACGCTCGCGAGGATCAGCGCAAAGAAGCCGAGGATTTTCGAAGTCCAAGCGGCCTTAGTGTGGTCGGCACGTTCGTCCAGCTTCGCACTAACAGCTTCGTAAATGCGATTGCCGTAGTGCTCAGAAGGTTGTCGTTCGACCTGTTGCCCTGCCACATACACATTGGCATTGTTGTCGACATGAACGGGGATACCAGGCAGCGCCGTGGTTACCGCCACCGCGATCAGGGCGCCGACCACGATCACCGAGGAGATCGCGTTGGTCACGGCCATCAGCGGCGTGTGCAGCGCAGGCGTCACGCTCCACACCACGAAATAGCCCACGAAGATCGCCAGCACGAAGATGGTCAGGCGGAAGACAATGGGATCGACCAGTTCCATGTTCAACCCTTCAGACTTGGATGCACGATTTCGCCATTGCGCGTCACGCCCGCGCCTTTGACGATGTCGTCGTCCCAGTTGAGCGCGAGGTCGCCGGTTTTCTTGTCCACGATCAGCGCGACGAAGTTAAAGAGGTTGCGCGAATACAGGCTCGACGTATCCGAAGCCAGGCGCGCGGGCAGATTGGTGTAGCCCATGATGGTGATGCCGTTGGTCTGGATCACTTCATCGGCCTTGGTGAGCGGGGTGTTGCCGCCCTGCTCCGCCGCAAGATCGACGATCACCGAGCCGGGCTTCATCGTCTTGATCATCTCTTCGGTGACCAGCACCGGCGCCTTGCGGCCGGGGATCAGCGCCGTGGTGATGACGATGTCCTGCTTCTTGATGTGCTCGGCGGTGAGCGCGGCCTGCTTGACCTGATATTCCGCCGACATCGGCTTGGCGTAACCGGCGGCGGTTTCCGCCTGCTTGAACTCTTCATCCTCGACCGCCACGAAACTCGCGCCGAGCGATACGACTTGTTCTTTCGTCGCGGGACGCACATCGGTTGCCGTCACGATGGCGCCCAAGCGACGCGCGGTGGCGATGGCCTGCAAGCCCGCAACGCCGACGCCCATGATGAACACGCGCGCCGGGGCGATGGTGCCGGCCGCCGTCATCATCATCGGAAAGGCGCGGCCGAACTGCGCGCAGGCATCGATCACCGCCTTGTATCCGGCGAGGTTCGCCTGTGAGGACAGCACATCCATCGATTGCGCACGCGAAATGCGTGGGATGAATTCCATAGCGAAGGCGTTCACGCCCTGCGCGGCCAATTTTGCGATGACGTCTTTTTCCGAATAGGGCGCGAGCAGCGACGCATACACCGCACCTTTTTTTATCGCCTGAATTTCGTCGGGCTCCGGCCCGCGCACCTTCAACACGATGTCGGCATCGCGCAGCATGGTCGCGCGGTCGGGCGACACAGTCGCGCCGGCGGCGATGTAATCATTGTCGAAGACCTGGGCGCCGTTGCCGGCACCGGATTCCACGGTCACCTCGAGCCCAAGATTCTTGAGCTTCTTCACCGTTTCCGGCGTTGCGGCGACGCGGGTTTCACCCGCGCGGCGCTCCTTGAGGACGGCGAGTTTCATGCGCGGGATGCGCTCAGCCGTGGGTGCGGAAGATGGCGAGGAGGATCATGATGATGGCGATCGAGAGGGACATCCACTTCACGAAAGCCACGAAGCCATGCCATGTGCGCAGATGGTCCTTCAGGTCCATCGTGCTGGTCTGGCCGCCGCCCTGGTGAAGGATTTCCTCGTCCGTCTCGCTCATTATTTTCCCCAGTGATGTGGCGGATTTCGAACCGGGCGGGACTATAGCAAAGGCCCCTTCCCCGGCAACCGCGACAATCTTGCCTATACGCGCCGGTTGGGGACGGAGTGGTTCCAGTCGGCCAGAAGCGCATTGAGCGCGGAAACAAGGGCCAGGGGCTGGTCCAGCATGACGTGGTGCTTGGCTTCGGGGATGGTGACCACCGGGGCGGCGCGGCCCAGAAGGTTGAACATGTACTCGCCGATCTCCGGCGGCATGAGGACCGATTCGGCGCCGCGGAAAATGCCGATCCGGCATTTGGTGGCCCGCAGACAGGCGGCGGTGTCGCCGATGGAGAAGTCCTGCCAGATGAAGGGATCGAACTTCCAGGTGAAGCCGCCTTCCACCTTTTTGAGCGAATGCCGCGCCACCCAGTCCACGATGTAGAGATTCTCGCTGGTCTGCGGCGGCATCAGCCGAAAGCGCGACAGCGCCTTGGCCATGTCCGGGTAGACGTTGTGCGGCTTGAACTCGCGCTTGGGCGGGCCGCCGCCCGGGCGTTCCGGCGGATTGACCGGCGAATCCACGATGACGGTACCGGCGAGACGGTCGCCATATTTGGCGCCGGTGAACATGGTGATGAAGCCGCCGAAGCTGTGCGCCACGATCACCGGGGGCTCCTGCGGCGCGAACATGCCGGCAGCTTCGCAGACCGCGAGCTGCTCTTCCGAGAAGACTTCCGCGGAATAGTTTTTGCGCCAGTCCGAATCCCCCATGCCGGAGAAATCCATGGCGGCGACGTTGTAGTCGTCCGCGAGATAGGGCGCGATGAAACTCCACCAATAGGCATGCGCGGCATTGCCGTGGACCAGCAGCAGCCCCGGCTTGGCGCGGTCGCCCCAGCGCAGATAATGGATCTTCGCGCCGTCCACGGTGACGAAAGCGCTTTCCGGCTGGACGGCGACGGTGCGCGTGAACCATTCCGGCGCGGGCGGCACGTCGCCATGGAACGGCGCCAGCGGGCCTTCGCTCGCCATGTATGCTGCGCGGTCGATCTGCTTATCCGCCATTGTTATTTCCGGGCCATCATTTGCGAGGAGGCCGCTTGCCCAGCGTCTTGAAGATGCCGGTGCCGGTCATGATCGTGCGGTCGCCGCACCAGATGCGGCCCTGGATCGTGTAGATGTCGTCATCGACGCCAACCACTTCGCCGGTGCCTTCTACCCAATCGCCAAGCTTGGCGGCGGACAGAAAATCGGTGAGCAGGCGGATCGTGACCCAGTAGTGATCCTTCGCGCGCATCGAGACGGCGTGGCCGAACGCGGTATCGGCGAACGCCATCAGCATGCCGCCATGGCAGTTCATCATGCCGTTGGTGTGATGTTCGCAAACGAGGAAGGCGCGCGTGTAATCCTCGCCGGGACCGATGCGCTCATAGAGCGGGCCGATCTGGTTGCCGAAGCCGCGGAACCAGTTCATGCGCTGAAAGCCCGGCGGGATGGGCGGCGCGTCGTCGTCGAGAAGATCGTCTGTCATTGCTGCCAGTCTAGCCAGCGGCCATGCGGGTGGCAAAGCGCCAAGGTCCGCGCGTCGCGCACGCCGTCATGATGGCGGGTCACCTCGATGCTGTTGCTGCCGTCGACTTTGCCCTCGATGGCGATGCGCCAGATGGGACGACGCAGGCCTGCCAGCGTGAGGATGGAGTCCAGCGCTTCGCGCATCTCGCCCGAGAACTGGTAGATGACATAGGAGTGATAGACGCAGACCGGCTGGTCTTCCGGAATGGCGCGGAAAGCGTCCGGCAGCAGATCGAGCGCGCTGCCGACGCGGATTTCCGGCCGTTCCGATGCGTAAGCCTTGAGCGCGGCTTCGAGACGCTCGAAGCGGCCTTGCGTGTCCGGCCACACCAGCGCGCGCAGCCAGTCGCGCTGTTCGGGATCGTCGAGATTCACCGGATTGAGCTCAAGGCCGACGCGGCTGGCGATTTTCGGATTTGGGCCGAGCGGCGGGTTCTTGTCGCCGCGCAATTCGCAATCGATCACCAGCGCGGGATTTTCCACCGGCAGCGCGAACGTCTCCTTCCCGCGATGATAGCGCACGCCGTAACGGTCCCAGATGAGATTGAGGCCGGCGCTGGGGCCGATCTCGATGAGGTTCAGCGGTTCGCCCGCATCCTTCGCCACCGCGCGGAACGCCGGATGCAGCAGCGCAGAGCGGCCGACCTCATTTGTGTTCGTCACCTTGCCGGCAATGAGCGGCACAAGTTGATCGTGATGTTTGGCGACAAAATCCACGAAAGACACAAACGGATCCTCGCCCTCGATGCGCGCGCCGCCGTTCAGATTGGGATAGAAGCGGCGCAGCGGATGATCGGCGCCGCGCAGCAGAAGATAATGCACGCCGCCGAAGAGGATGTTGGCGGCGGGCTGGCCTTTCTTCGCCTGCGCCGCGAAGTCGCGAAGCTGCGGATTGTCGCGCACGCCTTCGGCCAGGCGCGCATACAGCGGACTGTCCGCGCGCTTGGCCTCGCCGATGAAATAGTCCCAATAGTCGAACGGCTTGTCGCTCATTTGGGCAGCGGCACGCCCGCCTGTTTGAACGCCGCGCGCTGGCGCTTGGCGAGCGCCTCCATGTCGAAATCGGCGATCTCCTCCTCGAAGTGGTCGTGGAAGTTCAGCTGCGCGCCGAGACGGATGAGCGCACCGCCGAGGCCGATGGCGGCGCGGTCCATGAACACGAATTCGCGCGGCGGGCGGATGCCGCCCATCGCCTTCAGCTTCGCGTGGACGTCGTTGGCCTGCTTCATGCCGTATTCCGCTGCGGGCACACCGTCGTCCACGACCCGCACGCGATCGTCGAGCAAGGGCGCGAAGATGAAGCCGGCCCACATGTTGAGAATCTTCACCATCTCCGGCGTCGGCTTCCTGAAACCCCAGGCTGCGTAGGACTTGGCAGCCAGTTTCTCGTCTTTGGATTGCAGCGCCCGATAGAGCCCGATCACGCCGTTCACGAATTCCGGCGTGAAGGTGCGCACGCAGCCATAATCCAGCAGATTTATGCCGCCGTCGTTGCGCACCGCGTAATTGCCCAGATGCGGATCGCCGTGGATCACGCCGTAGCGCGCGAAAGGCCGCCACCACGCCTTGAACAATGCGGTCGAAATGGCGTTGCGCATGGCGAGCTTCGCTTTCTCGAATTCCGCAATCGGCGCGCCCTCCAGCCACGTCATCGTGAGCAGGCGTTTGGTGGAAAGCGATTCCATCGGTTCGGGCACGGCGATATCGTCGCGGTCCTGCAGCATGAGAGAATAGAGCTTCATGTTCGCGGCCTCGCGCACATAATCGAGTTCTTCGGCGAGACGTTCGGCGATCTCCTTGCCGAATTCGGTGGTGTCGATGGTGCCGTCGAAGCCGCGCTGGAGCATCAGCGCCGTCTTAAGTTGACGCACATCGGCATCCACTGCCGCATCCATCGCGGGATATTGCAGCTTGCAGGCGAGTTTTGTTCCGTCCTTCGACACGGCGCGGTGCACCTGCCCCAGAGAGGCGGCCGCCGCGGCCTCCTTGTCGAAAGATTTGAATTTCTTTTCCCAACCTTTGCCGAGTTCCGCTTCCATGCGCCGGCGCACGAAACTTGCGCCCATCGGCGGCGCGCTTGCCTGCAAAGTGAGCAAAGGCGCCGCGACGTCCGGCGGCAGCACGCCGGGAACGGTCGCCACGAATTGCGCGACCTTCATCACCGGGCCACGCAGGTTTCCCAGCACGCGCGTGAGATCGGCGGCGTTCTGCGCCGAAATCGCCTTTGTGCCACCCAGAGACCGCGCAGCGCCGCGGGCGGCAACTCCCGCCAATCCGCCGGAAACGCGCGCAAACCGCGTGATCCTTTTTGCTATGCCGTCTTCGCGTTTGTTCATGAGGTCTTTATGCGCGACACGGGCGCTAACGGTTCCTTCACCATCTTCTCCGCCTTCACTGACCGATCCTCGCCGCAAATGCTTTTGTCGTCCATTCGCAAGGTGTCGCAAAGCGAGACCTTAAAGCGGATTTTACCATTGGGGGGCGACTATCCATGCGCGAAGGGACCCGAAAGCACATGGCGCAGACAATTCTCATTGTTGACGACGATCCCGTGCAGCGCCGATTGCTCGAAGCCGCGATCACGCGCTCGGGCATGACGGTGGTGACCGCCCCCGGCGGCCAGCCGGCGCTCGACCTTCTGAGCAGCCCGCGCGGCGACCAGATTTCGCTCATGCTCCTGGACCTTGTGATGCCCGACATGGATGGGCTTCAGGTGATGGAGAAGATGCGCGCCATGCATCCGGAACTTCCCGTCATCGTGCTCACCGCCAAGGGCGGCATCGATTCCGCCGTGGAAGCGATGCGCGCGGGCGCCAGCGACTTCCTCGTGAAGCCGGCAAGCCCGGAACGCATCACCGTTTCCATTCGCAATGCGCTGAAGATCGGCACGCTGACCGGCGAAGTCACCCGCCTGAAGAAGAAGACGGAAAACCGTCTGGTCTTCGAAGATCTCATCGCTACCTCCGGCGAGATGAAGCAGGTCATTCGTCTGGGTCAGCGCGCGGCGCAATCCAACATCCCGATCCTGATCGAAGGCGAAAGCGGCGCGGGCAAGGAACTGGTCGCACGCGCCATCCAGGGCTCCTCCGAACGCGCGGGCAAGCCGTTCATCACGGTGAACTGCGGCGCCATTCCGGAAAATCTGATCGAATCCATCCTGTTCGGCCACGAGAAAGGCTCGTTCACCGGCGCGTCCGACAAGCATCTGGGCAAGTTCCAGGAAGCGGACGGCGGCACGCTCTTCCTCGATGAAATCGGCGAACTGCGCCTCGACATGCAGGTGAAGCTGCTGCGCGCGCTGCAGGAAGGCGAAGTCGATCCGGTCGGCTCCAAGCGTCCCGTCAAAGTCGACGTGCGCATCGTCTCCGCCACCAATCGCGACCTGGCCGAGCGCGTGCGTGAAGGTCTGTTCCGCGAAGACCTCTATTATCGCCTCAACGTGTTCCCCATTTTCGTGCCGCCGCTGCGCCAGCGCCGCGAAGACGTCCCCGCCCTCGCCCGCCATTTCATCGCCCGCTTCGCGGCGGAAGAGAACAAGGCGGTCACCGGCCTTACGCCGGAAGCGACCGATCTGATCGAGCGCTTCAACTGGCCGGGCAATGTGCGCCAGCTCGAGAACACGATCTTCCGCGCGGTCGTGCTGTGCGACGGATCGGTTCTGGATGTTTGCGACTTCCCGCAGATCGCTTCGGCGCTGGGTGTGGAAGTATCCGCGCGCCGCACGCATGCGCCGATCATGGCGCCGGCACCGGCCTATGCGCCGTCGCCGGTCCAGCATGGTCAAGCAGCGCCGGTTCATTCCTCGCCTTATGCTCTGGCGGCGATGGATGGCGGCGGACATATGCGCAAGCTGGAAGAGATCGAGTCCGAAATGATCCGCCTCGCCATCTCGCATTATGAAGGACACATGTCCGAAGTGGCGCGCCGGCTCGGCATCGGCCGCTCGACGCTCTACCGCAAGCTCAAGGACCTCGGCCTCGAACAACACATCGAGGAAAGCGAAGAGGCCAAGCGCGCGGCGGGTTAACCGGTTACCACGCGATCTTTTCAAACAGCGCGCGCAACTTGGCTCCGCGCGCGGGATTCACGTTTTCGATCCAATTGACCCGGCCATCGAGATGCCGCCGGAAATCGGGGTGGTCTTCCCGATTCTGGCCGGACGCTCCGTGGCTTTTGCAGTTGTGAAGTATGGCTTTCAACCGGTCGTATTCCGGACGTGCGATGTTGACGTGAGCATTGACCACAATCCCCGTCAGGCTCTGGCGCATATGGCCGTACATGACGCGCGTTTTTTTTGAATGTATGGAGAAACCTTCGTCGCGTGATATGGCATCCACGGCGTTCTGGAAGGCGCGAATTCGCTCTGCAAACCCGGCGTCGCCCGAGAAAGCAAGATCGTCCGCGTAGCGCGAATAGTTTGCCCCATATCGGGCGGCCAAACCTGCAAGGCGTTGGTCGAGACGCCAAGCCGCGAAATTCGCCAATGCCGGTGAGGTTGGCGCGCCTTGCGGAAGATGCGGCTGAGAAAGCAGCTTTCGCTCCGTCCAATCGAAGGGCTCCGCGCCCGAAATTTCATTGAACGCCGAGACCGGCGTCGTTGTCATGCAAAGGCGGGTCAGAAGATCCGCAACCTGCTGGGGATAGCCGAGGCATCTGAACAGCATTTTCACGCGGCCTTCCGCGATGGCGTGAAAGAAATTTCGAATATCCATCGCCAGCACACAGACTTCGCCTGCATGGATAGATGCCGAACTCCGACAAGAACGCCCCTTCACGAAACCATGCGCCCGATCATTGACAGGGACGCGATCCAAAATTTCACGAAGGATTTTTTGCTGAACTCGCTTGATGGTCGCCTTTGGCGATTCAATCAGCCTGGGGCGCCCGGAACTTTTCTTCAGAATTGTAAAACTGTAGTGCTGTAACTTCTTCTCATTGACCAAGGCGTGTTGGCGCCTGACATCTGCGAGCCAGTCCAGATGACCGATCGATATGCCAAGCCATTCCGCCAGGTGGCCCGATGTTTTGATGCAAGGTATCTCAAGACCAGCAAACGGGGGCGACGGAGCGAACGCCGGCGCACTGAGAACGACGGGGAGCCGTATGTTTCGCCGGGCGACGGCTTTTGCAAACAAGCGGAAATGAACCGAGCCGCCGAGCCACCGATAAATCTGGGAAGGAGATGGCTGCGGCCCGTCTTCAAACTCCGCAATCACACTGCGGGCCAGCTTTCTCTGAGATGTTTCAGCTATGCGCCCGACATGCTTTCGGAGGCGCTGGCGCATTGCCCGTTCGGTCCAGGCACCCGAAGCAAGCAAAACCGAAATTCGGTTGCGTATGACGTCATGACTCTTCATTCACGTACCCAGGCGATGCAGCGGACGCTTCAACCCATCGCTCTTTGCGTGATCGGACGTAGGCAGAGCCTACCGGGGATCACGCCGTGAAATGCCCAAGTAAAAACAAAGACCCCGGGGTGACCCCGGAGCGCCGCAACCTGCACAAGTGCAAGTTAACGGCATCTTGAAGCGTCCGCCGCTCGCGCGAATACTACGCATCCTTGAGTAAACCGACAATGACCGAAGCTGTTTCAAAGTAGATCGGTCTGTTTTTGGTGGCGCTACTCGCGGCTCATGCCCAGGGCGCTGAGATAGAGGTCCAGGATCGCGTCCTGTTCCTGGCGGTCGGCGGTGTCGAGCTTACGAAGCCGCACGACCTGGCGCATGATCTTCACGTCGAAGCCCGTGCCCTTGGCTTCGGAATAGACTTCGCGGATGTCGGCGGCCAGCGCCGCCTTTTCTTCCTCGAGGCGCTCGATGCGCTCGATGAAGGATTTCAGATGTTCTTTCGCGAAGCCCGTCTTGGCCATTACCCGTCTCTTTTCTCGTGAGGGCGCGGACGCTAGCCCGCAGAGGCGGCGCGGCGCAACGGGCCGATCGAACTCTAGCTGTGAGTCTTTGACGCTTTGTCGAAAGCGGCCTTCTGCTCGGCCGAGGCTTCCTTCTGGTAGCGCTTTTTCCACTCGGCGGGCGGCATGCCATAGACGATCTCGCGCGCCTGATCCTTCTCCAGCGCGATGCCCATTTGCGCCGCCGCCTCGCGATACCAGTCGCCCAGGCAGTTGCGGCAGAAGCCCGCGAGATTCATCAGGTCGATGTTCTGCACGTCGGTTCGCTCGCGCAGATGCGCGACGAGCCTGCGAAAGGCGGCGGCTTCCAGTTCGGTGCGGGTGGTTTGATCCATCGGCGTTGCTCCTTTCGGTGCGCCAAGCGCGCGCGCATAGCGGATTTGCGCGGGGCCCATCGCCTCCAGCGCTTCATCAAGAATGGGCTTCAAGCGCGCGGCGAATTTCGCGGCCGCATCCGGCGTGGCGATCAGATCCTGCCGGATCTCGATCAGCACGTGCGGCAAGCCGTTCATCAAGCCGTGCACATACATGCAATCGCCTTCAAGTTCGCCTTTGTAAGGCTCGTTGTCGCCGACGGTGAAACCCGCGCGTGTCAGCGCCGCCATCAGGGGATGCGCCACCCGCCCGTCGCGATCCCACAACACGCCCACGTCCCACGGGCGCCTGAACCCTTTCCACACCGGCGTAAAGCTGTGCATCGAGATGATGGCGGGAACGGCGCCAGCTTCGCGTAACGCGGCGATCTCATGGGCAATCGCCGCATGATAAGGGCGGTAGAAAAGATCGAGCCGCTTTTCGATTTCTCCGGCATCGGCATTGCGGTTGCCGGGAATGATCCGTCCGTCGGACAGTTTCATGACGAGGGTAGGATCGTCGGCGCCGCGATTGAGATCGATCAGAAGCCGCGACCAGCGTGCCAGAACCGCCGGCGCGCCGTAAGCGCCGGCAAGCGCGCGGGTAACCTGCGCGGCGCCGATGTCATAGGCGATATGCGCCGCAAAAGCGCCCTCTTCCAGGCCCAGATTTCCATAAGGCTTCGGCACCTTGTTGGACGCATGATCGCAGACGAACAGGATGTCCGCGGTTCGGCCGGTGGGTTGCAAAAGCTCGAAGGCGGACTCGCTCATGGACACAGCATATCCCATCGCCGCGTTGACAGGACCGCGCGCCTGCGCGACATGCTGACCATGCGCTTCGTTGCTGCCCTCGCTCTCCTGCCGCTCCTGAGCCTGCCCGCCCATGCCGCCCTGAACGTGTGCAACCGCACGGCCAAGCCCGCGCGAGTCGCCGTGGGCCGCTTCGACGGCACGGCATGGCTGAGCGAAGGCTGGTGGGTTCTGGCGCCAAAAAAATGCGGCGCCGTGGTGCCGGGCAAGCTGAAGTCGCGTTACTATTATCTCTATGCCACCGATGGCGGCGCCGGTTCCTGGGATGGCGAGCGCAAATTCTGCGTCGGCGTCGGCGAGGACAAGTTCCAATCGCGCGGGCGGGGCCGTTGTGCAGCGCATGGCATGGACACCAGGGGATTCTTCGCGGTGGATACAGGCGACGCCACCGACTACACACAATCGCTTTCGGATTAGGCGCTTTCGGATGAAGCGGATCGGGACATGAGACGCCAACGCAAGACAAAAATACTGGCGACCCTGGGACCGGCTTCTTCCGCGCCGGACCAGATGAAGAAGCTCTTCGAAGCGGGCGTGGACGTGTTCCGCATCAACATGAGCCACACCAGCCACGATCTGCTGAAGACGCTGCATGCGCGCGTGCGCGCGCTGGAGGAAGACGAAAAGCGGCCCATCGCAATCCTTGTCGATCTGCAGGGGCCGAAGATCCGGCTGGGCACGTTGCCGGGCGGACAGATAACCTTGAAGGAAGGCCAGCGCATCAAATTGATCCGCGCGGATTCCTCGAACGATCCGGACATCCTGCCGATCCCGCATGGCGAAATCTTCGCCGCGCTGAAACAGAAGCATGTGCTGCTGATCGACGACGGCAAGGTGCGCCTTCGCACCTTTGCGTCGAAGCCCGATGGCGCAGAGGCTTTCGTGGAAGTGGGCGGCGTTTTGAAGGACAAGAAGGGCGTCAATCTGCCCGACACGCTGTTGCCGCTCTCTGCCATGACCGACAAGGACAAGGCGGATCTCGAAGCCGCGCTGGCGCTGGGTGTGGACTGGATCGCGCTCTCTTTTGTGCAGCGGGCCGAGGACGTCGCCGAATTGCGCAAGCTGGTGCGTGGACGCGCGGGCGTTCTGGCGAAGATCGAAAAGCCGAAGGCTATCGAGCAACTCGACGCCATTCTGGAATTGTCCGACGCGCTGATGGTGGCGCGCGGCGATCTGGGCGTGGAACTACCGCTGGAAGCGGTGCCCGGACGCCAGAAGCAGATCACGCGCGCGGCGCGGCGGGCCGGCAAGCCCGTGGTGGTCGCCACCCAGATGCTGGAATCCATGATCAACGCGCCGACGCCCACGCGCGCGGAAGTGTCGGACGTCGCGACCGCCGTGTTCGATGGCGCAGACGCCATCATGCTGTCGGCGGAGACCGCATCCGGCTCCTATCCCGTGGAGGCGGTGACCGTGATGGATCGCACCGCCTTCGCCGTTGAGAACGACCCGCTTTATCAATCCACACTCGAAGCGCAGCGCGACATGCCGCTGGAAACCACGCCCGACGCAATCATGCAGGCGGTTCATGACGTGACGCACACCATCCACGCCAAGGCCATCGTGAGCTGGACGGGCTCCGGCTCGACCGGCCTGCGCGCGGCACGCGAGCGGCCCGAAGCGCCGATCATCGCATTGACGCCGTCCATCCAGACGGCGCGGCGGTTGTGCATCGTGTGGGGATTGCATTGCGTGCTGACGGAAGACGCGCACGATCTGGACGACGTGGTGGAACGCGCCGCCGAGATCGCTTATCGCGAGGGCTTCGCCAAAGCGGGCGAACGCATCGTCGTCACCGCCGGCGTGCCGCTGGGAACGCCCGGCGCAACCAACCTGCTGCGCGTCGCCTTCGTCGGCGGGAAGTGATCAGGAATTCAGGTCGCAGCGCGGAACTTTCGAGGCCGGTGTCACGCGCACATCCTTGAAGACGAGGTGGCCGTATTTCTCGACCGCGGAGCCCGACGTGCTTTTGTAAATCCAAACCAGGCTGTCATTCGAGGACGTCTGGTAGTCCTCCATATCGAAGGTCCAGAATCCGTTCCGTGTTTCCGTGATCATCCGCAAGGTGCCGCCCGCATAGGTCCAGGTGCCGGTATCGGTGCTGTCCAATTCGCCCGGCTGGAGGCATCTGCGGAAATCGACGGTGAACGTTCCGTCGGCCCGGAAATGCGCGATGGAGATGGTGCGATAGCCGCCATAGACGGCTTCCTCATACCAGTCGCCGACGATGGATTTCTCCGCGGCGTGCACAGCACCGGACATCAGAAGAGCGGCGAGAACAAGGAAACAACGCCGCATGCGATCTCAGATCTTCTCGCCTTCGACCTGGCGCGCGAGCTGCTGCACCTGTTTGTCGAGGCCGTTGTAATAGGGGTCGATCGCCAGCGCCTTGCGGTAATATTGGAGCGCCTGCTTCTTGTCGCCATACGCCGCGAGGATTCCCGCAAGATCGGCATAAGCCTGGAACTGGCGTGGATTCAACGTGATCGCCCTGTTCAGATAGATGATCGCGGTTTTGTCGTCGTCCGCCGCGGCGGCGATCATTCCGCGCACATGCCAGGCTTCGGCGAAGCCGGGCGCGATGTCGGTGACGGATTCCAGAAGCTTCGCCGAGGTGTCGCTATCACCGGCATGCGCGGCGGCAGCGGCGCGGACCATCAGAAGATCGATGCTGGGGCTTCCCGACTGGTTGAAGAGCGTGAGCACCTCCGCCTCGATCGGCTTGGCGGCCTCCGGCGATCCGGCTTTGGCAAGCCTGGACATCAACTTGTCGAGCTGCTTGGCCGCGTAAGGCGCAAGCTGCGGCGCACTGGCGGCAAAAACGGGCGTTGCGAAAAGCATCGCTGCGATGAAAGCGGAAAAACGCATGCGCGGATTGTAGCGTGGACTTTTATGGCGCGCCATCAATTGCGCGCGACTTGGTGAAGCGCGGCGGGTTTGGGCCCGCCCTCGGCCCAGTCCAGCAATTCCGCGACATGAACGATGGGGGTGCCGCCCGACAGATGCTCCAGACAACCGATATTGGCGGTGGCGATCACGTCCGGTTCCAGCGCGGCGATGTTGTCCAGTTTTCGTGCGCGCAGAGCGTTGGCGAGTTCCGGCTGGAGGATCGAATAGCTACCCGCCGAACCGCAGCAGAGATGGCCTTCGGGGATGGCCAGAACATCGAATCCTGCCGCCGTGAGCAGCGTTTCGTTCAAACCGAAAAGGCGCAGGCCATGCTGCAGCGAACATGGCGCATGGTAGGCAACGCGCAGGCGCTGGGGAATTTCCGCGCCACGCGGCGAAATGAGTTCCGAGAAATCCTTCACCTTCGCGGCGAAACGGGCGGCGCGCGGCTGCCAGTGCGGATCGCCGGCAAACAGATGCGCCAGGTCCTTCAGATGCGACGAGCATCCCGTGGCGGTGATGAGCACCGCTTCGAATTCGCCGCCGGATTTCTCGAAGGAAACGATCGCGCGTTTGGCCCAAGCCTTCGCGTCGTCTTCGCGGCCCAGATGATGGACAAGAGAGCCGCAGCAGCCTGCTCCCTCCAGCGGCACCAGCGCAAAACCGCGGCGGGCCAGCAATCGCGCGACGGCTTCGTCGATCTCCGGCGCCAGCGCCTTCTGCACGCAGCCGGGCATGAGCGCGATGCGCTTCGCTTCGGCGGATGCGAGAAGAACTCCGCCATCACCTTTGCCGACCCGCATCGCCGCGCCCTTATCCGCCATGACACGCAGACGGCCGGGCAGAAGAAAATGCAGTGGCGCGAAAAGTTTCGCGGCCGTCAGCATCGCGCGCGAAAGTTGGGGCCGCGTCAGAACGTTCGCAATCAGCCAGCGCAGCATGCGCTCGCCGAACGGCCGCGCATAACGTGTTTCGATATGCGCACGGGCCGTGTCGATGAGACGCGGATAGTTCACGCCCGACGGACAGGCGGTGCGGCAGCCGAGGCAGGACAAACAACGATCCAGATGATGCACGGTTTCCGGTGTCGGCGCGGTATCGGATTCCAGCATCGCCTGCATCATTACGATGCGCCCGCGCGGTCCGTCGCGCTCGTCGCCGAGCAAGACATAGGTGGGACAGGTGGCGGTGCAGATGCCGCAATGCACGCAGGCGCGCAGATT
>Ga0265314_10003026_pt1 | contig 16605 bp, 14 predicted proteins | sample 4126metaG_FD_203106 | JGI IMG/M metagenome (GOLD analysis project Ga0265314, IMG submission 203106) | Rhizosphere microbial communities from Carex aquatilis grown in University of Washington, Seatle, WA, United States - 4-1-26 metaG | ecosystem: Host-associated > Plants > Roots > Rhizosphere >... | reverse complement strand
CGCAAGTCTTCGGACTTTGCCGTGGGTCCGTCCGGGCCAGTCGTTCGGGTAGGTTGCTTGAGGCGCCGGGTAACCGGCGCACGAGAGGAATGGCCGTCACGTTTGCGGTGAGACCCGCAGGCCTTACAGAACCCGGCTTATAGGCCGGCTGATATGCTGACGAGGGCCCGGTGGGAAATCACCGGGCCCTCACCAATTTCACGACGTCGCCATCAGGACGTGGCGCGCAATTCCGACGACCACTTGTCGTCGCTTTTGGCGACCGGTTTTGACTTGCGGATGTGGCCGTCGAGTTCGATGTGCAACTCGACGAAAGCGCCCTTTTTGGCGCCGAGCACTTCGAAGTGCTTCGGCTTGCGGCGCGGTTCGCCGAACACCTTGAAGCCGGCTTCGCGCGCCGCGGCCACCACGACTGCCGGGTCGGCGGCTTCGTGATGATGATGGTGGTCGTGGTGTTTCTTCTTGTGCTCGATCGCGACCGTTTTGCCGGCGCAGGTGAAGTGGAACACCTTTAATTCGGTCGGCTTCATCTCGCCTTCGAGGGTGACCTTGTCGCCGATCTTGAGTGTGATCGTGTCGAGGCCGTGCGGCGTGACGTCGGCAAGCACGTCGCCCTCCTTCGTCTTGACGACAAAGCGATGGCCGAACACGTGGGTGATCGTTCCGCAGACGATTCGATCTTCATGGTGGGGCATTGCAGGATCCTTGCTTACGTATAATGCGAGAAAAGACTGGCTCGAAACGATCCGAGCCAGTTTGCGTCAGCGGCGATCAGCGCGGCGGCGGGGCGCGATCGGCGGGACCGCCCGGACCAAAGCCCGGTCCCATACCCGGTCCCATGCCCGGTCCCATGCCCGGACCCATGCCCGGACCGTAACCGCGCGGGCCCTCCTCCGGCCCCCGATGCGGCGGGTGCGGCGGGCCGTAGGCTTCGGTCGTGCCATCGGCGCGCGTCATCACCTGGGCGTGAATGAAGCCGTTGTCGAACCGGCCCTGCACGATCACCGCTTCGCCTTTCGCCACCGGCTTGGCGCTATCGCCGCGCGGACCGGTGTCGACCAAGGTGCGGCCGCTGTCGTCCTGGACGATGAACTTGTTGCCGAAGACTTCGGCCACCTGGCCTTTGACCGCGACGGGCGTGCGATCCTTCAACTGCGCGATCGGCGACGGCTGCAACAGCATCACCGCCTCCGGCCAGTGGCGATGCATATAGCGCGTAGCGGCGGCGCCACCCACGGCGCCCACAATAAGAACGGCGACAATGGCGACGGAGGTCATCAGCCGCGTCGACAGCCGCCGCCGCGGCGGCGACAACGCGGGACGATCGGGGTTATGATCGGTCGTATCGGTCATGGTGTGCTCCATTTGGGTTCAAGTCGATGGCGAACCCTATGACTCCACCGCCGAACCCACCCTGAACCGATCGGTTCAGGCTGAGTTAAGCTTGCGCCCGCTAGGGATAGGCTCTCCACACACAGGCAGGCGCATGAAGGTTCTTCTGGTCGAAGACGATCGTCCGCTGGCGCAGGAAATCGCGCAGGCGCTTCGCCATGAGAATTTCGCCGTCGATATCGCCAGGAACGGCGAGGACGGCCAGCACCTCGGCGAGACCGAGAATTACGACGCCGCGATCCTGGATCTCGGCCTGCCGAAAGTGAACGGCGCCACGGTGTTGCGCGCCTGGCGCAAAAATGGCCGCCATCTCCCCGTGCTCATCCTGACCGCGCGCGACGGCTGGACCGACAAGGTCGACGGCTTCAAGGCCGGCGCCGACGATTATCTGACCAAGCCGGTGCGAGTCGAGGAACTGGTGATGCGGCTGCGCGCGTTGGTGCGGCGCGCCGCCGGCCACGCCGAGCCGCGCATCGTCTGCGGACCGCTCTCGTTCGACGCGCAGACCGGCGTGTTCGAATTGGACGGCCTGCCGTTGAAGTTGACCGCCCTGGAATGGCGCGTGCTCGCCTGTCTCACGCTGCGCAAGGACGTCGTGGTCGAACGCAGCGAGCTAAACGAGAAGGCCTACGAGGGCGACGCCGAGGTCGACTCCAATTCGCTCGAGGTCATCATCGCGCGGCTGCGCCGCAAGATCGGCCACGACCTGATCGAGACCGTGCGCGGCCGCGGCTATCGCCTCGTCTCCGGCGCGCCATGACCACACGCCGCGCCTCGCTCAACCGGCGCCTGCTGGCCGCCGCCGCGATCTTTATCGCGCTGGCGCTGGTCGTCGCCGCGATCGTCATCGGCTTTGTGCTGCATCGCTTCATTCAGGGCCAGATCGATCAGCGGCTGGACACCCAGATTGCATTTCTGTCGTCGACGCTCAGCGCCAACGACGGTGTTATCGCGCTGGCCGGCAATGCCGACGGACCGCCCTTCGACCGGCCGGCGCGCGGCTGGTACTGGCAGATTACCGGACCGAAAAATGTGCTGCGCTCGCGCTCGCTGGAAGGCCGTAGCATTGATGCGCCTCCGCCTCACCGTCCGCCGCCGCCCCATTTGCTGCGGCCGCCGCCGGACGACATCGACGATCTGCCGCCCGAAGAGCGTCCGCTGCCTGCCGACGGCTTGGGTCCCGACCGCTTGCCGCTGCATTACCGGATCGCCGCGCTGATGGCCGGCAACACGCCGGTCACGATCGTCGCGACGGCGCCGCGCGCCGCGGTGATGGGGCCGTTGGGGGCGGCGATGCTGACTTTGGGCCTGTCGCTCGCCGTGCTTGGCGTGGCATTGGTGCTCGCCATCCTGCTGCAGGTGCGGCTCGGCTTGCGTCCGCTGGAGCGGTTGCGCCAGGCGGTGGCCGACGTGCGCAGCGGCCGCCGCGAGCGCCTACCCGCCGAGCAGCCGAAGGAGATCCTGCCGCTGGTCGCCGAACTCAACGCCTTGCTCGAACAGAACGCCGCCAACCTCGAACGGGCGCGGCGTCATGTCGCCAATCTGGCGCATGGCCTGAAAACGCCGCTGGCGACTTTGTCGATCGCGCTGGCGGAGCGCCAAGGCTCGGGCGAACTGCCGGCCCTGGTGACGCTGATGGAGCGGCGCATCCGCCATCATCTCGGCCGCGCCCGCGCCGCCGCCTTGAACGGCCCCAGCCGCAGCCAGACGCCCATCGCCTCCCGCATCGACGACATCGGCAACGCGTTGGGGAAAATCTATGCGGATAAAAAAATCTCATTTTCGATCAAGGTGCCGCCCGGCCTCGCCGCTGCCTGCGAGCAGCAGGATTTCGACGAAATGGCCGGCAACCTGTTGGACAATGCCTTCCGCTCGGCCCGCAGCAAGGTTTCGATCGAGGCCAGCCAAGACGCCGGGCGCATGGTCGCCATCGTCATCGAGGACGACGGGCCGGGGCTGAAACCTGAGCAGATTCCGCACGTTCTACGGCCCGGCGAGCGCCTCGACGAAACCGCGCCGGGCTTTGGCTTCGGCCTGCCGATCACCCGGGAGTTGGCCGAGCTCTATGGGGGCGCCCTCGTTTTGGCGGCTTCGCCGGCAGGCGGCTTGCGCGTGACCCTGCAACTGCCGCACGCCGCCTAACTCTGTTCCTGGCGTGGAACTTCTTGAGCCGATTACCGTTGATAAACGCCTCATCAATGCGGACCCGGCAGCGGGCTGGGGCTGCGAAAGCGCTGCCGTCGCATCAAAGGGAGATTCTCCGTGTCTATTGGCACCATTATCCTGATCATTCTCGTCATCGCCCTGCTCGGCGGCTTTTCCGGCATCGGCGGCGGTCCGTTCTACGGCACCGGCTACTACGGCGGCGGCGGCCTCGGCCTCGTCATCGTGATCTTGCTGATCCTCGTTCTGCTCGGCCGGATCTAACAGCGACCGACTTTCATGTAACAACGCCGGCGTGCGCTGCGACAGCGCGCGCCGGTTATTTTTTGCGCGGCACCGCTGCCAGTTTTGCCAGCATCGCCGCGCTGGCCGGCGATGTCTGGTAGGTCCCGATCAGGCTCTCAGCTTCAATTAACTGCGGCTCGGCGTCGCAGCCATGCGAGGCCAACCAGATCAGCGCGTTGAACTGATCGCCGGTGCCGAGTTGGTCCAGCAGTTCTCTGTAAGACATCCGCTCATCCGGCGCCGGCCGGTGAATGGGCGCGAGTTCATTATGAACCTCCCAGAGCGCCGCGTTACACAGTGCCGGTGTCGCTTCGAGATCGAGCACGGTTAAGAGCCGCAGAACGGTCCAGGGCTGGCCAACACCGCCGCTTCTCAACATCTCGACGGCATCCGCCGTGCGATGGTCGAGCTTGCGCGCGCCGGCCAAAGCCGCGTCACGATACTCCTTCTTGTCCTCGAAGCTGAGCCAGGCGCGCAGATGCGCTTGGGGCGTCAGCTGCGAAAAGCGTGCCGGATAATTGCGGACGATGTTGCCCATCTGTTTAGGATCGCGCAGCTCACGCAGTTCGTAGACGTCGTAATTCGTATCCTTGTAGGCAGCGGCCATGGTTTCCCACGCCTGCGCTTCGGCGGTGGCGTCGCAGTCGTAGCCGATCAGCCACTTCAATGCAGCCAACGCGTCCGACACTTGATCGGCGATGTCGCTGTAGGCTTTTGAGTTGGGCGTATCCAGCACGAGCGGCGCGACACGCTTGCGCAACATGGCGCGGGCGCCGTCGCACAACGCCGGCGTCGGCGTCAGATCGAGCCGTGCCATGAAAGCCAATGGAAAATCGCCGCGCGCCAGCATCGCCTCGGCGTCGGCCTGCCGTCGGTCCAGCGTGCTGACATGCTTGAGAATGTCGTCGACCTGGGTGGCATTGCGCGAGACAAAGAACGGCGTCCAATCCCACAGCGGCGCGTCCTGCGGCAGCCTGGCGAGATCGGCGTTGTATTTTTCAATCGCCGCCCTGTCGCGGTTATCCGCCGCTTTGCGAACGGCGTCGAACGGCACGACAGCCGTGCAGAGGATAAACACCAGGCCCCAGATCGCGATGCTGAAAGACCGCGCCGGTACAGCCGCGCGCAACGGCGGCAGCAGCGCCCAGAAGCAATAGGCGACGATCAGCGGCGGCACCGACGCCGGAATGATCAGCGGCCACAAATGCGGCGGCTGCTCCGGCCGCGACAGCAACCCGAGCACGTTGAAAGCGATCAAGCCGGACGACGGCACCAGGATCAGCGCGGCGAGTGCCGCGCCATTCGGCATAGCGCCTTTGAAGAAGGCGGTCAGCGCGATGGCGCCAAGCAGCAGCCAGAGGAAAATAATTTCGATGGCGGCATAAGCTTGCGCGTAGCCGTTGCCGGCGGCGTCGCTGCTGGCAAGATCGCTTAGCGTCGCGACCTGCAAGGCATAAAACACCAGCGCCACAACACTGGCGACGCCGGCAAACGCGACGCCGCCCGGCGCCAACGGTCTGGTGTCAGGCATCGATGTCCCCCGCCCCGGCGTCCGCCACTCTATCGTCAGTGGCGCACGCCGTCAGGGGAAAGTGGACGCTCACATCTTTTTATACGCCGCGATGACGGCCTCGCCGTCCGGGCCGGCTTTCTTCAGCCAATCCGCCGTCAGCGTGTCGCCGAGCTTCTTCAAGCCCGATTGCAGTTCGGGGCTGGGCGGCAAGACGTTCATGCCGTGCGACTTGAGCTGGTCGAGATACCAGCCGGCCTTGTCCTGCCACATCTTCCAGCCGCGGGTTTCGGCGGTGGCGGCGGCCTTGAGCAGCGCGTCCTGGGTCGGCTTGTCGAGCGCGTCGAATGCCGCCTTGTTGACGATGGTCATGTTCTTCGGAATCCAGGCCTTGGTGTCGTAGAAATATTTCACCGACTCCCAGGCCTTGCTGTCGTAACCGGTCGCGGCCGACGTGATGAAGGAGTTGACGACACCGGTCGCCAAAGCCTGCGCCAATTCGGCGGCCTGCACCGTCACCGCCTGGGCGCCGACCAGTTCGCCGATCTTGGCGGTGCCGACATTATACGAGCGCCACTTCAGGCCCTTCATGTCGGCGACCGAATTGATTTCCTTGTTGGCGAAGATGCCCTGCGGCGCCCACGGCACCACGAACAACAGCATCAGGCCCTGCGCGGCGAGCTTCTTCTCGACCGCGGGCTTCGACGCCTGCCACAGCTTCTGCGACTCCGGAAAACTGGTGGCCAGGAACGGCACCACGTCGATGCCGAAGATCGGGTCTTCGTTCTCGTGCAGCGACATCAGCACTTCGCCGGCTTGCGTCTGGCCGGTCTGCACCGCGCGCTTGATGTCCGGCGCCTTGAACAGCGAGGCCGCCGGATGCACCGTGATGGCGAGTTTGCCGCCGGTGGCGTCGGACACGTCCTTGGCGAACAGCGCCAAGTTCTCGCTGTGCGGATTGTCGGCGGGGTAAGCCGCCGGCAAATTCCATTTGGTCTGCGCCGATGCGGGTTGCGCGGCGAGCGCCACGGCGGCCATAGCGGCCAGTAACAAAGTGCGGTGGTGTTTCATATGTCGCCTCCGGTTCGATGAAAAAAGGTCGCAATTGACGTCAAGCCTAGCTCAACTCGGCGGGAATGCCAGGTGCGGCAGCACCAACACGATTTGCGGGAATTCGGTGATGATGAAGACGGCGGCCAGCAGGAGCACGAAAAACGGGAACGCCGCGCGCGCCACCGTGAAGGTGTCGCGGCCGCTCATGTTCTGCAAAACGAAAAGATTGAAGCCGACCGGCGGCGTGATCTGCGCCATCTCGACATGGATGACGAGATAGACGCCGAACCAGATCAGATCGAGGCCGGCGGTCTTGATCATGGGCAGCACGATCACCATCGTCAGCACGATCATGGAGATGCCGTCGATCAGGCAGCCGAGGATGATGTACATGATGCTCAAATACAGCGCGAGCATGCCCGGCGTGAGGTTCTGGCCCTGCACCCACACGGCAAGCGCGGCCGGAATGCCGGTGTAGGCCATCGCCGCGGTGGTGTAGGCGGCGCCGGCCAGGATGAACATGATCATGCAGGTCAACCGCGTGGCGCTCATCACGCTTTCGAAGAAGCTGGCGCGGTTGAGCGTACCGCTCCACCACGCGAGCAGCAGCGCGCCGGAGACGCCCCAGGCGGCACATTCGGTCGCGGTGGCAAAACCCAGCACTAGCGAGAAGAACACGCCGAGGATCAAGAGCAGGCAGGGAATAAGCTTGGTTGATTCGGAGAGCTTCTTCCTGAACGACATCGGCGGGTCGCGCGGCGGAATCTTTTTCGGATTGAGCAGCGACCAGACGATGATGTAGCCGGAATATAGCGCCATCACCAAGACGCCCGGCAGGAAGCCGCCGAGAAAGACTTGCAGCACCGACACGTTGGCGGTGACGGCGTAGACCACCATCGGGATCGACGGCGGGATCAGGAGCCCGAGCGTGCCGGAACCGGCCAGCGAACCGAGGCTGATGCTTTTGTCGTAGCCACGCTTTTCCAGTTCGGGCAGTGCGATCTTGCCGATCGTGGCGCAGGTTGCGGCCGACGAGCCCGACACGGCGGCGAAAATGCCGCAGCCGATGACGTTCACGTGCACGAGACGGCCCGGCAGCCATTGCAGCCAGGGCGACAGGCCGCGGAACATCTCCTCCGACAGCCGCGTGCGAAACAATATCTCGCCCATCCAGATGAAGAGCGGCAGCGCGGCCAGCGTCCAGGAGGCGCTGGCACTCCAAACCGTCGTCGCCAGCACGGCGCCGACCGGCACCGATGTCGTCAGCACCATCGCGATCAGGCCGATCAGCCCGAGCGCGACCGCGATCCACACGCCTGTCGAGAGAATGACGACAAGAACGCCGAGCAGAACCAGCGACAGGTTGACGAGGCCGAGGTCGTGCATCAGCCGCCTCCGCCGGCGGCGATGCGCTCGACGAATTCGTCAGGCGAGGACGGCGGCTCCTTCTCGTAAGTCGGCTTGTTGCCCTTGAGGACGTGGATCATCTCGTCGATCAGCGCGATGGCGAGGATCAAGAGCCCGCCGCAATAGCCGAGTTGCGGTAGCCACAACGGCACCGCGAGCACGCCTTGCGCCATGTCGTTGAAGCGGAAGGAGTCGTAGGTCATCGACACCGCGTACCAGGTGAAATAAAGCGTGAAAGCGGTGGAGATGCCGAGTGCGAAAATTTCCAGCGCCCAGCGCTTGCGGCCCGTCACTTTCTCGATCAGCACGCCGACGCGGATGATCTCGCCGCGCTTGAAGGTATGGGCGAGCCCGAGGAAGGCCATCGCCGCCATGCACCAGGAGGCGAAATCGTCGCCGGCCGGAATGTTCCAGCCGAGCTGGCGGCCGAGCGACATGAACATCATGATGCCGAAGATCAGCACCAGAAAAAATCCGGCGGCATAGCCCGCGTATAGGTAAAGGCGATCGAGCCAGATGCGGATCATTGGCGATACGCCTCGATCATGGCTTTACCATCCGGACCTGCGGAGGCGGCCCATTCGGCCGCGATGGTGGCGCCCATCTTGGCAAAACCGGATTTCAGTGCCTCGCTCGGCGCCTGCACTTTGATGCCGGCGGCCTTCAGCGCATTGGTCTTGATCGTCATTTCGTCGATCGAGGCGGCCCAGCCGCGCGTCTCGGCGACAGCGGCGGCGGTGAGCACGGCCTGCTGCTGCGCGGAGCTCAATCTGGCGAAGGCATCCCTGTTCGCGAACACCATGTTGCGCGGCAGCCAGGCCTGCGTGTCGATGTAATACGTGAGATATTGCTCGGCCTTCGACTGCACGCCGCTCGACGCCGAGGTGATCATGACATCGACGCGGCCCGAGGCGAATGCCGCCGGCAGGTCCGGCACCTCGATCTGCGTCGGCGTTGCGCCCGCCAGTTCGGCGACGCGCTTGGTCATGGAATTATAAACGCGGAACTTGAAGCCCTTGAGATCGTCGAGCGAATTTATCTCGCGCTTCGCATAGATGCCCTGCGGCGGCCAGGGCACCGAGAACAGCAGCACCAGGCCTTCCTTGGCGAGCTGCTTTTCCAGGAACGGCTTTTGCGCGGTGTAGAGGTTGCGCGCGCCGGCGTAGCCGGTGGCCAGAAATGGAATAGAGTCGAGGCCGTAGACCGGCGCCTCGTCGGCGGCAAGCGATATCAGAATTTCGCCGATGGCGACTTTACCCGACGCCACCGCGGGCTTGATCTCGGCGTGTTTGATCAGCGTGCCACCGGGATGAACCGCAATCGTCAGCGAGCCGGCGGTTGCCGCTTCCACGTCACGCGCGAACTGCGCGATGTTCTTGGTGTGAAAAGCGCTATCGGCATAATTGGTCGGCAACTCCCAGTGGGTCTGCGCTTGCGCCGCTGTCGCCCCTGCCAGGACCAACACCGCCAAGGCAACGCCGACACGCCATTCCGCCACTCGACACTCTCCCAGGTCGCTGAGCGGCAAGCCTAGCAGGTTGGTTCGGGGCCGCCAGCCTCAACAATGGATTTACCGCACAAGAGATTGGCGAATGCCGCAAATCAAAGCGGCAATCCGCCGCATGGCGCCGACCCTGGACCGCTTCAGTTCGCCTTGGCGCCGGAGAACTTGACCACCTTGGCCCATTTCTCGGTTTCGTTGGCGATCAGCGTGCCAAAATCGGCCGGCGAACCCGGCAGCACCGTGCCGCCAAGATCGACCAGCCGCGCCTTGATGGTGGGGTCGGCAATCCCGGCGTTGATTTCCTTGTTGAGCTTGTCGACGATGTCGGCCGGCGTACCCTTCGGCGCGCCGATGCCGAACCACGACGTCGCCTCGTAGCCCGGCACGAAATCGGCGACCGTCGGCAGGTCGGGCAATACCTCCAACCGCGTCGCCGTGGTGACCGCGAGCGGCCGGACGCGGCCCGACTTGATGTGCTGCATCGAGGCCGGCGTCGTGTCGATCATCACCTGCACCTGCCCGCCGATCAGATCGGCGAGCGCGGGCGCTGCGCCGCGATAGGGTACGTGCACCATGTTGACGCCGGTCAAGAGTTTGAACAATTCGGCCGAAACCTGCTGCGGCGTGCCGACGCCGGCCGAGGCGTAGCTGATCTTGCCGGGATTGGCCTTGGCGTAAGCGATGAATTCGGGAACGGAATGGACCGGCAGCGACGGGTTCACTTCCATCACCAGCGGCACGCGCATGATGCCGCCGACCGGCGCGATGTCGCGCACGAAATTGAAGTTGAGATTGTCGTAGAGCGTGGCGTTGATGGCGTTCGGCGCCGAAACCGAGAGCAGCGTGTAGCCGTCGGGCGCGGCGTGCACGACATATTCCGCGCCGACATTGCCGCCGGCGCCCGGCTTGTTCTCGACGATGAAGGACTGGCCGAGCCGCTCCGACAGCCACTGGCACATCAGCCGCATGACGATGTCCTGCGGGCCGCCGGCGGCGAAGCCGACGATCAGGTGCACCGGCCGCGTGGGGTAATCCACCGCGAAGGCGGAACGCGGCAATGCCGGCGCGGCGGCGGCGGCAGCGGCGAGCGCCAGGAAATCGCGGCGAAAAAATTTCATGGCGTTCCTCAGACCGGCTTGATGTTGGCGAACTTGACCACTTTCGCCCACTTGGCGATGTCGTCGGCGATCAGCGCGCCGAAATCGGCCGGCGTGCCTGGCGGCAGCACCATGGCGCCGAGATCGCCGAGGCGCTTCTTCATCGCCTCGTCGGTTAACGCGGCGTTGATTTCTTTGTTGAGCGTGGCGATCGCGCCCGACGGCGTGTTCTTCGGCGCGCCGACGCCGAGCCAGGCGCTCGCCTCATAGCCCGGCACAAACTCAGTCATCGGATGGACGTCAGGCAGCGCATCGGAGCGCTTCAGCGTCGTCACCGCCAGTGGGCGCAGCTTGCCGGCGCGCAGGTGCCCGATGGACGACGGCATGACGTCGAACATGACCTGCACCTGGCCGCTGAGCAGATCGGTCAAAGCCGGCGTGGTGCCGCGGTACGGCACGTGCACCAGATCGACGCCGGCCATGAACTTGAACAATTCGCCGGCGATGTGCTGCGGGCTACCGATGGCGGGCGACGCCATGTTGATCTTGCCGGGATTGGCTTTGGCGTAAGCGATGAACTCCGGCACCGTCTGGGCGGGAAACGATGGGTTCACCTCCATCACCAGCGGCACGCGATAGATGCCGGCGATCGGCGCGATGTCGGTGACGAGATCGAAGCCGAGTTTTTCGTAGAGCGCGGCGTTGATGGTGTTCTGGACGTTGAGCAGCAACAGCGTGTAGCCGTCGGGCGCGGCGTGAACCACGGCGTCGGTGCCGAGATTGCCGCCGGCGCCGGGCCGGTCCTCGACCACGAAGGGCTGGCCGAGACGGTCGGTGAGCCACTGCCCCATCAGCCGCGCCGCGATATCGGACGAACTGCCGGCGGCCTGGCCGACGATCCAGCGCACAGGCCGCGTCGGATAATCGGCCGCGAGGGCCGCGCGCGGCAGCAAGGCGGTGGCGGCGAGCGCAAGAAAGTCGCGGCGGCGAACAGCCATGGCGTTATCCCGCTTTGATGTTGGTCGCCTTGACGATGGCGGCGTTGACGGGGATTTCGGCCTTGACCATGGCGTCGAGCTCGGCCGAGGTCATCGGCATGGGCTCGACGCCGAGCTTCCCGAGCTTTTCCTTCATGGCCGGCGTGGCCAACGTCTTCTGCGTTTGCTGGTAAAGTTTGCTAACGATCGCGGCGGGCGTCTTCTTCGGCACGAAGACTGCGACCCAGAAATTGTAATCCGAATTTGCGTAGCCGGCCTCCAGCGTGGTCGGCACGTCGGGCAGTGCCGAGGCGCGCATCGGCGTGCTGACCGCCAGCGCCTGCAACTTGCCGTCCTTGATCAACGGCAGCACCAGCGCCAGCGGCGCGAAGTAGAAATCGACGCGGCCGGTCATGACCTCGGTCATCGCCTCCGGCCCACCGCGGAACGGAATGTGGTTGCCTTCGAAGCCGGCGGAGAGCCGCAAGCGCTCGGCGGCGAAATGCGTCGCGGTGCCGGCGCCGGCCGAGGCGTAAGTGATGGTGCCGTTCTTGGCCTTGGCCGCGGCGACCAGGTCCTTGACGGTCTTGAAACCGGCCGACGGCGCCACCACCAGCACGTTCGGCAGGTTGCCGAGCGTGATGACGCCGGTGAAGTCGTTGACCGCGTCGTAGCCGGCGTTCGGATAGACCGACGGAATGATGGTGTGCGCCGACGAGATCGCGAGCCAGGTATAACCGTCCGGTTCGGCGTGCGCGGCCGCGGCGGCGCCGAGCGAGCCGCCGGCGCCGGTGCGGTTCTCGACGACGATGGTTTGCCCAAGATCGGCGCTCAACTGATTGAACACCGTACGCGGGATGATGTCGGTGGCGCTGCCCGCGGTGAACGGCACGATGGCGCGGATGGTCTTGGCCGGCCAGTCGTCGGCGCGCACCAGCCGCGGCGCGGTTGACAGCGCGGCGGCACTCCCCGCGAGCGCCAGAAAGCGGCGGCGAAGCATCATGGCGTTTTCGTCCCTGTCGCCGGCGCTTTGGTTCGCACCGGCTTTGTTTGTTGGGACGACTTTAGCAGGCTTGTCTTAGCCCCGACAGGGCGGCATCGTGCCGCCTCGCAAATGGGGCTGAAAATCGATGGCGGCACGGAAGTCGAGCAAAAAAGCAGGACAACTCTGGGACTTCTGGATCGACCGCGGCGGCACCTTCACCGACGTGGTCGGCCGCGCGCCCAACGGAACCCTGACCGCGCACAAGCTGCTCTCTGAAAATCCCGAGGCCTATACCGACGCCGCGGTGCAGGGTATTCGCGACCTGCTCGGCCTCAAAGCGGGCGAGCCCATCCCCGCCGGCCGCGTCGGGGCCGTGAAGATGGGCACCACCGTCGCAACCAACGCCCTGCTGGAGCGCAAGGGCGACCGCACGCTGCTCCTGATCACCAAAGGTTTCCGCGACGCGCTGAAGATCGGCTACCAGGCGCGGCCGAAGATTTTCGCGCGCCACATCATCAAGCCCGATCTGGTCTATGAGCGCGTGGCCGAAGTCGACGAGCGCGTGCGCGCCGACGGTACTGTCGAACGCGCGCCAGACCTCGACGCCGTGCGCCAAGACCTCGCAGCGGCGAAAGCCGACGGCATCGACGCGGTCGCGATCGTCTTCATGCACGCTTACCGTTTTCCCGAGCACGAGCGCCAGGTGGCGGCGCTGGCGCGCGACATGGGCTTCGGCCAAGTCTCGGTGAGCCACGAAGTGTCGCCGCTGATCAAACTGGTCGGCCGCGGTGACACCACGGTGGTCGACGCCTATCTGTCGCCGATCTTGCGGCGTTATGTGGCGCGGGTCGACACCGCGCTCGACGCCAAGAACTCGCACGCGCGTCTCATGTTCATGATGTCGTCGGGCGGATTGACGGCGGCCGAGCTGTTCCAGGGCAAGGACGCGATCCTGTCCGGTCCCGCTGGCGGTGTCGTCGGCATGGCGGAAACCGGACGGCAGGCCGGCTTCGACCGGCTGATCGGTTTCGACATGGGCGGCACCTCGACCGACGTGTCGCATTTCGACGGCGAGTACGAACGCACCTTCGAAACCGAAGTCGCCGGCGTGCGCATGCGCGCACCGATGATGCTCATTCATACCGTCGCCGCCGGCGGCGGCTCGATCCTGCATTACGACGGCGCGCGCTTCCGCGTCGGTCCCGACTCGGCCGGCGCCAATCCGGGCCCGGCCTGCTACCGCCGCGGCGGACCTCTGGCCGTGACCGACGCCAATGTCATGGTCGGTAAGCTGCTGCCCGATTTCTTCCCGAAGATTTTCGGGCCCGGGCAAGACCAGCCGCTCGACGAGCGCGCGGTGCGCCACGCCTTCAACAACCTGGCGCAAAAGGTCACCTTCGCGAGCGGCGAAAAATCGGGTGAGGAGATCGCCGACGGCTTCATCAAGATCGCGGTCGAGAACATGGCCAATGCGATCAAGAAGATTTCCGTGCAGCGCGCCTACGACGTGACGCGCTATGCGCTGAACTGCTTCGGCGGTGCCGGCGGCCAGCACGCCTGCCTGGTCGCCGACGCGCTCGGCATGACGCGCGTGTTGATCCATCCGTTCTCGTCGCTGCTGTCGGCCTATGGCATGGGGCTCGCCGACATCCGCGCCACGCGCGAGCAGGCCATCGAACTGCCTTACGGGCCGAAGGCGCTCGCCGCGCTCACCAAGACCGCCAAGCGCATCGGCAAGGCCGTGAAGGACGAGGTCGCAGGCCAGGGCGTCCCCGCCGCGAAGATCAAGGTGCACATCCGCGCGCATATCCGCTACGCCGGCACCGACACGGCGTTGACGGTGGACGCCAACACCCTGCCCGCCATGCAGCGCGCCTTCGAGAAGGCGCACAAGGCGCGCTTCGGATTCATCGACCGCAACAAACAGCTCGTCGTCGAAGCCGTGTCGGTCGAGGCCGTCGGCGGCGGCGCCAAGTTCAACGAACGGGCGACGCGGCGCGGCAAAGGCAAACTCCCCACCCCGGCGCGGCGCACCAAATTCTTTTCCGGCGGTGCCTGGCATAAGGCCAATGTCTATACCCGCGACCAATTGAAGGTCGGCGCGAAGGTCAAAGGCGCCGCCATCATCGTCGAGCCGCACCAGACCATCGTCGTCGAACCCGGCTGGCAGGCGGAACTGACGGCGAAGAACCACCTCGTCCTGACGCGCGCCGTCAAGCTCAAGCGCACGCACGCCATCGGCACCCACGCCGATCCGATCATGCTCGAGGTGTTCAACAACCTCTTCATGTCGATCGCCGAGCAGATGGGCGTGTCGCTGCAGAACACGGCCTATTCCGTCAACATCAAGGAACGTCTCGACTTCTCCTGCGCGGTCTTTGCCCATGACGGCACGCTGGTCGCCAACGCGCCGCATATGCCGGTGCATCTCGGCTCCATGGATCGCTCGGTCGAGAGCGTGATCCGCGACAACAAAGGCAATATCGCGCCCGGCGACGTCTTCGTCATCAACGCGCCGTATAACGGCGGCACGCATTTGCCGGACATCACCGTCTGCACGCCGGTTTTCGACAACAAGAAGAAAAGAATTCTCTTCTGGGTCGCCTCGCGCGGCCACCACGCCGACGTCGGCGGCATTTCGCCGGGCTCGATGTCGCCGAACGCCACCACCATCGAGCAGGAAGGCGTGCTGTTCGACAATTTCAAACTTGTCGACCGCGGCCGGTTCCGCGAGAAGGAATTGCTGGCGGCCCTGCTCGGCGCCAAATATCCGGCGCGCAACCCGACGCAGAATATCAACGACATCAAGGCGCAGATCGCAGCCAACGAAAAAGGCGTCGCCGAACTGCGCAAGATGGTGGCGCTGTTCACGATGCCCGTCGTGCAGGCCTACATGCAGCATGTGCAGGACAACGCCGCCGAAAGCGTGCGCCGCGTCATCGACCGGTTGCACGATTCGGAATTCGCCTACGAGATGGACCAGGGCACCGTCATCAAGGTCAAGATCACGGTCGACAAGGCGAAGCGCGAAGCGACCGTCGATTTCACCGGCACCTCGCCGCAGCAGCCGACCAACTTCAACGCGCCGGAGCCGGTGACGCGCGCGGCCGTGCTTTACGTGTTCCGCGTCATGGTCGACGACGACATCCCGATGAACGCCGGATGCCTGCGGCCGATCAACATCGTCATCCCGAAGCGCACCATGCTGACGCCGGAATATCCGGCCGCCGTGGTCGCCGGCAATGTCGAGACCTCGCAGGCGGTGACCAATTGCCTGTTCGGCGCGCTCGGCGCGCTCGCCGCCGCGCAAGGCACCATGAACAATCTCAATTTCGGCAACGCCAAGTATCAGTATTACGAGACGATCTGCTCCGGATCGCCGGCCGGCCCGGGTTTCGACGGCACCGACGCCGTACACACGCACATGACCAATACGCGGCTGACCGACCCGGAAGTGCTGGAATTCCGCTATCCCGTCGTGCTGGAGGATTTCCACATCCGCGCCGGCTCGGGCGGCAAGGGAAAGTGGCACGCCGGCGACGGCATCCGCCGCACCATCCGCTTCCTGGAAAAGATGGAATGCACGATTTTGTCCGGCCACCGCCGCGTGCGGCCCTTCGGCCTCGAAGGCGGCGAAGCGGGCCAGGTCGGCGAGAACTGGGCGCGCCGCAAGGACGGCACGATGGAAAAGCTCAAAGGCTGCGACGACACCACTATCGACGCCGGCGAGGCGGTGATCATCCAGTCGCCGACGGCGGGGGGATACGGCCCGAAGTAGCAATCACCTTCTGCTAATGCGCGTCCGCACCAGCGCCCAGCGGCGCCGGCTTCTTCATGATGATGCCGAGCGCCGCGAGCGCGACGAAAAGTACGGTCAACACCCAGAACACGTCGGCAAAGCTCATCACGCTCGCCTGCGCGCGCGCCATCAGCGACATCTGCTTGAGTGCCATCAACTGGCCGTCGGAGCCGCCGAACTTCTGCGTCAGTTGCGCCAGCGTTTCGGTCGCCGTCACGCTGCCCCAGTTCACCGCCTCGTGCAGACGAGCGAGATGCAGGTCCATGCGGTTGTTGAGCACGGTGTTGATGGCGGCGAGCCCCATGGCGCCGCCGAGGTTGCGCGTCAGGTTGAACAGGCCGGAGGCGTTCTTCATGCGCTCGGGCGCGAGCGTGCCGAGGGCGGTATTGGTGACGGGCACGATGGCGAACATCAACCCGACGCCGCGAAAGAT
>Ga0265314_10003025_pt1 | contig 16605 bp, 15 predicted proteins | sample 4126metaG_FD_203106 | JGI IMG/M metagenome (GOLD analysis project Ga0265314, IMG submission 203106) | Rhizosphere microbial communities from Carex aquatilis grown in University of Washington, Seatle, WA, United States - 4-1-26 metaG | ecosystem: Host-associated > Plants > Roots > Rhizosphere >... | reverse complement strand
GTCGTGCCGGGCTCGTCGGGCGCCGCGGAGAAGGCGGCGAAGCGGTTGCCGTCGGCCGCCTCGAGCACGAGGTCGTCGTGCGAGACCGCCGCGCCGGAGATGACCGGAATCGGCGGGAAGGAGTCGGTGTCGAAGCACATCCCGGGAACCTACCGGTCGGGGCCGGCAGGAGGCCGGCCGCCCGCGCCTAACATGTCGCGATGGCGGAGCAGTCTCACCGCGACGAGATGAACGCTGCGATCCGGGCTCAGCGCGAGCGCCAGGCGGCGCCGCGCACGATCGCCCCGCTCGCCGAGACGCCGCTCGACGAGACGCCGGTCAACGAGACGCCGGTCGACGAGGCCGCCGCGGCCGCTCCCGAGCCGGACGCAGAACCGGCCGCCACGCAGGCGCCGGAGGCGGCGCCGCACGCACCCGGGGCGGCGCCGCGCAAGAGCCTGTTCGACCGCCTGCGCGGTCGCTGACCCTCCATCTGGCAAAGTCTCCGGGATGAGGCGCGGCCTCACCTGGCTCGTCGCGGTGCCGCTGCTCGTCGCGGGCTCCCAGGCTGCGCACGCGCTGACGTACCGGCTCGTGTATCCCGGCACGGCGATCCGCGTGCACGCGCTCATGCTCAGCGGCCACGGCTACCTCGACCGGCTGCCGCTCGTGCTCGCCGTGGCGCTCGCGATCGCACTCGTCGCGCTGCTCGTCGCCGTCCTCGACGCGTCACGCGGCCGCCCGGCGCGCGCGCTGCCGGCCTGGGCGTTCGCCGTGCTCGCGCCGCTCGCCTTCGCGCTGCAGGAGATCATCGAGCTGTCGCTGCACACCGGCACGTTCGCCTGGCACGCTGTCGCGGCTCCGACGTTCCTGCCCGGGCTCGCGCTCCAGTTGCCGTTCGCGCTGCTCGCCTGGCTCGCCGCACGCCTCCTGCTGCGGGTCGCAGACCGCGCCGGCCGCGCGCTCGCGACCCGGCCGCCCGCCGGCCGCCCGGGCCCCCTCGTCGTCCGTGTCCCATCCGACGCGGCGCGGCCGCGGGCACGCGTGCTCGCACACCGCCTCGGCAAGCGAGGCCCCCCTCTTCCCGTCGGCGTGTAGCGCCAGGCCGGACGCACCTCAGGCGTCCGATCCGACCGTCCCGACGAAGGAGAAAGAGACATGACGACCAGGAGTCGCGTCACCGTGTTCGCGCTCGCCGCGCTCGCAGCGCTTGTCGCCGCGTCGGCGGCGCTCGCCCACGCAAAGGTGAGCCCGCCCGTCGCGCTCGCCAAGGAGCTCCAGGTGTTCACGCTCGCCGTTCCCACCGAGAAGGACGGAGCGACCACGACGACGATCGAGATGACGCCGCCCTCGGGCTTCTCGATCGACTCCTTCGTTCCGTCGCAAGGCTGGAAGCGGACGGTCCAACAGACCGGCTCCGGCGAGAGCGCGGTGATCACGAAGGTGACCTGGAGCGGTGGAGCAGTTCCCACGGGCGAAGACTCGACCTTCTCGTTCCTCGCCCAGACCGCCTCGACGGGGAACTACATCTTCGATGTCCGGCAGACGTACTCCGACGGCACCGTCGTCGACTGGTCCGGGCCCGAGTCGTCCGACACGCCCGCGCCCGTCGTCGAGGCGAAATCGTCGCTCGGCGGCGGCGGCTCGTCGCCGCTCGTCATCGTCGCCATAGCGCTCGGCGCGGTCGCGCTCGCGGTGGCGATCGGCGCGCTGGCGTCCCGGGGAGGGCGATCGGTCACGTGAACGCGACCCTGGTCAAGCTCCTCGTCGCGGTCGCCGCTCTCGGCGCAGGCGTCGCAGCCGTCGTCGTGATCGTGCTCCTGCTCCATGCGACGCCGGGGCCGGCATGACCCGCTCAGCGAGGCGGGAAGCGATAGCTGCGATGCGGTGGGATCGTCGGGCCGAGCTCGAGCACGAGCTCAGCGCCGTCGCTCAGGCGGACGGTTCGTGGGTCGAGCCGGTGCCTGACGCCGTTCACGTACACGCGGACAGCGCCGCGAAATCCGAGCAGGCTCGAGGTGCCGAGCGGACGACCCCAGACTGCGAAGAGGTCGCCGAGCGTTGCGCCCTGATCGAACGTGACGACACCCGTCGGGTCGGTGGTCCAGGCCCGGGCGCGGCAGCGGGCGCCGGTGACCCGGCCGAGCGCGACGTGCGCGCCGCGAAGCCCCACTGCGGCCGGAATGATCACGACGCGGCCGCCCGCGAACAGCTCGAGGTGCATGCGTGGCCCACGATCGATCGGCGCCGCGACGCAGGCGCCGTGCGCGGCAGGCGTCGGGTGATAGCGAGGACCGACGCCGATCGGCGTCGGCACGAGCGCAAGCAGCGTGGCGACCACGAGCATCTGAGCCACGGTATCCCGCTCGCGGCCCTACTCGTTCTCATTGGCCTCGTGATCCTGCTCACCGGCTGCGGCGGAAGCTCCGGCACCAAGCAGGGTGGGATCACCATCCAGCCGGCGCGCGAATACCGCCTCGACACGCTCAGCGTCGTGCACCCGAAGCCCGGGAAGCCGGCCGTGTTCTCGTACCGGATCGTGCAGCCCGACGGGACGCCGCTCACGGCGTACCGGCACGGCGCGGGCCCGCACACCGGCGTCCACATGATCTTCGTCCGGCGTGACCTGTCGACGATCGTGCACCTCCACCCGACGATCAAGCCGGACGGGTCGTTCAGCGAGACGATCGCGTTCCCGTCGGCCGGCCCGTACCGGCTCGTGATCGACGCGTACCCGCAGAACGGCACGCAGCCGAACTTCCAGCTCTTCTCCTCGATCGACGTCGCCGGGACGTATCGGCCCAAGCTGTTGCCGGCCCTCCAGACGACGCAGACCGTCGACGGCTTCCGCTTCACGCTGCAGGGCCTCCCGCATCTCCGTGCGATCGAGCCGGCCTTCCTGCACTTCACCGTCACGAGCCCGAACGGAAAGCCGGCGGTGTTCACCCCGTGGTACGGCGCCCTTGCGCACGCGATCTTCTTTCGAAGCGGGTCGCTCGACTATTTCCACACGCACGTCTGCGCACCGGGAGCGTCGGCGTGCACGAGCGCCGTCGGCACGACGAAGGTGACGGGCACATCTGCAACGCCGGGGAAGCTGACCGTTGGCGTGCTCGTTCCCCTCTCGGGCACCTGGCGGCTGTTCCTCCAATGTCGCGTCGACGGCCACCTGATCACGGCCCCGTTCACGCTCGTCGTTAGATGAGGCGCGCGCTCGTCGCCGGCGCAGTCGTCGCGGTCGCGCTCGCGGCGCCTGCCGTCGCCTGGTCGCACGCAGCGCTGCTTCGCACGAGCCCGGCCGCGAGCGTGGTCGTGAACACGCCGCCGAAGCAGGTCGCGCTCACCTTCAGCGAGGCGGTCGAGCCCCGGTTCGCGATCGTCTCCGTCACCGACGCGGGCGCGCGACAGCTCGCGTCGGGCCCCGCACACCGTTCCGCGTCGAACCCCGACGAGCTCGACGTGCCGCTCAAACCGCTGCCGGAGGGCTGGTACCTCGTCGTCTGGCGCGTCATCTCGGTCGACGGACATCCCGTGCGCGGCGCGTTCACGTTCGCCGTCGGCCCGAACCCCGGACCCGCACCGCAGTTCGTGATCCCGAACCTGTCGGAGACGGCCGCGACCCCGACCCTCGTCGCTGCGCGTTGGATCGCGTTGCTCTCGCTGCTCGCGGCGATCGGGCTCTTCGTCTTCCGCATGATCATCGCGCGGCCGGTGGTCGCGCGGGTCGACGGCACACGGCTGCGTGCCGTCTCAGTCGCGTTCTGGGCAGCGCTCGGAGTCGCGCTCGTCGCCGTCCCCGTCTACGTGCTGCTCGCGACTGCGCAGTTCGCGCTCCGCTCGTTCTGGTCCTTCGGGGCGCTCGTTCCGCTGATGCGCGTGTCCGCGTTCGGCCGCGGGTATCTCGACCTCGAGCTCGTCCTCGCGCTGTTCGCGCTCGCGGCCGCAGCAGCGTTGTGGCTCGACCGGCCGGAGCGCGTGCAGCGCTCCGTCGCGGCCCTGCTCGCGCTCTGGGGCGCACTGCTCGCAGCCGGCGCCGCGCTTCTCGCACCGGGCATCGCCGGCCATGCGGCCCAGACGGCGCCGCGGGCACTGGCGATCACGCTCGACGCGCTGCACATCGGCGCCGTCGCAGTCTGGGTCGGCGGGCTGATCGGGTTGCTCGTGCTGTGGGGAGGCCTTGCAGCCGGGCAGCGGGTTGCCGGGCCGGCGGTCGTCGTGCCGCGGTTCTCGAACGTCGCGTTCGTCTCGGTCATGACGCTGCTCGCGTCCGGTATCTGGGCGTCCGTTCTCCATCTGCCGACGCTCGCGTCGCTGTGGCAGACGTCATACGGCAAGACGATCATCCTCAAGTCGCTCATCCTCCTTGCGGCGATGCTCCTCGCCTCGGTAAACCTGCTCTACACGAAGCCGAGGCTGCGGGCCGCCGTGGAGCAACCCGATGTCGGGCCCGGCGCGGCAACGCTGTTGCGGAGGTTCGTGAGCGGCGAGGTGCTACTCGTCTCCGGTGCCGTGCTCGCGGCGGCCCTGCTCTCGAGCCTCCCCCCGCCGCCGAAAGCGCTCGCCGGCCTCGCGAAGCCGAGCGCACACACCGGCCCGGGCCCCGTGACGACCGTCGTGAACAAGAACGGTTACCGTGTCGAGCTCAGCGTGACGCCGAATCGCGCCGCCACGCAGAACACCTTCGCGGTGCGCCTCACGAAGGGCGGTACTCCCGTCCGCGGCGCGGATGTGATCGCAACGTTCACGATGCTCGACATGGAGATGCCGTCGCAATCGTCTCGCCTCGCCGAGGGAGCGCCCGGGGTCTATACGCGCGCGGCGCCGGTGCTCGTGATGGTCGGACACTGGGGACTGGGATTCCAGATCCAGCCTCGAGGAGCGGCGCCGTTCACGGTGCTGCTGCTCGACAGGGCGAATGGATGAAGGCCGTTGCGGCGCTCACGCTCCTCGCGGTGGCACTCGCGTGTGCGGCGGCGCCCGCGGCGCGTGCCGACGGCGATCCCGCGAGCGACTACCTCCTCACGCAGAAGGTCTTCTTCCCGTACGACCTGAAGGTGACGAAGGCGCAGGAGGCGCAGTTCGTCGCGCTCGTCGACGAGGCGAACCGGGCGGGCTTCACGCTTCGCGTCGCGCTGATCTCGAGCAGCTACGACCTGGGCTCGATCGTCGGCCTCTGGCAGAAGCCGAAGACCTATTCCCGTTTTCTCGGAGCCGAGCTGACGTACGTCTACAAGAACCGGCTGCTCGTCGTGATGCCGAACGGCTTCGGCTTCAACTGGCCCGGCCATTCGACTGCACGGGAATACACGATCCTCTCGAAGATCCCGGTGACGCCGGGCCCGACCGGCCTCGTCGATTCGTCGGTTGCCGCGGTGCAGGCCCTGGCGAAAGCGTCGGGGGTCAAGCTGTCCGTGACCACAGCGAGCGCCCAACCGTCCTCCCGGAACCACGACCGTCTTGTGATCGTGCTCGTTGCGCTTGCCGCGCTCGCCGTCGCCGTCCTGTTGCGCCTCGCGCTACGAGGTCGGGGCTAGCACCGGGCAACTGTCTCCAGAGTGTCGGCGTCTTGGGCAGCGTCGAGGCCGATGAAGACCGTAAGCACGACGGTTGCGACTCCGCAGCCGAGTGTCAAGGCGACACACGTGCGCTCGAGCGACGCCGGGACGGCCGCGAGGACGAGGCCGTGGTAGAGCGTCGGCAGGAGGCTCAGTCCCTCGGCGAATCCGAGGGCTCCGACGACGAGCGCGATGAACCACCGCGTAGGTGTCGGCCGCAACAGGAGACGATCGAGGACGAACAGGGCGAGAGCGACTCCGATTGCGAACGAGACATAACCGACGACGGCGGGCCGCGGACGGCCGTAGAACTCGCGGCCGGCGCGCGCCACGACGAGGGCGATCGCCGTCGTTGCAGTGAGGATCACGATGGTGTGCTCGACGAGGCGCTGTCGCCTCGCGCGGATGGTGGCAAGAGATCCGAAGAGGATGAAGATGGGGATCGCGAGCCAGAGCAGGAGGTTGGGTGGTGGGACGTACCGGAGCTCGCCGGTGACTGCGGCGGGCTTCCCGTCGAGGCGCAGTGGGATCGTCCAGCTGCCGAGCGCGCGTGCGGGACCGCTCCCGCCGAGTGGCGCGAGCGCGTGCAGGCGATGATCGTGCCAGCGGTAGCTACGGCCGCTGGAGAGCTTCTTCCAGCTCGGCGGCGTCTTTGGATCGAACCGCGGCGTGATGGCGGTTCGCGCGATCTGGTCGATCTGCGCGGTCGGCGAGTAGCGGTTGACGTACACACCGGTGCCGTCGAAGCGCAGCAGCGGCTCCCCCGCCACACCGAGCACCATCAGCTCACGGCGGGAGGTGAGACGCAGCCAGAGACCCTGGTCGCCGTCGATCACCCGCATGCTGAACGGCGGATCGGTCGGCTGGGTGCGTGTGATGCGTGCTTCGTCGCTTACAGCGACCACCGGGCCGCGGCCATGCGCGAACGCGGTGGCCGGCGCCGCGAGCGCGGCAGCGGTGAGGCTCGCGATGACCCAGCCTCGCCTCATCGCGGGCAAGTATGTCAAGCGTCGCCGTCGCTGTTCTGTTGCGTCCCGCGCTACGAGGACGGGCCCAGCGACTGCAGGGTGCGCGTGACAGCGTCCGCGCTGTACGGCCAGAGGAAGATCGCGCGCTGATAGCCGGCGGCGTCGATGACGTACGCCGCTTCGGTGTGCACGATCGAGTGCACCGTGACGCCCGCGACCTTCTTCGTCATCGGCAGCACGCCGATGTGGTACCGCGTCCACACGCGCGCAAGCTGCGACTCACTCCCCACCCCCCAGCGCCACTGCGGGACGAGCTTCCACTTGGCGACGTCTTGCATCAGGTACTTGCGCGCATTGCCGCGGACGTTGACGCTGACGGCGACGATCGCCGGCCGCGAGCCTGCAGGAAAGCTGCGCACGACTGCGCTCAGGTGGCTCGCCTCGAGCGGGCAGTAGTCGCGGCACAACGGATCGATGAAGGTGACGACGACCGGCCGCCCTCGATACGCCGCGAGCGAGAACGCTGCGCCGTTCTGGTCGACGAGCGAGATAGCGGGCGCGCGGAGCTTCCCGGCCGCCCACGTCGCGGCCGGGTGGTCGGACACAGGCGCCGCGGACGGGCTCGTCGCACTCGTCCCGTGCGACGACGTGCCGACGAAGAACAGAGCGATCGCCGCCGCGACCCCGATCAGCAGCACGACGCCCCAGAAGAGGCGGCGCGCTCCGAGCGGCTGGGCCGTCGGCGCCGATGGCGGAGTCGCGGACACGCTTCCCGAGGATATCCCTCCGCTTGCTTCGCGCCCCGCCGCTACCAGGTGCGTCCTCGAGCCGGGCGTCCCGCTAGCGTAGCCCTGAGGAGGTCGCGATGCTCGGCTCGCTCTCGGACACGCTCGTCGCAAACCCGGTTCTGCTCTTGTTCGTCGTCGTCGCCGTCGGCTTCGCCGCCGGGAAGATACGCATCGGCGGCTTCTCCCTCGGTATCGCAGCGGTCCTCTTTGCCGGCATCGGCATGGGCGCCCTCGACGACCGGTTCGTCTTGCCCGACGCGTTCTGGGTGCTCGGCCTGGCGCTCTTCGTCTACACGATCGGGCTGACGAGCGGCCCGAGCTTCCTGGCAACGCTGCGCCGGCGCGGCCTCGCGGTGAACGGGCTCGTCGTGGCCGCGATCGTCGCCGCCTCGCTCGTCGCCGTCGCCGGCCACGAGCTGCTCGGCCTCTCGGCTGCGCGCGCCGCGGGCAGCTTCACGGGCGGCGAGACGAACACGCCCGCACTCGCAGCGGCGATCGAGACCCTGAAGGGCAAGAGCGGCTTCGACACGCTGGCCGCCGAGCCGATCGTCGGCTATTCGCTGTCGTATCCGCTCGGCGTCGTGCTGCCTTTGCTCGCCGCGTGGTTCATGCTGCGGCGCGGGCGGCGACGCACCGGTGTCGACGCACCGGCCCTCGTCGTCCAGACGGTGCTCGTCGAGCATTCCGCGGGAACGCTCGAAGAGCTGCGCGACCGTCACGGCGGCTCGGTCACGTTCGGCCGGCTGCAGCACGAGCAGCATCTCGCAGCCGCGTCGGCGACGCTCGAGCCCGCCGCCGGTGACCTGCTGTCGGTCGTCGGCCCGAGAGAAGAGGTGGATGCGGTCATCGCCGAGCTCGGCCACCGGGCTCCGGAAGAGATCGTGCTCGACCGGCACGACCTCGACTTTCGGCGGATCGTCGTCAGCTCCCGGAACGTTGCAGGCCGGCGCATCGGCGACCTCGACCTCGACGCGCGCTTCGGCGCGTCGGCGACGCGTCTGCGCCGCGGCGACGTCGACCTCGTCGCCGACCCGGAGACCCAGCTCGAGCTCGGCGATCGCATCCGGATCGTCGCCCCGCCGGCACGTATGAAGGAGATCGCCTCCTTCTTCGGCGACTCCTACCGCGCCCTCGGCGAGATCGACGCGCTGACGTTCAGCATCGGCCTTGCCGCCGGCCTGGCGCTGGGCGCGATCAGCGTGCCGATTGCGGGGGGCCACTTCTCGCTCGGATCGGCCGGCGGCCCGCTCGTCGTCGGCCTCTTCCTCGGCGCGCTCGGTCGCACAGGCCCGTTCGTCTGGCAGCCGCCTTACACGGCCAGCCTCACCCTGCGCCAGCTGGGCATGGTCCTCTTCCTCGCCGGGATCGGCCTGCGCTCGGGGCCCGCGTTCTCCTCTGCGATCACCGAGCCGTCGGCGCTCCTGGCGATCGCCACGGGCGCCGCCGCGACGTCGGCCGCGCTCGCCGTGCTCCTGATCGGCGGCACCCGGCTGCTCCGGCTGCCCGCGCAAACACTCGTCGGCGTCCTCGCCGGGATGCAGACGCAGCCGGCGGTGCTCGCCTACGCGTCCCACGAGCTCGAGGACGACCGCGAGCTCACACTCGGCTACGCAAGCGTCTATCCGCTCGCGATGATCACGAAGATCGTGATCGCGCAGGTCCTGATCGGGCTGCTGCTCTAGCTGCTCGCCGACAAGATCGCGTCGACTCGCTCTCTCGCTCCGCTCGCTCTTACTTGACGAGCGTGAGCATCTTGAACATCGGCAGGTACATCGAGATGATCACGATGCCGACCATGATGCCGACGCCGAGCATCATGATCGGCTCGACGATCGACGTCAGTGCACCGACCGAGGCGTCGACCTCGTCTTCGTAGAAGTCGGCGATCTTCGCGAGCATCTTCTCGAGCTCTCCTGTCTCCTCGCCGATCTTCACCATCTGGGCGACCATCGGAGGGAACACGGGGTTGTCGAGCAGCGGCTGCGCGATCGGGACGCCCTCGTGCACCTTCTGGCGCACGGTGGCAAGCGCATCCTCGACCACCCAGTTGCCCGAGGTCTGGCCGGTGATCTCGAGCGCCTTGATGATGTCGACGCCGGCCGCGACGAGCGTCGAGAGCGTGCGGGAGAACCGCGCCATCGACACCTTGAGCACGACGTCGCCGATCTTCATCGGCAGCTTCAACTTGAACTTGTCCCAGTTCTGCCGGCCGTTCTCCGTCTTCTTCCAGCGGAAGAACGACCACAGAGCGGCGGGGATGATGAGCAGGACGTACGGCTTGTTCTTCAGCAGGTCGGACGCGGTCACGACGTACTGGGTCAGCGTCGGCAGCTGGCCGCCGAGCTGGCTGAAGATCTTCACGAAGACCGGAACGAGGAACATGAGCATTCCGACGAGCACGAGCGTCGCGAAGCACAACACCATTGTCGGATAGATCATCGCGCCCTTGATCCGGCGGCGAATCGCCTCCTGCTTCTCGATCTGGAACGCGACGCGGTCGAGCACGATGTCGAGGATGCCGGCCGCCTCACCGGCCTCGACCATGGAGATGTAGAGGCGCGTGAAGATCTTCGGGTGACGAGCCATCGCCTCCGAGAGCAGCAACCCGCCCTCGACGTCCTTGCGCAACTCGTGCACGACCCCCGCAAGCGCCTCGTCGTCGGTCTGCTCCTCGAGGATCACGAGCGCGCCGACGACGTTCAGGCCAGCCTCGATCATCGTGGCGAACTGGCGCGAGAAGATCTGCAGCGACTTCGACTTCACCTTCTTGCCGCCGATCGAGATGCTCTTCGCGCCGATGTTCCCGCCCGTGTCCTGCTCCTTGATCGACTGGGCGAGCAAGCCCTTCACGCGCAACTGCTCGCGCGCAGCGGGAAGGTCGGGCGCGTTCACGACACCCTCGGTCTCCAGGCCCTGGGCGTTGATCGCGGCGTATGCAAAGGAGGCCATACGGAGTGCTTATCGGCAGTAGTACCGCTGCGCTTGAGGCCGCAGCCGTGGCGTTATGAGCCGTCGGTCCAGTCGAACAGCGAGGTCTGGCGGGCGAGGATCTTCGCGGTGTTTCGCGGATCCCGAACGACGATCGTCACCTGCTTCACGTACGCGCCGGTATATCCGGCCCCGCTCGGCAGCGTGAGGATGATGTACGTATACACGGGGTATCCGACCCCATCGGGGCCGTTGACTGTCTGGATCGCCTTGGTCGCCGAGACCGGCGGAGTGGTGCCCGGCGTCGGGTTGCAGAAGGTCGGGATGGTGCTGTTCCACGGTACGACCAGCACCTGCGTCGTCTTGTTGGTCGACCACGCCAGCATGCCCTTCGCCGTGTCGCTCAGGCTCGTGTCGAGGAACGTGACCGGGGCCGGCGAAGGAGTTGCGTAGAGGTCCGTATAGGACTTCGTATCGGCCTGGTAAAGGCTCCCGCTGTTGGCGGTCGGGAAGGTGTTGGTGGGGCTGCCCGTGGTTGCATCGAGCCAGATCGCGCAGTTCTTGAGGCTTCGGTAGATCTCCATCTGCCTGTCGGCGACCGCCGTCGCCGAAGAGATGGTCGCTGCTCGTCCCATCGCGGAGGTGGCGCTGCTGAAGACGCCGACGACCGCGAAGAGCCCGACGTTCAGGACCACCATGGCGATCAGAAGCTCGATCAGGCCCATGCCGCTCTCGTCTCTCAGACGGATACCCACCCTCCGGGTATCGGCAGCAAAGGCCGGTTGCTGAACGGTGTCCGACACCACTTGGGGGGTCGGACACCGTTCGGGGTGCACCTGGCTACCCGCCGGTGGTCGTCGTGGCGGGATCGGTCGTCGTGGCCGGCGGCGCCGCCGTTACAGGGGCGGCCGCCGCTCCACTCGCGCCGGCCGCTACGGGCGCGACGGGCGCGGGTGTGCCCTGCGGGTACAGCAGGAGCGTGTAGCGCGTCCCGTCGGCGGTGTTCACGAGCGTCACGGCCTTGCCCACTGTGAGCTTGAGGGTTTGCGATCCGCTGGCGTAGGAGCCACCGACAACCGAGACCGTCGCAGTCTTCGCCGTCAGCGAGACGAGCTCGAACAGCCCATTCGTGGTCGCGATCGTGCTGGTGGTCGGAAAGATCCCATTGGTGCTCACCGACTCGGAGACACCGTTCACCGAGATCACAGCGGAGCTCGGAGGCGGATTGGGAGGCGCCGGCGGAACGACCGGCGGCGATCCCGAACCAGACCCGGACGAGCCCCCGGACTTCGTGCCGGAGCCGCTGCCGGAGCCGCTGCCACCGGACACCGGCGCCGAGGCGCTACCGGCGGCGAAGGGGTCCCTGCTCGTGAACTGCGAGAACGACTGGAGCTGACCCGCGTCGGCCGGAGGGCTGACCGCTGCGAGCAGCTCCGTGGAGCCTGCGGAGGTCGAGCCGGCCGCTGCTGCTGCCGGATCGGCGACGACGGTTGAACCGGCGAGTGAGGGCGCGACCGGCACAGGCGATGCGACGGTCGCGACCGGCGTCGTGGATGAGGCTGTCGCAGGGTCGACGGCTTGCGGCTTCGACACCGCACCGCCGCTCATTCCCATCATCGTGTTGACCGCGTACGCCACTGCGAGGGCGAGCACGCACACGAGCCCGATCGCAATCTTCTTCTGCTTTGCAGCCTTGTCCTTCGCCGCGTCGGCAGGTTTCTTGTTCTTGGCCATGGTCTCTCCTTTCGTGCCGACTAGGGCGCGGTGGTCGTCGTTGTTTGTGTGGTGTCCGTGCTTGTTGCAGCGGGCGTCACCGGTGGGGCGGCGACGACCGCCGGCGCGCCGCCGAAGACGTAGGCGATGACGCTGAGCGTCGCGGACAACCCGGTTCCGCTGCCCGCGCCCCCGGGCGTGATCCCGACCGTTCCGACGGAGAACAGCCTGCCGGACGTCTGGAGTGCACCGTTGCGCACCGAGACGAGCGTTCGCAGCCGGTACAGCATGTCGGTGATCGAGTAGAAGTCGCCGTCGAACGTCAGGTTGATGGTCACGGTGCTGAAGGTGCCGCCGGGGTCGAGCGTCGGCGTACCGAGCGAGATGGTCCCGAGAGAGACGCCTGCAGCCCGCGCAACCTGGTCGAGCTCGAGCAGCAGGCTGGGCTGATCCACGGTCGACGGCATCGCCTTCGCGAGGTTGTAGAGCTCGGCGGTCTGGATCACGGGCTGCTGGATCGCGGCCGCGGGCTTCACGGTCACGACCGGACGCTTCGCGTCGACCAACTGCGACTCTGCCGCCGCCGTGGCCGAAGCAATGCTCGAAGCGGTTGCCCGCTGCGGGCCGATCAGCAGGAACCAACCGACCAGCAACAGCAGCAGGTCGCCGCCGACGATCAGGCCGATCGCTGCCTTGCCTGGGAGCTTCCGGCCCTTCACGAGCTCGCTCCTGCGGTGGTCGTCGTGTCGGTGGGCACGACCGGCACGGGAAGATCCGGCAATGCGGGTGCGCCCTTGATGGCGGCGCTGATGCTGAACTGGACGCCGGGCGTCCCCGCCTGCGACGCGGTGCTGGACGACAAGGTGACATCGGTGAGGTCGGGGATGAGCATCAGCCGCGACAGCAGGCGTGCGACGCCGTCGTGAGAAAAGGCGGTACCAGTGATGCTGAGCCCCTGCGCGGCGGGTGCGACAGCCGTGCCCGCCACCTGCGCGACAGGAGCGGCCGGAGCCGTGAGGGTGAGGCCCTTGAGCGTCACGTCGCTCGGAAGCACGAGCGAGAACTCACGCAAGATCCGATCCCAGGCGATCCGCGTCGACATCGCAGTCGTGATCGCGGCCAGGCGGGGCTGCTCCTCACTCGTCACCGCAGGAGGCGCAATGATCGGCTTTTGCACGACCGGCTTCGTCACGACCGCGGGCTGCTTCACGAGCGAGAGCTTCGCGAGCTCGGTCTGCGCCGTTCTCAGCTTCTTCTGCTCGGCGTTGACCTTGGAGTGCACGACCATGAAGCCGACGACGAGGGCGAAGAGAACGACCACGCCTAGCGCCGATCCGACGACGACCGCGGGGTCCTCTTTGCGGAAGCTCTTGCGCGACTCGGAACCGCTCGGAAGGAGGTTGACGGCGCGCATCAGTCCTCGATCCCCAGGCCGATTGCAACCGCGAGCGAGCCGGACTGTTCCACGTCGGCGAGCTTCTTCGAGACCTTCACACGTGCGAACGGATCGCCGACGCGAACGTGCACGCCGATCAGCCGCTCGAGCTCTGCCGCAAGCCCGGGCAGATGCGTGGTCCCACCGGTGAGCACGATCTCGCCGATGCCCAGGCTTCCGGGCTGGTTCTGGTAGAACTGGAGCGACGAGACGAGCTCGCGTGCGAACGACTGCACCTGCCGCCGAACGACGTCGATCGCCTGCGCGGCTTGCTCAGGAGTCAGCCCCGGCGGAACTGTGCTCTCGTCGAGCGAGAGGCTTCGCTTGATCGCCTCGACCTCCGAGGGCGTGCTGTCGAATGTGCGGGCCAGCGCGACGTTCAACGCAGAGCCGCCCCATTCGAGGACGCGCGTGAACTCGCAAACGCGGCCGTCGGAGACGGCGAACGTCGAGCGGTCGTAGCCGATCGCAACGCCGACGAGCGCAGACGAGCCGCGATCGATGGGGGGCGCGAGCGAGCGAAGCAGCGCGAACGCCTCGAGGTCGATTCCCGCGAGCGTGATCCCTGCCTTCTTGCACGCGTTGACGTAGCGCTCGACGAGCTCGCGATAGACCACGACGAGGAGGACACGCTTGACGCTCTGCCCCTCCGCATCGACGGACTCGTCAAGGACGCGGAAGTCGAGCACTGCTTCATCGAGCGGGATGGGCAGCGTCTCCTGTGCGCGGAAGTGGATCGCGTTGGCGAGCTGCTTGTCCTCGGTGACGCCGACGATGTCGAAGATACGGACACCGATGCGGTTGCTCGCAATGCCGAGTCGAACACCCTTGCGCGGAAGCTTGTTCCGCGCGAAGAAGCCCTTCAACGCAACGCCGAGCGCCTCCGGGTCGCGGAGCTCTCCTCCGACGACGATCCCGGGAGCGAGCGCTTCGCGGGCGAGCTGTTGAACCTCGGCGACGCCGTTGTTCGAGACGCGCGCGGCCGCCAGCTGAGACGAGCCGACCTTGAGGCCGACGAGCTTCTTGACCGTGTGCCCTCCGCTCTTGCCTCGGCCGGACGAGCGCTTCGGCAGCGAGAGCGAGGGCATCGAGAACGACAGCTTCTTCCAGAACGGAAGCTTCGGGGCAGTAGGGAGTGCGACTGTCGGCACGTCGGCAGCGGCGATCTCCGCCGGCAGCTTCGGCTTGCGGCCAAGTGAAACCTGCTTCTTCCAGAAGGGGACCGAGGCGCCTTGCTCCTTCGGCGCGCGCTCCGACTTCGAAACCTTCGCGGGCTTGGCCGCCTTGGGCGCCTTCGGCTCCTTCGGCTTGCGCGAGAACGAGAGCTCCTTCTTCCAGAAAGGCCCCTTCGCAGCGGCGTCGGGGAGCGGCGGCAACTCGGCGGCAGACACAGGGGGATGGACGACGACCGCTGCGGCGGGCTCGGACACCGGTGCGGGCGGCAGCTCAGGAGCGGCCAGCCACGGCTCGGCCGGCTCGACGGGCGGTGCGACCGGCCCAAAAGCTGCAGATTCTGCAAGGACGGGCTCCGGGCTGACGAGCTCCGGGCCGACCGGCGCGGCGCTGACCGGCGGGAGAGCAGTCGGCTCGTCTGCGATCGGCTCGTCTGCGATCGGCTCTGGGGCGATCGGCTCCGGCGCGATCGGCTCCGGCACGATCGGCTCCGGCACGATCGGCTCCGGCACGATCGGCTCCGGCGCGATCGGCTCGGGCACGATCGGCTCGGGCACGATCGGCTCTGGCACGATCGGGGCGATCGGCTCAGAGGCGAGCGGCTCGGGCACAGGCGACTCCGGCAGAAGAGGCTCAGGGGCGAACGGCTCGCGTGGAATCGCCTCGTCTGCAACCGGCTCGTCTGCAACCGGCTCGTCTGCAACCGGCTCGTGCGCCACCGGCTCGACGGGGAGCGGCGGGACGACCACCGGCGCGGCCTCGGCGATCGATGCGCCGAGCGGCTCAGGCGAAAACGACGAGAAGTCGTGCGCCGGCTCGTCGACCGGGAGCTCACGAACAGGATGGACATCGTCGACGGTCCCGACCGGCTCGAGCCCGAAGGACGCAGCCTCAACAGGCTGACTCTCGGACGAAGCCTCGGACAGGGTCTCCGGCGCAGCCTCGGCGGCGACCGGCGTGAGGGTATCGAGGTCGACGGGCTCGGGATCCGGGACCGCGGCGAGCGCGGTCGGCCCGGAGTCCGCTTCCTGGGATTGGGACGGAGCGTGCTCGACGAAGGTCGGCTCGACGGGCGCGTGCACGTCGAACACGGCCGGAGCTGCGCTGAGCTCGACCGGCGCCTCGGCGACACGGTCTGCGAATGCCTCGGCTTCTGCCTGTGCCTTTGCCTGCGCCTGCGCTTCAGCCTCTGCCTGCGCCTGCGCCTCAGCCTGCGCGTGCGCCTCAGCCTGCGCCTGTGCTTCTGCCTGCGCCTGTGCTTCTGCCTGCGCCTGTGCTTCTGCCTGCGCCTGCGCTTCAGCCTGCGCCTGCGCTTCAGCCTGCGCCTGCGCTTCAGCCTGCGCCTGCGCGTCAGCCTGCGCCTGCGCGTCAGCCTGCGCCTGCGCCTCAGCGTGCACCTGCGCCTCCGCGTGCACGCCGGCCTCTGCCATCGCGGCGACGGCCGTCTCGGCGAGCGCGGTCGGAAGAGTCTCGGCGGAGGCACGCTCTGACGCTGCGAAGGACGGCGACAACGACTGCACGGCCTCTTGGACGAGCCGGTCGACCTCGTTGTCGTGCTTCTTGCGCGAGAAGGAGATGTCCTTCTTCAGGAACGACTGCTTCTTCGCCGCCGGCGCCACGGGCTCAGGCGCGTGTGCCGCACGAGGCTCCTTTGACGCTTTGGGCTTGTGTGAGAACGAGATCTCCTTCTTCAGGAATGACTTCTTCGGCTCGGGAGCCCCGGCAACGACCCCCAGCGAAGGAGCGTCGGGCACGGCCTCCGGCGTCGGCGACTCGAGCACGGCCTCCGGCGTCGACGCCTCCTTCCGCTTGCGCTTGAACGAGATCTCCTTCTTCAACATCGACTGCTTCGCCGCAGCCGGCGCGACAGCAGCCGGCGCAGCCTCGACAACAACCTCCGCGTCAACCTTCGGCTTGCGCTTGAACGAGATCTCCTTCTTCAACATCGACTGCTTCGCCGCAGTCGGCGCGACAGCAGCCGGCGCAGCCTCGACAACAGCCTCCGCGTCAACCTTCGGCTTGCGCTTGAACGAGATCTCCTTCTTCAACATCGACTGCTTCGCCGC
>Ga0265314_10003023_pt1 | contig 16612 bp, 10 predicted proteins | sample 4126metaG_FD_203106 | JGI IMG/M metagenome (GOLD analysis project Ga0265314, IMG submission 203106) | Rhizosphere microbial communities from Carex aquatilis grown in University of Washington, Seatle, WA, United States - 4-1-26 metaG | ecosystem: Host-associated > Plants > Roots > Rhizosphere >... | reverse complement strand
CGAGTGAAGGGCGGATTGCATCGTGGCGTTGTAATACTGAGTTCATTGCGCGACAAGCAGAGCGTGGCGGTCACGAGGTGACCGACATGGCGACAATGGCCTGTATGCGCGGCGCATTTCGGGTAAATTAAAGCTCGAAGGGTGAGGGAGAAAATTGTGGCCAAATCGAAGCCATCCATCGTTAAAGAAGTCGGCGGACTGTTCGACGTCGCAAACAAAGTGGCGTTTGTGCCCGGCGGCTCGGGCGGAATCGGAGAAGCGATCTGCTGGGGTCTTGCGGCGAACGGCGCGCGGGTTGTCGTCGCGGGCCGAAGTCGCGAAAAAGCGGAGCGCGTCGCGAAGCAGATCACGCAGGCCGGTTACGAAGCGATCGGGATCAGCGTCGATGTGAAGAACGTGGCCGAAATTCGCGACGGGGCCGACCATGTCGTCGAACGGTTCGGTTCGCTCGATCTGCTGATCAATTGCGCGGGAATTCAGCGCGAACAGGCGCTGCTTGAAGTGACTGAGGACGCGTACGACGAGGTGTACCAGGTGAATTTGAAGGGCGCGATGTTTCTCGGCCAGGCCTGCGCTCGGCATCAGGTGAAGGCGAAGGGCGGGGGCTGCAAACAGGTGCACATTTTATCCGTGCGCTCGCAACTGGGTCTGCGCGGCCGCGGATATTCAGCGTATGTCAGCAGCAAGAGCGGCTTGGTGGGTTTGGTGAAGCAGCACGCGATGGAACTCGCGCCGCACAAGATCAACGTCAACGGAGTCGCGCCGACATTTGTCGAAACCGACATGGTCAAGCAGATGCTCAGCGATCAGGATTTTCGCTCGACGCTGGTGAAGCGCATTCCGCTGGGGCGTATCGCCGAGCCGATCGATCTTGTCGGCCCGGCGCTGTTTTTTTCGTCGCGCGCGTCGGATTTCATCACCGGGCAGATCATGTACGTCGACGGTGGAATTACTGCGAGCCAGTGAAGGCGATGGTTGTTGAAAGCAGGAGGTCTAAAAAATGCCGTGCTGCGTGGTCATGTTGGTGATGCTGGCGCTGCCGCGCCTGGCGATTTTTTTGCTCGCGCTGATGACGAACTACATCAGCAGCGCGTACAGTTCGTTTCTGATTCCGCTGCTGGGATTTTTCTTCATGCCGTACACCACGCTGGCTTATGCGTGGGCGATGCATAACGGCGGCATGCAAGGCATCGGCCTGATCGTATTCGTTTTGGCGCTGCTGGTGGATCTGGGCGTAATTGGCGGTTCGGCGAAGGGCCGCCGCGACCGCGCACGCTCGCAAGTCGATGAGACTGGCCTGAAGCGTTTGAATTGACGCTGCGAGTTTGAAGTCTCAAACGCTTCCGCGTAAAATGAGCGAAACCGAGAGGAAAGTCCATGTCTGTCGCTGCAAAGAAACGTCTGTCCGAAACCGAAGTCGCCGCATTGAATGCGCGCTTTGAAAAGGCCACGCCGCAAGAGGTGCTCGCCTGGGCGCTGGGCGAATTCGGGAGTCGCATTGCGCTGGCGTGGAGTGGTGCCGAGGACGTTGCGGTCTATGACATGATGTGGCGCATCGACAAGAGCTGCCGCGTGTTCACGCTCGATACCGGGCGCCTGAATCCCGAGACGTACGAACTGATCGATAAGGTCACGGTGAAGTACGGCGTCAAAATCGAAGTGATGTTCCCGAACACGGCCGCAGTTGAAAAAATGGTCGGCGAGAAGGGCATTAATCTCTTCTACGAATCTCTTGAGAACCGCAAGCAGTGCTGCGGCGTGCGCAAAGTTGAGCCGCTCAATCGCATGCTGGCGACGCTCGACGGCTGGATCACCGGGCTGCGGCGCTCGCAGGCCGTCACGCGCGGAACGCTCGCGAAAATCGAGATCGACAAGGATCACGACGGCATCGTGAAACTGAATCCGCTCGCCGATTGGACCACGCAGCAGGTTTTCGAGTACATGGCGGCGAACAAAGTTCCGAAAAACAAGCTGCACGAGCAGGGCTATCCGAGCATCGGCTGCGCGCCCTGCACCCGCGCAATCAAGCCCGGCGAAGACGAACGCGCCGGACGCTGGTGGTGGGAAAATCCCGAGCACAAAGAGTGCGGGCTGCACGTAAAAAAGTAGGGCGCGATATGAATGAAATTAAAGCCGACAAGCGGAAACTGTGGTAGAGTTATGACATGAGCGAACATCCCGTTCAAGAAAATAGTGCCGACGTTCTTCGATCCATTCCTCGGGAATGGCTGGATGAATTTGAAGCGGTGGCGCGGCGACCGTTGCGTACGCGACTTAAATATGCTTTTGTTCGAACGTACAAGCCTGTTTTAGATGATGCGAAATACCGTTCGTTTAACAGCATGGAAGAATACCGGCAATGGTGTGAATCAAATCTGCCGAGTTGGTTGGGCTATGGGCGCGTTTGAATACAAACAAGCGGAAGAAATTCGCGATTCGTTCTTGCGGCACGCAGCGCGATTTCCTTTTCTTGGAAAATCTGGGGCTATTCTTCTCGGATTTCCCGATACAACCCAGGATGCTGTTTTGTACGTTGAGCGCTCGCTAACGAACGGTAAAGCCATAGTCGCGGCGCTATTGGATCTTGGATTTGTTCTCGACGAAAAGCAGATCGAAGAAATCGAACGTGGAAAGGACTTTGTTCAGTTAAAAAACGGTCCGTTTGACGTCGATTTGATTTTTGCGCCCGATGGCATTGAGCGCTTCGAAGACGCCTGGGCGCGACGCGTCGTTATTGAAGGATTTCCGGTCTGTCATCCCGACGACATTATTGCGAGCAAAGTGGCTGCGAATCGACAGAAGGACCGCGAATCATTGCCGCGGCTACGCGCATTTTGCGAGTATTGGCTGCAAAAACACACTCCGTAGAATTACGCGCAGATTTCTTTTACGACCTTGCCGTGTACGTCCGTCAGCCGGAAATCGCGGCCGGCGTAGCGGTACGTGAATTTTTCGTGGTCGAAGCCGAGCAGGTAGAGCAGCGTCGCGTGCAGGTCGTGGATGTGCATGCGTTTTTCGACTGCGGCGAAACCGAATTCGTCGGTCGCGCCGTGGACGTAGCCTCCTTTCGCTCCGCCGCCGGCGAGCCACGTCGTAAAGCCATAATGATTGTGGTCGCGTCCGTTGACTTTGCCGGCGTTTGAGCCGGGCGTGGGCAGTTCGACGGTCGGCGTGCGCCCGAATTCTCCGCCCCAGATCACCAGCGTGTCGTCGAGCATGCCGCGCTGCTTCAAATCTTTCAGCAACGCGCCGATGGCCTGATCGCATTCTTTCGCGAGACGGCGGTGATTGACTTCGAGATCGTCGTGGTTGTCCCACGGCTGGCCGGCGCCGTGCCAGACCTGCACGAAACGCACGCCGCGTTCGATCAGGCGCCGCGCGATGAGAATCTGGCGCGCCTGCGTTCCGCTGCCGTACATGTCGCGGATGCTCTGCGGTTCCTTGCTGATGTCGAACGCGTCGGTCGCATCCATCTGCATGCGGTACGCGAGTTCGTACGACTGGATGCGCGATTCGAGCTGCGCGTCCTGCGCGCGCTTCTGCTCGTGATCTTTATTCAACTTCATGAGCAGATCGAGCTGCTGGCGCTGTTCAGCCTGCGAGGTGAAATTATTTTTGATGTGCTCGATCAGTTTCTGAACGTCGGTGTGCTGCGAATCAACGTAGGTTCCCTGGTAGATTCCGGGCAGAAAACCGGCCTGCCAGTTCTGCGATTCCTGGATCGGATAGCCGCCGGGACACATGACCACGAAGCCGGGCAAATTCTGGTTTTCGGTGCCAAGGCCATACGTCAGCCACGACCCCATGCTGGGGCGGATCAAGCGGGACTCGCCGCAATTCATCAGCAGCAGCGAGGGCTCGTGGTTCGGCACGTCGGCATATGTCGAGCGGATCACGCAGATGTCATCGATGCTTTCGGCCGTTTTTGCGAACAGTTCGCTGACTTCGATGCCGCTCTTTCCGTATTTCTGGAATTTAAACGGCGACATGTAGGCCGAGCCGGTTTTGCGCTCGGTTTTCAGATCCAGCGGAATCGGTTTGCCGTGCATTTTGGTGAGCGACGGTTTGGGGTCGAACGTGTCGACGTGCGAGGGGCCGCCGTTCATGAACAGATGGATGACGCGCTTGGCTTTGGCGGGAAACGGCGGCTTTTTCGGCGCGAGGGCTCCGCTGGCGCCGGGCGCTTCATCGGCCTGTACCAGTCCGGCTTGTCCAAGCAGATTGGTCAGCGCCAGCGCGCCCATGCCCATACCGCATTTGCCAAGAAATTGGCGCCGCGTGTTGAAGGCGTCCTGCCAGCGTGGGCGATGATCGTAGAGTGACATGGCGACTTGCCTCCGTACTGCTCAATCCACAAACACAAACTCATTCGATTCCAGCAGCACCTGCACGTACTTTTCCCACGCGGTCAGGCGCGTCGGTTTTTTGCCTTCGGGGCCTTTGAAATCGGTCGTCGAATTCCATTCTGAGGCGTCTTCGGGGCCAGGCTTGATTTTGGATTCGACCATCTTGACGACGGGCGCCCACGTATACGAATCGAACGCGGGATCTCCGCGCGGATCGACCAGGAAATCCACCGTCTCACCGGCTTTGACCTCAAATTTGTCGGCCTTCGTATCGATCTCGCCGCCGTGGATTGTCCACCAGCCTTTTTCGCCGGAGCCGCTTGCGACGATGCGGCCGAGAATTCCATTTCCATCCTTCGACGGATGCGCGAGTTTTCCGCTGATCGTGATCGTGCCGTCGCGCGGCGCGATCCAGCGCCGGATCGAGGCGTGCGCGTTGTCGTTGCCCGGGTGGCCGCCAAGGGGACTCAGCAGAACCCAGCCGAGTTTCGGATCGGGCACTTTCTTGCCGCCCTGCCACACGTCGCCGGTGAAGGTGGGCAGCGGTGTGAAGGTCTTGACCTTTTTGGCGGCCTCGTCGAATTCGCCGTAGCCGTACTGCCACGCGGAGACGCTCGGCTTGATCGTTTCCGTCTTGTCGGCTTCGTTGATGAACGCTTCGCCCAGCGACAGTTCGTCGCCGTCGGGTTTGCGTCCGTACAGCAGCATGTAGAGCTTGCTGATGCGCGCCTTTGTGTCTTTCTCGTCGCGAAGTTCGGGGCGGTTCAGCGTCTGGCGCGAGCGTTCGACGACGAACGGGCTGTTCATCATGAAGAGTGCCTGTTGCGGAACAGTCGTGACGAAGCGGCCGGGGCTGTGCGTGTCGGGGCTGGCGAAATCGAACGCGCGGAACATGCTCGGCAGATTCTGGCGGTCGATGAAACCGTAAATCGTGCGACGCAGCGTGAACGGTTGCGTGTTCAGATCGACGGCCTTGCCGCCCATCGTGTCGTCAAGCTGCCCCGAAACGGCGATCAGCGAATCGCGCGTGGCCTCGAAGTCGAGGCGTCGCCGGTTCATACGCCAGAGCAGCACGTTTTCAGGATCGGCGGCGCGCGCGGCCGGATTGTCGTCGCTGCGCTGCTGGTAAACCGACGAGAGCATGATCTGGCGGTGCAGCTTTTTCAGCGACCAGCCTTCTTCCATGAAACGGTTGGCCAGGAAATCGAGCAGCTGCGGGTGGCTGGGCGGTTCGCTGCGCAGGCCAAAGTCGCTCGGAGTGCGAACCATGCCCATGCCGAAGTGATTCAGCCACACGCGGTTCACCATCACGCGCGCGGTGAGCGGGTTGTTCTTGTTGGCGATGGCCTTGGCGAGTTCCAATCGGCCGCTGCCATCCTTGAACGGTTCGCGTTTGTCGCCGGAGAGCACGCTCAGGAACTGGCGCGGCACTTCGTCGCCGGGATTGCCCTGGTTTCCGCGTTTGAAGATGTGCGGCTTTACCGGCTGCGGCAGGTCTTCCATCATCATTGCGCGCGGCGGAGCGCCGGGATGATTGACGCTGACGCCGTCCACAAGCTTCTGCAGGTCGCGGATCTTTTTGTGATCATCGCCGTTGAGCAGCCCGTCTTCGCCGCCGATGAACTTCATGCCTTCGTCGTAGGTCATTTCGATTTTGACATCTTTGAGCGCCACCGGGTCTTTCTTGGCTTTCAGTTCCTGTCGAAAGTACGCGACGGCGAACGGATCGAGCTTTTTCGCTTCAGCGGCTTTGCGCAGATCGTGCGGCGATAGCGTCAGACCTTCGCTCGCGGCTTTGATGTTCGCTTCGCGCGCATCAGGCTTGTTCGCCGCGGTAAGGTGTTCTTTGAATTTGCTCTCCTTATAGTTCTGCACATCTTTGCGCTTCTTGGCGAGCTCCTCCTCGTATGCCGCAAGCTGCTTGGGGTCGCCCGATTTTCCGATGACCGGCGGCTCAGTCGGTTCCTTGCTGCTCGCGAAGACGCCGTAGAGCGAGTAATAATCCGCGGTCGGGATCGGATCGAACTTGTGATCGTGGCAGCGTGCACAGCCGACGGTCAGCGCCATCGTTCCACGGCACAGCACGTCAAGGCGGTCGTCGATGATGTCCGGTTGCTGGTTCAGGAAGCGGCGGCCGAGCGTCAAAAAGCCCATCGCGGCGAGTGCATGCTTGTCTTCGCCCAGCGGCAGGCGGTCGGCGGCAATTTGCTGAATGAGGAACTGATCGTAAGGCAGATCGGAATTCAACGCCTGCACGACCCAGTCGCGGTACGTGTACGAATACGGGTAGCGGCGTTCTTCCTCGAACACGTAACCCTTCGTGTCGGCGTAGCGCGCGACGTCGAGCCAGTAGCGGCCCCAGCGTTCGCCGTAATGCGGCGAGGCGAGCAGGCGGTCGACGACTTTTGCGAACGCATCGGGCGAGTTGTCGGCTTCAAACGCGGCGTATTCGTCGGGCGTCGGCGGCATGCCGATCAGGTCGAACGTCGCGCGGCGCAACAGCATGCGCTTGTCGGCGAGCGGCGAAGGCTTGAGATTCTTTTCTTCCAGCTTGGCGAGAATGAAATTGTCGACCGGCGTCTTGGCCCAGTCTTTCGTTTTGACCGCTGGAATCTCCTGCGGCTTGAGAAGCTGGAAGGCCCAGTGCTTTTTGGCCATCTCGGCTTTATTGAGCGCGGCCGCGGTCATGCTGTTGGTGCGCGGATCGGGCGCGCCCATTTTTACCCAGGCTTCAAAGTCGGCGATTTGCTGAGGCTCGAGTTTTTTCTTCGGCGGCATCAACAGGTCGTCGTCTTTGAAACGAATCGCCTTGATGAGCAGGCTTTTGTCCGGATTTCCGGGAACGATGGCGGGGCCGTTTTCGCCGCCTTTGAGCACGCCATCCTTATAGTCGAGGCGTAACGCGCCCTTTAATTTCTCGCTTTCGGCGCTGTGACAGGAATAGCAGCGTTCGACCAATACTGGGCGAATTTTTTTCTCGAAGAACTCAATACCGTCATTGGCGGGTGCAGGCGGTGTTGGGCTGGGCGGGGCTTCCACCGCAAACGCGGCGTGAGCAAGCCATGCTAAACCCAGTGTCATCAAGAGTTTGGAAGTATCGTTCAAGCGCATGTTTGGCACGCGAGCCTATGGTCGAACCCCTGAAGGTAAACACCCGTAATTATGTTAACCGCCGAGTTCGTCACGCGTCAAAAAATTCCGGCTAAAAAAAGGCTATTATTTTGTCACGCTCGCCCCCATTGATGACATGGAACGATGTATGTAAATTAGACGGATTCGGTGCACTCGGGCGGCAAACATGAAAGAAGGCTCGCAAGCGTTAAAAGAGATCGGCGGCTTTGAGCTGATCAGCAAGATCGGCCAGGGCGGCATGGGCGCTGTTTTCAAAGCGCGTCAAAAGTCGCTGGATCGCATCGTGGCGCTGAAAGTACTGCCGCCATCGTTTGCCAAGGATGTGAAGTTCATCGAACGCTTCCAGCGCGAAGCGCGCGCTTGCGCAAAGCTCAATCATCCCAACATTGTCCAGGGCGTTGACGTCGGCAAAGACGAAGCCACCGGCGTCTGGTACTTCGCAATGGAGTTCGTCGACGGTCCGTCAGTCCTCAAACTGTTGAAGACCGACGGCGCGCTTCCCGAAGCGCGCGCGTTGGAGATCGCCCGCGATATTGCACGCGCGCTGGAGTGCGCTGTCGGGCAAGGCATCGTTCATCGCGACATCAAGCCGGACAACATTCTGCTTACGACCAGCGGCGACGCGAAACTGGCGGACCTGGGCCTGGCGAAGCAGATGAACAACGACAATGCGTCGCTCACTCAATCGGGCCAGGCCGTGGGCACTCCTTATTACATGGCGCCCGAGCAGGTTCGCGGCCGCGCGGATCAGTACGACATCCGCACCGACATTTACGCACTTGGCGGAACGCTCTTTCACATGGTCGCCGGCCAGCAGCCGTTCTCTGGCGAAACCAGCGCGGTGATCATGTCGAAACATCTGACCGATCCGGTGCCGAAAGCCAATCGCATCAATCCCGACGTCAGCGACGAGTGCTCGCGGCTGATCGAACGCATGATGCAGAAAGATCGCGACCAGCGCGTGCAGACGCCGCAGGATTTGATCGTGCAGATCGAACGCGTGATGCGCGGCGAGGCGGCGACGGGACCGAAGCCGATCGCGAAAGGCGCGGCGCAGTCTCGCCGCAAAAAAGAAGCGCCTGCGGAAAAAGTCGAGTCGTCGCCCATGCCGTTGATTGCGGGTGGAGTGGGGGTCTTGGTCGTCATTGGCGCAATTTTCATGATGCGCGGATCTTCGGAGCCGGCTGCGAAGGCTCCGGTCGAGGACGCGCGGACGGCGGCGGTGGCGCCGCAGCCGGTGACGCCTTCGCCGGCGATTCCGAAAGAGACGAAGCGCCGCGAACCTCCGCCGAGCAAGGAATCGCCGTCTCCGGCTGCGATCGAGAAGGCGGTTGCGGCGATTGTGCCGCCGGCGTCGGCGGATCCCGCGCAACCGGTCGCGCTGAAAGAGGCGCCGGTCGTCCCGGCTCCGGAAAAAACAACGTCGCCGGGTGTGACGACGGTCGCGGCGATTGACAAGCCGGTCGTGGAAAAAATTTCGGAAACCAAAGGCGTCGGCGTCAAAACGCCAGCGGCGCCGGCCGCGTCAACGCAATCGCTGCCGGCCGCGGCGGCAGTCGCGCTGCCGTTTGGCGATATTTTTTCGGCGCTGAAAGAAAATGCGCCGAAGAAAGCGCTAGAGAAAGTGAGCGCGCTGGAATTTGCGCAGAAGGCGCCGGTGGTTGAAGCGCTGAATGTGCTCGCGACGCAGCGGGACTCGCGGCAGGCTGCGATCGAGAAGCTGATCGGCCAGAATGTGAAACTTGATTCGATCAAAGGCGCTCAGAACGGAAAACTGGTCGCGTTCAAAAACAACGTGATCGTGCTTGACCGCCCGATCATGATCAACGGCGAAGCGCGCGGTTCGTCGCAAATCAGCGTGCCGATGGACGAGCTGACTCCGGCGACGCTCGAACGCATCGCGCCGATCGCCGCTCCGGCCGCGCCCGCCGAATGGATCGCCGCAACGCTGACGGCGATGGCCGGTGGGCAGCTTGATGCCGCCGATGCGGCGCTCGGGCATCTGGCCGGCAATGAACTCCACGACCCGCTCGCGGCGGAGATCAAAACGACGCGCGTGCGCGAGCGCGAAGCGCAGGCGAAAGCGGCGTGGGCGAAGATCGAGACGCGCGCTGCCGAAGCGCCCTCGCAGACGAAAGCGAAACAGATTCTCGACGAGCTGGTGGCGTTCTCGAAGAAATTTTCGGATTCCGACTTCGCGGCGAATCCGGACATCGTGGCGAAGATGGCGGAGCTGAAAGAAAAATTCGACCGGCTGAGCCTGGGACTCGACCCGCGCGTGTTGCAGCTTTTTAAGGGCAAAGTGCTGAACTACGACGCGCGCACGCAAGTGATCACGCTCGGCTACGATTTCCTCAGCAAGGAACAGAACGACGATTTTGTCGAAACCACCTGGGCGCCGCCGAGCGATACGACGGGCGTGACGTGGCGCAAAGGCGAGCTGCGCACGTTTTGCAAAGGCACGGCCGACCGCATTTTCCGAATGCCGCAGTTCGCGTCAGGCTCGCTGAACATCCAGCTGCATTTCAAGAAGATCGACACGTCGAAACGCAATCGGTTCGAGGTCGAGGTTTCGTTCTACGGACTGGACTCCATCGGCAAAACGCCGAAAGTTTCGTTCAAAGCCTCCGAGAAGGCGACGCATCTGATCAGCAACGGCGCGGATATTAAAACCACCGACGACATTCTTTTCCGCGCCGACGGCGTTCTGGAACTGAGCTGCCAGGGCGGCGCGTATTCAGTGAAACAGGACAACAAAGTAATACTCGAGCACACTCTGCCCAAGCCCAACGATCACGCCGGTTTCTGGCTCGGCGGCGGATGGGACAGCGGCATCACGTTCACGCGCATGCAGGTCAGCGGGCGGCTGGATCAAGTCTGGCTGGCGAAGGCGCTGGAGGCGGTGCCGAAGGGGAAGTGAGGAAGCTCTGTCGTTTTTCACCTGGATTTCTTCGTTGTTCCGAACTTGTTCAGTTTAGAGACGTACGTTAGTGCGACGTCATGCTGGTAGATGACGCCGCCAAGCAGAACTGTGACCGGTAGGACAATTCCTTTGACCGCGTTGCTGTTGGTCAGGCCGGCAGGAGCGAGGGCGGCGGCGAAATTTCCTTTGGAAAGACGGAGATTGAGCTGGGCGAGGCGGGCTCCGGCGCCCGAGGATTTCATTTGAATCAGATCGGTATCGCTTTGGGCGCTGCCGGTTGGGTTCAGCGTGAATGAGCGCGCAACGCCGCCGACATCGACGATGATTTTTTGCGTGTTTAGATCAATGGTGTCGTCGAGCAGCAGATTCGCCGAGAGCTGGATGGAATCGTTGCCAGGTTTTTGAAAATTGAGGCGGATTGAAACTTTTGAGACCGGCAGCGGCAGATGGAATTGCACCGGGGGCGCGGCGAAGGGCGTGCTGTCGGCTTTAAATGGATCCGATCCCGAAGCGATTTCTAATGCGTCGCTGAAGCCGTCGCCGTCCGTATCGATCTCATGAATGGTGTTTACGCTGCTGATCACGGTTGATGCGACGACGGCTTCGCCGTTGCCGTCGCGTACGATCACTTTGACGGTGTACGTTCCGCTGGCCAAATAGGTGTGAGATGCGGGATTCCCTGCGCCGGTCGACCCGTCGCCGAAATCCCACGCGTAATAGAGCCGATCGTTATCCGGGTCGCTAGCGGCGACGACAAGAACAGCAGGAATTCCGGTAAGGACGGGATTGGATTGAACGACAATGGGAGAATCGATGGAGGGGGCGCGGTTGGGCCAGGTTTTGAAACGCTCAGCTGACGAAAGATAACCATCCAGGTCTTGGCCGCCGGCGATTAATACGTCGCCGTTTGGCAGCAACGTCGCAGTATGATTAAGTCGGGCGGTGTTGAGGTTGTTGCCGGGTGTCCACGTATTCAAATCGGGATCAAAAAGTTCCACGCTGGCCATGGCGAAACCATTGTAACCGCCCGCGACGACCACTTTTCCACGGAGAACGGTGACGCTTGGAGCATAGCGGGCTGCGGCGATACGCGCCGTAATGCTCCATGTATCTGTCGCCGGGTGATAGCGTTCACAGGTGTCGGCACGGTTACCGCAAATAATCAGCACGTCGCCATCGGGAAGAAGGCACGCGGAATGGGCATTGCGCCCGACACTCGTGTCCGCAGCGCGCGAAATTGTGTTTGTGGCGGAATCGTAGAGTTCAACGCGCTTTGAATATTCGTACGCTTCGTAATTGGTGATGTTGTCGCTCCCTACCACCAGCACTTTGCCATTGGCCATGAGCGTCGCGGTATGATTCGCGCGCGGAATTTCGAAGTTTGGGCCGGGGGTCCAGCTGTTCGAATCCGGATCGTATAATTCGCTTGATGCACCGTCTGCCCAATTGTCGCTGCCAACAATCAGGACTTTTCCGTCAGGCAAAAGTGTGCCCGTATGACCGGTTCGCATCACGTTCATACTTCCGGTATCCGACCAGGTGTTCGTTTCCGGATCAAAAATTTCTGCGCTTGTGTCAGAACTTCCTCCCGCGACGAGAACTCTTCCGTCCTGCAGCATCGTCACGCTTGGACGTGAGCGCGGCAATCGTGACGCCGCAAGTGTTGACCATGAGTTTGTTGCGGGGTCGTAAAGTTCCGGCGTACCGTAGTACCCACCCGCGACCAGCACCTTCCCATTCTTCAGTAGAATCGCAGCATGACGAAAATGAACCATGCTCATCGACGCTACGGGTTCCCAGGTTCCGACGTCTTGAGCCATGGAACGCATTGCTGCGATCATCCAACACAACACGACGACGCTCAACATGCGCTGCATGTGACGAATCCTCCATGGGGTGTAAGGGGATTAAGCGGGCAATTATAGGTTCTTTACTTATCGCAGAATTCTATACGCGCGGCCGGTGGCGGCGGTTCGGTCCTTTGGCGCGAAAAATGGAACCTTGCCGAAAGATTGCCGTTGTCTTCGATGGCTGAGGCTGCTATTTTGAGAGCCAGCTGCGTGCTGAGCACCTATGATCCGCTTCGCTCGATTATGAGCGACGGGTCAAACCAGATGCGCGGTGATTATGTAGGGCCGCAGGTTTTTTCCAGACACAACTAAAATCCAGGTTGCAGGCTGAGCGCTTTCGTGGCGTGTGCGCGCTTTAGCACGGAGCAACGCAAACTGCCGCGTTGATTCGTGGCACCCGCGCACGGCACTGCACCCTGTCTGGAAGGATCCTCCGCGGCTGGGAGGATTTTATGGAGGAGACGTTTTTTACGGTGGAGGAGGCGGCGGGGGTTTTGCGGTGCAGCGGGCGGACGGTGTATCGGCTGATGGATGAGGGCTGGTTGAGCAGGCCCAACGGCGGAACGCGAACGTTGCGAATGGGGAAAGTGACTAAAAAATCGGTGTTTCAATATCTGATTGTCGATCATGTAAGCCGCTATCCAAAAAAGGTTTTGAAAGAGATCAGACGAGGGCGCAAAAAATTTGCAGAAATCTTTTGCCAAAACGCGGAGGCTAAACGTTTTAGTTCGAATGAGGGGCCAGGCGAAACCGACCCCTCCCCCTACCCCCTCCCGCAAGGGGAGGGGAAACAACAGCATTGCCCGCCGCGTCCGCCAAGCGAGGGGAAACAGCAGCAGGGCATCGACGAACACGCAGAAGGAAAACAGCAGGGCGCGGAACCGACGCGGTGTTTGCATCACGACTTTGTGGAGCGGCATCAGTTCAGTTTTGGATGGCGGGCACGGCAGTTGGCGAAGGACGATCCGGCGATGCAGGATGATCTGGTGCAGGAGATGTCTTTGGCGGTTCTGGAATATGCGAAGCCGGCGCGTTTTGAGTTTTTGTTTGAGCTGGCTGTGAACCGGGCGATTGACTACCTGCGGTATGAGGAATTGCGCGGGACGATGTCGCTGGATGAGGCTCGGCATGTGACGGATGCGACGACGGAGAAGATCAGCAGCTTGAATGCGTTCATCGATGCGTTAACGAGAGGCGGCGTTCCGGCGGAGTGGATTGATGAAGTGCTAGAGTGGTGGTTGAGGGCGGCGTGAATGGCAACGGTTATTGCGGGATCGGGAGATCACCCCTCACCCCGCGTTCGCTTCGCTCACGTCGGCCCTCTCCCACAAGGGGAGAGGGAACTGCGGCGAGCGCTGCGCGCTCTTTTTTGCGGGCGGGACGCCCGCGCTCCATAAAGGGATCAGCTTAGACCGGGGAGGCTTCCGGTGCTGTCGCCGAGTTGCTTGATGTCCATGTTCATGCGGTCCAGAAGCGAGAGCCACAGGTTGTTCAGCGGGGTTTCGCGGCTGAGCTTGATGTGGCGGCCGGTCTTGATCGTGCCGCAGCCGCGGCCGGCGAGCAGGAGCGGCAGGTCGTCGTGGTTGTGGCGGTCGCCGTCGGAATTTCCGCTGCCGTAAGCAAGCATGCAGTGGTCAAGCAGCGTGCCGTCGCCTTCCTTGATCGATTTCATTTTATTCAGCAGGTACGCGAGCTGCTTGGTGTGGAAAATGTTGATCTCTTTGATCTTCTGCTTCTTCGCGGCGTCGTTGCCGTGGTGCGAAAGATCGTGGTGGCCTTCGGCGACGTTGATGAACGGGTACGGGCGGTTGCTGCCTTCGTTGGCGTGAACAAAGGTGCAGACGCGCGTGATGTCGGCCTGGAACGCCACGATCATGAGGTCGCTCATGATGCGGATGTGCTGTTCGTACGTTTCGGGAATTCCTGTGGGTTTCTCAAAACCGTCCGGCGCTTTTACGGGTGGCAGCTTCGACGCTTTTTCCATGCGCACTTCGAGCTCGCGAATCGACGTTGTGTATTCGTCGAGCTTGCGGCGGTCGCTCGAACCGAGCTTTCCGTCGAGATCTTTCGCGTCGGCACGGACGAGGTCGAGGACGCTCTTGCTGCGCGCCGCGGCTTTCGCGCGCTGGGTTTCGTCGCCGCTGCTGAAGAGACGTTCGAAGATGAGTTTCGGATTGGTTTCTTTCGGCTGAGGTTGCGTCGCGGATTTCCAGGACATCGTTGAGTTGTACACGCAGCTGTAGCCGCTGTCGCAATTGCCGGCCATCTGAGATTGATCGCAGCCGATTTCGAGCGACGGAAGACGCACTTCATCGCCGATGCGGGACGCCGCGACCTGGTCGACGCTGATGCCGGCGCGGATGTCGGTGCCATCGGTCTTGCGCGGTTGAGCTCCGGTGAGAAACGCGGCCATGGCGCGCGCGTGATCGCCGCCGCCGTCGCCGTGGGCGCGGGCTTTATCCGCGGCCAGACCGGTAATGATCGAGAAATCGCCGTTCACGTCCTTCAGCGGTTCGAGAATCGCTCCGAGCTTGAAACCGGCGCCTTCGGTCGTAGGCGTCCAATCGACCATGTTCTTGCCGTTGGGGACATAAATGAATGCCATGCGATTCGGCGCGGCTTTGGCCTTGGACACATCTCCGCCCCAGGCCAGTCCGCCGCCCATCGCTTCGAGCCACGGCAGCGCGACAGCCACGCCCATTCCGCGCAGCAGCGCGCGCCGGGAGATCGGTTCAGGTTTCACTTGGTGGGTTCCTCCTTGCCGCGGCGCAGCCGGAACGGCTCGCTCTTGGCAATTTCAACGGCCAGTGTTGAGAACTTGTAGTTGTTTTGTTCAAGCGTGGCCAGGATCTGGTTCACACTCTTTTTGTCGTACATTTCGAGTCCCCGGCCGAGCGCGTACGTGAGCATTTTTTCGGTCAGGCAGCGGCTGAACTGATCCTTTTTGTCGCGCAAAATGACTTTCAGCTCAGACGGGCCTTTGAACGACTGTCCGCTGGGCAGAGTGCCCGAGGCATCGATCGGCTGGTTTTCGTCTTTCTGGCGGAAGGCGCCGATGGCATCGAAGTTCTCAAACGCAAACCCGATCGGGTCCATGCGGGCGTGGCAGCTGGCGCAGGCAACATTGACACGGTGCTGCTCCATGCGCTGGCGCAGCGTGCCTTTCAACTCGCCCTTTTCGAGCTCCGGAACATTGGCTGGAGGCGGTGGCGGCGGCGTACCAAGCAATTGATCGAGCACCCACTTGCCGCGTTTGACCGGCGAGGTTCGCGTCGGATTCGAGGTCACGGTCAGGATGCTGGCCTGCGTGAGCAATCCGCCGCGCTCGGTGTTGGTGAGATCGACGCGGAACCATTGGTGGTCGTGGCCTTTGATGGCTTCGCCCTTCGGCTGCGTGGGTTTCTGCCAGAGACGGTTACCGTTGGTGTCGGCGATGCCGTAAAGCTGTGCGAGGGGCTCGTTCAAATATGTGAATTTGCCGTCGATCAAGTCGAGGATGCTGCGGTCTTCGCGGATGATCGCGTCGATGAAGCGCGTGGTCTCTTCCAGCATCGACGCGCGCAGCTTTGGCGTAAACGCCGGGAACTTGACCGCATCGGGCGCGACGATGTTCAGGCGCTTAAGCTGCAGCCACTGCACGGCGAAATTATCGACCAGCGCGCGCGATCTGGAGTCCTTCAACATGCGGCGCACTTGCGGTTCGATGTTCGCGCCGAGCTGATTTTTCTCGGCCAGATTGAAGAGCTCGTCGTCGGGCATGGTGCTCCACAGGAAATACGACAGCCGCGAGGCCAGTTCGTACTCGCCGATGGGGCGCGCATCTTTCTTGTCATTGATGTTCTGAAGTTCGGCCCGGAATAAAAATTTCGGCGAGGAGAGAACGGTCTGGATCGCGAGCTGCACGCCGGCTTCCCATTTCTCGCTGTGTTCTTCGGCATCCAGGACGATATGGATCAAGCGGTCAATTTCGGCGGTCGTCGCGGGGCGGCGGTAGGCTTTTGAGGCGAAGCTGGTGAAGAAGTCGCGCATGAATTCGGGCTTCGGCTTGTCGGAGGGCAGATTCAAAAACTTGCGCTGGAAGAGCGGCCGCGTATCCAGCGGGCCATTCAACAGGAAGTTTTCGACGAAGAGTTTCGGGATGGGTTTGCCAGCGTCAGGCTTGATGATGGCGACGGCCATGCGTTCGAGTCCGATGTTCGCGGGAATCTTCACCTCGAACCATTGTGCGGTCTTTTCGTTGCGGCCTTTGACTTCGATCATCTGCATGATTTGAAACGGCCGCAGTCCCTTTACCGCCGCGCCGAAGAGCGTGCCGGCTTCGGCGTCGTTCGCGGGCTTGGGAAGATTTTTGCCGCAGGCGA
>Ga0265314_10003022_pt1 | contig 16613 bp, 13 predicted proteins | sample 4126metaG_FD_203106 | JGI IMG/M metagenome (GOLD analysis project Ga0265314, IMG submission 203106) | Rhizosphere microbial communities from Carex aquatilis grown in University of Washington, Seatle, WA, United States - 4-1-26 metaG | ecosystem: Host-associated > Plants > Roots > Rhizosphere >... | reverse complement strand
GGAATTCCAAGCACACGCCCGAGCGAATTATCACCGCTGCAGAAGTGCGGCACGAAACGCGTCCATAGTTTGGAAATCATCACCTTGCAATCGGAGTGAATCATCCATTTGTTGACCGAGGCGATGATGTCGGGATCGGGATGGGAGGCGAGAATATATTCCAGCTTCTTTGGCGGGAAATAGTTGTGCATCTCCATCAGCAGGCCGTTGTAGGTCATGTTGCCACCCGGATCGATCAGCGCACCATGGCCGTTGTCAACGATCAGGAACTGGTTGGCTTGTACCGCATCCCCTACAGAGTCATCTACCAGGTCATCAAACATCAGACACTGGTGCTTGCCGTTATTGAACAACTCGATGGCCATCACTTCCCCCTATCAAAATATGCGCCCAAAACCTCTTTTTTCATATTCTACTTGAGTCCGGGCCATCCCGACAGAGCAAGATTCGCTTCCACAACACACAAAACCCTGAAAAGCGTAAGATAGCCCCGGTTTTACAAGCTGGCATCTCGCAACATTTGACGGAGAGCAAGATATGGCGAAGAAGAACGCGTTCTATGCACAATCCGGCGGCGTAACAGCCGTCATCAATGCTTCAGCCTGCGGCGTCATCGAGACCGCCCGCAAACACAAAGACAAGATCGGCAAGGTGTATGCAGGGCGCAACGGCATCATCGGCGCGCTAACCGAAGACTTGATCGACACAACCAAAGAATCAGTCAAAGCCATCGCGGCTTTGCGTTCCACCCCTTCCGGCGCCTTCGGTTCCTGCCGTTTCAAACTCAAATCGCTGGAACAGAACAAGCGCGAATATGAGCGCCTGATCGAAGTTTTCAAGGCGCACAACATCGGCTACTTCTTCTACAACGGCGGAGGCGATTCAGCCGACACCTGCTACAAGATCTCGCAGCTGTCCGAAAAGATGGGCTATCCGGTCCAGGCCATCCACGTGCCCAAGACCGTGGACAACGACCTGCCGATCACCGACTGCTGTCCCGGCTTCGGTTCCGTCGCAAAATACATCGCGGTTTCCTTGCTGGAAGCCAGCTTTGATGTGCGCTCCATGGCCAAGACCTCGACCAAGGTGTTCGTACTGGAAGTGATGGGGCGCCATGCAGGCTGGATCGCCGCAGCGGGCGGTTTGGTCGAAGAGCAAGGCATTCCGGTGGTCATCCTGTTCCCCGAGATCGAATTCGACCAGAAGAAATTCCTCGCCAAGGTAGATTCGATGGTGAAGAAGCACGGGTTCTGCAGCGTGGTAGTGTCTGAAGGCTGCCACTACCCGGACGGCAAGTTCCTCGCCGAACAAGGTACGCGCGATGCCTTTGGTCACGCCCAACTCGGCGGAGCCGCGCCAGTCGTCGCCAACATGGTGAAGGACGCGCTGGGCCACAAGTTCCATTGGGCCGTGGCAGACTATCTGCAACGCGCCGCACGCCACATCGCTTCCAAGACCGATGTCGAGCAAGCCTATGCCCTCGGCAAAGCGGCCGTGGAGCTGGCACTGAAAGGGCAGAACGCCGTGATGCCCACGGTGGATCGCGTGTCCGACAAGCCGTACAAATGGAAAGTTGGTGTCGCACCGTTATCGAAGGTCGCCAACGTGGAAAAGTTCATGCCGCGCAACTTCATCACAACTGATGGCTTCGGCATCACCGAAAAATGCCGCACTTATCTCACTCCGCTCATCAAGGGCGAAGACTACCCGGCATACAAGGATGGATTACCACAGTATGTGCAATTGAAAAATGTAGCTGTTGCAAAGAAGTTGGGAAGTTTCAAGTTGTAATTTCGATAACACTCCGCTCCGCAAGGGGCGGTTTTTACTTGAGGAGAAGGACATGGCAGGTGGCTTGGGTTTTGCACTATTTTGTGCGATTGCAGCAATTCTGTATGGCGTACTTTCGAGCAAGTGGATACTGGGCAAATCAACCGGTAGCGAGACGATGCAAAAGATCGCCGCTGCCATTCAGGAAGGCGCAACTGCCTATCTGAATCGACAGTACACAGCGATCGCATGGGTCGGTGCAGCTTTGTTCGTTGTGATTCTTGTTGCGCTAGGTTGGCAGACCGCAGTCGGTTTCGCCATTGGCGCCATCCTTTCCGGCTTGACCGGTTACATCGGCATGAACGTTTCGGTGCGCGCCAACGTGCGTACTGCCGAAGCGGCCAAGGAAAGCCTGAATGCGGCACTTAACGTCTCCTTCAAGGGCGGCGCGATCACCGGCATGCTGGTGGTAGGTTTGGGGCTGCTCGGCGTAGCCGGCTATTTCCTGTTCCTGACCAGCATAGGAGCAACCACAGCGCAAGCGACACACGCGCTGGTGGGCTTTGGTTTCGGCGGATCGCTGATCTCCATCTTCGCCCGTCTTGGCGGCGGCATCTTCACTAAGGGAGCTGACGTCGGTGCCGACCTGGTCGGTAAAGTCGAAGCCGGAATACCCGAAGATGACCCGCGCAATCCGGCTGTAATCGCCGATAACGTGGGCGACAACGTCGGTGACTGCGCGGGTATGGCGGCTGACTTGTTCGAAACCTACGCGGTGACCATCATCGCGACCATGCTGCTCGGCGGATTGTTGATGACGGGTTCGACCAATGCGGTGATCTATCCGCTGGTGCTGGGCGGCTTCTCCATCATCGCATCCATCGTCGGCACCTTCTTCGTCCAGGCACGCGAAGGCGGCAAGATCATGAATGCGCTGTATCGCGGCTTGGGTGTTTCCGCCATACTGGCGCTTATCGCCTTCTATCCCATCACCAATGCGCTCATGGCTAACAACGGCTTGTATAGCGTCAATGCCCTGTACGGTGCCTCTGTCATCGGCCTGATCCTCACTGCCGCTCTGGTATGGATCACCGAATACTACACTGCCACTGAATTTGCTCCGGTACGCCACATCGCCGAAGCATCCACCACCGGCCACGGCACCAACATCATCGCCGGTCTGGGCGTGTCGATGAAATCCACAGCCGCACCGGTGATCGTCGTATGTCTCGCCATCTACGTATCGTTTGCACTTGCCGGCCTGTACGGTATCGCCATCGCGGCAACCTCGATGCTTTCCATGGCAGGCATCATCGTGGCTCTGGACGCCTACGGCCCGATCACCGACAACGCGGGCGGTATCGCCGAGATGTCGCATCTGCCGGAAAACGTGCGCACCATCACCGATGCACTGGATGCAGTGGGCAATACCACCAAGGCCGTGACCAAAGGCTACGCCATCGGCTCCGCCGGTCTGGCTGCGCTGGTTCTGTTCGCGGACTACACCCATGCACTGGAAGCCAAGCTGGGCGTGGTCACCACGTTCGACCTGTCCAACCACATGGTCATCATCGGCCTCTTCATCGGCGGTCTGGTACCTTACCTGTTCGCCGCGATGGGCATGGAAGCAGTTGGCCGTGCTGCAGGTAGCGTGGTAGTTGAAGTGCGCCGTCAGTTCAAAGAGATCCCCGGCATCATGGAAGGCACCGGCAAACCGGAATACGGTACTTGCGTGGACATGCTGACCAAGGCCGCGATCAAGGAAATGATCATTCCCTCGTTGCTGCCAGTCGCAGTACCTGTGGTGGTTGGTCTAACTTTGGGTGCGCAAGCACTGGGTGGTGTGCTGGTCGGCACCATCATCACCGGTATATTCGTCGCGATCTCCATGACCACCGGCGGCGGTGCATGGGATAACGCGAAGAAATACATCGAGGAAGGCAACTTCGGCGGCAAAGGTTCGGAAGCACACAAAGCTGCCGTTACCGGCGACACCGTTGGCGATCCCTACAAGGATACTGCCGGCCCTGCCGTTAACCCGCTGATCAAGATCATCAACATCGTTGCGCTGATGATCGTGCCCTTGCTATAACTGCTCTCGCCTCACGAGCTTCACGAAAAGGCCGACAGAACGTCGGCCTTTTTGCTGCACCCGGATTATCGGATATCTTCCAGAAACCTTTCTACATGCTCCAGGAACGCCCGCGTCTTGGCCGGCAGATAGCGACGCATCGGCATCACCGCCCACGCCGCGATAGAGGGGAAACACCATTCCGGCAACACGCGCACCAACCGCTTCTGGCGCACGTCCTCTTCCGCGAATGGAACGGGCAGCATGCCTATACCTGCACCGTCCAGCAACAATTGCTGGCTGATCGAATTCAGCGACAACCTTCCCGGCGGCACGCCCTCCCACACCTCTTTGCCGCGCATCAGTTTCCATGGGATCACTTGCCCGTGATTGGACAGCATGCGCACCGCGACATGCCGTTGCAATTCATCCGGGTGTTGCGGCGCGGGATGCAGCGCCAGATAGATCGGGCTGGCATAAAGACCGAGTTGCTGCTCGTCTATCTTGCGCGCCACCAACGTCGAGTCATCGGCCAGCACGCCCATGCGGATGGCCAGGTCGAAACGCTCTCCGATGAGATCGACCAGGCGCGAACTCAGATCAAGTTCGAGTTCGATCTCGGGATAGGCCTCGATGAAGGTGGCCAGCGCGCATGATAGGGTGCGCCGCGCATAATCTTCCGGCATGGAGACACGTAGCCTTCCGCGCGGTTGTACATCCTGACTGCGCACGAAATCCTGCGCGGTCGCGACTTCTTCCGCCACACGGCGGCTGTGATCGAGGAACTCCTGTCCGAACTCGGTGAGCGTCAGACGGCGAGTGGTACGAATCAGCAGCCGCTGCCCCAGCGAATCTTCCAGATGGGTCAGGCGGCGCGAGACCGTGGCTTTCGGTATCCCGAGTTGCTCTGCGGCGCGGACAAGACTGGCTTGCTCCGCCATGGTCGCGAACAGGATCATGTCATCGGCGGAAATGTTCTTTTGTTCCATTATTGGGATAGTCTATCTCGATATTAGGTATATATCTATCTTTTTGGAACGACTAATATGCGACAACTTTACTCCACCTTAAGGGGACGATCATGCACACCACAGCCCAAGCCACACTAATGCGATCACGCAGCATCGAGCGCATCGTAGAAGGCGTCGCCACTTCGGATGGCGCGGGCGTCAGCCTGACCCGCGTGCTCACCGGAAAGCTGCAACGCCGCCTCGACCCGTTCCTGATGCTGGACGCTTTTGGCAGTGACGATCCGGATGAATACATCGCCGGATTCCCGGACCACCCGCACCGGGGCTTCGAGACCATCACCTACATGTTGCACGGGCGCATGCGCCACCGCGACAGTGCAGGACACGAAGGTCTGCTGGAGAACGGCGGCATGCAGTGGATGATTGCCGGGCGCGGCGCGATCCATTCGGAGATCCCGGAGCAGGAAGATGGCCTGATGGAAGGCTTCCAACTCTGGCTAAACCTGCCTGCCCGCAACAAGATGGCAACACCGTGGTACAAGGATTTCCCGACCGCAGACATCCCCGAGTACGCCACACCTGAAGGCGTGACGGTGCGCGTGATCGCCGGGGACAGCAATGGCGTGAGGGGTGCCATGACGCGCGAGGTCACCGAGCCGCTGTATCTCGATATCCACATTCCAGCCGGGACGAAATTCTCCACCACCCTGCCCGCTTCACACAATGCTTTCATCTACGTTTATCGCGGCGCAGTGAATGTCGATGGCACGCAATTGGAAACGAAGCGCATGGGCATCCTGAGCAACACGCCGAACGCAGACGGTGTGACATTGACTGCAACAGCGGATGCTCGCCTGATTCTGGTCGCGGGCAAGCCGCTGAACGAGCCCATAGTGCAATACGGCCCGTTCGTGATGAACACTCAGGAAGAGATACACCAGGCATTGGATGATTTCAGAAGCGGGCGTTTTGCCTGATTCAAGAGAGGAGCGACAGATGCACATCATGACCCGACGAGTGGCCGGAGTTGCCATGCTGATGCTGGCGACCAGCACGGTTGCGGCACTCGAATTCAAACAAGTGCAGACGAATGAAAGCGCGATCACTTTTGGCTATACACAGATGGGCGTGCCGCTGGATGGAAGATTCGGCAAATTCAAGGCGCAGCTCTCCTTCGACCCGTCCAGACCGGACAAGGCGCAGGCACGGCTCGAGATCGATCTTGCCAGCATCGACACCGGCTCTTCCGAAGCAAACGATGAGGTGGCGGGCAAACTGTGGTTCAACACCAAAGCATATCCCAGCGCCACCTTTGTCTCAGGCGGAGTGAAGGCTTTGGGAGGAAATCACTATCAGGTCAGCGGCAAGCTCGGTATCAAAGGCAAGATGCTGGACGTGAGTACACCAGTCACTTTCAAGGCCGACGGCACACGCGGCACATTCGAGGGTGCCTTCGCCATCAAACGGCTCGATTACGGGATCGGTGAAGGCGAATGGACTGATGTCAGCACGGTCGCAAATGAGATTCTGATCAAGTTTCACGTCGTAGTGAATGCATCACCAGGCAATAAATAGTCTCACCCTCATCAACCACTTTGGAGAACACCATGAAAAAATTGATCGCCCTGTCCCTGGCCGCCTCACTATCTTCTATCGCTTATGCAGCGCCGGAAACCTATGTGATCGAAGTCAATCACACTAAACCTCGGTTTGAGTATAGCCACTTGGGTTACTCCACTCAAACCAGCCGCTTTGATGCCACCAGCGGCACCATCACGATAGACCGTGTCGCCAAGACCGGTTCGGTCGATGTCGTGATCGATGCAAAATCGGTCAATACCGGTTCGACGCTGTTCAATGGTCATATTCAAGGTGAAGACTATTTCGATACTGCAAAATATCCCACCATCACCTACAAGTCGAGCAAGTTGAAATTCGAGGGGGAGAAGCTGGTATCAGTGGAAGGCAACCTGACCATCAAGGGCATCACCAAACCGGTGACGCTCGCCGTCACCTCCTTCCTGTGCATGCCCCATCCGATGCTCAAGAAAGATGCGTGTGGTGCGAATGCCACCGCCAACATCAAGCGTTCCGACTTCAACATGGGCAAGAATGCACCCTATGTGAGCGATGAGGTCACTTTGACCATTCCGGTAGAATCAGTGAAGCAGTAATTCGAACCGCACCTCTCCGCAAACTGGAGAGGTGCATTACCACATCAGCAAGGAGCAACCCATGAGCACCACCCTCTTCACCCCCGTCACCCTTGGCAAGCTGCAGCTCAAGAACCGCGTCGTCATGGCACCGCTCACACGTTCGCGCGCCACCGGCAATGCGCCGAACGAGTTGCTGGAAAAATACTACGCGCAGCGTGCCGGAGCCGGACTCATCATCACCGAAGGCACTTCGCCTTCCCCCAACGGCTTGGGCTATGCACGCATCCCCGGGATATTCTCGGACGCACAAGTGCAGGGCTGGAAACGTGTGAACGACGGCGTGCATGCGGCGGGCGGCAAGATTTTCGTGCAACTGATGCACACCGGACGCGTCAGCCATCCGTCCAACCTGCCCGCAGGCAGCAAAGTGCTGGCCCCCTCCGCTATCGCAGCACCCGGCGAGATGTGGACTGACAGCAACGGTATGCAACCGCATCCAACCCCTGCCGAGATGAGCGAAGCCGATATCACACTGGCTATCGCAGAATACGCGAACGCTTCCAAGCGCGCGATCGAAGCCGGGTTCGATGGCGTCGAATTGCATGGCGCGAACGGCTACCTGATCGACCAGTTCTTCAACACTGCCACCAACCAGCGTACCGACAAGTGGGGAGGCAGTGTGGAGAACCGCATCCGCTTCGCTGTGGAAGTCGCCAAAGCCACAGTCGCCGCCATCGGCGCAGATCGTGTCGGCATGCGTATCTCTCCCTATGGCGCCTTCAACGGAACCGCAACGGATTCCAAGACTGACGCGCTGTATCTGCGACTGGTCGAGGAATTGAACAACCTGGGTCTGGTATATATCCATGTCGTCGATCACAGCTCGATGGGCGCACCGGAAGTCAGCCCTGAGCTGAAAGGAAAGATACGCGCCAACTTCAAAGGCAAGTACATCCTTTCCGGCGGCTATGATGCGGCACGCGCCAATGCCGACCTGGATGCCCAGCGCGGCGATCTGGTTGCATTCGGCCGGTCGTTCATCTCCAATCCGGACTTGGTAGAAAAAATGAAGACCGGCAAGGCACTAAAAGCACCCGACCCCACCACGTTCTATACCCCGGGTGAAAAGGGTTATACCGATTATTAATTCGCTCAATCGCCGGGTGGCGGCCTTTGGCAGGCCGCCACTGGGTGATACAATTCGCGCCTTTCAATTTTCAGCAAAAGGCGTCGCATCATGAGTTTGAATAAAGTCCCCTCCGGCAAAGACCTTCCCAACGACTTCAACGTCATCATCGAGATTCCGATGCATGGCGAACCGGTCAAATACGAAGTGGACAAGGAATCCGGCGCGATCTTCGTGGATCGTTTCATGAACACCGCGATGCACTACCCCTGCAACTACGGTTACATCCCGCATACTCTTTCCGACGATGGCGATCCTGTGGACGTGCTTGTGATCACCCCTGTGCCGCTGAACAGCGGTGTCGTTGTTCGCTGCCGCCCTCTGGCCGTGTTGAAGATGGAAGATGAAGCCGGATTTGATGCCAAGGTGTTGGCAGTGCCGGTGGACAAGCTCTCGACCCTGTACCGCAACCTCAAAACCTATACCGAACTGCCGGAAATCTGGTTGAAGCAGATCGAACATTTCTTTGCACATTACAAAGATCTTGAACCCAACAAGTGGGTCAAGATCAGCGGCTGGGATGGTATCGAAGCTGCGCGCAAGGAGATATTGGACGGTGTGGCGAACTACCAGAACAGCACCGATAAACCGCAGTTCTAATTCTTCCCGGGAGTTCACGATGACCGCTCGCATCATTGACGGAAAAGCCATTGCACAAGAAGTACGTGCCGAATGGAAGATACGCGCCGATGCATTGAAAGCGCGCGGCATCACACCGGGGTTGGCGGTCATCATCGTCGGCGAAGATCCAGCCTCCAAAGTTTACGTCGCGAACAAGGTGAAAGCTTGTGCCGAGCTGGGGTTGCATTCCGAACACATCGCGCTGCCTGCCGACACCAGCGAAGCAACGCTGCTGGCAAAAATCGCCGAATTGAATGCCGACCCGAAGATCCACGGCCTGCTGGTGCAACTGCCAGTGCCGAAGCATATCGACAGCGACAAGGTGTTGAACGCCATCAGCCCTGACAAGGACGTAGATGGATTCCACCCCATCAATGTTGGCTCGCTGGCCACCGGAAACATGCGCTTCGCACCTTGCACGCCTTATGGTTCGCTGGTACTGCTGCAAAAGAGCGGCGTCAGCATCGAAGGCAAACATGCGGTGGTGATCGGCCGCAGCAACATCGTCGGCAAGCCGATGGCATTGTTGCTGCTGCAGCACAATGCCACCGTCACCATCTGCACCTCCAAGACTGTCGACCTTGCCAAGTTCACACGCGATGCCGATATCCTCGTGGTCGCGACCGGCAAGCCAAAGATGATCACCGGTGACATGATCAAGCCCGGCGCCGCCGTCATCGACGTTGGCATCAACCGCATGGCCGATGGCAAGCTCTGCGGCGATGTGGATTTCGAGTCAGCCAAGGAAGTCGCCGGCTGGATCACCCCAGTTCCCGGCGGGGTCGGCCCCATGACCATCACCATGCTGGTGGCGAATACCGTGCAATCGGCAGAGCGCGCAGCGGCTAAGTGAACTGCTTGCCGATGAGCTCGATCAGATAGCCATCGGGATCGCGAATGAAGGCGATGGGCTTGCTGCCACCCTTCATCGGCCCAGCTTTGCGCACCACCACCCCGCCCAATCGCTTTATCTCGTCGCAGGCAGCATAGACATCGTCGACCTCGATAGCGACATGACCATAACCGGTGCCAATATCGTAGTGGTCGACACCCCAGTTGTAAGTCAGCTCGATCGCAGCCTGTTCACTCTCGTCGCCATACCCGAGAAATGCCAGCGTGAACTTTCCGTCCGGATAATCATGCCGGCGCAGCAAACTCATGCCCAGCACTTTGGTATAGAACTCGATGGAGCGTTCAAGATCGCCGGTCCGAATCATGGTGTGAAGGATTCGCATCGTGTCACTCCTATATATTGACAAGTATCAACGGCACACAGTATTGCCAAATGGATCGGTACCACAACGCACAGGATCGGTTTTTACATCGCGTGCCGACCGTGCTGCGTCGGCCTTCGCAGAAGCAGAAATACTCTTCCCTTGGGCTACCCCGGCTGATTTTCTTTCCGTCGACTGCCCGGGTACGGCATTCACCACACCGTCCTTGTCCATGCAAACTGCATTGCCGAAAGCATCTGTACCGCAACGGATCGCCGTGTCTGCCATCGCATGTGATGCAAACATCATTACAAAGATGGATACAAGTATTCTCATCATCGATATCCGCATTTCAATTCTTGTCTCATCACTTTGCCTTCGCTGACCAGCGGTAGAACACCTGCTTGGCGAGTTCGACATTTTGTTCTCCTCCGCGTGATACATGAGTTCAGTATACGCCTCGTCAAATAGCAGAAACATGTCAGCGTCAGGCTCCGCGCTACATCCCTTCGCGCCTTTTGCTCAGGCTGATAATGAGCACGCCAGCCAATACCAGTGACGATCCGGCAATCTGCAACAGTGAAATACTCTCACCCAGAATCATGTACGCCATGAAGATCGTGCTGACCGGACCGATGGAACCGATCAGCGATGCGCTGCCGGAGCCGATACGGCGGATAGCGAAAGACAACAAAAATACCGGCAACACGGTGGAAAAGATCGCCATGGCAATGGAAAGTTCGTACACGCGCAGGGGCAATTCCAATGCTGACAGCGGACGCATCACTGCGAATTGCAGCACGCAGGCCGCACTCGCGACCAGGGAAGCATAAGCTGTGAAGCGCATGCTGCCGATACGCGCGATGGCGTGCCCTGCCCCCACCAGATAGATCGAGTACGACAAAGTGCTGGCGAAAACCAGCGATGCTCCCAGCACGATGTTGCCTTCTTTCGCTCCCACATCATGCAGAAACACCAGTGCGATACCGGCATAGCTCAATACCATCGCCGCAATCACCATCCTGCCGATGGCGCGCTTGTAAAGCAGCGCTGAGATGATCACCGTCATGGTCGGATAAAGAAACAGAATCAGTCGCTCCAGTCCGGCGGAGATGTATTGCAGGCCAAGAAAATCAAGATAGCTGGAAAGATAGTAGCCGACCAGACCCAGCCCCAGAACCAGAAAACGATCATGGTTATTAAGCGGCTCGGCATGCTTCCGATTTGCCCAGACAGCCACGCCGAGAAAGAACGGTATCGAGAACACCATGCGCAACGCCAGCAAAGTGATCGCATCCACGGTGTCGAGATAGGCCAACTTGACCAGAATAGCCTTGGCAGAAAACCCGACTGCCGCCAGCAACGCAAAAACAATGCCGAAAAAAACATCCCGATTGGAAAAGGTGCTGCCAGAACGACTTGTCATGATGTTAAGGCTCTTGGAAAATGGCTAATGAAGGCCTGAGACTAGAGCAACGCAGTAGACCCGCAGTCGCCTGATGAATAGCATTTGCGTAAAACTGGAGCGCACTGCGCCTTTTGACGGTCGGGGCCCGCTACAGTAGTCGTTTGGCATTGAATGAATCGGCGGAGAAGTTCTGGGCTGGCACAGTGCGGAATATATGGGGACGGCCGCTACCAGTCAATCCGCCAGGCTTGATCGTGATCTGCGAACCGCTACCAGCCGGACTTCAGGTTGCAATAACATTCGGCCGATCCCACTTGCCCGCAACAGCATCGTCTAACACTCCCGACGATGCTAAATTTGTCCCTACAGACTTCACCGGATTCATTACTTTCGCCGGGACGGGTATAATTCAGCCTCTCTTTCAACCATCAAGGAAATATCGTGTCTCTCTCCACCCGTGTTCAAGCCATCAAACCCTCTCCCACTCTTGCCGTTACCGCCCGCGCGGCGAAACTCAAAGCTGAAGGCAAGGACATCATCGGCCTCGGGGCAGGCGAACCGGATTTCGATACACCGCAACATATCAAGGACGCCGCCATCGCGGCGATCAACAAGGGCTTCACCAAATATACCGCCGTCGGCGGCACGCCGTCGCTCAAAGCGGCGATCATCGCCAAATTCAAGCGCGATAACGGCTTGGACTACACTGCGAAACAGATACTGGTTTCCTGCGGCGGCAAGCAGAGCTTCTTCAACCTCGCGCTGGCAACCATCAACCCCGGCGATGAAGTGATTATTCCCGCACCGTACTGGGTCTCGTATCCGGACATCGTGCTCATCGCGGAAGGCAAACCGGTGGTCGTGCAGGCCGGCATCGAGCAGGGCTTCAAGCTGACGCCCGCCCAATTGGAAAAGGCGATCACACCCAAGACCCGCATGCTGGTGATCAACAGCCCGAGCAACCCGTCTGGCGCAGTCTATTCGCTGGGAGACCTGAAGGCGCTGGGTGAAGTGTTGCGCAAGCACCCGGACATCCTCATCGCCACTGACGATATGTATGAACACATCGCACTGACCGATGAAAAGTTCGTCAATATCCTGGATGCTTGTCCCGATCTGTATCCGCGCACCATGGTGCTGAACGGCGTTTCCAAGGCTTACGCCATGACCGGCTGGCGCATCGGCTATGCGGCCGGACCAGAGAACATCATCACAGCGATGGAGAACGTACAGTCGCAAAGCACCTCCAACCCCACCTCCATTTCGCAAGTGGCCGCCGAAGCCGCATTGAATGGCGACCAAGGCTGTATCGCCCCGATGCTGAAAGCGTTCCGCGAACGTCATCTGTACGTGGTGAACACACTGAATCAGATTCCCGGCATGAGCTGCATCATGGCGGGCGGCGCATTCTATGCATTCCCCGATGCGCGGGGCGCCATCGCTGCGCTGCACAAGAAAGGCGTCATCAAGGAAGCCAACGACCTCGCCTTCTCCGAATATCTGCTGGTGGAAGCCGGCGTGGCCGTAGTGCCAGGTTCAGCTTTCGGTAGCGAGGGCTATATCCGCCTGTCCTTCGCCACCTCGATGGAGAATCTCACCAAAGCGCTGGAGAGGATCGCTAAAGCATTAGCTTAACCAAATGAGCCTCGAACAACAGCAAACGGTCGCGAGCGAAGTCTTCGCCGCAATGGAGAGCGGTACGCTGACCCTGCCCACGTTGCCGGATATGGCGATGAAATTGCGTTCGATGATCGACGACCCCAACGTATCGGCAGAAGCGGTCATCCGCCTGCTTTCCACCGATCCGGTCATTTCAGCACAGATCATCAGAACGGCCAATAGCGCCGCTTTCGCCAGAGGCAATCCGGTGCATGATCTGCGCACTGCAGTCTCCAGACTGGGCTATCGCATGCTGCACAACATGGTGATGCTCATTTCCATGAGCAAGTTGTTCAAGGTCGACAGCCCGTTTATCCATCGGCAATTGATACATCTGTGGGAGCACAGTCGCGAAGTCGCTGCAAACAGTTATGTGCTGGCCTTGCATCAAAAACACCTGAAGCCGGAACAGGCGATGCTGGCAGGTCTGGTGCACGATCTGGGTGCACTGCCTCTATGTATCTATGCAGACCACCATCATCCGCAACTGGATGAGGAGACACTGGAAGGATTGATTCGAAAATTCCACACCGAGGTCGGCTCGCGCTTGTTGACCAATTGGCACTTCCCTGCGGATATGGTCGAGGTGGTCGCACAGCATGAGAACCTGCAACGCATGACACCGGACAACAAGGCGGACTATATCGACGTGGTCACCGTTGCAAACCTGCTGATGCCGACGACGGCAAAGTTCGTTGCCTGGGAGAACGTGCGCGCAACGGACAGGCTCGGCTACAAACCGACCCAATGCCAAAATTTCCTGGCCACTTATGCAGAGCAATTGTCAGCTGTACATGAGATGCTGGGCATCACTTCGGCACAATCGCAGTCGCCAAAGACGGCACCTCCAACATCCGCTGTCACTGAACGCCCATCAGTTCCTTCCCCCAAAGAAAAACCGGACAGTGCAACGGGTGTACTGTCCGGCCTGTTCAATATATTCAAGTAAGACGGGTTTCAGCGCCCGGCGCGCAGTTTCGGCTCGGACAGCGTACCGTAAAGCGTCAGCAGGTTATTGCCTGCGCGCATCTTGATTTCGGCATTGAAGCTGCCGGATAGCTGGTTGCCCTGCGACACATCGAACGAACCGCCTGCCTGCAACATCCCTGAGCCGATCTTGATCTGGCGGAAACGGCGGGTGTGATTCTCGATCAGCACCGTGCCTGTCAACTCTTCGAAATGAGTCCGCCCACCGACCATATTTTCGCGGCTGAGCAAGCGCGCTGTCTCGACCATGTCGAAACCGTTGATGGTTCCCCTGTTCACGGTGAACGAAGCCTCCAGATGCGGTGCATCGCCGAGTTGAGACAGCTTCGCTCCGGCAAAGGAGAATGTCCCCTCGCCGAACATATCACCGTCGATACCGTATTGATGGAACATCTTGTTCAGCTCGAACGTCTTCGCCTCCAAGCGGCCCTGCAACTGCCATCCCTTGCGCCAATTCAGTTTGGCGCTTCCCAGCAGTATCCCACCGTAAATATGTCCGTACAGCTCGGTGAAGTTCACCTCCCCATCGCCCACTTCACCTTTGGCGCTGAAATCGCTGAACGGGTAGCCGGACAGCATCGGCAAGCTGCTTTCTTTCAGGCTCACACCCAACTGCCAATGTCCCTGTTCGGGTTGCAGATCGATGCCGATCTTGTTGTCTTCACTATGGATAGAGACTCTGGCGAATGTGCCTTGCGCATCCGTGTCGGCGATGCCGCTCAGAACCGGCAATGTGATCTCGTCAGTGACGATCTTCATGCGCTGCAGGCTAATGTGACGAATCGGGAAATTCGCATCACCACCCAACGCTTTCAGGCTCTTCAGTTGTTTCTCGATCTGGCGCCCTTCGATGCTGATGTCGCTCAACTCTGCATTGCCGATGCTCTTGACCTGCGACAGCAGCGCGATCAAATCGAAGTTCAGCACCACACTGCCAACCTTCACTTCCTTCTCAGCGCCCACGGTGACGTTCTGCAATTGCAATGTGGGCGGCAATGAGGCAGCCTTCAATCCGCCAATATGTACCGGCTGTTTCAACTGCGCAGAGAGTCGTTGTTCCAACGGCGCGATGTATTCCTGTAACGGCCAGACATATGGCAGTACGATCACCGACAACAACGCCATTACGACCAGACCAAAAACGATCTTGGCCCAAGGCAAAGGTTTGCGATGCTCACGCGTCACCTGTTGCTGCACCGCCTTGGCATGTATCAACGATGCTTGCTGTTCGGCTTCCACTCTAGCCTGCAACTGGGCGCGTTGTTCCGCTTCCGCCCATACCTTTGCTTGCTCTTCCGCCATCACTTGCTCTTCGGCCTGCCTGCGTGTTTCCTCTTCCGCATTGCGACGTGCCGCCTCTGCCTCTTCCTTGAGTCGCGCCATCTCCGCGACCGCTTCCTGCTTCGATCTCATCTCGGCAGCCACTTTCGCTTCAGCTGCCGCACGCTGCTCAGCTTCCCGTCTGGCATTCACTTCGGCTTCGGCTTGTGCCAAAGCCGCATGATCAAGCACAGGCACAGCATCCTTGGATTCTTGCTCCGCACCGTCCTTATGGAAAGCATCCAGGTTGATCACAAAAACCGATTCTTCCGCTGGCACGGCAGTATTTTTCAACGCATGCGCGTCGGCCTCTTGTTCCGCAAGTAGTGCAGCCTGCACGGCCTGCTCTTCCGCTTCACGCTTTGCAGCCTGCTCTTTTTCTTGCAGCGCACGTGACCTGGCGGCGGCCTCCTGCTCGATCTTGTCGCGCACTTTTTCGGCTTCCCGCTTTGCCTTGGCTTCCTCTTCGACCCTGACGCGCGCTATCTCGGCCTCTTGCTCTGCCTTCAGGCGCGCTTTCATTGCTTCCAGCTCCTGATCTTTGGCACGACTGATCGCGGCTTCCTGTTCCGCAATCCTGCGCTCCGTTTCCTGCCTGGCCTGTTCCTCTGCCACCTGCTTGGCACGTGCTTCGGCCAATAATTTCGCTTCCGCTTCGGCCAACGCTTTGGCGGCTTCAAGCTCAGCTCTGATTCGTGCCGCTTCTGCTTCGGCTTTCAGTCGCTCCGCTTCCGCCTTGGCTCGAGCTGCGGCTTCCTGTTCAGCCCGGATACGCGCCTCTTCGGCTTCCCGCTTAGCCTTGGCTTCCGCTTCCGCCTTGACACGTGCGATCTCGGCTTCCTGAATCGCCTTCAGGCGTGCCGCTTCGGCCTCCTGTCTGGCCCGCTCTTCCGCCAGCGCTCTCGCCTCTGCCTCAGCACGCGCTCTGGCGGCCTCCAACTCGGCTTTGATACGGGCAGCTTCCGCCTCCGCTTTCTGTCTTGCTGCTTCTGCTTCGGCCTTGGCCTTCTCCGCTGCTTCCAACTCGGCCTTGATACGCGCCGCCTGCTGTTCTGCTTTCAGTCTCGCTTCTTCAGCTTCTTTCCTGACTTGCGCTTCGGCCGCCTGCCGTGCTTGTGCTTCGGCTTCACGTCTGGCACGAACCGCTGCTTCGGCCTTGGCTCGTACAGCAGCTTCCATTGCCACCTTGGCCTGCGCCGCCTCCTGCTCTGTGCGCAACCTGATCGCCGCTTCAAGCTTGGCTTTGGCTT
>Ga0265314_10003021_pt1 | contig 16617 bp, 19 predicted proteins | sample 4126metaG_FD_203106 | JGI IMG/M metagenome (GOLD analysis project Ga0265314, IMG submission 203106) | Rhizosphere microbial communities from Carex aquatilis grown in University of Washington, Seatle, WA, United States - 4-1-26 metaG | ecosystem: Host-associated > Plants > Roots > Rhizosphere >... | reverse complement strand
CGCCAGTTCCTCCCAGCATTCCAAGAGCTGGCGCTCAACCGCAGTCACTGACTTGCGGCAATCCTCGACGGCAGCGGTTACTACCTTTGTCCAAGAGACCCATTCACCGCCCTGAGACGCAAGCCCGTGCAGCCGGTCGTAGGCAGCCAGGCGCTCGGCGATTATCTGCTGCATCGCAATGGTGCTGGCGTGGACCTTGGCTAAGGCGTTTCGCGCGTGTCGCCCGAGGGTCTCAGGCGGCTCCGACAACCATTGCGTGGCACCCTGCGCCGCCGTCAGGGATTCTTCCGCGACCCTCTTAAAATCCGCCGTAGCGTCGGCATAGCCGTCCACCAGGGCGACGTGTTCCGTAACTGGGGCATCCTCGATGACGGTTAAACGCAGGCTGCGAAGTTCCTCTTCGAGGCGTTCGATCTGTTGGGACAATTGTGATAGAGCTCGGTCCAGGGCCATGGGTTGTTTGGTTTCAGGATTGCTGGCGTGCGAGAATCAGGGCTGCCTTGATTGCTTACTCCAACGGCTTAGGCCGGAGCAAGTTCTGAATTTGGCACGCCGGCCCGAGTGACGGCCGGTCCGGCGCTCGATCCTGACCTGCTGGGAGACAGGCCAAGTGTGGATGTTGGACCTCGACGCCTCGCTCGCGGGCTCTGTTTGCGCGCACGTTCTCGCTTGGGAGCGACCCCCGGCGCAGGACGGAACGGACATCGACGGTTGGCGTGATCTCCACAACTGCCTGGAGGAGCTGGGCCTACTGCCGCGAAGAAGATTGGGTCACGGAAGGGTTCGGCAAGGAGGAAATCGTCGAGTTTGCTGGAGGAAGGCCCAACATTTCTGCCGTGCTCGGTGATGAATCGACCAAGCCCCCCGCCACCTTCGGTCACACTGGAATACGACTTTACCCAGGACGACATAGTGGCGCGGTATCGGCATTCGGTGAGAGCGTCCCCAAGTTTGCCTCGCAACCGCGGTCTCCAACCGGCAATCTCGACTCTCCTATTCTTATTTGCTGCGGCTGCCGTGTTCCTGGAATACAGGACTTGTGCGGCAGCGGTCGTTACCTACGGGGCGGCGGCCTTGCGCCTGATCCCAGTCTGGTCGATCTACGACCAGCGGGTTGATCGGCCTGTCCGCAGGATCGCAGCCAATCTGCGGCCCTCGGGCGGCGACGGGCATATTTGCCTGACGCTTTCTGGTGGGGGGCCTCCAAGAAGGACATTTATGAGTGAGACCAAGTTTCTGTGTTCGGGATGCGGCCAGAAGATTCAGTGTGATGATCAATATGCCGGGCAGCAAATCCTATGCCCCGCCTGCCAGGCCACCATCACCGTTCCCCAGCCGCCTCCTGTGCCGATCAAAATCCAACAAGCGACGGCCCCACCGCCGCCTGCTCTACCCTCCGTCCGGCCCGTTGCGGCAGCATCCCCGGCCCGATCAGCGTCAGGCAAAACATGGATTGTTACGGGACTCTTCCTTATGGTCGGCCTTGCTTTTCTGCTAAACAGTTTCTTGTTAAAGCCGCTGTCAAAGGTCAAGGCAAAAGCCCAAAACCAGATTTGCCAGAACCGCCTGATGGCGCTGTGGACGGCGGCGCGGTTTTACTCCGTAAATGGCATCGACCAACTGCCCATGAAAGAAAGCTGGTGCGACGCCATCAAAACCGGTGTCGCAGGTGCAAACGGATACGAATCTAATCCTGGGCGCGCCTATCAATGTCCAGATGGAAGTTCCGACAAACCTTGTCACTACGCTTTCAACGCAAAACTGAGCGGCCTGCAATGGTCCAAGGTCAACCCAAACGCCGTTGTGTTCTTCGAAACATCGGGCGGGTGGAATGTGAGCGGGGGAGCTGAATTGATGCTCGTTCACTCGCGCCACGACGGCAGTTTCATGATTCTTTTCGCAGACGGTCACGTTGGGCAGTTGGCGGCATCCCAGTTCCAAAATTTGCGCTGGGAACCGTAAGCTTGGACGTGTCCAAGCGACCAAATTGCCGGGAGACGCACGGATGATCGAGGACTTTCACAGCCGTTACGGAGCCGGATCACCTTGATGCCGGTGCCGCTCCAGATTGCGTGCCAGTCCTTCTTCCTGCCTTGGCGCGCTCGAAGGACATCCAGCCAGGGCTGCCGGGTGCCCAATTGAACCCCGCAGTGATCCTCTCGCCTTCGACCATCGCCACGACATCCCTCTTCGGATAGCGTAGCCCGTAACGCTTGAGGAACAGACATACTTGTTTCTTGGCCCATTCGATCTCCAGGCCGACCGGTACCCATCCGCGCCGAAGCTTCAATACCCACACTTCGGCGTGATTGTCCTGCTTTTCGACCCGGCGAACGTCGAACCCCGCGCGAGTGAGGTGTTTGGCGAGTTGGCAATGGAAGAACAGCCCGCCAACGCGGCGCTGCGCCAAGAAAGCCTTGAGCGCGTCCTGGCAAGGCGTCGCCTCCGGGCAGCGTGGCCAACGGTTATTGCGCATCAGCGGCTCCACCTGAATTCGGGACTTGCATCTGTGCGCGCCGTGCCAGGCGGCGCAAAAATGCTTTGGGATCTTCGCCTAGATGGACGGCTTTAGGAACCCGTCTTGGCAAACGCCTGAGGAGGCTTTTCGGGTCTTCGCAGCCCATCGGGTTAGGGATGTGGGTGTCTTCGTCCATGATTCGAATGGCGGTCTCGTTTACAGCGCTGCTAAGAGCCCCGCGATCTTACCGGCCACCTCGGGCGAGACCTCGATCTCCAGTTCCAGAGACTCGCAATAGGGCTTGGCCGTGAGGTTAAACTTCCCCTCACGGTCGATCGAGAGGGGGCGCGGTTCACCGGTCCGCTCATCGCACTGAACACGCTCGCCAAATACAGACGCGATTTTCGTTAATGCTGCGCGACGTTTGGCGTTGAAATCATCGTGCCTCGTCTTGATGGCCTTGCAGGCAGCGGCCTCGCGTTCGTATTCCGGAAGCAAACGGCGGCGGATGTCAGTGGCAATGCGTTCAGCCGTTTTGGTGTCGGACGCATTGATGGAGGTCTTTGGCGCTTCATCCTGCCGGTGATAAGGCCGATGCTCGCGAAGATCGTTGGCAACGCTTGCTGAGAAATGGAACTGCCCGCGCTGGCGACCAGCCGAGACATACAATCTCCCGCCGTCAGGCAGGCTGAAAACCCGAGCCCAGTGGTCATCAAACCCTGGTGCAGGTTGGAGTTTAAGCTGCCCCGCCACGGCGTCGGCCAATGCCTTTTGTTCAGGCGTCATACGCGCTGACCTTTCCCAGCGCCTGGCGCTAGCGGGGCCGATGGCGGCTCGGCGCGCAGGCAATCGATCGCCATTAGCACGTCCAGGGTTCTGATCATTGGCCAATGCAGATCGTCCAGCGTGAAGTCGTGAGGCAAATCGGTTGCGGCCACTGCGCGCACGAAAGCCTCGTCGATAAAGTAGATCAGCACCCGGTAGCGGATGACTTGGTAGACGATGACACGTGCGGTTACCTCGGTGGGTATGCGCGGCAATCCGCCAGCCTCCTTCAAGATCCGATGGCCTATGAGCGTAAACATTCCTGCGCTCACGCATTTGGTGGAGTAGTAGCCGGGCAGTGCCTGAATCCGGCGCGGCTCCAGGAGCGCGCCTAGCTCGCTGCCCTCGAACATGCGGTGCTATTCGGTGAAGTAATCAGATAGGGAGCGCCATGGCGCGCCAGAGCCGTCTGCGGGATTGTGAGGCAGACGGCCTCCGGGCGTCGGTTCTGGCCTGAGAATAGTAGCGTCGTGCGCTAACCGACCCTCCTCCTGGGCGGGATTGAGTTTGCCGGTAACCTGGATAGGCATCCGGCGAGCATGGCACGAACGGCGCACCAACCGGAATTGGTGCTGACGAAGTGGTCGTTGGATGTCGCGCAGAGGGCTCGCCGGATGCGCCCGGCCCGAGGGGCAGGATGGGTTAGTTGGTCACGCCAACTCGAACCTCTTCCTCAGTGTCTGACGCTAGCGTTTGGCTTTGCAAATGTCCGATTCATCCCAAGCAGCAACGGGCTCTTGAAATCACGTCATTCCAGGTTGGCGTTTTCGTTCTTCGACCTCGTCAGCCATTAACCTTCCTTGACAAGCCCCGACGCCAGCTAGAACAAGTCTCCGATGGGGAGGCTTCCCTTCCTCAAAGTCTGGTTGGTGGGGCAGCAGTCACGGCTGATCCTTGCCCTCAGGATCAAGTGTCACGCTGATGCCATCGACCGGATTGCCGCGAGCGTCGGTGAACCGAATGCAGCCCTGCCAGATGCTGGTTTCGTTCACTACTTTAAACACCAGCACGTTAACTCCCGCGTTCAGAGTAATGTCTGACACTGTATCCTGGTCCTCGATCAGTTCGCGCACCGCTGCAACCTTGAGGACCTCCTTACCATTCAGATAGACCTTCGCTCCGTCGTCGCTTCCAACAAGCATCTGCAATCCGCGCCGCTCGGTCTCCGACCGGATGTAGCAAACCGCGTAGGCCACGCTCTGAGTGGTCTCCTGCCCCAAGATCGCGTTGAAATCGATCACGTAGTTTTGCAAGGCCACCGCACGCCATTTCAGTTTGCCGCTTCCAATTGACGCCACCTCCTCCGCCCTCGGCCTCAGCCCTCGCTCGCCTTCAATCTGCTCGGAGTTTAATCCCTCCGCCACTCTCTGGCCGTTGGTTAGGGGAACCGGTGCCAGGATGAGCCACCGTTTGATAGCGCCCTCCTGAAAAGCGGTTGGACGCTCTTCAGCCAGCCAGCCAGCAACCTGAAGTGCCGTCGCAGTCTGCCAAACCTTCGCCGTGTAATCCCAACTACCGGTGAGAATCCGCTGGCCATCTGGCGAAAAAGCCGCGCCGATGACGAGTCCGCTGTGCCCTTTGAGGGTAAGAAGTTCCTCGCCGGTTGCTGCGTCCCAAACCTTTGCCGTCCTATCACGACTCGCGGTGACAATCCGCTCGCCGTCGGGCGAAAAGGCCACATCGTCAACCTGTTCTTGGTGGCCTTTGAGAGTTAGCAATTCTTTGCCGTTGGTCACATCCCAGATTTTCGCGGTCCGATCTGGACTGCTGCTCGCGATCCGCAGGCCGTCCGGGGAAACGGCCACCCCGTAACTCCACCCTTTGAGCGCAAGGAGTACCTTCCCGCTGGCGACATCCCAGACCTTGGTCGCCCCATCACTCCCCGTGACAACCCGCCGCCCATCGGGAGCAAAAGCGACCGACCACACCCGACCGCTCCGGACGTCGAGGGTGAGCAGATTCTTTCCAGTAGCCGCATCCCAGATCTTGGCGGTCCCATCCCAACTTGCAGTGGCAATCCGCTGGCCCTCTGGAGAAAAGACCGCAACCCTGACAGGTTTGCTGTGACCTTCGAGCGTGAATAGTTCCTTGCCACTAGCCACTTCCCACACCTTTGCGGTATCATCCTCACTGCCGGTGACAATCCGTTCCCCTTCGGGAGAGAAGGCCACGGAATTGACCACGTTGCTGTGCGCCTTGATCCCGAGAAGTTCCCGACCGGAGGCCGTCTCCCATACCCTCGCCGTACCCTCTGAACTGCCGGTGACGATTCGGCGGCCATCCCGCGAAAAGCCCGCAGACATCACTTCCTTGGTGTGACCTATGAGAGTGAGCGGTTCCTTGGGAGCAGCCGCGTCCCAAACCTTTACCGTGTGCTCGGTAGCACTCATCCAATCCCCGCTGGCGGTCGCAATCCGCTGTCCGTCCGGCGAAACCGCCACGGACATTACCAAAGAGCTGTGTCCCTTGAGGGTGAACATTTCTTTGCCGCTGGCCGCATCCCACACCCTGGCCGTCTGATCGTCACTACCCGTGAGAATTCGCTGGCCGTCTGGAAAAAAGGCGACAGAGTTAACCGCAGCGCCGTGTCCCTTGAGGGTGACCAGTTCCTTACCGCTGGCTGCATCCCAAACCTTGGCGGTCTGATCGTTGCTACCCGTGACAATTCGCAGACCGTCCGACGAAATGGCAACAGAGTTGACCTCAGCGCTGTGCCCCTTGAGGGTATGCAGTTCCTTACCGTTGGCCGCATCCCAGACCTTGGCAGTCCCATCCCAGCTCGCGGTAGCAATCCGCTGGCCGTCCCGGGAAAAAGCAACACACCAGATCCCATTGTCATGCCCCTTGATCGTTAGCAGCTCGCTGCCATTGGCCGCATCCCACACCTTGGCCGTGTGATCCTCACTAGCGGTGTACAGATCCGCACTGCCGGTGACAATCGATCGGCCGTTCGGAGAAAAGGCCACTGAACTGAACGAACCATCGTGTCCCTTGAGCGTGAGGATCTCTTCGCCGCTGGATGCGTCCCACACCTTGGCCGTCCGATCGCCGCTTCCGGTGGCAATCCGCTGGCCGTCCGGGGAGAAGGCAGCAGAATAGATGTTCCCGGCGTGCCCATTGAGGGTCAACAGTACCTTGCCGCTGGCTACGTCCCAGACCTTCGCAGTATGGTCATGGCTGCCAGTCACAAGCCGCTGACCATCCGGCGAGAAGGCTACAGAATAAACTCCGTAGGTGTGTCCTCGGAGAGTTCGAAGTTCCCGGTGTATCTGCCGCTGCCAGTAATACCACTCGAATCCGCGTTCCGCGTTGGTTGCGGTGTACGTCAGCAACTCCCGAACTCGACCCGCGTTGTTCTGGTCCCAGGCTTGCTGGACCAGATTCATGTTGGCCACGTACAGGAGGTGGCTGACTTCGGCTTCACGCCCTTCCGCCCGCTGGCGCTCCTGCTTCTCAGCTTTCCGAGCCTGTTCAGCTTCCTTTTGCGCCGCTTGGGCTCTCCGTTGTTCTGTCTGAGCTTTGTCGCGCTCCGCCTGTGCGGCGAACCGCTGCTCCTTCTCGCCATTCCTGGCGCTGCTGGCCTCGATGGCCTGCCAAGTGCTGACGCCAATCCCCACGACTAAGGTCACGGCTATCACCGCCGCCCCCGTGAACACGAACCTATTGCGTCGCCACGCCTTCTGGAATCTGTAACCCGTGCTCGGTGGCCGGGCCACCACCGGTTCATTGTCTAAATGCCGCTGGAGATCGGCTGCCAGCCCGTTGGCCGTTTCGTAACGCCGTGTCCGGTCCTTCTCCAAGCACTTCATGACGATCCAGTCCAGATCGCCCCTGAGCAAGTAGATAAGCTTGGGTGCCTCCGCCCCACGGCGCTCGGTGGTCGTGGTTAACTCGTCCTTGCCCATCATGCTCAGGCGCGTCGAGGGCCGCGCCGGTTCCTTCTCCAGAATCGTGCGCCGAATCCCCTCCAGCCCCGCCGCGAGCATTTCCTTCGCGTCAAAGGGTGTCTTGCCCACCAGCAACTCGTAGAGCAACACCCCCAGGCTGTAGACGTCGCTACGCGTGTCGATGTCTCCCGACGGGTCGGGACTCATCTGCGCCTGCTCGGGACTCATATAGGCAGGCGTGCCGATAAACTGCTGCCATTGCGTGTGCAGGGTCTTCTCCGTCAGCTTTTGCTGGGTTGCCTTGGCGATCCCGAAGTCGATCACCTTGGGGACAGGCTTCCCCTCCTGCACGCTCACAAGAATGTTCGAAGGCTTGATGTCGCGGTGGATGATGCCCTTCTGGTGCGCGTGTTGAATGGCCTGGCAAACGCCGATGAACAAATCAAGCCGTTCTCTGGTGCTCAGCCTCTCCTGGTCGCAGTAATGAGGGATGGGAATGCCTTTCACCAACTCCATCACGAAAAAGGGACGTCCGCTATCGGTCGCTCCCGCATCGAATACCTTGGCGATGTTGGGATGATCCATCATCGCCAGCGCCTGGCGCTCAGCCTCGAATCGGGCTACCACTTGCCGGGTGTCCATACCCAGCTTGATGACCTTCAGGGCTACCTGGCGGCGGACGGGTTCCTGCTGTTCAGCCAGATACACCACTCCGCATCCGCCCTCTCCAATTTGTTCGAGGATCTTGTATCTGCCTATCCGGTCGCCAACCTTTTCATTCCACCCGCTGAGATCCGTGGCGCTTTCCCGTATCATGTCCTCGCTTGCATTAGGCTCCTCCGAATGGATGCCAAGCAGCAGCAAACAGGGGAGGCAGTGACCCCCCGGAGAGTCAGGGGTCAATTGCGAGCCACAGCGCGAGCACTTTAGCGAGTTCGCCATCTCAAAATGCCTTCACAGCAGGTTCTAAAGCAAAACCCGCCAAAATGTACAGACTTTTTATTTCCACGACGTCTCAGGTCGTTACGGACGCAAAAAGGTTTCGGATTTCCTCCTCGACCTCCTCCGGCGTCGAAACGGTTTGAGCGACCTCATCCCGCAGCGCCTCACCGAAACGTCGTCGCAATCTGTGCAGGGCCACGCGCACCGCTCCTTTACTCATCTCCAAGCGAATTGCCCAATCACCGTAAACACTGGCGGCTACTTCGTCTGTGAGACCGGCCTCGACGGTTCTAAAAAGACTTCTTTTGCCAGGCGTGTCGTATTCTTGCCTGAGCCGGGCAAGGACACCCTCCACGAGAATGAGAGCCCACCTGCGGTCAAAAAGCTTCTCGGGAGAGAGTAAATCGACCGGTTCCTGGAGGTAGAGGGCCTCGCCCTCCTCGGACTCCAGGGAGATTATTTGCCGCTGTCCGCCGCGTTTTAGGGTCCGAGCCTTGTCCCGTTCGTTCGCCAGAAAATTCGTTAACGCCGCGAGCAAAAACGAACGGAACTTGCCTTTCACCCGATCCGCCTTGGCAAGCGAGTCTTGTTCTAACAAATGCGCAAAAAACGCCTGGGTCAGATCCTCCGCGTGGTGGTGATCCGAGCCTCGTCGACGAATGAACGCGTAGATCGGGTACCAATAAATCCGGCAAAGATGTTCCAGGGCGACGGCACCGGAAGCATCGCTCCGTCCCGCTTGAAGCACCACGCTCCAATGCGTGGTTGCAAAAGCGCAGGGTTTCCCACCGCCAGATGGGCGTTCCTCCGACTCCAAAGAGCGAGGCTCGGAATGACTCATGGCGGCCAAATGCTCCATGATCCAGAGCCACGGAGGCAATTCAAATCGAAAGGCCATTCGGTGCGGGGTGGGGGCTGGTTTGTTCTCGGGACAGGAAAAGAGAAGTGAGAAAGCGGAGATCTCCGCCTCGGTTCTGTCGATGTTTTGAATCACATGACGGCCTCGAAAAAATTGGCTGGGGCTAGCCGCTTCATCCATGCCGGGGATCGAAACCGGCCAGAGGGGGGCTCAACACGCTCGACACCTCTCTCTCAGCGAATCGTCAGCGTTTTTGGTCTTTCCACAACTTTTACAACTTTGTTTGTACAGAATCGCCGCCAATCCTGTTGAAGGAGATCGTGAGCATGAATCCAGTGACCGTCGGCTTCCTGGTCATGTCCATTGAGGACGCCTTCGGGGGCGAGCACTCAAACCACAAAACCAAGACTCAGGTGCAATCCACCTGAAACGTGTAGAAGAAAGCAACAGGACCTATGCAAATCAAACGACACCTCCAAGCAACGCTGGCGGGCCAGGCGATCTTACTCCTTACGGCCACTAACTCGGGAGAGATCGCCTACACTGCGACCGGTGGCACGCCTCCTCCATCAAAAACTCATTATCGGTTCACCGCTATCGATATTCCTGATCAACTGTTCATGGCTCCTCTAGGCCCAAACGACGAGGGGGCTGCCGTTGGATTGTATGTGGACACCACCGGTCATTACCACGGGTTTGTTTGGCGCGATGGGAAGGTCGCTCTCGTGGATGCCCCGGGCTGGGCTCAGACCGCACTATTTGCGATTAACGACAGCGACGTGATCGCTGCGTCGGTATACAATGACAATTTGACCGAGCTACACACGGCGGTGTACCGCCCGCGTGAGGGGACGTGGACCCTAATACCTGACGTTCCTGGCCATCCCATTGCTAACAACGTCGCGATCAACAACAAGGGCGTGTTGATGGGATCGTCCTCGCAGGGAGACGTAGGCTTTTACAACAACACGGTGGGTTGGACATGGGATGGGGAGTCTTACTCTTTCTTCACCGTGCCGGGAGCGAGCGGATCCGGTTATGGGTTCGGAACCTCACCCTTAGGAATCAACGACCGAGGGCAGGTCACCGGGTATTATACAGATGATCTGGGCCTGTGGCACGGATTTCTCAAGAACCGCTCGAACATCACCACTTTTGACGTGCCAGGGGCCGACTTAACCGAGCCCTTCGGGATCAACGACGACGGTGATATTGCCGGTATATACTACATCCTCAGCCCCACGTTCCAGGAGCAGGGATTCATCTATCACGCGGGCCATTTTGTCACCGTGGAGGTTCCAGGTTATGGTGGTCCGACCGGCATCAATAACCGAGGTGAGATCGTCGGAACTTACCAGGATTCTTCGGGTGTCTGGCATGGCTTCGTGGGCACGCCCGACCATGACGGGTGCAAAGACTAGGGCTCGCAGGGTGGATGAAGTCCCGCAGAACGGCCTAGATTAGCAAGAGAGGGTCGTTATTCACCCTGGCGTCGGCTACCCGCCTTCCGTGGCCAACCTCGATTCAACGACCGGGGCACCACGGAAGGCAGGGGTCGTGCGTATGAGACTGGATCACAACCTGTGCAGCAGACTAGCCGACCGAAGGGCACAGCCAAAGGCTACCCTTCGATTAAGCAAAACCCAAGCGGCGCGCCTTTTGCAGTTTGGCTGCGAGCGGGGCGCGGCAATAGATCTCCGCCAGCGAGTAGTCCGCTTGATCCGGCACCAACGTGATGCCTTTGGCCGCGGCCACGCGCAAGGCGGACTGAGGGCTCAAACGCGGAAACTCGCGTGCGCCCATGAGGCGACCTGGGCGGGTGATCGCCGGGTCGAGGCTCTGGATCGGCACATTGGTCGTGGCGATTACCTGGAGCTTCAGGTGATCGCCCAGGAAGCCGTCGCCGATGTTCAACAGGTTGCTAACGCGGTCGCGGCTAGCCACATCACGCGGCAGCAGCAATTCCTCGGCGTCCTCCAGGATAGCGATCTTTTGCTTGTCGTTGTGGACCTTGGATTCCTTCAGCCAGAAGCTGACGAAACGCGGACTGCTCAAGACTTCAAACTCCGAAATGGGCAAGTAATAGAAGACGAAATGCTCGATCATCTGGCCCATCAGCGCACGGAGATAGGTGGTCTTGCCACAACCGGGGGGCCCGAACAAAACGCTCACACCGCTGCGGTGCTGCGCCAGGGCCTCTATCCAATCGTGCTGCCATTCACTGACATCGTCGCCGTAGTGCAGGGTCATAGACTCATCGCTGAGCGTGAGCAGGCGCTGGATAGGGACAAATCGCGTTTCAGCACAATAACCATCGGTGCAAATCAGGTGGAAGCCAGGGGGTTTCGGAACAGGCGGGCGCACGTAGCGGCGAAATTGCGCGGCCACTTCAGCCGCCTTCTCCAGCGTGGCGGCGTAAAAATGCAGGCACGGGTATTCGTAAACGCAGAAGACCCCCTCCTCCAAGTTGAGGAGCAGGCGGTCCAGAAGCGGCCTGGCCTTTGGACTTAGGGTACCCTTCGAGCGAAAGAGTTTTGGACGATGGTCGGCGAGGAGCGCCTTAAGATCGAACGGCCCCGGCAGCATGATCTGGTGATAGGGCTCGCGGCGCAGATGGTCGCGGACAGGCAGCTCGAAGAAGGAAGCCGATGATTTGTCAGAGGACGACTCGTCCAGGTCGTCTGGAGAGGGCTCCTCAACGTCGAGGAAGACGTTGGGCGGCGGCGCGGTGTCGTGGGTGGCGGTTAATGGATGTGTTGGTAGTTCGTTAATTGGCTTCATCTCCGCCGACGAGGCAGAGGAAGCACACTGACCACCAACGGCCCGGCCACGAAATCCCAGTGGTTGTCCACAGTCCGTGTTGCGCGGGTGAAATCGCCAGAGAGGAAAATGCCAGGTTCAGGGGACATGCTGGCTGCAATGTAGGCCAAGCGGTGTTGGCGCGCCAGTGTGAATGTGGAGTATCCCAGCCGCAAGGTCTCCGGCCCAGGATCGAGTCGGTTGACGTTCACAAACTGCTTGGGTGCCGCAATTGTTAGGAACTTTCGATATTGCTGTGCGGGATGGACGGATCTTGAGCGCCAGGGCGTGGTGGAGCCGTCTGCGCACGCGTCGGCTACGCGCTTGGGCTGCCGGGGCTGGGTTTGGTCGATCGTGGCATAGGCCATCCACCGAGTGTTTCACAAGAGGCATCCATATCGGAATTGGTGCAGAGTTGCCTTTCACAGTTCACGCCGCCTTTCGATGTGCTTGGCACGATTTGGGCGTGTTCGCCACAACGTAAACGGCGGGCGAACTGGTTTGGAGGCCATGCAGCAGTCCCCGTAACCAATACTGACGACCGGTGTTATTTCAGTGAGCATTAATGCGCATTTATGGCAATAAACCACGCAGACGGCATGATGCTGGCCTCGGTGGTCGCTTGTCCAATCGCCGCACCCGTGGCTGCGGCCCACGCAGGCGCGGGCTGGTGGACGGTGCTGTTCATTCCGGCTGGCTTGGGAATCGGTCTGGGCGTCAGTTACGCGGGCCAGAGGCTCGTCTATCCGATCATGGGGTTTGGGTTAAGCCGCACCTCACAAATGCCCAAGAGCTGGATGAAGCAGATCGCGTTTGTGCCTTTCTTTTTGTTATACGTCATTTTGCCATTGGCGATCTTTTGGGCAGCTGTGTTGGGGACTTGGACCGGGAGCATCTGGATGGCCAAGCACCTCCTGTGATTCGAGGGCACACGGCTAAACGGGTCAGCGGTGCAGCTAGCGGGCTTCGTTCCAGATGGGCGATTTAGCATGCTCACCGCCAAGGAGATGGAGGGGTGCCCTGGGCTACGATGAACGGCAGTCGAATGCTCGGAACACGTGAAGGCCCCATGGTGAAGATGGCCTCTTTTGGCCTTGTTAAACGAGCCTGCCGTCGTATGGTCGGATCCGGTATGGCTGGTGATGAGCAGGCTATGAAAGAGAGGATTGGGAGTTAGGTCTCATGAGCCAGCTGTGGAAACAGATCGAGCGACGGGGAGTGTGCCATTACCCCGATGTTTCCAGTGAGTATGTTTACATCGTCTCCGTGGAAAGTGACGAGACCCTGGAGAAGTGTCAGCGTTGGAACCCGGAATGGTGCGATTACTATAAGAGTTTTCGGGGCAAGACTTGCTTTATGGCGGTATTTGATGAGCCTTCGGCAGAGTATAGATTCGTGCACTGGTCTTCGCCGCCGTTTGCCACGGTTGAGGAGGCCGCCAGATATGCGGAGGAGAAAATTCCTACGGGAATTATTTGGGAGGATTCCAAATGACACCTAACCATGCGCCGCACCGCGAGCACCATGAATCATCTCGGGCTTTGTTTCGCTTGTGCACTGGTGACGCTGCTGGCGTTTAGCGTTGGCTTGGTCCTCGTTGCGAGAGCGACGAAGCGGGAGCCAAAGCCCATCAAGCCTGTTTGGGCCGTATTGATCGTTTTTGCGGCGGTGTTTGTGGCGGGGAGCGTGTGCAGCATCGCTGGCAGGGACCTCCACATACTTTACTGGTGGCTTTTGGGAGCGCCCCTTGTTGCGGTATTTATCCCGTTGGTGGTCGTAGCCACCAATTTGATCATGCGGCTGATCATGGGTGCGCTGTATTCCGGTGCTGAGAGATTCCAGCGCAGGAGATGACGATGACGATGCCCAACGAGGTCACTTCAACGGACGGCGGATGGCGTATCCTGCTTGTATTTGTAGCTCTGCGCGGCATTCAGCCAGGGTGGCTGGACCCAGGTGACCGACGCGTGCGTGAATGGACTACGGGTTGCTCAGCTGCGGGCCGTGGAGGGTCCGTGAGCTACCGGCCAGCGTGAGCCCAATCAACTTGCTTAGCGCCTGGCGCTCCATGGGCGTCCTGGCCAGCGCGTAAACGGCACCGATTTCGTCCTGAGTCAGCTGCCAGCGGCTTGAAGCCTGCGGTGCGGCCTCTTTAATTTCACCCCTCTGGTGCTCCCGCCAAAACCTCCTCAGCGCTGGATGCTGCCGCAGCTTCTCAAAAGCCCGACGCTCGATCTCCCTGACGGCGCGCTGGGAGATCTTCAGAATCAACGCGACCTGTGCCTGGGTTAACAGGCCAAGTGTCTCTTCGCCGCTGCCGGGCCGGACCCGCATTGAAGGTTTGGCCGCCACGGCACCTTGCGCCAGACGTTTACGTTTAGCTTGTTGTTCCCAATCCTGGGCAATGGCCAGCGCCGCCTCGCGGTCCCGCAGGCCAGTGCTCCTCCAAGTCTGCCTACCAACTTCATCCCTAAATGCCGCAATCCATTTGCTCCCACGTCGCGGCAGATGGACGGAGGCATCAACCAAGGCTCTGGCGCGCACCGGCTCGTCCGCCCGGAGCACGGCTTCGATAATCTCACTCGCTCTCATCCTCCTAACTACGCTCGATCGGCCCGAGCGGCGATGATCTGCCTGAGCTGAAATGTGCGCCATATCCCCGATGCTCAGTGCTGGTTGGTTTGGCGCGTAGACCGGTTGCGACCATCGAAGACAAGAAAACGTTTACGATCTCGTGGTCGAGAGAATCAATCCAGGGAAGCACGCCGACAGCCATTTTACGGGCCAAAAGTGCCGTAATTGCTGGGTTTTTGAGGCATTGCCAACCGACCAGCGCGTCGCGCCTGCTTTAACATCCACTTGGTTTTGGAAGCGATGGGAGACTTTGTTCTTACTGGGGTAGTTACCTCGATGATTATGAAGCAGAAGACTAAAACCAAACTGGAGCCAGCCCGCATGGCAACCCTCAAGGAGTTGCTCAAAACAACTCTTCCCGCGTACCTAGCGCCACTGCCCTGCTACGACACTTTGCGCACTTGGTTCGACGAAGCACGCATCCCTCGATTTAAGCCCAACCGCCGTGCTCGGCGCGGTGGTGGGTCCATTTACTACAGTGTGGCGGCAGTGGAGCAGTTCTTCCTCACCCGCAACCTTCCGCCCGGCTCCACGGCCAAAGGGTTTCCTACTGAGGAGGGTTAAACAGAAAAGTCGGCCCGAGCGAACGAGCCGACCAAAAGAAACCACCAGCGATCAAACCGATAGATTCCTATGCCGCACATTAGCAAATTCCCCAAGATCTGCAACCCGTTTCAATTCGAGATTGCGCTTAGTCCATCGCCACCCGGCAGTCGTCGCTGGATCCTTGGCCGCAAGAAAACGAAACAGGTCTGGGCCGCGCGCTCGGAGCACCAACACCACGCCGGTGGGGATTTTGAACAGCTGCTTGATGAGGATGTAGCACAGTTAGCGCGGCAGTCATCAGGACGCACGCAACAGTGTACGAGGATGGATTGGACGGCGGGCGTAGCAGACGCCGTCCATGCGGAGGATCGTTGATATGCCTACGGAACAATTTTATTTTGGGCCCGATATACAGGATCTTCTCCTGGCCTGTATGGCTAGGAAGCGGATCGAATTCATGGTGCTTGCGCCGCTGGTAAAGCCCAACTTCATGTGGGGGACGAGCGCTATGCGCGTGGCCGCCGCCATGCAGGATTACCGCGCAGAGTACGGCAACTACCCAGGGCTCACCGCCGTCGACGGCTACCTGCATGAGAAGTACGGCAGGGAGAAGAAGGACCTCTACAACGAGGCCCACGACTACATCGAGAAGCTCAAGCGCATCGACATCGCCGATTGGAAGCTGGTCAAAAATCTCACCTTAAAGTTCTGCAAGCAGCGGGCCATCGTCTTCGCCATCAAGAAGGCGGCGGACATGATCAAGACCAACGAGGTGCCCCCAGGGGGCTTCTCAAAGATGTTCGATGAAGCAATGCAGCTGGGTTCTGACACGGGATTCGAGGACGCCACCAAATTGCTCTCCGCCGAGCTGCCGCAGGACCAGCCGCTGGTCTGCGGCCTCTTTGACGCGGGCGACATTGCACTCATCGGCGGCTCGTCAAAGACCTTCAAGTCATGGCTCCTGATCATGCTGGCGGTCGCGGTTGCCACAGGCACGGACTGGCTCGGGCTCAAGGTCAACCGGGCCAAGGTCTGCCTGGTGAATTTTGAATTGAAGAAGACGACGCTCCAAAGCCGCCTGCGAGCGGTCTGCGAGGCGCTTGAAGTCAACCTGGAGCCCGGCTGGCTCCACCTTAAGACCATGCGCGGCCTGCCGCCTGAGCAGCTTAACACGGCGCTGGAATGGCTGGTGCCCGAGATCAAGGCGACGGGTGCGAAGTTGGTGATCATCGACCCGCTCTACCAGGTGAACGTCGGTAAGTCGGAACGCGAAGAGGATGCAGTCTCTACCCTGATGGCCAGCCTGGGGTCAATGGCGTCCCGGACCAATGCGGCAGTGGTCGCCTGCCAGCATTTTTCGAAGGGTAACCAGAGCGGCAAGGAGATGCTCGACCGCTTCAGCGGGAGCGGTGTCTTTGGTCGGTACGTGGATTGCGCGATCACAATGACCCGCCACGAGGCGGAAGGGGCTTACGTGGTTGAAATCAAGCCCCGCGCTTATCCTGAGCCGGAGCCTTTTGTGGTACGCTGGAAGAGCCCTCTGCTTGTCAGAGACGATGCCTTAGATCCCGCGAAGCTCAAGAAACGAGACGCCAGCAATGTCAACGGCGAGCAGTACCAGGACGCCGAGCTGCTGGGTTTGATTACGGAAGGCATGACGCAACGCG
>Ga0265314_10003020_pt1 | contig 16630 bp, 19 predicted proteins | sample 4126metaG_FD_203106 | JGI IMG/M metagenome (GOLD analysis project Ga0265314, IMG submission 203106) | Rhizosphere microbial communities from Carex aquatilis grown in University of Washington, Seatle, WA, United States - 4-1-26 metaG | ecosystem: Host-associated > Plants > Roots > Rhizosphere >... | reverse complement strand
ACGTGCGGACATGCTCGCGTTCGGACGTCTGATGGCCCGGTTCGGATAGCGCGTCTGCGTTGTCGGGCATACGTCTGCGCCGCAGCGCGCTCGCGCCAGGGCCGCTTGCCCGCTGCATCTGTCGTCACTCTCGTGCGCAGCTCCAGCCGTCAGCAACAGTCCCTCAGCAGCACGGCGGCGCGCCGAAAGACGCCCTCGAACATTTCTCGCGTGAGCCGCCCGGTGAACGTGTTCTGCTGGCTCGGGTGGTACGAGCAGAGCAGCGTGACGCCCTCGATCAGCGCGTACTCCGCCGCGTGCGCGAACTTCGGTCGCGGCTTCGGCGCGGCGTGCCCGGCGACCACCCAGGCGCGCAAGAATTGATCGAGCGCCAAGCCGCCGAGCGCAATGACGACGCGCACCCGTCGCAGCAGCTCCAACTCGCGCAGCAGGTACGGTCGGCAGCGCTCGAACTCCTCCGGCAGCGGCTTGTTGTCCGGCGGCGCGCAACGCGCCGCCGCCGTGACGTAGGCGTCGCGTAGTTCGAGCCCGTCATCGCGATGCGTCGAGGTCGGCTGCGAGGCGAAGCCTGCCGCATAGAGCGCCGCGTACAACCAGTCGCCGCTGCGGTCGCCGGTGAAGACCCGTCCGGTGCGATTGCCACCGTGCGCCGCCGGCGCCAGGCCGACGATCAAGATGCGCGCCTGGCGGTCGCCGAAGCCGGTGATCGGCCGTCCCCAGTACGTCTCGTCGCGATACTGGCGCCGTTTGAGACGCGCGATGCTCTCGCGATGCGCCACCAGGCGCGGACAGCGGCGGCACTCGCTCACTGCGCGGTCCAGGCATGCCCAGGTCAGATCCGTTTCTTTGGTCAACGTCAGATCTGCTTCCACACCCGCGCCAGGCTGTCGCCGTGCACGCTCAGGTCCCACTCGTTCGTCCAGCCGAACGGCGTCAAATGCACGGCGTAGCCGGTGCCGCTGAGACGGACCGCCAACCGTTCCAGCAGCGCCTGCGCGTCAGCAGCAGCGGCGCCGTCGCCGCCGAGATGGCCGAACGAGTGCAGCACGACGGTGCGCAGCGCGCGCTTGTTCGCCAACCACTTCAGGTGTTTCAGCGTCTGACGAAATGCCGACTCGACGGCGTCGCCGGCCACGTCGGTGCGTTCGACGTGCACGAAAGCCACCACCGCATCGCACACCTCGGTCGCCTCGCCGCCCGGCGCGGCATCCGCCAGCGTGCGCTCGACGGGACGCCACGCGAAGCGTTTCGCCTGGAAGCAGAGCAAGCGCATCGCGTTGAAGACGACAGCTCGGCTCCGTCTTCAGCCCTTCGCCCTGCGCCGCGCGCATATCGTTCGCGTCATGTCCCCTCGCCCCACGACGTCAGATAGTCCTTCTGCTCCGACGTGAGACGATCGATCTTGATGCCCATGGTGTCGAGCTTGACGGCGGCGACTTCGTCTTCAATCGATTTCGGCACCGCGTGCACCTTGATCGGCAACTTTCCCTTGCCGGCCATTTTGAGCGCCCACTCGGCGCACAGCGCCTGCGTCGCGAAGCTCATGTCCATCACCGCTGCAGGATGTCCTTCCGCCGCGGCGAGATTGACCAGTCGCCCGTCGGCGACGACGTAGACGGCGCGCCCGTTCGGCAGGTGGTACGCGTCGACATACGCGCGGACGTCCTTGTCTACGCGCTTGGCGAGACGGCGCAGGGTCTTCATGTCGATCTCGACGTCGAAGTGGCCGGCGTTGCAGACGATGGCGCCGTCGCGCATCGACTGAAAATGCTCTTCACGGATGACATGCTTGTCACCGGTCAGCGTCACGAACAGATCGCCGATGCGGCAGGCGTCGCGCATCGGCATGACCCGCAACCCATCCATCGCCGCCTCGAGCGCACGGATCGGCTCGACCTCGGTCACCACCACCTGCGCGCCCGCGCCACGTGCGCGCAGCGCGACGCCTTTGCCGCACCAGCCGTAGCCGGCGACCACCACGGTCTTACCCGCAAACAGCACGCCGGTGGCGCGCAGGATGCCGTCGAGCGTCGATTGGCCGGTGCCGTAACGGTTGTCGAACAGCTGCTTGGTGGCGGCGTCGTTGACTGCCACGACCGGCACCTTCAGCGCCTTGTCGCGCTCCATGGCGCGCAGGCGGATGACGCCGGTGGTGGTCTCTTCGAGGCTGGCCTTCACGCTCGCGGCCTGCGCCGCAAAGTCGCGGTGCAGCAGCGACACCAGATCGGCGCCGTCGTCCATCGTCAAGGTCGGCGCTTCGTCGAGCACGACGCGCAGATGCTCGTAGTACGTGGCGTTGTCCTCACCCTTGATCGCGTACGTCGGAATTCCTTCGTGCTTCACCAGCGCCGCCGCGGTGTCGTCCTGCGTCGACAGCGGATTGGACGCGCACAGGAACACCTTCGCACCACCCGCCTTCAGGGTGCGCATCAAGCTGGCGGTCTCGGCAGTCACGTGCAGGCACGCCGCCATCGTCACGCCCTTCAGCGGTTTCTCTTTCGCCCAGCGCTCGCGCACCTTGCGTACGACCGGCATCGCTTGATCCGCCCAGTCGATGCGCTTCTTCCCCTGGTCGGCCAGCTTGATGTCCTTCACGTCGTACGGCTTCTTCGCCATGGCGTTCCTCGCGTGGTCGGGCTCGAACGTGGCGCGGCGGCCCCGGATCACCCGGCGGCCGCCGCGTAGTCGGCAACCCGCCGTCGCGGTGGCGGGCGCAAGTATGCACGAACGCGCTGCTGATCAGGAGCCGGCGGCGCGCAGCGGACGCGGGCTGCCGCCAGCCGCTTTGCTGAGCGCCTCGGCTTTATCGGTGCGCTCCCAGGTAAAGAAGCCGTCGCGCGCGGTGCGACCGAAGTGGCCGTACGACGCGGTGCGCTCGTAGATCGGGCGCTTCAGATCGAGCGACTCGATGATGCCGCGCGGCGTCATCTCGAAGTGCTCGCGCACCAACTTGCCGATCAGCTCGTCCGACACTTCTCCGGTATCGAAGGTGTCGATCAGCACCGACAAGGGCTGCGCAACGCCGATAGCGTAGGCCAACTGCACCTCGCATTTGTGCGCCAGACCGGCGGCGACGACGTTCTTGGCAATGTAGCGCGCCAAGTACGCGGCGCTGCGGTCGACCTTGCTCGGATCCTTGCCGGAGAAGGCACCGCCGCCGTGGCGGCCGAAACCGCCGTAGGTATCGACGATGATCTTGCGGCCGGTCAGGCCGCAATCGCCCTGCGGGCCGCCGACGACGAAGCGGCCGGTCGGATTGACGTGAAACACGGTGTGCTTGTCGAGGTACTGCTCCGGCACGACGCGCTTGATCACTTCGTTGACGACCATCTCGCGCAGCGTCTCGTTGCTGACGTCCGGGCTGTGCTGCGTCGAGATCACGACCGCGTCGACGCGCGCCGGCTTGCCGTCGCGGTACTGCACCGTCACCTGCGATTTCGCGTCGGGGCGCAGGAACGGATACTTGCCGGTGCGGCGCTCGGCCGCGAGGCGCTCCATCAACTGATGCGAGAGCATGATCGGCAGCGGCATCAGCTCGGGCGTCTCGTCGCACGCCAGGCCGAACATCAGCCCCTGGTCCCCGGCACCCTGCTCCTTGTGGAGGCCTTCGCCTTCGGTGACGCCCTGCGAGATGTCCGGCGATTGGCGATCAATCGCCACCAACACCGCACACGTGTCGGCGTCGAAGCCGATATCGGACGACGTGTAGCCGATGCGGCGCACGGTATTCCGAACCACGTGTGCGTAATCGATCTTGGCTTTCGTGGTGATCTCGCCGGCGACGACGACCATCCCGGTCTTCGCCAAGCTCTCGCAGGCGACGCGGCTGTGCGGATCCTCGGCCAGTAGCGCATCCAAGACGGCGTCTGAGATCTGATCGCACATCTTGTCGGGATGGCCTTCGGACACCGACTCCGAAGTGAAGACGAAGTTCTGCAATGGCATGAATGCTCCTCCGGAACGACGCCCTTGAGTAACGGCGCTCTGCCCCTGAACGCGATCTTTACCGCCTATTACAGCGGTTTTGGACGGTCAAGGCGTTTCACCCGCCGATCGCGGAACGGCTCGGCGCCGACCCGCGGCCGCGCGCGCTTGGCTAGTCCTCATGGAACCGCGCCTCGAACAAGGCCGTCAGCGCCGCAATCACCGCCTCCGCGTCGGGTCCTTCGGCAACCAAATCCAGCGTCGTTCCCGGCGCGGCAGCGAGCGTCATGAGGCTGAGAATGCTGCGGCCATCGACGGTCTGATCGTCGCGCGTCACGCTGATATCGGCGGTGAACGGCTTCAGCGCCAAGACGATCGTGCGCGCGGCGCGTGCGTGCAGACCGCGCTCATTCTTCACCTCGACGCGCGCCGCCACCCGCATCGGCTGGCTCATCGGCGCATGTCCCGGTGCTGAACCTGGATGCGCGCTCCGGCGCGGGCCAGCGTCCGCGACAGCCGCTCGACCAGCGCCACCGACCGATGCCGGCCCCCGGTGCAACCGATTGCCAAGGTGAAATAGCTGCGCCCTTCGCGGCGATAGAGCGGCAGCGTGAAGGTGAGCAACTCTTCGACGTGCGACAGAAAGGTCCGCGTCTCGTCGCGCTCCAACACGAACGTCGCCACGTCGGTGTCGCAGCCCGTCTTGGCGCGCAGGTCGTCGACGAAGAAGGGATTGGGCAGAAACCGCGCATCGAGCATCATGTCGACATCGGTGGGCACGCCGAATTTGTAGCCGAACGACACCAACAATACGGTCAGTGCGTCGGCGCGACCGGATCCGCGGTACAGGTGTCGCAGCTCGTCGCGCAGCTGGTGCACCGTCAGCGCGCTGGTGTCGATGATGCGGTCGGCGCGCTCGCGCAGCTCCACCAGCTCGCTGCGCTCGCGCGCGATGCCGGCTTGCGGGCCGCCGCTGTCGCCGAGCGGATGCGGGCGGCGCGTTTCAGAGAAGCGGCGCACCAGCACGTCGTCGGTCGCATCGAGGAAGAGCACTTCGACGCGATGGCCGGTGAGGCGCAAGTCGTCGAGCAGGCGCGGATAGTCGGCGAAGAACTGGCGCTCGCGGATATCGATGCCGAGCGCGACGCGGTTGATGCCGGCCAGCGAGCTGGTACACAGCTCGAGAAAACGCGGCACCAAGACGACCGGCAGATTGTCGATACAATAGAAGCCGAGATCCTCGAGAACGTGGATCGCGGTGCTCTTCCCCGACCCCGACAGACCCGTGACGACGACGACCTCCAGCCCCGGGTTCACCGTCGCGCCGCCATGCCGCTCAGAGCTTCTCATCCTCCTCGCGGATCAGCGCATAGAGCGCGGTACGGTCCGGTGCGGCGAGCAAGCGCTCGCGGAAGGCGCGATCCTTCAGCAGGCGCGAGACGCGCGCCAACGCCTTCAGATGTTGGCCGACCGAATCCTCCGGCGCGACGAGCAAAAACAACAGGTGCGTCGGACTGCCGTCGAGCGAGTCGAAGTTCACTCCGGCGGGATGCCGGCCGAAGGCGCCGATCACGCCCTGCAGTCCGGGCAGCTTGCCGTGTGGGATGGCGATCCCATCGCCGATCGCCGTACTGCCGAGCCGTTCCCGCTCCCACAGCACTTCGACCAATTTCTCGGCGTCGATGGCATCGCCTGGACGTTCACGCGCCAGATGCTCGGCCAATTCGCGCAACACCGCCGACTTGTCCTTGCCCGCCAGGGCCGGCGCGACCAGGGCTTCGGTGGTCAAAATGTCGAGAATCTTCATCCTTCGGCGACCTCAGGCTCGAGCAGACCGTAGCTGCCATCTTTGTGGCGAACCAGTACACTGAGCGAGTCGGTCGCCTCGTTCTGGAAGAGCAGAAACTCGGCGCCGTCGCGGCTCAGCCGCCGCACCGCTTGATTCACGGTCATCAGCTCGACCACCACCTGCTCGCGCTTGATCGCCGGCTTGGCGATCCGTCGCTTGCTGGCCGCGTCGGCCGTCGGCACCGGATCGTGACGATGCGCGAGCCGTTTGGTCACATGTTTCTGCACTTGCCGCTCGACCTTGCTCATCGCCAGATCGATCGCCGAGTACAGGTCGACCGTCGCCTCCTTCGCCGTGACGTGCAGATGCTCGCCGCTGAGCGTGATTTCGGCGATGTGCTGGCGCTTGATGACCTCGAGGATGACGTGCGCCTCGATCGGTCGGCGCATGAGCTTGTGCACGCGCTGCACCTTGGTCTCGGCGTAGCGGCGTAGCGCGGCGGTGGCATCCATGTGACGGAACGTGACGAGGACCTGCATAGCTGGGCGTCCTTTGGCCGCGCGCCGCGTGCGGGCGCGCGCTAGAACACCTGCCGGCGTTTCGACGACGGCAGGATGTTCATGATCTCACGGTATTTGGCGACGGTGCGGCGGGCGACTTTCACGCCCTCCTTGTCGAGGATCTCGGCGATGTGCTGGTCGCTCAGCGGATGCCGGCTGTCTTCGGCGGTCACGATCGCCTTGATGCGGTCCTTGACGCTTTCCGACGAAACATCCTCGCCGCTGCCGGTGCTGATGCTGGAGGTGAAAAAGAACTTGAGCTCGAAGATCCCCTGCGCGGTGTGGACGTATTTGTTGGCGGTGGCGCGGCTGACCGTCGACTCGTGCATCTCGATGTCGAGGGCCACGTCTTTCAGCACCAACGGCCGCAGATGCGCGATGCCGCGATCCAGAAAGGCGCGCTGAAATTTCACGATGCTGGTGGTGACCTTGAACAGCGTATTCTGCCGTTGCTGGATGCTCTTGATCAGCCACAGCGCCGACTTCATCTTCTCCTGCACGTATTTGCGCGCTTCGCTGCCGCCCTGCCCCTCCAGCACCTGACGGTAGTACGAGCTGACACGCAGACGCGGCAGGCCGTCCTCGTTCAGGGTCACGACGTACTCGTCGCCGACTTTGGTGACGAAGACGTCCGGCGTGATGTAGCGCACGTCGCCTTCGCCGAAATTGCGCCCCGGCTTGGGCTCCAGCGTGCCGATCGCGGCGGCCGCGGCCGCGACTTCTTCGACCGTCGCGCCCAGATCCTTGGCGATCTTGTCGAAGCGCTTCCCCTCGAGCATCGTCAGATGATCGGCGATGATGCGATCCGCCAGGCCGCCTTCCTCGCCGCGCGTGCGCAGTTGCAGGCGCAGACACTCGCGCAGATCGCGCGCGCCGACACCCGGCGGATCGAGCTCTTGGATGCGCTTCAGCGCACCCTCGACGATCTCGAAATCCTTGCCGCTCTGAAAGGCGATCTCCTCGACGGCGAGTTGAATGTAGCCGTCGTCGTCCATGTTGCCGATCAACATGGCCGTGACCGCCTGCTCCTCGTCGTCCAGGTTATTCATCTGCAGCTGCCAGAGCAGGTGGTCGGTGAGCGACTGCGCGCGCACCAGGGTATTCTCGAAGCTCGGCCGCTTTTCGTCGTCGAAATCACCGCGCGGCGCGGCGCTGTCATGGCGATCGTTCTGATGGTTGCGGAAGTAATCTTCCCAATCGACCGCGCTGATACCGTTCTCCGGCTCCAGCTCGTTGGTGGTTTCGCGCTGCAGCGGCGCTTCCGGAAACTCCTGATCCGTCTCCGACTCGCTGCTGACGTCGAGGCGCTCTTCGGTGCGCGGCGGCTCATCGTCGTCGCCGTTGAGCGTCTCGCGGTCTTCGACGACCGCCTCTTCGAGGACCGGATTTTCCTCCAGCTCTTCCTCGACCAACTGCTCGAGCTCGGCGCGCGAGACCTGCAGGATCTTGATCGCCTGGCGCAGCTGGGGCGTGATGACCAGCGTCTGCGACATGCGTTGCGTTTGTTTGATCTCGAGAGCCATCGCGCGTCCGACCTATAGGCTGAAGCCTTCGCCGAGGTACAGCTCCCTCGCGCGCCGGCTCGCCGCAATAACCTCCGGGGTTCCCTCTTCCAGAATCACTCCGCCGTTGAGGATATACGCTCGATCACAGATTCCAAGGGTTTCTCGAACGTTGTGATCGGTGATCAACACGCCGATGCCGCGCGCGCGCAACTGCATGATGATCGACTGGATATCCAGCACCGCGATCGGATCGATGCCGGCGAACGGCTCGTCGAGCAGCATGAAGCTCGGCGCCGTCACCAAGGCGCGCGAGATCTCGACGCGGCGGCGCTCGCCGCCCGACAGCGTATAGGCGCGGCTGCGCGCCAGATGGGCGATGCCCAGCTCGTCGAGCAGACTGGCCAGCCGCTCCGCGCGCTCCTCGCGTGAGATCGGCAGCGTCTCCAGGATGGCGAGCAAGTTTTCCTCGACAGTGAGCTTGCGAAACACCGACGCTTCCTGCGGCAGATAACTGACCCCGAGGCGCGCGCGGCGGAACATCGGCAGGCGCGTGACGTCGTGCCCGTTGAGCTGCACCGTGCCGCCGTCGGGCCGCAAGAGCCCGACGACGCAGTAGAACGTGGTCGTCTTGCCGGCGCCGTTGGGTCCCAACAATCCGACCACTTCCCCAGCCCGCACTTCGACCGTCACGCCACCGAGAATATCGCGCCCGCCGAGCCGCTTGGTGAGCGCTTCAGCCCGCAGCAGGCCGGGCGGCGATTCAGTGCCCATTGGCCGCCGTCGCGGCGCCGGGCAGCGCGGCGTCGCCGTGATCTTCCGGCGGATGCAACACGGCGCGCACGCGCTCCGGACCGCCCTCGACGACGCTGCGCTGCTCATCGAGGTAGACCACCACGCGCTCGCCGGCGACCTCGTTCGCCCCATCTTGCAAGCGCGCCTTGTCGCTCAGCGTGACGGTGCGCGCGGCATCGTCGAATACGGCGCGGCCGCCACTGGCGCGCCGCGTTCCCTTGACGATCTGCACGTCGCCTTCGGCGATGACCTCCTTCGGGCGCTGCTGGCCTTCGCGCGTCAGCGTCACCGTCAAGACATTGCTCTTCAACGTCATGTCGGCCTGCGCGACGGTCACGCCGCCGCGATAGGTCAACACCATCGTCTTGTAATCGAACTCCATGGTGTCGGCATCGATGCGCACCGGCCCGCGCTCGCCGCCCAGCGAGAAGCCGCCGAGCAACCCGTCGAGGCGCGCCGCCGGATCGCCGGACGGCGTCGCGCTTTCGGCGGCGCCGACGACGTCGGCCGCGGCCAGGCAGAACAACAATGCGAGCGTAGCCAAGCGGCGCATGATCAGGTCTTCGGCCACAGCGTCATCTGGACGTTCTGCATCAAGCGCATGTGTTGCGCGTTCACCTCTACCTCCATCCCCTCACCGTGCAGATCGAGCCCTTTGCCGCGAATCTGCACCGCACCCGGCGCCACTACCAGATCGCGGTCCGCTTCATAGGCCGCGCGCTCGGTGCTCAAGGCGTATTCGCCGAGCTGTACGTCGATATCGCCTTCGACCTCGACGCGTCGCAGCTCCTTGCCTTCCAGGAACACGGTGCCGTTGGCGCCGCGCAGCGACACCTGGCGCCCATCGCGCAAGTACAACGTGACCGACGGCTGCCGCACCGCCACCGCGCCCTCGCCCTCGCGATACTGCGCCTCGGCAGCCGAAACTTCCCAGACCTTGCGGCCGTCCTCGACCTTGACGCGGTGGAAGTTCTGGATGCGCTGCGCCACGTCCGGCAGCACGTCGAGGATCTCGCGCGAGGCCGCCGCACGCCGTCGGTCGCCCGCGGCACGGGCCAACAACCACACACCAGCGCCCAAGGAGGCGACCAGGACCAACGCAATGAGCAAGCGAAGGCGAGATCTCATGCAGACGGCGGAGCGCTAGCACCGGCCCCGGGTCGAGTAAAGAAAGCGTTCTCGACCAATGGCACTTCCGAGCGGCGCGGCGGAGCTGCTAAGCGTGCGCGCGTGGCAAGCGGATCCGCGACGTGAGCAGAGGCAACGGGGCAGCGCGGCGGCGCGCCTGGGGCGTCCATCTCTACACGGCGTGCGGCGCCGTGCTCGCCCTGTTGGCGCTCAACGCCGTGGCGCGCGACGCCTACGGCGCAGCTTTCGCCTGGCTCGCGGTCGCCATGGTGATCGATTGCACCGACGGCACGCTGGCGCGGCGTCTGCGCGTCAAAGAGGTATTGCCGCAGTTCGACGGCGCCAAGCTCGACGACATCGTGGACTACCTGACCTACGTCTTCGTCCCGATCGCCATCATCGTGCGCGCCGACCTGTTGCCGTCGGGCCCGTTTGGCTTTCTCGCCGCGGCGCTGCCGCTGCTCGCCAGCGGCTACGGATTCTGTCAGTCGGAGGCAAAAACCGTCGACCACTTCTTCACCGGCTTTCCGTCGTACTGGAACATCATCGCGCTCTATCTCTACGTCCTCGACTGGGCTCCGGCGACCAACGCGGTGGCCCTGATCGCTTTCAGCGCCGCGGTGTTCGTGCCGATCCGCTACATGTACCCGAGCCGCATGGCGACGGCGCGCCTGCCGACATACGTGCTCGGCGTCATCTGGGGCGTGATGGTGTTCTGGATGCTGGCGCAATTCCCGCATCCGTCGGCGACGCTGGCGCGACTGACGCTATTCTTCCCGCTCTACTACATGGCGCTGTCGCTCTGGATCCACCTCAACACGCCGCTCTCACCGCGCCACATCAGCCCCATGGACGACGGCAGCACCGATCACTGACTCGGCCGGTACGGTTGGAACTTCGGCTCGTCGGCCGGGGCCGGCGCGGTTTTGCTCGACGCGCTGGCGGCCGCGCCGGTAATCGACGGCAGCGCGGCGTCCTGGGCGTGCTGCGACGTGTTGTAGTACTGCATCGCCTCGGCCATCCAACCGCGAATGTCGTCTTGTCGCGTCGCCGGCGACGGATGCGTCGACAGCCACTCGGGCGGCGCGCCGCTGTTCGCGTCCTTTTCCATGCGTTGCCAGAGACCGATCGCCGCCTCCGGATCGTAGCCCGCCTTGGCCATCAAGATGATGCCGATGTGATCGGCTTCCGATTCCTGCGAGCGGCTGAACGGCAGCGCGACGCCGACCTGCGAGCCGAGCCCGTACGCCGCCATCGCCGCCTGTTGCGCACCCGCGCCTTGCGTGCCGGCGGCGACCGCCACGGCGGCGCCGCCGACCTGTAACGCGGTCGCGGTGCTCATGCGCTCGGCGCCATGACGGGCCAGCGCGTGCGCGACCTCATGCCCGATCACCGCCGCCAAGCCGGCATCGGTCTGTGCGATGGGGAAGATGCCGGTGTACACGGCGACCTTGCCACCCGGCAGGCAGAATGCATTCGCCTGCTTGGGATCGTCGATGACCGTGAACTCCCATTTGTAGTCCGGCTTGTCCGCCACCGCGGCGATGCGCCGGCCGATCTCCTGCACCGGCGCGGTAATGCGTGGATCGGTGACCACCTTCGATTCCTTCAGCACTTGCTTGTAGGCGGTAGCGCCGAGCTGCAGGTCCTGCGATTCGGAGACGATCATGAACTGCTTGCGGTTGGTGTACGGCACCGTCGAGCAACCGGCGGTCAGACAAAATGCGAACAGCAGAAACGCGAGGCGTGTGCATGCGGGCCGTTTCATGGCGCGCACTCTAGGTCAGCACAGGCAAGGGCAAAAGCCCGCGCCGGCGGATTTGAGCCGCAGCATGCGCGTCGTTATAGGATGCGGCGGATGATCTCGGCGGAGCGACTGACGAAGCGATTCGGCGCCTTCACGGCGATCGAGGATGTCTCGTTCGAGGTCGCAGGCGGCGAAATCGTCGGCTTTCTCGGCCCCAACGGTGCCGGCAAGAGCACCACGATGCGCATCCTCGCCGGGGTGTTCCCACCCAGTCACGGCCAAGTGCGCGTCGCCGGATACGACGTCGCGCGCCAGCCGCTCGCGGCGCGCACGGCAGTTGGCTACTTCCCCGAGCGCGTGGCGCTCTATACGGACATGACCGTCGAGAGCTACCTGACCTACGTCGGCGAGATGAAAGGTCGGCGGCGCCGCGTCGCCCGTCAGGATGCCGCCGCGGCGATGGAGAGCTGCAGCGTCAGCCCCGTCGCCGGCCGTTTGATCGGCACGCTGTCGAAAGGCTTCCGCCAACGCGTCGGCATCGCCCAGGCATTGGTCGGCAAGCCGCGCGTGTTGATCCTCGACGAGCCCACCGCCGGCCTCGATCCCGAGCAGGTCGCCGATATGCGCACGCTCATCCGGCAGCTGCGCCACGAGCGCACGGTCATCCTGTCGACGCACATCCTGTCCGAGGTCGAGGCCACCTGTGACCGCGTCATCATCATCCGCCGCGGCCGCATCGTCGCGCTCGACACGCCGGCGAACCTCAACCGTCGCGTGCGCCAGGGCACCCAGATCATCATCGAAGTGCGCGGCCCGCGCGACGCGGTGCTGGCGGCGCTGCGCGCCGAGCCCGGCGTGCTGAGCGCCGACGCTGCGACGGATCCGTCCGCGCAGGCGGACACCGTCACCGCCACCATCACGACGAGCAGCGAGCGCGATCTGCGCGAGGCCCTCGCCGCGTGTGTGCTGCGCCACGGCTGGGGGCTGCGCGAATTGCGCCCGCGTACGCTGACGCTGGAGGAGATTTTTCTCGCGCTCACCGCCGACGGTGGGCCGGCGTCATGAAGCTGCTGGTCATTTGCCGGCGCGAGCTGGGCGCTTACTTCGGCTCGGTGATCGCCTACGTGCTGCTCGCGGTGTTCCTCATCCTGAGCGGATATTTCTTCTACAGCGATCTCATCTTCTTCGTCCTGTTCGGCGGCTTCACGCTCGCCACCGGGCTGTGGCAGTTCGTCTTCCTCGACATGCGCCTGGTGGCGATGCTGATCCTCCCGCTCATCACCATGCGGCTGTTCGCCGAGGAGAAGAAGCTCGGCACGATGGAACTGCTGTGGACCTATCCGGTGCGCGACGGCGAGATCGTGCTCGGCAAATTCCTCGCGGCATTTCTGTTCTACAGCGCGATGCTGATCGCGACCGGGCTCGGCCCGCTGGCGTTCCATCAGTACCAATCGTTCGACGTCGCGCCGGTATTGGCCGGGTATCTCGGCATGCTGATGCTCGGTGCGGCGTTCATCGCCTGCGGCTTGTTCGTGTCGTCGCTGACTGAGAACCAGGTCGTCAGCGCGATGGTCACGTACGGCATTCTGGTGCTGTTTTGGTTCCTCACCTGGAACGAAGAAGCGGCGACGCACGCGGTCATGCGCTGGCTCCTCGGGCTGTCGTTGTTCGATCGCTTTTTCAACTTCACGCGCGGCGTCATCGACACGAAGGATGTCGCGTTCTTCGGCCTGTTCATCGGCTTCTTCCTCTTCCTGACCTGGCAATCGCTGGCGACGCGCACCTGGCGCGGGGTGCGCTGAGATGCCCGGCTCGCTGCTGTCCCCGGCCTTGCGCGGCTGGCTGACGCTCGGCGTCCAAGTCCTGCTCGCCATGGCGCTGTTCTTCGTGCTGCAGATGCTGGCTGAGCGCCACAACACGCGCATCGACCTGACGCCGACCAAAGCCTTCGAGTTGTCCGGCAGCGCGCGCCAGGTCGCCGAAGCGTTCGAGAAGCCGGTGCAGGTCACCGTCTTCTACAACAGTCAGATGAGCGACGCGCGGCGCGACATCGCCGATCTGCTGGAGCAGTTCCACGTCGCCGCTCCCGACTTCACCTATCGCATGTTCGATCTCGACCGTTCGCCGGCCATCGCCGGCAAATACGGCGTCTCGAGCTACAACAGCGGCGTGCTCGAAGTCGGCGACGAGCGCATCCGGCTGCGCAGCGTCGACGAGGGCGAGATCACCGCGGCGCTGCTCAGCCTCTCGCGCAACCGGTCGCGCTTGGTGTGCTTCGTCACCGGCCACGGCGAGCGCAGCCCGGACGACACCGACGAACGCGCCGGCTACAGCTCGCTCGCCAAGGCGCTCGATCACGAGCGCTTCGGCGTGCAGATGCTGGTGACGCTGCCGCGCGACGGCGTGCCGGACGCCTGCACCGTGCTGGTGCTGGCCGGCCCGTCGAAAGACTTCGCTCTCGGCGAGGCCGACGTGTTGCTCAAGTTCCTGCGCGGCGGCGGACGCGCACTGATGCTGGTCGATCCCGACGCGCCGCAGAGCGTCGTCGACTTCCTGCGCCAAGTCGGCGTCGAGGCGCGACAGGATCTCATCGTCGACGAGCAGAACCGCATGGTCGGCGCCGACAGCTTCATGCCGCAGGTCGTGCGCTTCCGCAGCGAGACCTTTCACAACAATCTGACCGCCCCGGCCGTGTTGTCGCTGGCGCGCCCGGTCGGGCCGCTGGAGCAGAAGCCCGACGGCGTGCAGGTGACGCCGATCGCCGCGACCAGTCCGGACAGCTGGGCGCTCGTCGGGGCGCGCCAGGCGCCGGACGGCGAGGTACAGTTCCGCCGCGAAGTCGACCAACCGGGACCGCTCTCGGTCGGCGTGTCGGTGAGCTTCACGCCACCTGCGCCGGACGCCACGGCCGGGCAGCTGATCGTGTTCGGCGACTCGGACTTTGCCACCAATTTCTACCTGGACCTGCTCGGCAATCGCGATTTGATCCTCAGTGCGATCGCGCTGCTTGCCGAAGACCCATCGCTGGTCGCCGTGCGGCGCAAGAGCCAGCCCGGCGGCACCTTGTCGCCGCTGGCACTGACCGACGCGCAAAGCCGCGTCATCTTCTGGGCCGCGGTCCTGACCATGCCGCTGCTCAGCTTGGCGATCGGCGGCATCGTCGGCGTGCGCCGTCTGCGCCAACGCGGCGGCCGCTGATCGTGCGCGGTCGCGGCACGCTGGCGCTCATCGCCGCGCTGCTCCTTGCCGGCGTCTGGCTGTACTACGACGTCACCGGCGGCACTCCGGGCTCGTCGTGGCGGACGATTTTCGAGGAGCCCGCGCCGCCGATTCCGGCCGCCGATCTGAAGCGTCTGATGACGTTCCCGGCAGCCGACGTCACGGCGATTCGGCTTCGACGCGGCGAGCGGACAGTGCAGACCGAGCGCACCGCAGGCGGCTGGAGCGGCATAGAACGCCAGAGTGACGTGGCGGATTTTCTCGCCGATCTCGCCGAGTTGGTCGAGATCATTCCGATCGAAGCCGGTCCGAACGATCTGGCCGCACTCGGACTGTCGCCACCGACCGGCTCGATCGAGCTGACGCGGCGCGATGGGCCGCCGTGGCTGTTGCAGATCGGCGACCGAAATCCGCCCGCCACCGGCGTCTACGCACGCGTCGGCGCCGACGGCCCCGTCGTGCTGACCGGTGCACTCCTGCTGTGGAACGTCGACAAGCTCGAGCGGGCGCTCCAACTGCCGGGGTAGCCTTGCTGCGAGCAAGGAATTCACCACGGCGACACCGCGCGCACAGCGCGCAGAGGGACACCCGACGATCGGCGCTGTTTCCCAAGACCAGCGGCGATGCCGGGTGAAAACCCTCCGCATCATCGCAAATGCAGGGCCCTCTCTGTGCACTCCGTACCTCCGGCGTGAACAGCCTGATCAATGTTCAGCTTGAAAATGACAAGAGATTCGAACGCGAAGACGCGGAGAACGGTGGGCCGGCGGTTGGATCTCCGCGTTCCAAGTCCATGGTTCATGGTATGGGCGCGATTGCCCGGCGACTCGCGCCAAACTGGTATTCTCCGCGCTTCCGCGCCTTCGCAGTGACTCTGTTGTCTCATCAACGCTGAGTCACACCTGCGCCCAGACGGGGCTGCCGGTACCTTGCGCGCCGCGCATCACTATATTAGATTATTCGCATATGCAGAGGATTGGTGATCTGCAGCTTTTCAAGGCGGCGTTCTTTCGCGCGCTCGGCAACCCGGTTCGCATTCGGCTGCTGGAAGAGCTCGGCAGCCAGACGCGCAGTGTCACCGAGCTGCAGCGCGTGCTTGGCGCGCCACAACCGATCATCTCGCAACATCTCGGCATCTTGCGCAGCCATCACCTGGTGCGCGCCGAGCGGCGCGGCGGTGCCGTCATTTACTCGCTGTCCGACCCGCTGGTGCTCACGCTCTTGGCGACCGCGCGGCGCATCTTCGAGAAACGCCTGGCCGTCCAGACGACGATGCTGCGCGCGGTCCGCCGAAAAGCGCCATGAGGCGACACGAGCGCACGCGCGCGGCCCGGCCGGGGCGCACGGCATGGCTGCCGAAGTCCGTCCTGTGCTGGCGCGAATACTCGCGGCAGACTCTGCTGGCGGACGCCGTCGCCGGCGTGACCGTCGGCTTGGTCGCCTTGCCCCTGGCGATGGCGTTTGCCATCGCCTCCGGGCTGCCGCCGCAATCCGGTATCTACTGCGCGATCGTCACCGGCTTCACCATTTCGGCGCTCGGCGGCTCGCGCTGCCAGGTCGGCGGCCCGACGGGCGCCTTCGTCGTCGTCGTCGCGACCATCGTCGCGCACTACGGTGTCGATGGTCTGTTCATGTGCACCATGATGGCAGGGGTCATCCTCATATCGTTCGGCGTCGCCGGCATGGGCGGGGCGGTGCGCTTCATCCCACGGCCCGTGATCGTCGGCTTCACCAACGGTATCGGCGTGCTGATCGCCAGCACCCAGGTGAAGGACTTCTTCGGCCTGGCGGTCGAATCGGTACCGAGCGATTTCGTCGGCCGCATGCGCGTCTTTGCCAACGGCGCCAGCTCATGGACGCCGCTGACGACCCTGCTCGGCGTCGCCCCGGGCGGGCGCCGAGCCCCCGCGCGGCCCCGGCGGGGGCGCGGGCCGGGGCCCCGGCGTGCCGTGGGCCGGGGCCCCCG
>Ga0265314_10003019_pt1 | contig 16634 bp, 17 predicted proteins | sample 4126metaG_FD_203106 | JGI IMG/M metagenome (GOLD analysis project Ga0265314, IMG submission 203106) | Rhizosphere microbial communities from Carex aquatilis grown in University of Washington, Seatle, WA, United States - 4-1-26 metaG | ecosystem: Host-associated > Plants > Roots > Rhizosphere >... | reverse complement strand
GTGCCGTTCGCCGAAAATCGCGGTGCCGACGCGCACGAGCGTCGCGCCCTCGGCGATCGCCGCTTCGAGGTCGGCCGACATGCCCATGGACAAGGTGTCGAGCGCACTGCCGTCACGTGCGAGCTGCTCTTTGAGTTCGCGCAACGCGGCGAAATAACGCCGCTGTTGCGCGGGATCTTCACTCGGCGGCGGTATCGCCATCAGGCCGCGCAGCTTGAGCCGCGGCAACGCTGCCACCGCGTGCGCCAGCGCCGCGGTGTCCGCGGGCGCGACCCCGCTCTTCGTATCCTCGCCGCCGATGTTGACCTGGATGCAGATCTGCAGCGGCGGCAGATGCGCCGGGCGCGCCGCCGCCAGGCGTTCGGCGATTTTGGCGCGGTCGACGCTGTGCACCCAGTCAAAATTCTCGGCGATCACGCGCGTCTTGTTGCTCTGGATAGGGCCGATGTAATGCCATACGAGTCTGGAGTCCGGCACCGCGGCGATTTTGTCGAGCGCTTCCTGCACGTAATTCTCGCCGAACGCCTGCTGGCCGCAGGCAAGTGCAGCGGCCACGGCGTCGGCGCCGAACGTTTTGCTGACCGCGAGCAGAGCAACGTCGCCGGGGTCGCGTCCGCACGCGCGGGCCGCTTGCGCGATGCGCTGCCGTACGGCTTGCAAGTTAACCCCGATTGTGGCCATAATTTCGCGGACTTTGAGCGATAGCTTCTGACGGACGCCGCATCGCGGCAGGCGCGTTGCGCTTACCCATCTCCCGCAACCAGGAAATTATAATGGACATCTCAGAACTGCTCGCGTTTGTCGTCAAGAACAAGGCCTCCGACCTGCACCTTTCCTCGGGCCTGCCGCCGATGATCCGCGTGCACGGCGACGTGCGGCGCATCAATCTGCCGGCGATGGAGCACAAGGACGTGCACGGCATGGTGTACGACATCATGAACGACGGCCAGCGCAAGTTCTATGAAGAGAATCTCGAGTGCGACTTCTCGTTCGCGATTCCCAACCTCGCGCGTTTTCGCGTCAACGCGTTCGTGCAGCAGCGGGGTGCGGCCGCCGTCATGCGGACGATTCCGTCCAAGATCCTGTCGCTCGAGGAACTGAAGGCGCCGAAGATTTTCGGCGAAATCGCCGACCAGCCGCGTGGCATGGTGCTGGTCACGGGCCCGACCGGCTCGGGCAAATCGACGACCCTCGCGGGCATGGTCAATCACAAGAACGAAACCGAGCTCGGCCACATCCTCACCGTCGAAGACCCGATCGAGTTCGTGCACGAATCCAAGAAATGCCTGATCAACCAGCGCGAAGTCGGCCCGCACACGCTGTCGTTTTCGAACGCGTTGCGCTCGGCGCTGCGCGAGGACCCGGACGTGATCCTGGTCGGCGAGATGCGCGACCTGGAAACGATCCGCCTCGCGATGACTGCCGCCGAGACCGGCCACCTGGTGTTCGGCACGCTGCATACGAGCTCGGCCGCCAAGACGATCGACCGGATCATCGACGTGTTTCCCGCGGAAGAGAAGGAAATGGTGCGCGCGATGTTGTCGGAGAGTCTGCGCGCCGTTATTTCGCAATCGCTGCTGAAAACCAAGGACGGCAGCGGGCGCGTCGCGGCGCACGAGATCATGATCGGCACACCGGCCATCCGCAATCTGATCCGCGAGGCGAAAGTCGCGCAGATGTATTCGGCGATCCAGACCGGCCAGTCGTTCGGCATGCAGACGCTCGACCAGAACCTGCTGGAACTCGTGAAGCGCAACGTCGTGTCGGTCGACGAGGCGCGCAGCAAGGCCGCCAACAAGGACAACTTCAAGTAATACCCGCCGCGTTCCGGCGGTTGACCGCTTACGAGCAATAGGGGAGTGCGTTATGGATCGTGATCAGGCAGTACAGTTCATGCACAACCTGCTGCGCGCGATGCTCAGCAAGAAGGCATCCGACTTGTTCATCACCGCCGGGTTTCCGCCCGCATTCAAGGTCGACGGCAAGATGACGCCGGTGTCCAATCAGACACTGACCCCGTCCCATACCGCGGACCTCGCGCGCGCGATGATGAACGACAAACAGGCGGCGGAATTCGAGGAAACCAAGGAGTGCAATTTCGCGGTCGCGCCGGCCGGCATCGGCCGTTTCCGCGTCAACGCGTTCGTGCAGATGCAGCGCGTCGGCATGGTCATGCGCACGATCACAACCACCATCCCGAAGTTTGACGACTTGAGGCTGCCGCAGGTGCTGAAAGACGTCGTGATGAGCAAGCGCGGGCTCATCATCTTTGTCGGCGGCACCGGTTCGGGCAAGTCGACTTCGCTCGCGGCGATGATCGGCTACCGCAACGAGAACAGCTATGGCCACATCATCACGATCGAGGACCCGGTCGAATACGTGCACGAGCATAAAAACTGCCTGATCACCCAGCGTGAAGTCGGCGTCGACACGCTGTCTTGGGAGCACGCGCTGCACAACACGTTGCGGCAGGCGCCGGACGTGATCCTGATCGGCGAGATCCGCTCGCGCGAAACGATGGAGCACGCCGTCGCGTTCGCCGAAACAGGCCACCTCGCGATGGGCACTCTGCATGCGAACAGCGCCAACCAGGCGCTCGACCGGATCATCAACTTCTTCCCTGAAGAGCGCAAAGCGCAGCTTCTGATGGACCTGTCGCTCAACATACGCGCGCTCATCTCGCAGCGCCTGATTCCGACCAAGGAAGGCAAGGGCCGGCGCGCCGCAATCGAAATCCTGCTCAATTCGCCATTGATCCAGGACCAGATCTTCAAGGGGGAAGTGCACGAGATCAAGGGCACTATGGCCAAGTCGCGTGAGATGGGTATGCAGACGTTCGACCAGGCGCTGTTCGATCTTTATGAAGAGGGTGCGATCAGCTACGAAGACGCGCTGCGCAACGCCGACTCGGTGAACGAGCTGCGCCTGAAGATCAAGCTCGAAGGCCAGGAGTCGAAGGACAAGGACGTAATGTCGGGCATCGAGCACCTGAATATCGTTTAACTCCGGCCGCGAAGCGCCGGGTTAATTACGCCGGTTCGAACGGACGGCTTGTGCCGCCGATCAACCGGCGTTTTAATTTATGGATCTACCCGTAGAGTTTCACAGTCTGGTCATCAGCGCGCTGGTGGTGAGCGCCGCCTACGTCATATTCGGCATCTCGGCGTTCGGCGCCGCGCTCGTCACCGTGCCTGCGCTCTCGTTTCTCTATCCGCTCGATTTCGTGTTGCCGGTGTGCGTGCTGCTTGACGTCTCGGCGGCAATTGCGATCGGCACGCGGTTCTCGCGCGAGTCCGACAAGACGGAACTCGCGTGGATGGCGCCCGCGTGCCTCATCGGCGCGGTGCTCGGCGTGACGTTGCTCGTAAGCTTGCCGCGGCATGCCACGCTGATTGCGCTAGGCTCGTTTCTGCTCGTGTACGGCGTGTACACATTGCGCCAGCGGCCGTTTACCGGGACCGTCAGCCGGCGGTGGGCGCCGGTCTCCGGCTTTGTCGGAGGAGCGATGGGCACGTTGTTCGGCATCGGCGCGCCGCCGTACGCAATCTACCTGTCGCGGCGGTTGCACGACAAAGGCGCGCTGCGTGCGACGCTTTCCAACATGGTGGTGCTCTCGACCGGCATGCGCGCGCTCGTGTTTGCGGTCGGCGGGCTGATGCTGAAGGACCGCCTGATCATGTTCGTTTTGTTGCTGCCGTTCGCGCTCGCAGGCTTATGGTGCGGCAACCGCATCCACGGCCGCATCTCGCGCGAGCAGGTGGCGCGCGTGATGAGCGTGGTGCTGCTTTTGATCGGCGCGTCGCTGTTGGTGCGCGCGCTCTCGTAACTGTCGCGGTCAGTTTTCCCGCGCGGTCAGGGCCCGCTCGATGCGCCGGTCGGGCACCAGCCAGAGCAGCGCTACCAGCACGTACAGGCATTGTGCAATCCATTGTGACCAGAATGCCGCCGCGATCGCGATGAGGTAGAAGACGGGCGACGCCTTGCCTTTCCAGTCGCTGCCGATGGCTTGCTTGAGCAGCGAGTCCGGTCCCTGCGACGCGATGATCAGTTGTTGCAGCGCCCAGTATGCGATCGCGGCCATCAGCAGCACAAATCCATAGAACGCCGACGGCGCCGCGGCAAAATGGTTTTCGCCCATCCAGCCGGTGGCGAACGGAAACAGCGACAGCCAGAACAGCAGATGCAGGTTGGCCCACAGGATGGATCCGGTCACGTTGCGCACGGCGTGCAGCATGTGGTGGTGGTTGTTCCAGTAAATGCCGACGTACACGAAGCTCAGTACGTAGGAGAGGAACGCGGGAATCAACGGCGCCAGCGCGTCCATGCTTTCCCCGTGCGGCACTTTCAGTTCCAGCACCATGATCGTGATGATGATGGCGATCACGCCGTCGCTGAACGCTTCAAGCCGGCTCTTGACCATCGGGTTCTCTCGCGTCTTTATACCACGCGTGCGCCGCGCGGCGGCCGCCGGACCGTGCCGATGCGCACGCCCTCGCCGGGAACCCGCGCGCTGCCGAGACGCACGACCTTGATGGTCAAACGTAAATCCTTTTCGAACTCACCCTTCTTGCTTGGCAGGTTTCACCCTTCGCATGCTTCCGGCAATTATCTTATATTCGAGCAGCCGGCATTCGAGCGCGCCGTTGTAGAGCACCGTGCGCTTGGAGGCGGACAGGCGGATCAGTTTCGGCAGCTGCGCGTCACCGGTGAAGATGTATGCGCGCCAGCCGCTGAAGCGCTGCTTGAGCGCGTTGCCGAGCTTGGGATAGAACTCCGCGAGTTCGTGTTCTTCGGAGAGCCGCACGCCGTACGGCGGGTTGGTGACGATGACGCCGCTGTCGGCGGGCGCGGGAATTTCGAGCACGTTGGCCTGCTTTAACTGGACTCGTTCGGTGAGACCGGCCGCGGCGATATTTTCGCGCGCGCTTTTGAGTTCGTCGCCATAGAGATCGGCGCCGTAGATCGGCAGCGCGCCCGCGTGCGGGGATTCCCGCGTTTTCGCGGTGAGCCGCAGCCTGTCCCACTGGCGGGTTTCGAAGTTCTTCAGTTTCTCGAACGCGAAGTTGCGCCGCGCGCCGGGCGCAATGTTGAGGGCGATCAGCGCCGCCTCGATCAGCAGTGTGCCGCTGCCGCACATCGGGTCGAGCAGGGGTTCGAGCGCGTTCCAGCCCGAAAGTCTGACGATGCCGGCGGCGAGGTTCTCGCGCAGCGGCGCTTCACCCGTCGTCGTGCGGTAGCCACGCTTGAAGAGCGGTTCGCCCGACGTGTCGATATACAGCGTCAATTGATCGGCGGTGAGAAAAGCATGGATGCGCACGTCGGGCGTTTGCGTGTTGACGCTCGGACGCTCGCCGCCTTGCACGCGGAACGCGTCGCACACGGCGTCCTTGATGCGCAGCGTGACGAAGTCGAGGCTTTTCAGCGGGCAGCGCACGGCGGCAAGGTTGACGCGTATCGTCCGGCTGACGTCGAACCACTGCGGCCACGGCAACGCGAGGGTCGCCTTGAATATGTCGTCCTCGCTTTTGTAGGGCGCGGTTGCCACGCGCCACAGGATGCGGCTCGCGATGCGGCTTTCGAGGTTTGCGCGGTAGCCCAGCGCCAGGGGGCCTTCGAAATGCACGCCGCCATCGGCGGTCTTGATGCCGGTCGCGTCGAGCGCGGCCAGCTCTTGCGCGAGTACCGTCTCGAGCCCGCGCGGGCAGGGCGCGAAAAAGTTTTCCATCAGTAACGGCTTTCCCGTTCGCGGTTCATTTGCATTCCTCAGTTGCGCCCGGAGCGGCTTGCAGCGGGACCAGAATGTCGTAGCTGATCAGGTGGCGGCCGTTGCGCCGCTTGGACAGTTCGACAATTCGTGCTTCGATCGTCTTGCCGGCGTCGAGTTCGCGCGCCAGAGCGCCGTTCTCCTGCCGCGGCACGTAGCCGATCTTGCGCCCGTTCCATTCGAGCCGGATGGCATCGGCATCGAACGGGTTGTCGTGCTCGCGCACGAGGATAAGCACGTCGCCCGTACGCAGGTCGTTCCACACCAGCCTGCCGTCATTGTAACGGAACCCGGCGAGCGGCGAATTGCGCACCATCAGATAGGCGACCGCTTCGCCCGCGCGCACGGGTGCGGCAAGCGCAAGTGCCAGTGCGAATAGCGAAGCGGAGTATCGCATGCCCGTACTAACGCACCGGGCGCGCGGCGGAACTAAGACTTAAGTATTAAGAGTTCCAAACGGCTTGACGACGACGAGTATGATAATCGCGAGCAAGAGGATGGTCGGGAATTCGTTCACCCAGCGGTAGAACACGTGGCCGTGGCGGTTTTGGTCGCGCTTGAAGTCGAGCATCAGCTTGCCGCAATAAACGTGGTAGACGACGAGGATCGCGACGAGTGTGACCTTGGCGTACAGCCAGCCGCCGCCGAACCCGTAACCGAGCCACAGCCACAGCCCGGAGATTACCGTCAGCACTCCGCCCGGCGTCATGATGCCGTAGAACAACTTGCGTTCCATCACCTTGAAGCGCGCTATGCCCGCCGCGTCGTCCGCCATCGCGTGATAGACGTAGAGCCGCGGCAGGTAAAAAAGCCCCGCGAACCAGGTCACCATGAAGATGATGTGAAAAGCCTTCAGCCAGAGCATTGCAATCTCTTTTTTCTCGCACATCGGGCGCGAATTCAGCAGCGAGTTTACTCGTCCGCCGCTATTTGCGCAGTTATGCCGGCGCCCGCTTTTTGCGGACGTCCCGCCATGACCTTATTTCAGAAGGCGCCGCCGCGTCAACGCGAGCGCGATGTAAAACCCGCCCGCCGCAAATAGCACGAGCACGGCGGCATGCAACGGCCATGCCGCAGGCACCGTGTCGTTCATCAGCGGTCTCACCAAAGCGACCGCGTGCGTGAGCGGCAGGAAAGCCGCCGCCTGCTGGAACGCCGGCGGCAGCTGGTCGGCGGGGAAGAACACGCCGCACAACATCATCATCGGTGTGATGAAGAGCGTGAAGTAATACATGAAGAAGTCGTAGCTCACCGACAGCGCGGTCATGATGAGGCCGAGGCTTGCGAACGCGAGCCCGGTCGCGAACATCACCGGCAACACCCACAGCGCGAGCGCCGATTGCGTGAAGCCGAGCGCGGTCGCCACCACGAGCACCGCGCTGCCCGCCATGAAGCTTTTGCTCGCTGCCCACACGAGTTCGGCTACCAGCACGTCGTCGAGCGTGACCGGCGCATTCATGATCGCGTCCCAGGTCTTTTGCACGTGCATGCGCGAGAAGCCCGAATACATCGCTTCGAACGACGCGGCCATCATGGTGGAGGAGCACACGGTGCCGGCGGCGAGAAACGCGATGTACGACGTGCCGAACACGTCCGGCAGCATGCGTCCCAGGCCGTAACCGAATCCCAGCATGTAGAGCATCGGGTCCGCCAGGTTGCCGAGCACCGACGGCAAGGCGAGCTTGCGCCAGACCAGCATATTGCGCCGCCATACGTGGATGAAGCGCAGGCTCAGGAGCGGCGGCGACCAGATGCTCGATTTCATCTAGTCCCTCAGATCGCGGCCGGTCAGGCGCAGGAACACGTCTTCGAGATTCGCCGGGCGATGCAGGTAACGCAGCTCGGGGCGCTGCTCGAGATTGTGCAGCAGCGGTTCCACGTTGTGCGCGTAGCAGAAAACGGTTTCACCGGTTTGTTCGCAGCGCTCGCACAGCGCGCCGCCATGTTCGGCCGCCCAGCTTTCCGCGCCGTCGCCGAACACTTCGACCACCTGCGGCTCGATGTGCGCGGCCACGAGTTCGCGCGGCGAGCCGATCGCCATGATGCGGCCGTGGTCCATGATCGCGAGCCGGTGGCACAGGCGCTCGGCTTCGTCCATGAAGTGGGTCGTCAGGAAAATCGTTTTGCCCTGCGCCGCGAGCTGGCGCAGGCGCTGCCAGATCAGGTGGCGCGCCTGCGGGTCGAGGCCGGTGGTCGGCTCGTCGAGAAAAATCAGGTCGGGATCGTTGATGAGCGCGCGCGCGAGCGTCAACCGCCGTTTCATGCCGCCCGACAGCGCCTTGATATTGTCGCCGGCGCGGTTGGCGAGGCCGGCGAATTCGAGCAGCGCCGGTATGCGCGCGTCGATGTGCGCTTTGGTCAGGCCGAAGTAGCGCCCGTAGACCATCAGGTTCTCGCGCACCGTGAAATCGGGATCCAGGTTGTCGATTTGCGGCACGACGCCGACGCGGGCGCGCGCTTCGCGCGCCGACTGCGGAATCGGCAGGTCGAACATGCTGATGGTGCCGGCATCGGGGTCGGTGAGGCCGAGACACAGACGCAGCGTGGTCGTCTTGCCGGCACCGTTCGGACCGAGCAGGCCGAAGCATTCGCCGGGCTTCAGTTCGAGATCGACGCCGGCCACGACTTCCTGCGTGCCGTACGATTTGCGTAGATCGCGCGCGACGAGATACGTCATCGGCAATGCCGCGTCACGATCTCCTGCAGTTGATGCAGGCGTCCGTGGAAAAAATGTTCGCCGCCCGGCACCACGACGACCGGCAGGTTTTGCGGGCGCGCCCAGTCGAGCACCGCCGCGAGCGGCACCACGTCGTCGAGTTCGCCGTGGACTACGAGCGTGCCGGCCGCGACCGTTTCGGCGGGAAAGCGGTTCACCGCCGGGGCGACCAGGACCAGCTGGTCGGGATGGATATCCTTCGCCACGCGCGTCTGCACGAAGCTGCCGAACGAGAAGCCGGCGCATGTAAGCGGCAACTGCCCGTATTTCTCCCTGGCGTAATGTGCGACCGCGATGAGGTCGGCGGTTTCGCCGCGACCTTCGTCGTGCGTTCCCGTGCTGCCGCCGACGCCGCGGAAATTCGGGCGCAGCGCGACGTAGCCCAGCGCGTAGAAAGTTCGCGCGAGGGTGGTCACCACCTTGTTGTCCTTGGTGCCGCCCATCAGCGGGTGCGGGTGGGCGATCAGCGCGATACCGCGGCGCCGGCCGTCGGAACTGAGGCCGGGGTCGCTGACATCGACTTCGATTTTTCCCGCGGTTCCGTCGAGCAGCAGCCTGTCTGTCGTGGCAGGTCTCAAATCTTCAGTCGCTCGACGACGCGCCCGTGCTGCAGGTGCTCGCTCACGATTTCATCGATGTCTTCGCGGTCGACGTAGGTGTACCACACCTCTTCGGGGTAGACGACCATCACCGGGCCTTCTTTGCAGCGATCGAGGCAACCCGCCATGTTGACGCGCGTCTTGCCGGGACCAGTCAGCCCCAGCGCCTTGACCTTCTCTTTCGCGTAATCGCGCATTTCCTGCGCGCCGTGGTCGTTGCAGCAGGCTTCGCCGTTGTTGCGCTGGTTGCAGCAGAAAAATACGTGGTTTTTGTAGTAACTCATATTGGGATCGGCCAATTTTTACGGCGCGCGAAACCGCCTGATTCACGGGCGGGCCGGCATTTCAATCGGGCCCGTATAGTACTGCAAAAGTTCCCGGTCTGACCATTCGGACCAAAACGACGGCCGCGGTCACAGCTCGCTGTACTTGCGCGCGTTGCCTTTGGCGCGCCGGACCGGATATTTGCGCGCGTTGATGCGGATCTTGCGGCGCGCGGCCGCGACGGCATCGATGTCGAGCACATCTGCGAGCCGCGTCAGATAAAGCAGGACGTCGGCGATTTCATCAGCGACCGCTCGCTTGCGCCGCGCATCGAGCCGCGCGCTTTGCGCCGGTGTGAGCCACTGAAAATGTTCGAGCAGTTCGGCGGCTTCGACCGCCAGCGCCATCGCGAGATTTTTCGGTGTGTGGAATTGCTCCCAGTCGCGCGCGGCGGCGAAACGGCGCAGCGCATCGGTGAGGTCGTCGAGGGTGGCGGCAGGTCGGCTCATCGTATGAACTTTCAGGTTGAATGGCGTCGACATTAACGCGATTGACGCGGCGGACCCGCGCGCGCGAGCCCGATGAGCAGCGCGAGCGCGGCAAACGGCCAACACTGCGACAGCAGGCGCACGATACTGCCGAAATTGGCGAGATGCGTCGGTTGCAGGCTCGACATGAACGGCGGCGGCGTCTGATAAGGGTTGTCGGGCATCAAATTAACGATGGCGATGCCCGCCGCCACACAGGCGATGGCGATTCCCGCCCGCGTGGCGGGCGCGAGCCACACAAGCAAGGCGATACCCGCGGCGCCGGCGACCAGCCCCCCCGCCACTCCGGGCGTCAACCATTGCAACCAGCTGGCCGAGCGCGTGATCGCCACCGCTGCGACGGACTTGGCGGCGGCGGTCGCGAGCAGCGTCGCCAGCGTCGCATGCAACGTGTAGCGTCGCGCCTGCATCAGCAGAGAAATGGCCAGGCCGAGCGCGGCGACCGCCAGCGCCACGACGACGGCTTCCGCGAGCAGGTAGGCCTGCGACGAATGCAGGAACATCGGAGCAAGGCCGAGCGCGTCGCGCAAGTTGCCGCTGCCGAACGCCACCGGCGACGGCTGAAACTGGATGACGATCCACAATGCCACGACGATCAACCCCCAGTCGCCGAGCGGTCCCGCGCGCACCACCCGCCGCCGCAGCGCGGCCAGCGGATTGTTCGACAGCGCAAGCAGCATGGCGAAGAGCGCGCCCAGTGCGGCGCCTGCGCCGTTGGACAGCAGATCGATATTCGAGGCGATCCGCGTCGGCAGGAACATCTGCACGCTTTCGAGCAGCAGACTCAGCGATACCGCGAGCGCGGTCGCGAGCACGAACGCAAACGCCGCCGACAGCGGCGGGCGCAGCGCGAAGAACAGCATCGCGCCCAGCGGCAGATAGGCAGCGACGTTGAGCGCAATGTCGCTGACGGTGATATAACGCGGCCACGGCGCGGTCAGAAAACCGAGCACTTCGGGGGGCGGCATGCGCCAGCCCGCAAACGGCTGCAGGCTGGCATAGACGATGAGCAGTGTGTAAGCTAACGCGACGTATCCCGCCAGGGGCGCTCTGATCGGGGCTTGCATTGTGTTACGGACTCTCAATCATCAAGGTCGTCCGAAGTAGGAACGGACACGAGGTCATGACCCGCTTGTCCAGAAACTCCCCCGCTTGGGCCTGCACGCCATGACTGTATTCTATGATGTTTTCAACGGCGATGCGGACGGTATCTGCGCGTTGCATCAGCTGCGCCTCGTGGAACCCCGCGCGAGCGTGCTCGTCACCGGCGCGAAGCGCGATATTGCGCTGCTCGAGCGGGTCGACGCGCGCGGCGGCGATGCCGTCACCGTGCTCGACATCTCGCTTGCCCGCAACGCTGTGGCGCTCGATCGATTGCTCCGGCGTGGCGTCGCGTGCCGCTACTTCGATCATCACGTCCCGGGCGAAATTCCCATGCACCCGGGGCTCGAGGCTTTTATCGATACGGCGCCCGACGTGTGCACGAGCCTGCTGGTCGACCGGTATCTCGAGGGACGCCAGCGGATCTGGGCGGTGGTGGCTGCGTTCGGCGACAATCTCGCGGCGTCAGCGCGCGGTGCGGCGGCAATGCTCAACCTGAACGAACTGCAGCTTGCCCAGTTGCAGGAACTCGGCGACTGCATCAACTACAACGCGTACGGCGACAGCGTCGACGACCTGAATTATCACCCGGCCGATTTGTACGAGACGATTTCGCGGTATCCCGACCCGTTTCAGTTCATCGGCGGCGAGCCCGTCTATGAAGTCCTGCGCACATCGCGCGCCGACGACCTGTATCGCGCGGGCGAACTCGAGCCCGCTTTCGCGACCGCGAAGTGCGCGATTCATGTGTTGCCGGATGCGGCGTGGAGCCGGCGCGTGAACGGCACGTTCGGCAACCAGCTGGCGACCACGTACCCGCAACGCGCGCATGCCGTGCTGGTGACGGGCGACAACGGTTACGCCGTAAGCGTACGCTCACCGATTGCCGCGCCGCGCGGTGCGGATGGATTGTGTCGTGAGTTTGGCGGGGGAGGGCGACAGGGCGCGGCAGGAATCGACTCGCTACCCGCCGGCGATTACGAGCGCTTTGCGGCGGCGTTCACGCGCACTTACGGTTAGCCGCATGCCGGTGCCGGATAAATCGGGTTGCAGCTTTAGTCCGCGTTGAGCGATTTTCCGTATAACAGCGTGACGTTGACCCGGCGGTTGCAATAGCCGGGCGCGAAATGGATTTCGTCGGTGGTGTGGAAGAGCGTCGAGTCAAAGACCACGCAGCGATTTTCCCGGTACGGCACGCGCTGGGGTTGCGCATTGTGCGCGGTGAGAAAGGCTGCCATTTTTCCCGATTTGCCGTTGTAATCCTCGAATGTCCATTCGGCGGGCGCCGGTACGTCGTAAATCACCATGCCGCCGGTCGTTTTGTCCACGCAGGCGTCTTCGGGCGTGACCCAGAAATTGACGTTCACGTTCGCAAAATCCGCGTGCATGTTGATGCCGTGCAGGCGCTGGTCGTATTTAAACGCCCACGCCTGCGTCAGTGGCGCGCCGCCGATCACGCGCGGCATCATCATTTTCATTTCATCGGCGATCGCCAGCAGCACGCGCGGACAGAAACCGCTGCCGAAGAGCGTGCCGACGTAGCCATTGTCGAAATAGGATTTCCAGATCGTCGCTTCTTCACAGTATTCGCGCAGAGCCGCCAGAGCCGCCGGCGACAGGAAGTTGTCGATGACGACGAGCTTGGGGGACCCCCGCGTGAAAGATTCTTCAATCGCGCTGTAGTCATTCTCGCCGAGTGTTGTGCCGTTGAACGGCGGATCGGGGCAATAATGGTATTCAGCCAGCGCCTGGCGCAGCAATTCGCCTTCCCGGCCGGGGGGTGAAAACTTTACGTTCAAGTCTTTGCTTGGTTCCGCGTAATGCTTGAGAACCGACAGCGCTTGCAGACCGCTGCCCGACAGCTTGCCGCGGCTCGCAAGCACCTCAAGTTGCTCGAGATCATGACGCAAGCGCGGCCCAGGTACCGGCCAGGTGAGACTGCTGTAACCCGCGCCCTGCTCGATCGATAACTTCAAACCTTGTCGCAGGAGCCGATGCGCGGAATTGAGATCGCGCTGATGCAGGCGATCACGCGCAAGCGCGGTCACCGACTCGGTGTCGTTGTAAATATCGTTGCGGTATTGGTTGACGAGTTGATCGAGGTCGCGCGCCGCGCCTGAGTTAATGAAAATCTTGAGCAGTCCGCGAAGCGCGGTCAGTGATACCCGTCCCGACTTGAGCGATTCCCGGTAAAATTTGATCGCCTCATCGAGATTGTCAAGCCGCGCGCAGGCGTGCCCGAGTTGCGCAGGAATTTCCGGCAACAGCGTGCCTTGATCCTTGACGTCGTTGTAGGCTGCAATCGCGGAGTAAAAGTCGCCGAGCTGGTTGTAGCACTTCATGAGCTGCAACGCCGTCATCTGATCCTTCGGCTTCACCTTGTTGGCGTGAATGGCGTTGCCCAGCGACTCGTGAACGTTGCCGGACTCGAAGCTGGCCATGCTGCAAATGATCAGCGCGCGGGTATTATGCGGGTTGGTGGACAGAACCAATGTCGCCATGGAATTAGCACGCATCCAATCGCCTGTCGTCGCCGCAACTTCGCCGAGTACGGTCAACAGCAGGACCTCGTCGGGCGGTGGATTCGACACGCGTTCGCGCACATAGGTCGCGGCCTCATCGATAAGGCCGTTCATTTGCAGCAGGATCAGATACACCGCAACGGCGTCGCAGTTTGCGCCAGGCGCGCGGACCGCTTCTCGCGCCAACGCCAGCGCGGCGCGCGGGTCCTGGCGTTGGACGATGCCGGCCACGGCCCGGCTCGCCTTCAGCGGCCATTGATCCTGCCAGCGATGCTCCGCGCTGTATTTCAGCAGTGAGTCAAACTCGCCGGCGCAATACAGGCAAATGACGGCTTCGAACGCATCCTCGTCGGACACGATATCGCCGGCCGCAATCAATGCGCGGGCATCCGGGAAATTACCGGCCGAGCGGAGTTTTTTTATCCGGATAAATTTTTCGGAAAGCATGATGCAGTCAGGCGGTTTCGGCGGGCGGTGCGGAACCCGAAGCGGGTCATTCCGCCTTGATGTTGCCGTCGCGAATGACTTTGGTGTACTTCGCGTTCTCGGCCCTGATGAAAGCCGCGAATTCTTCCGGCGTGTTGCTGAACGGGTCGCCGCCGAGGGAAATAAGCCGTTCCTTGACGCCCGCGTCGGCGGCCGCGCGCCGGGTGTCCACCTGAATTTTCGCGATCACGTCGGCGGGCGTGCCCGCGGGCGCGAGAAAGCCGAACCATTGGGTCGATTCGAAATTGATGCCCGCTTCGTGCAATGTCGGGGTATCGGGCGAGGCCGCGCTGCGTTTCGCCGAGGTCACCGCGAGCCCGCGGATGCGGCCGGACTTGATGTGCGGAATAATCGGCGCGAGGCCGAGGATCGCCGTCGGGATCTGGCCGCCGACGAGGTCGGTGACCGCGGGGGCCGCGCCTTTATACGGCACGTGCAGGTAGTTGATGCCGGCGTTCGTTTTCAGCCATTCGCCGGCGAGGTGCTGGGTGCTGCCGGTGCCGCTGGAGCCGAACGGCAGTCCGCCCGGCGTCTTCTTCGCGAGCGCGATCAATTCCTTGATGGATTTCGCGGGCACCGACGCGTGCACGACGATCATGTTCGGATAAGTGGCCGCGAGCGAAATTGGGGCCAGATCCTTGAACGGGTCGTAATTCATTTTCGCGTAAAGCGCGGGATTCAACGCGATTTCCGCAGGCGAGCACATCAAGAGGACGTAGCCGTCTTTGGGTGAGCGCGCGACCGCTTCGGCGCCTATCATGCCGCTGGCGCCCGGACGGTTCTCGATCACCACCGTCTGGCCCCAGTATTCGCCGAATTTCTGGCCGAACGCGCGCGCGGTGATGTCGAGGCCGCCGCCCGCGGGAAAGGGCGCGATGATACGCACCGACTTTGCCGGATAGGACTGCGCATTCAGGGCGCCGGCGGTGACGAGCAGCAGGGCGATTCCCGAACAAATGCGGATCAACATGGCGGACTCCGGGTTCCATGCGGCAGGAGCCTCATACTAATCGAAAATACGGCGGCAGGTTAGCCGGCCGCGTCGGGAATCGCACCCGCGAGCACGTCCATTTCGATCGTGGCAAACGCGATGAGCCACAACAACGCGTCGTAAGCATCGAACCATTCGCCGCGCCAGCCCCACATCAGAACGAGGATCGCGAGCCCTGTATAGAGCGCCGCCGCGGCCGCGGTAAAACCCTTTCGCATCCGCGCGACTTGGCGCGGATGACGCACTTCGATTTCGAGCAGCACGACCACGGCGATCCACAAGGCCGTGTTGACGGTATCGAGTGCGTCCTGCTCGAGCACGTAACCGATGCCGGCCATGCAAATGCCGGCGGCGGCGGCAACCCTGCCGGCTCGCATGGCAAGGGCGGCGCGCGGTGTCCGGACGTGCGCCGCAAATCCGGTTTCAAGCATGAAAAGGGCGAGCAGCACGAGCCACGCACCAGCGTCCAGCCCTTTGCTGAGGGTCCCCGCGTACAGGTAATACGCAGTATTGCAGCAGAGCAGCGCGAACACCGCGACGCGCATGCCGCGGTACCAGGATGAGCGTGAAAAAACGGCCGCCACGATGCTCGCGCGCGTGCGCGCGTTTTAACGCGACGCCGGGTGGCGCGCAGGTGCGGGCGTGTGCGCTGCCGCTTTATGCTGGATGACGAGCGGCGCGAGCGAACCGGCGATCATGCCAAACAGTGCCGCAAAAAAGCCGGCCAGCTGCGGCGGACAGACCGCATCCGGCGCCAGGACTTCGAGCCAGATCCAGGTTGCGAGCCCGAGCACGATGGCGGCGAGCGCGCCCTGCGTATTGGCGCGTTTCCAGTACAGGCCGAACGCGAGCGGCACGAACGCGGACACCAGCGTCACCTTGTAGGCATTTTCGACCATTTTGTAGATCGAGAGCTGCGAATTCAGCGCGAACAGCGTGACCAGCACCGTGAAGCACAACACGACGATGCGCATCAGGCGCAGCAGCTGCTTGTCGCCCAGGTGCCTGAACGCGGGGCGCAGGATGTTTTCGGTGAACGTCACCGACGGGGCCAGCAGGGTCGCGCTCGCGCAGCTCTTGATCGCGGAGAGCAGCGCGCCGAAGAACATGACCTGCGCGAAGAGCGGCGCATGGTTCAGGATCATGTTGGGCAGGATCAGCTGCGATTGCTTGTCGCCGTTGATCAGCTTTTGCACGAGCCCGGGGTCAATCAGCGTCGCCGAGTAAGCGAGAAACATCGGGATGAACGCAAAACAGAAATAGAGGCCGCCGCCCAGGATCGACGCGCGGCCCGCGGTGCGTTCGTCTCGCGACGACGCCACACGCTGAAACACGTCCTGCTGCGGGATCGAGCCCAGCATCATCGTGATGGCAGCGGCGGTGAAACCCAGGATGCCGGCAAGCGACGCCTCCGGCCAGAAGGTCGAGAACTTGCCGGCGTCCACCGCATGCGTGACCACGGCGGAAACGCCGCCGGCGAGCTGGCTCACGTCCCAGCCAATATAGAGCATGCCGATCACGATAATGATCATCTGCAGGAAGTCGGTGATGGCGACCGCCCACATGCCGCCCCACATCGTGTAAATCAACACCGTCGAGGCCCCGACCATCATGCCCGTCGATTGCGACATGGCGCCTTCGGA
>Ga0265314_10003018_pt1 | contig 16635 bp, 14 predicted proteins | sample 4126metaG_FD_203106 | JGI IMG/M metagenome (GOLD analysis project Ga0265314, IMG submission 203106) | Rhizosphere microbial communities from Carex aquatilis grown in University of Washington, Seatle, WA, United States - 4-1-26 metaG | ecosystem: Host-associated > Plants > Roots > Rhizosphere >... | reverse complement strand
GCGCATCTTCGGTGCGGTACCACTTGGTTGCGCCGGGCATGGTGATCAGCACCTGTGAACCCGCGTCCAATTTGACGTCGACCGCGAGCGTATCGTTGCCGGCGATGCCGCCGGGCGGATGCAGGATCAGCGTGTGACAGACCCCGGGGCCTTCCGGAAACAGCGACTTCTGCACGGTCAGCGGGCCGGTGTGCGTTTTGCGGCGCAGATGCGTGCCGCGTTCGGTCCGCGCATAGTCCAATTGCAAATGGGCGAGCCAGCCCGCCCTTGCGATCGGTTTCATGGAGCGGGTAACGTCGATGCCGGCAGGTTGCTGGACGGAAAGCACGATAGTGTTCTGGTGACCGGCAACCATTATGCCGGTTTATCCGCGGTAATCCATCCCCGCCTGCGGGGACTGCCGCCACCGCGATCACTGCCCCGCCGCGAGCGCCGCCTCCAGTTTTTCCAGCGGCGCGGTCCAGCCGACGATTGCGCCCTGGGCACGGATCATTTCCAATGCGGAGCGTTTGAATTCCGGGAAATAGCTTTCCGTCGCGTCCTCAATCAGCAGGCTGTCGTAGCCGCGGTCGTTCGCCTCGCGCATCGTCGTCTGTACGCAGACTTCGGTCGTGCAGCCGGCAAACAGCAAATGGGTGATGCCCTGCAGGCGCAGGATATCGCCGAGCGAAGTCGCATAAAACGCGCCCTTGCCGGGCTTCACGATCACGGTTTCGCCGGGCAGCGGGGCAAGTTCGGGCACGATTTCATTGCCGGGCTCGCCATCGATCAAAATGCGCCCCATCTTGCCGACATCGCCTATCCGCAGGGTCGGGCTGCCGCGCTGGATTTTCGCGGGCGGGCAATCCGCAAGATCGGTGCGATGCGCTTCGCGGGTGTGAATCACCCGCACGCCGTAACGCCGGCACGCGTCCATGAGCTTGCGCACCGTCGGGACTATCGCCGCGACGAGCGCGATATTGTTGCCCAGCGTATCGCCGAAACCGCCGGGTTCGATGAAATCGCGCTGCATGTCGATCACGATTAACGCTGTCGACGCCGGTTCGAACGAATAGGGATACGGCTGTGCGTCGACGGTGATCAATGTGCCTCGGGTGCGGGTGTCCATTTCATCGCGCGGGTTCGGGCATCGCAGCGGACGATTCGTGATGCGGCGTTGCCGCGGGTTTTGCCAGCGTTGCGTACTTTCCGCACGCCGCCAGCAACAGCGCCACACCGAGATAGCTTAATGCCACGAGCGGCGTTTTGGCGATGCCGATTGCTTCGCTGTGCATGAAGCCGAAGAAAGTCAGGATCGCGCCGGCGAGCGCGAATGCCGCCGCTTTTTTGAATGTGCGATCGATCATGCATGCGGTGATTCCAGCCAGAATCAGGCTCACGAGTATCGCGCCGCTGCCGAGCACTTCGAGACCATGGTAGAGCACTCCAACCTGTCCGAGCTTGTCGAGTCCCACCGCCGCCGCGCTGGTGCCCGCAGCTCCCAGCGAATTGTCGATCATCAGCTTGCCCCACGCCGCCACCTGCGGCACCAGTGCGAGCACCACCGCCGGCGCGTGGCTCTTCGGCGTTTCCTGGAATGCCTGCGCGCCGATCAGCATGCCGATATACAGCAGGATCGGCGAAATCGCGACGACCGGAATCAACGCCATCAGCACGGCGAGAATACCGAACCACGACAGGATCAACACCGTGACGCCGGTCGCCGCCGAATAGCCGATGCGCCCGCCGATCGCTTTCCAGCCCGGGTGGCCGATGTATACGGCGTTGATGAACGGATTGCCCATCAGGCAGCCGATCAGGCTCACCACGCCGTCGGCCGTCAGCACGCGCGTGGTCGGGAAGCTGTCGCCGCCCGCCGCCGCGCTTTCGACGTTGTCCATCGCTTCCACGAGATCGTAAATGCCGAACGGGATCGCAGTTACGAGGATGACGCCCAGAAATTCAAAGCCGCCGAACACATGGCCGATTGCCGGCAGCGGCAACGAAAAACCAAAGCTCGCGAACGAACCGCCGAGATTCGCGAGGCTCATGCCACCGAAATTGAGTCCCAGCGCGGTCGAGCCCCATGCAATCGCGGAGCCGACCGCAATTGCAACGAGTCCCGCCGGAATACCCTGGTAGTAGCGCACGCCGCCGACCCAGCTCGCGAGCAGGATCACGAAACACACGATGCCGATCACCGGCGTCATGTACATGTCGAGCGCGGGCCGCATGGAGATGAACGCGATGGAGACGCCGGCCAGCGCGCCCAGCAACGCGGCACGCGGCGTTATTTTGCGTATGTACGGGGCGAGGAAACCACCGGCCATCAGGACGAAACTCTGAATGAACACCCACGTGAGACCCGCTTCCCAGCCTTTGACCGGATCGCCCGTTTTCAGCGCGATCGGCAGCATGACCACGAAGACGACAATGAACATGTGAGGCACGCTGATGCCGGACGGCAGCGCGCAGACGTCGCTGCGTCCGCTGCTCTTCGCAAGTTTGTACGCGAGCCATGCGTAATAAAAAGTGCTCAGGCACAGCATGAGTCCGGTCGCCGGCAGGATGCGCCCGAAAATCAGCTCGTCTGGCATTTTCAGCACATAGCGCAGAAGTGCCGTAAGCGTCAGCATATTGACGAGAATATTGGTGCCGAAACCGAAATACGCGTTCCAGTCGCCGGTGGTCCATATCGCAGGTTTGGTCGTGGTCATCGGTCATGCCCCCCAGTTGTTTAATCCGGCACGCCGCGCGAGTACGCGCGCCGCGCAGCGAAAACCGCATTCCGATTCAAGGCAATTGCTCTTTCAAACCGGCTTGCCGGCCGCGACGACATTCGCGTATCGCGGCCGGCAAGTCCCCTTGTCAATACTGCAATTGCACGCCGAGCACGAACTGCTTGGTCGTTTGTGCCGCAATTGCGAGGCGGCTGTCGTCAAACTTGCTGTAGGTCGCGCTGATTTTGGCGTTAGGTCCCTTGATCAGATAATTCACGCCGAAATCCTGGCCTTTTATCGTAGTCGAACTCAGATCGCGGTTGAGCCTCTGGTACCGGTAGTAAGGCTGGAACTTGCCCCAGCCGATGACCTGTGGAAACATGAGCGATGCGCCGGCGATATACGCTTTGCCGGCGACTTGTCCGCCGACGTTGTCGGCGACCGGACAGGCCGCTGCGCCCGGTTCGCCCGATCCGCAATCCGCCTTGCCGCCCGTGTCGTATTTGTAATATGCGCCCTCCAGCGTCGGAACGTAACCGCCGAAATTCTTCTCGAACAGGGCGTCGATGTTCCAAATCTTCAGATTGCCGGGCGCCGCGGTGGTGCCGACTCCATCCTTCTGGGTTTGCCCAACCAGTGCAATCGTAAAAATGTCTTTGCTGCCGCCATATGAGCTGCCCGTGTAATACGCCGGCGCAGGTTCCGCATCCAGGAAATTGACGGCCAGACGTCCCGCGAACAGCAACGAATTGCCGGTATTGGACAGGCCGGCGCCCCGATCGTGACCATTGAATGCGCCGATCGAGTAAACAACTTTTCCGTCCATCGGTTTGCCCCAGATCGTCGCTCCGTTGTCGCGTCCGACCGCGAGGCCCGGATAGTTGGAGGCGATGCCGGGATAGGCCCACGGCACGATGTAGAACGGACCGTCGAGATTGGAACGATCGCTGGGCGGCAGCATGCGGCCGAGCCAGACATTGAACGATTCATAAGGTTCGAACTGGGCGATGGCGTCCATCACGCGGACCGCGTCGCCACCCGTTGCAGCGGAGCCGCCGGTGCGCTCCGTATTGAAAGTGGCCTTCAGATATTTGCCATACGAACCGCTGAGGTACAGGCGCAGATTATCGACGGCGAAGTTGTTCGCCTGGGTGGTGCCGGCCGGCGACGAGGTTGCATTGGTAAAACTCGTGCGCAATCCAAATCCGATGTTGACTGAAGCGTCGTCGCCCATCTTGAGTTCGGCGCCTGCGTATGCCGCCGAGACTGTACATGCGAGCGTTGCTGCGCCGATAAAGCTTCCCAGCCGCCGCGCTGCGAAGCGAGCAGCAAGCGGGCTGATTTTGGTCGGACGAAATTGGCTCCCTGCTTTCATGGTGTCCCTTTCTGGTTTCGTTGGATGAAGTGCGCACCGTTAAGGCGCTGGCATGCACCACTTTCTTCAGCGCAACTTCCATGCCATTAATGCTGCGGCACACCATTTACGAAATCGACAACAAATGTGCGTATGACGGCAGCATTACAAATCCAAAGCTGTAACAAATTTGCAGTCGATCGCGCTTATACCGGCTTTCGGATTCACATCGCGTTTTATGGCGGGCTCATCAAACGCGAAAAACGCGTTTATTCCGCACCGCAATAGCACTGATTCTCAATCACGCGCACCACATAGGGGCGGTGCTTTTTCGGGGGGAACGCCTCACATCGTGGCAGTTCGACGGGCAAACAGGCCGTAACAAATTAATTGCAATAAGATTTTTGGCCGCCACGAGACCCGCCAATCGCCATGGCATGGAACGTGCGATATCAATTCGCGCAGACCCGCACGGCGCGGCACTTTTGCGATCCATCGAAAACAACTTATGGGAGATTGACTACATGACACGACGCAGAACATTCATCAAACGGGTAATGTCCATCGCCGGCGCGATGACGGTATCCAGCTGGCTTGGCATGTCGGCCGCGCCCGCGCAGGCCGCCGATACGATCAAGGTCGGGGTGCTGCATTCGTTGTCCGGCACGATGGCGATCAGCGAAACGGTATTGAAAGACGTGACGTTGATGGCGATCGACGAAATCAACGCCAAGGGTGGCGTCATGGGCAAAAAACTCGAAGCCGTAGTCGTCGACCCGGCCTCGAACTGGCCGTTGTTCGCGGAAAAAGCGCGGCAACTGCTGACGCAGGACAAGGTCGCCGTCGTGTTCGGCTGCTGGACGTCGGTTTCGCGCAAGTCGGTGTTGCCGGTGTTCGAGGAATTGAACGGCCTGCTCTTCTATCCGGTGCAGTACGAAGGCGAAGAGCTATCCAAGAACGTGTTCTACACGGGGGCCGCGCCGAATCAGCAGGCGATACCCGCGGTCGAGTACCTGATGAGCAAGGAAGGCGGCGCCGCCAAACGCTGGGTGCTGCTCGGGACCGACTATGTGTATCCGCGCACGACGAATAAAATCCTGCGCGCGTTCCTGAAGTCGAAGGGCGTCGCCGACAAGGACATCGACGAGAAGTACACGCCGTTCGGGCACAGCGATTATCAAACGATCGTCGCCGACATCAAGAAGTTTGCGGCCGGCGGCAAGACCGCCGTCGTGTCGACCATCAACGGCGACTCGAACGTGCCCTTCTACAAGGAACTCGGCAACCAGGGCCTGAAAGCGACGGATGTCCCGGTCGTTGCGTTCTCGGTCGGCGAAGAAGAGTTGCGCGGTGTTGACACCAAGCCGCTCGTCGGCCACCTTGCAGCATGGAACTACTTCATGTCGCTGAAGAATCCCGTCAACGACGCGTGGAAGAAGCAATGGGCCGCTTACGCCAAGAAAGCAAAACTGCCGAATGCCGACAAGCCGCTGACCAACGATCCGATGGAAGCGGCGTGGATCGGCATCCACATGTGGAAGCAGGCGGTGGAAAAAGCCAAATCGACCGACACCGACAAGGTGGTTGCAGCGATGGCCGGTCAGACTTTCCCGGCGCCGTCCGGCATCACGTCGAAAATGGACGAGAAGAATCACCACCTGCACAAATCCGTGTTCATAGCGGAAGTCCAGGCCGACGGCCAGTTCAAGGTCGTATGGAAGACGCCGGGTCCGATCAAGGCCCAGCCGTGGAGTCCGTTCATTCCGGAGAACAAAGGCAAAAAAGACGAGCCCGACGTCACTGCCAAAAAGAAATAAGCTAGGATGGTAAAACGGCGGCGCGAAAGCGCCGCCGCCGTTTTAAGAACCCGAAATTCACAGGTGCCCACTTCATGCGTGCAGTTTATGTTCCGCTGATGTTGCTTTTCCTGCTGGCGTTCAGCGCGCCCGCTCGTGCGCTGGATCCGGAAGTCGTGCGCAAGCTCGCATTCGGAGAAAACGACGAGCAGGTCGCGGCAGTTGCGGCCCTCGTCGCCGAAGGCGATTCACAGGCATCCGCGTTGCTTCAGGCATTGGCCGACGGCGAACTGCAAACGTCCGGCAAGCTGGTGCTCATAGTCAAGGGCGAAGACGGCATTGACGCCCTGACCGGCCAGAAAGTCTCGCCGCTGCCCGCCGAGCGCGACGACGTCAATGCCAACAACCGCCTGCGCCGCGAACTGGCCACCGCGCTTGCGGCGCTCAAGCTGCTGTCGCCCGATCGCGCGGTGCGCTTTGCCGCCGCGAAGGAACTTGCGGGCGGCGCCGAAGACGCAATGCTGCCGCTGCTGAAAAAAGCGCTGTCCAAGGAAACCGACGCGGAGATCAAGCCGATGCTGGAGATTATCCAGGCATCGCTTGAACTTAAAAGCAGCGACCGGGCGACGCGCCTTAACGCAATCCGGATACTCGGCTTGTCGAACAACTCGAACGCCAAGACGCTGCTCCTGTCCGCGCTGGAAAAAACTGCCGACGGCAAGTATGCGGAGACTGACGAGGAAATAGTCGTCGAAGCGCAAAAAAGCCTGCGCGCCGTCGAAGGGCGCCTCGCATGGGGCGAGCGGATTGGCGTATTGTTTTCAGGCGTGAGCCTCGGCTCCATCCTGCTGCTCGCGGCGCTGGGCCTCGCGATCACCTATGGCTTGATGGGTGTCATCAATATGGCGCACGGCGAGCTGATCATGATCGGCGCCTATACGACTTACGTGATTCAGAATTTGTTCAAGGCGCACGTGCCCGGCCTGTTCGACTGGTACCTGCTGTGCGCCGTGCCGGGAGCGTTTCTCGCGGCGGCGCTCGTCGGCATCGCGCTCGAACGCACCGTCATCCGCTTTCTTTACGGCAGGCCGCTCGAGACCCTGCTTGCGACGTGGGGCATCAGCCTGTTCTTGATCCAGCTCGTGCGCACGATATTCGGCGCGCAAAACGTGCAGGTCGAGAATCCGGCCTGGATGTCCGGCGGCGTTGAAATCTTCACCAACGTGGTGCTGCCGTACAGCCGGATTGCGATTATTTTCTTCGCCGCTCTTGTGCTCGTGCTGGTCTGGCTCATGCTCACGCACACGCGGCTGGGGCTCTTCGTGCGCGGCGTGACGCAAAACCGCACCATGGCGAGCTGCGTGGGCGTGGCAACGCCGCGCGTCGACATGCTCGCCTTCGGGCTGGGGTCGGGCATCGCCGGTCTCGCGGGTTGCGCGCTGTCGCAAATCGGCAACGTCGGACCGGATCTGGGTCAGTCCTATATCGTCGATTCGTTCATGGTTGTCGTGTTGGGCGGGGTCGGCCAGCTTGCGGGCACGGTCTACGCGGGATTGGGGCTCGGCCTGCTCAACAAGGTGCTGGAAGGATGGTCGGGCGCGGTGCTCGCAAAAATCGCGATTCTCGTGTTCATCATCATCTTCATTCAAAAACGTCCGCAGGGCCTGTTCGCGCTGAAGGGGCGCGTCACGGAAAACTGACATGGGCATCGCGCACAAAATAACGCGGTTGTACGGCGCCAAGGGCTGGGCGGCAATTTTCGCCTTCGTGTTGATCGTGCTCGTGGTGTTTCCCGTCCTCAATATCGCGATGCCCAAGGACAGCGCGTTCTATCTGTCGGATTACTTCGTGGCACTCGCCGGCAAAATCATGTGCTACGCAATGGTCGCGCTCGCGATGGATCTCATCTGGGGCTACACGGGCATCCTGAGTCTCGGCCACGGCCTCTTTTTCGCGCTCGGCGGCTATGCGATGGGCATGTACCTGATGCGCTCGATCGGGCTCGAGGGCGTTTACCACAGTCCCCTTCCCGACTTCATGGTGTTCCTCGACTGGAAGGCTTACCCGTGGTACTGGTCGGGTACTTCGAACTTCTGGTACTGTGCGCTGCTCGTGGTGCTGGTTCCCGGACTGCTTGCGTTCGTATTTGGATTCTTCGCCTTCCGTTCGCGCATCAAGGGTGTTTACTTTTCAATCATCACGCAGGCTCTGACTTTCGCATTCATGCTGTTGTTCTTCCGCAACGATACGGGCTTCGGAGGCAACAACGGCTTTACGGATTTCAAGCGCATCCTGGACTTTCCGATCCATACCTCCGAAACCCGGATGGCCTTGTTCGCCATTACCGGCATGACGCTGCTCGGCACCCTGCTGCTAGCGCGCTATCTCGTGCAATCCAAGTTCGGCCGCGTGCTGACCGCGATCCGCGATGCCGAAAACCGTGTCATGTTCTCGGGCTATAACCCGCTGTGGTACAAACTTTTCATCTGGACGCTGTCAGCGGTGATTTGCGGTGTCGCGGGCGCGTTGTACGTTCCGCAGGTCGGCATCATCAATCCGAGCGAGATGTCGCCCGCCAACTCGATTGAAATTGCGATCTGGGTCGCGGTGGGCGGCCGTGGCACGCTCCTCGGTGCACTGCTCGGCGCGGGCATCGTCAATGGGGCAAAAAGCTGGTTCACCGTCGCCTTTCCGGAATACTGGCTCTTTTTCCTCGGCCTGCTGTTCATCGCCGTGACTCTTTTCATGCCGAAAGGCGTCATGGGCCTGGTCGACCAACTGCGGGCGCGCCGCGCATGAACATCGCAACCGAACTGCTGCAATCCCACGACGACCCGCAGGCATCGCAGGGGCGCGTGATCGAGCCGGGCGCCGTCGATCTCACGCACGGCGCCATCCTCTATCTCGAAGACATTTCGGTCAGTTTCGACGGCTTCAAGGCGCTGAACAACCTGAACCTCATGATAGAGACGGGCGAATTGCGCTGCATCATCGGCCCCAACGGCGCCGGCAAAACGACGATGATGGATGTGATCACCGGCAAAACCCGTGCCGACACCGGTACCGCATTTTTCGGCCAGAACATCGACCTCGCCCGCTTGTCGGAGGCGGAAATCGCCCACGCGGGCATCGGTCGCAAGTTTCAGAAACCGACCGTGTTCGAGGCGCATTCGGTGTTCGAAAATCTCGAACTCGCCATGAAGGTGGACAAGCGCGTGCGGCACAGCCTGACAGTCGAGCTTGATTCGGCGCAACGCGACAAAATCGCCGCGACGCTCTCCCTGATCCAGCTTGCGGACTCCGCCGACCGTCCCGCCGGCCTGCTCTCGCACGGTCAAAAACAATGGCTCGAAATCGGCATGCTGTTAATGCAGGAACCGCAGTTGCTGCTGCTCGACGAGCCGGTAGCCGGCATGACGGATGAGGAAACCGAGCGCACCGCCGAACTGTGCAATACGCTGGCAGGCCAGCACTCATTGGTAGTGGTCGAACATGACATGGACTTCGTCACGCGCATCGCACGCAAGGTCACGGTGCTCCACGAAGGCAGCGTGCTCGCTGAAGGCTCGATGGATACCGTGCAGAACGATCAACGCGTCATTGAAGTCTACCTGGGACGTTGACCATGCTATCCATAGCCGGACTCAACCAGTATTACGGTGGAAGTCATATCCTGCGCAACCTGAGCTTCGAAGTGCCGGCAGGCGCTTGCACGACCATACTCGGCCGCAACGGCGTGGGTAAAACGACGTTGTTGAAGTGCCTGGTCGGCGTCGTACCGACGCGCTCCGGCACTCTCACCTTCGACGGCAAGGACATCGCTGCGATGCCGCCTTACGAACGCGCGCGGCTGGGTATTGGATATGTTCCGCAGGGGCGGGAAATTTTTCCGCGCCTTACCGTCGCGGAAAACCTGCTGATGGGACTTGCCCCCAAAGCAGGCGGCACCAAGGTGCCCGCGCGCATTTTCGAAATGTTCCCGGTGCTGAAGGACATGCTGCACCGGCGCGGCGGCGATCTCTCGGGCGGACAGCAGCAACAGCTTGCCATCGGTCGCGCACTCGCGGCAGGCCCCAAAATCCTGATCCTCGACGAACCGACCGAGGGCATCCAGCCGTCGATCATTAAGGACATCGGCAACGTGATTTCCTCGCTCACCAAAGGCGGCGAGATGGCCGTTCTGCTGGTTGAGCAATATTACGATTTCGCCAAGTCGCTCGCCGACCATTACCTCGTCATGTCGCGCGGCGAGATCATCAAGCAGGGTCTGGGCAAGAACATGGACAGCGAAAACGTGCGGGCGTGCCTTGCCCTGTAATTCGCGCATGCCGTTGTAGGTTCCACTCCGCATGGATCCGAAACTCATCGATGACAAGGTCGTCGTAAATGCGGCGCGCGGCATTGGCCTAGAGCTCGCGCCCGAACATGTGCCCGGTGTCGTTACCTATTTCAGGATGATCGCCGGCATGGCGGAAATCGTGAACGCCTTTCCGCTCGACGATGCCGCTGAACACGCGGCAGTTTTCACGCCATGCCCGGCGCCGACGCGGGAGTAACCGCGATCGCCGCGGCGGTACGCGGCGGTTCGGTCAGCGCAACAGAAGTAACCAGCGCCGCGCTCGCGCGCATCGAGGCCATCGATCCCCGGCTCAACTGCTTTACGTCCGTCACTGCGGAACGGGCATTGGCAGAAGCAGCGAGTGTCGATGCCGCGCGCGCGGCCGGCCGTGACCCCGGTGGGCTCGCCGGCGTGCCTTACGCAGTCAAGAATCTTTTCGATATAGCAGGGCTGCCAACGCTCGCCGGTTCGAAAATCAATGCCGAGCGCGCAGCGGCAACGCACGACGCTCTATTAATACAGCGGCTCAAATCCGCCGGCGCGGTGCTCCTCGGCGCATTGAACATGGACGAATATGCGTACGGATTCACCACGGAGAACACGCATTACGGTCCGACCCGCAATCCGCATGCGCTCGACCGCATTGCCGGCGGTTCCTCCGGTGGATCCGCGGCCGCCGTTGCCGGCGGCCTGGTGCCGTTCACGCTCGGCTCCGATACCAACGGCTCGATCCGGGTGCCTTCATCCCTCTGCGGGGTGTTCGGACTCAAACCAACGTTCGGGCGCCTGCCCCGCACGGGCACCTTTCCGTTTGTAGCGAGCCTCGATCACCTTGGCCTTTTTACCCGTTCCGTCCGCGATCTGGCGGCCGCTTATGACGCAATGCAGGGGGCTGATTACGGCGACGCGGCATGCGCGTCCCGCTCTGCCGAACCCTGCGGCACTCAACTCGATCGCGGGAGCGCAGGACTGCGTGTTGCGATAGCGGAGGATTATTTCGAGTTACGCGCCAGCGAAGAGGCGCTGGAGGCAGTGTACTTGGCGGCGTGCGCATTGAACGCGACGCAGCGGGTGGTGCTGCCAGAAACAGCACGCGCACGAGCCGCCGCCTACATAATCACTGCATCCGAAGGCGCCAACCTGCATTTGGAAAATCTCAGGCAACGCGCGCAGGACTTCGAACCATTGTCGCGCGATCGTTTTCTGGCCGGAGCGCTCGTGCCCGCCACCTGGTATCTGCAGGCCCAGCGTTTCCGGTACTGGTACGCGAAGCGCGTCGCCGAGTTGTTCAAAGACGTCGACGCTATAATCGCACCGGCAACCCCGGTCAGCGCGACGGCAATCGGTGCTGAAACGGTAACCATCGCGGGAGCAACGATGCCGGTCCGTCCAAACATGGGAATTTTCACCCAGCCGATTTCCTTCATCGGCCTGCCGGTAGCGGCGGTGCCGGTTTACCGTGCCGGCCGCATGCCGATCGGAGTGCAGGTGATTGCCGCGCCGTGGCGCGAGGATATTTGCCTGCGCATCGCGGCGGCGCTCGAGGCTGCCGGCATCGCGCAGTCTCCAATCGCTGCGTCATGAGCGACGAAGCGCCGGCATTTGAAATCAATCTGCCTTACGTCGTGACGGAAGTCGCCGCGGCGTTCGAGCGATATGAAACTGCGCTCGTGACGAACGACGTTGCAGTTCTCGACGAGCTGTTCTGGAAAACCCCGTTGACGCTGCGTTACGGCGCCACCGAGAATTTGTACGGCCACGAAGAGATCGCAAGGTTTCGCGGCGCGCGCTCACCGGCAGGACTGGCGCGCAAGCTGACCAAGGTGGTTATAACGACTTACGGCAGCGATTTCGCGACGGCCAATTGTGAGTTCGAGCGCGGCGGCAAACTCGGCCGCCAGAGTCATACGTGGATACGCACGCGCGCCGGCTGGCGCATTGCCGCCGCGCACGTCAGTATGCTGGCCTCCGGCTGAAATCTTTTCTTCGTTAAGGCTACGCGAATATCAGGCCGCGGCGTTTATGAACAGCCGCTGCTTGAGTTTTTTCAGGTTGTCGCGCAACTGCGCTGCGCGCTCGAACTCGAGGTTCTTCGCGGCATCGAGCATTTCCTTCTCGACGCGTTTGAGTTCGCGCGTGAGTTCCTTCTCGCTCATCGCCTGGTAAGCTGCCTCGCTCTGCGCCGCCTTGCGCTGAACCTGCGCTTCCTGCGCGTCGTAGACGCCGTCGATCATGTCGCGCACGGTCTTGACGATGCCCTGCGGCGTAATGCCCATTTTAAGGTTGTGCGCGATTTGCTTCGTCCGCCGGCGGTCGGTTTCGCCGATCGCGCGCGTCATCGAATCGGTGACGCGGTCTGCATACAGGATGGCCTTGCCGTTGATATGCCGGGCCGCGCGCCCGATCGTCTGGATCAGCGAACGTTCCGAGCGCAGGAAGCCCTCCTTGTCCGCGTCGAGTATCGCCACCAGCGAAACTTCAGGCATGTCGAGGCCCTCGCGCAGCAGGTTGATGCCGACGAGCACGTCGAATTCGCCCAACCGCAAGTCGCGAATGATTTCTACGCGCTCGACGGTATCGATGTCGGAATGCAGATAACGGACCTTTACGCCATGCTCGCCCAGGTAGTCGGTCAGATCCTCGGCCATGCGTTTGGTCAGGGTCGTGACCAGCACGCGTTCTTTGACCTTTACGCGCTCGCTGATTTCCGACAGCAGGTCGTCTACCTGGGTCGCGGCCGGCCGCACTTCGATTTGCGGATCGACCAGCCCCGTCGGTCGCACGACCTGCTCGACGACCTGCGCCTGGTGCGTACGTTCATATTCGGAGGGCGTCGCCGAGACGAACACCGTTCTTTTCATCAGCCGCTCGAATTCATCGAACCGCAACGGTCGATTATCGAGCGCCGACGGCAGCCGGAACCCGTAATTGACAAGATTCTCCTTGCGCGCGCGGTCGCCCTTGTACATGCCGCCAACCTGCGGAATGGTGACATGGCTTTCGTCGATGAACATCAGCGAATCGGGCGGCAGGTAATCGATCAGCGTGGGCGGCGGCTCACCGGCTTTGCGCCCCGACAGGTGGCGCGAATAGTTCTCGATGCCTTTGCAAAAGCCCATCTCGTTCATCATTTCGAGATCAAAGCGCGTGCGCTGCTCGATGCGCTGGCATTCGACCAGCCTGTTCTCGCGCTGGAAAAATTCGATGCGCTCGCGCAACTCCTCCTTGATCGCCTCGATCGCGCGCAATGTCGTCGCGCGCGGCGTCACGTAATGGCTCGACGGGTAAACCGTGAAACGCGAAACACGCTGCAGGATGTGCCCGGTCAGCGGATCGAATACCGACAGGTTCTCGACTTCGTCGTCGAACAGGCTCACGCGGATGGCGGTCTCGGAATTTTCCGCGGGGAAAATGTCGATCACGTCGCCGCGCACGCGAAACGTGCCGCGCTTGAATTCGACGTCGTTGCGCTCGTACTGCATCTCGGTCAGCCGCTTGATCGCGTCGCGCTGGGAAATCTTTTCGTTTTCGCGCAAATGCAAAATCATGTTGTGGTAATCCGACGGGTCGCCGATACCGTAGATCGCCGACACGGTCGCGACAATGATGGTATCCCGCCTCTCGAGCAGTGCCTTGGTTGCCGACAAGCGCATCTGTTCGATGTGCTCGTTGATGCTCGAATCCTTTTCGATGAACAGGTCGCGCGATGGCACGTAGGCTTCGGGCTGGTAATAATCGTAGTACGAGACGAAATACTCAACGGCGTTCTCGGGAAAGAATTCGCGCATCTCGGAATACAGTTGCGCGGCGAGCGTCTTGTTCGGCGCCATGATCATCGCCGGGCAACCCAGGCGCGCGATAACGTTCGCCATCGTGTACGTTTTGCCCGACCCGGTCACGCCCAACAGCGTCTGGAACAGCAGCCCGTTCTCGATGCCTTCCGTCAGCGCGTTGATGGCTTCCGGCTGGTCGCCGGCGGGTTCGAACGTTTGATGCAGGCGGTACAGGCTGCCGGGAAAAGTAACCGTGCATGTCACCGGCGCGGCGGGCCCGGTCTTCAATGCGATTTGATCCATAGGGCGGAGACTCAGAACTTAACCATATATTGTCCCACGAGGGACCGATTGAAAGCGATAACGTTTGCACTTCTGACGCATTGCAGCAGAGAAATCGCCAAGCAGGTAAACTAACCCCCTTTGCCGGCGGTGGCCGGCGAATTTCCCTTAATCCGAACGACTTTGACTATGACCGCACCCCTGCTAGCCGCCGTCGAAATGGCGCCCCGCGACCCGATCCTGGGCGTAACCGAAGCTTTTGTGGCGGACACCAACCCCGCGAAGGTCAATCTTGGCGTCGGCGTCTATTGCGACGACAACGGCAAAGTGCCGATACTCGAATGCGTGCGACGGGCGGAGGCAAAAATCGCCGCTGCGGCCGCACCGCACAGCTACCTGCCGATCGACGGCCTGCAAGCCTACGACAAGGCCGTGCAGGCGGAGTTGTTCGGTGCGGACAGCGAAACGATACGCGCAGGCCGTGCCGTCACCGTGCAGGCGCTGGGCGGCACCGGCGGACTCAAATTAGGCGCCGACCTGCTGCGCCGGATCGATCCGTCCGCGCAAGTCTGGATCAGCGATCCGAGCTGGGAAAACCATCGCGCCCTTTTCGAATATGCGGGCTTCACCGTCAACACCTATCCGTATTACGACGAGACCACGCACGGCGTGAACTTCGAAGCGATGATGGCGACTCTGCAAAAACTGCCGGCGGGCGCGATCGTCGTGCTGCATGCCTGCTGCCATAATCCTACCGGCGCCGACTTGTCGCCCGCGCAGTGGGAGCGCGTCATCGAAGTCGTGAATGCGCGCACGCTCGTGCCGTTCCTTGACATTGCGTACCAGGGTTTTGCCGAAGGCCTGGACGCGGATGCCTCGGCGGTGCGCCGGTTCGCGAAGGCCTGCCCGATCACTGTCGTGTCCAGCTCGTTTTCGAAATCGCTCTCGCTGTACGGCGAACGCGTCGGCGCGCTCAGCATCGCGACCGGCAGCGCCGACGAATCGGCGCGCGTGTTGAGCCAGGTCAAGCGCGTGATCCGCACCAATTATTCGAATCCCCCGCTGTTCGGAGGCCAGACCGTCGCCACCGTGCTGACGACGCCGGAACTGCGCAAGCTCTGGGATGTCGAACTCGGCCAGATGCGCGACCGGATCAAGGCCATGCGCCGCCAGTTCGTGGATAAGATACGCGCGATACGCGCGGATTTCGACTTCAGCTTCATCATCGAGCAGCGCGGGATGTTTTCCTACTCCGGCCTGACCAAGGCGCAGGTATTGCGGTTGCGTTCGGAATATTCCATTTACGCAATCGAGAGCGGCCGTATCTGCGTGGCCGCGCTGAATTCGAAAAACATCGATTACGTCGCCAAGGCGGTCGCCAGCGTTCTCGTATAGGCGAAAGTTTGCCCCTCCGGTATAATTGCCGCCTTTCGCATATTCCCCGATAGCTCAGTTGGTAGAGCAACGGACTGTTAATCCGTGTGTCCCTGGTTCGAGCCCAGGTCGGGGAGCCAGACAAGCAAGAGGGTTAGTCACCGGCTAACCCTCTTTTTTTGCCCGATCGTTTCGCCACGCCGTCAACCGCGCAGTCCATTTCGATACTCATCATGGCTCTCAAGGCAACGATCTGCCGCGCGACTTTGCAAATCGCCGACATGGACCGCAATTATTACCACGACCACGTGCTCACCATTGCCAGGCACCCATCGGAAACTGACGAGCGTATGATGGTCCGGATTTTGGTATTTGCGCTGCACGCCAACGACGCGTTGTCGTTCGGCAGGGGTTTAAGCGCCGAAGACGAACCCGATCTATGGCAAAAAGACCTGACGGGCTCGATCGAGGCGTGGATAGATGTCGGACAGCCTGACGACAAACGGATACGCAAAGCGTGCGGCCGTGCTGAGCAGGTTTACATATATTCTTACGGCGGTCACGCGAGCAAGCTGTGGTGGAATCAAATCAGCGACAAGCTCGAGCGCACCCGCAACCTTACGGTCAAATCAGTCGCGCAGTCTGCGAGCAAGGCGCTTGCAATGCTCGCCGATCGCAATATGCAGTTGAATTGCACGATCCAGGACGAGCAGATCTGGCTCGCGAACGACAGGGACACCGTGCAGGTGGCGGTCGAAACCGTCAAAACGCCATCCGCCGCCGGGTATTAATCGGCGCCGCTCACGCCCTGGCACTGCGCTGGCCCGCTAATGCGCGAACGCAAAGCGCTGACGCTTTCCCACTGGAATGCACGGCCGGCGGGAATCGCGCAATGTTTCGCCGCTCTGGAACGGGCGCGTTCTTTCGCCATGAGTTTCTCCCCGAGTATTTTTATCGCGCGAAGCGTATCCGCGCAAACCGTATTGCTGCTCGGCGCAGGCCGATTGGGCGCGCCTGG
>Ga0265314_10003017_pt1 | contig 16637 bp, 16 predicted proteins | sample 4126metaG_FD_203106 | JGI IMG/M metagenome (GOLD analysis project Ga0265314, IMG submission 203106) | Rhizosphere microbial communities from Carex aquatilis grown in University of Washington, Seatle, WA, United States - 4-1-26 metaG | ecosystem: Host-associated > Plants > Roots > Rhizosphere >... | reverse complement strand
GCGTATTTCACCAATCTCATGACGCAGCCCGGCGAAACCACCGATATGGAAGGCGCCTCAGATCACTTGGCGGCGCTGTTGCGACATGGGACGCGACACGGCGGGCGGGGCTCCCGCCTGATCGACGTTTGTGTCGTCAACACCGGTCCGATCCTTCGCAAGGCGCTCGAGAAATATCGCGCTCAAGAGGCTCGCCCCGTGACCAACGACGTGAAAAAGATCGAGGCCATGGGAGTGAAGGTGGTGGAGGCCGATCTGGTGCGGATCGCCGGCCGGCGAATCCAGGAAAAGATCCGGCATGATCCTGGGGCGATCAGCGCCGTCGCCATCGACTTGGCGCGGAAAGGACGACGGGCGAAGGAGCGCCTCGCTTCATGAGCAATGACTTCAAGAATATGACGGTAGTAATTCTAGCGGCGGGCCTTGGGACGCGCATGCGCTCCAAGCGAGCCAAGGTGCTGCATCGAGCCGGAGGCTTGACGCTGGTGGAACACGTCGTGTCCGCCGCCGCCGCTGTGGCTCCCGCCGATCGCACCGTTGTGGTGACGGGTCACCAGGCTGAGGAAGTGGAAGCGGTGCTGGCACCGCTTGGTATGAGTTTCGTACGCCAGGTCGGCCAGAAAGGGACCGGACACGCCCTGGCTTCTTGCAAGGAGAAGCTGGAGAATCTGGACGGCCTGCTGATGGTGCTGTATGGCGACACGCCTCTACTTTCACCCGTAACCCTACAGAAGTTGCGCGATCTGCAGAGCGCCTCCGGAGCCGCGGCGACACTGATCACCACAGCGCTTGAAAATCCATCGGGATACGGCCGGGTGATTCTCAACGGCCAGGGCGACGTGACAGCAATTGTCGAGGACAAGGTGGCCACGCCCCAACAGAAGACGATCCAGGTGATCAACTCCGGGATCTATTGTTTCCAGGCGCCTCTGTTGTGGAAGCACATCGCGGAACTCCAGCCCAACGCGGTGTCGGGCGAACTGTATCTCACCGACATGTGCGAGATCCTGACCAAGCACGGACACCGCGTCGGCGCCCTGCACATCGACGATCCCGACGAGCTCCTGGGGATCAACACGCGCATCGAGCTGGCCGACGCCGACCGCGTCTTGCGCGAACGGAAATGCCGCGAGCTGATGCTGGCCGGCGTCACCATCGAACGGCCGGAGAGCGTCACCATCGATATGCATGTGCGGGTCGGCGTCGACACGGTGGTGGAACCGTTCGCGCGCCTGCTGGGCATGACCGAGATCGGCGAAGAGTGCCGCGTCGGCGCGGGAGCCATTCTGGAGTCCGCGGTGCTCGAGGATCGCGCGATCGTGGCGCCCTATACTTTGGTCGCGAACTCGCGGATCGAAACCGGCGCCCAAGTGGGTCCGTTCGCGCGGCTGCGCATGGACGCACACGTCGGACCGGACGCTCGCGTGGGCAATTTCGTGGAACTGAAGAAGGCCAAGCTCGGCAAAGGCGCCAAGAGCCAGCATCTGACCTACCTGGGCGATGCCGAGATCGGCGCGGGATCGAATATCGGCGCCGGAACCATCACCTGCAACTACGACGGCGAGAAGAAGCACCGGACCACCATCGGCGAGCGTGCGTTCATCGGCAGCAATTCGACGCTGGTGGCGCCGATCGAGATCGGGGCGGATAGCTATGTGGGTGCGGGCAGCGTGATCACCGATGGAGTGCCGCCGGGAGCGCTGGCGCTGGGTCGCGGACGTCAAGTCGTCAAGCCGGGCTGGGTGAAAAACAAAAGCCGCAAATGAACGCGAAGCTTACTTGGTCTTTTTCGCTGACGGGCGAATAATCACCAGAATCGCCGTGTCGCTATCGTCGCCGGAAACATAGCGGACATAGATGCGCTGCTTCAGCCGGAGGCGTCCGCCTTCGATCTTCGTCTGCGTGGTCACCTTGAAGACGCGCGCTTCTGCCTTACCTTGCACAGCGGACGGGCGGCTCACCTTCAGGTGATCCGGCGTGCTTTCCACCAGCGTTCCGGTGAAAGAGTTGTTGTCCTGCTCGTCTTGCGCGGCCACGCACTTCGCGATGATCGCGAAGCTGAGAACCATCAGCAAGAGCGAGCCGAGCAGCTTCATCCGCACAACCTCAGGATAATCAATCTCGTCGTCCGGTGAATGAAAGAAGTTTCACTTCATAGCACGAGCACCGGATGGTACAGGTGGGGCAGGCGGGCTTCGCCGATCGCGACCAGCTGGCCTTCCGAATTCACGGCCTTTACGAACCGGCCGCCGGGCCGCGCGTGAAACGGGGAGATGCGGAAATCGCGGCCGTTACGAATTTGTCCGGCCGTCAGAGCGTCCACGACTTCCGCGGGAAAATCCGGAAGAAGCTGCGCGGCGGGAATCACCGCCTCCTCGAAACGGCCGGCTTCGGCCAGGGCCGCGAGCTGTTCCAGAGTCCGCGCCGCCTCGATTTTAAAATCACCAGAAGCCGTTCGGCGTAAAGACTTGAGAAATGCCCCGCAGCCCAAAGCCTGACCGGTTTCATGCGCGATGCTGCGCAGATAGGTTCCCGCCGAGCAGTGCACGCGAACCTCGGCCTCGCACCCATCCATGCGAAGGACGTCCAGCGAGTACACTTCGACGTCCGCGGGCTTCAGTTCGACCAGCTGCTGCTTGCGCGCCATCTCATACGCGGGGCGGCCCGCGACCTTCTTCGCCGAGACCTGCGGCGGAACCTGCGCGAACGGACCGCGGAATTTCTGGAGCGCGGCCTCCAGTTGTTCCCGGTCCAGCACGATGTCCTGCGCGGGCGAGGTGGGCTGGCCATCCGCGTCATAACTGTCGGTGGAATAACCGAAGTGGATGACGCCTTCGTAAATCTTGTCGTTGCGCGTGTAGAATTGCGCCAGGCGCGTGGCGCGCCCGATCACCAGCGGCAGAACGCCCGTCGCGGCGGGGTCCAGGGTCCCCAGGTGCCCGACTTTTTTGGTCCCCGCAAAGCGGCGGACCTTGTTGACCACGTCGTGCGAGGTCCATCCAGAGGGCTTGTCGACGATGACTGCTCCATCCACCTAGCCACTGTAACGCGGAATCGGGGACTGCCTCCGCCGAGAATCGGGGACTGCCTCCGATTTCGATGAACGAACGTGGCCACCGTCCGCGGCATTCCCCGAAATCGGCTGGCTGTCCCCGCTTGCTGCCAGCTGTGCTCGTCAGCGACCTGCCGCAGCAGCGACCGGCTTGTAACCGCAGGTGGCTGCTTTCTTCATCGCCTCCAAGCCCTCAGACGAAGACAGCAAGGGTGTGGTTCGCACGGCGCGGCAGGCGCCTCCGGCGGCTATGGCCATGGAGAACGCCGCAGCGCTGACGCTGTCCGGCAGTTCGACCACGCCAACAATATCGTAATCGCCGAAAGACAGCCAGAAGCGCTCGACCCGTCCGCCCAGTTTTTCGACTGGAGTTTTGATGGCCTCGGATCGATCCTGCGGATTCTGGATCATCGCCGACCATGCTTCGGGAGTGTATCCGACTTGCAGTAAATAGGACGCCATGGGTCCTCCTTTTTGGGAACTTGATTTTACACCTGCGAGGCGGCCAAAACAATCCGGCTATGCGAATCCGGTTTCGCTGGATCGTACGGTCCGTTGGTCATGGCAAAGATCAACAGAGGATGCCGCCCGTCGTTTCGCACGGCGTGCGAAGACAGTGGCTCCATCTCAACGACCACGGTACCGGCCCCATCAAACTTCCGAATTTCCGGAGCGGTTCCTTCGCCCAGGTCCCAGGCCAGCGTCCAGGAATCCTCAAAGCGAACCAACAGCACCTCTTTTCGCATCCGATGAAAATGGTTTCCGCGAATGTGGCCGGGCAGCGTCGTGCTGAAGTGAACGTCCACAACAGAACCTAGAAAGGACAACTGTTGCTCCGGGATCGTGTAGCTGGACCCGCGCTGGTCGCCGCGGTCGTGGAGGGGAAGGATGCGTACCATCGTCATCCCTCGCACGCTAGCATAAATAAATGACGGATCTCCGGTATCCGATTGGACGGTTTACGTTTCCCGAATCAACCACTGCGGAGCAACGCCAGTCCTGGATTCGCGAGATTGCGAATACCCCGCGGGAACTTCGCGCCGCGGTCTCCGCGCTTTCGAAAGAGCAGATCGACACACCCTACCGCCCCGGCGGATGGACTGTTCGCCAGGTGGTGCACCATGTGCCCGATAGCCACATGAACGCGTTCGTCCGCTTCAAGCTTGCCCTGACCGAAGTCCAGCCCACCATCAAACCGTACGATGAGGCGAGCTGGGCCGCGCTGCCCGACGCCGCCCTTCCTGTGGAGCCCTCTCTCGATTTGCTGGAAGCATTGCACTCGCGATGGGTTGGCCTGCTGGAATCGATGAGCGAACACGATTATCAGCGCACCTTCGCCCATCCGGAATCCGGCGTGTGGCGGCTGGATCAGTACCTGGCGCAGTATGGCTGGCACGGGCGGCATCATGTGGCGCATATAAGGTCAGTAGAATAGAACCTCAATGCGAACCCTCATCATCTTTGTCATCGCCTGCATGAGCCTTCGTGCCGACTTCAGTTATCAGGAAACTACGCAAATGACCGGCGGAGCGCTGGTGAAGATCTTGCGTCTGGGCGGCCCGTTCACACGCAAAGCCCGCGAGCCGATCGTGTCCACCGTGCTCATCAAGGGCAATCGCATGGCGACCCTGGGCAAGGACACCTCGACCATCATCGATCTGGACAAAGAGACTATCACCGAAATCAATCTCTCGAAGAAGAACTATTCGGTCATCACCTTCGCACAGATGCGTCAAGCCATGGACGATGCGATCGCCAAAGCCCAAGCCCAGCAGCCGAAGAAGCAGAAAGCCGCGCCCAAGGGCAATGTCGAAGCGAAGTTCAAAGTGTCGGCCAAAGCCACCGGGAAAACCAAAAAGGTGCAGAACCTGAACGCCAGGGAGATGGTCGTGACCATGGACCTGGAAGGCACCGACAAGGACACTGGCCAGTCCGGCAGCCTGACCGTGATCGACGATGCCTGGATGGCCACCGTCCCGGGCTACGATCAGGTGAAAGCGTTCCACCAGAAGATGGGGCAGAAACTGGCGCGCGAGTTCCAGCCCGAGTTGTCGCGCATGGCGATGTCGGATCCACGCATGATGCAAGGCATGTCCGAGGCCGCCAAGGAGATGTCGAAGGTGGCCGGCGTTCCTGTGGAAACCGTGATGAAGATGGGCAGCGGAATCACCGTCGACACCACCGATTCCAGCTCCGAGAAGGACAAGCCCAGTGTGCGCGATGCGGTCACCAGCCGCCTCCCGTTCGGACGCAAGAAGAAGGATGATGATCCTCCGCCGGCGGCTCAGAAGAATGACCAGAAGCAATCCGGCCCTGCGCTCCTGCTCCAGATGACCACCGATATGAGCGATTTCTCCACCAGCGCCATCGACGCCTCCAGGTTTGAAGTGCCGTCCGGATTCAAGCAGATCGACTCGGATTTAGTCAAGCGGTCGCGCTAACCGTCCCTTCCATAACGCCGCCTCCTCCCACTTTTGACGCTTGACAGGTAGATCATCTAGTGGAATAATCCAGAGCATGCCCAGCCGCAAATCCCCGCTGCAAAGCGAAATGGTGCAGGGGACGCTCGACATGTTGATTCTTCAGACCCTGGTGCTGGGCCCGGCGCACGGCCATACCATCGCGCACGCGATCGAGCGCGGTTCCGAGGAAGTCCTGCAGATCGAGCACGGGTCGCTCTACCCTGCCCTGCATCGCGTCGAAGAACAGGGTTGGATCGCCTCTTTCTGGGGCACTTCGGAAAATAATCGTAAGGCGAAATATTACCGGTTGACGCCTGCGGGACGAAAGCAGTTGATCGCACAGACCACGCGCTGGGACCAGGTGGTTCGTGCGATCGGCCGCATCCTGAAACCGGCTTCGGAGTAAACGAAATGAGCTGGCAGCGCTTTCTACGACGGGCAAGGTGGGATCGCGAGCGGCGCGACGAAATCGACTCCTATGTGCAAATCGAGACCGATGCGAACATCGCCCGGGGAATGCCCCCCGAGGTAGCTCGCCACGCCGCCCGCAAGAAATTCGGGAATCCCACTCTGATTCGAGAGGAGATTTACGGGATGAACACCATCGGCGTCCTGGATACACTCAGCCGGAACGTCCGCTACGCATTGCGGGCCTTGCGCCACAATCCGACATTCACCGCGGTCGCCTTGCTGACCCTCGCAATCGGTATCGGCGCGAACACTGCGGTCTTCAGCGTCGTCAATAGCGTGCTGCTCAAGCCACTCCCTTATCCCCAACCCGAGCAGCTGGTGTCTCTCCGGCAAACCGCTCCCGGAGCCGGGGGATTGGCGACGATCACCGACGGGTTACCGCTCTCAGCCTCCATGTATTTCACGTATCACGATCAGAACCGCACGTTTCAATCCTTGGGCGCCTGGTCTCCCAGCACGGCTTCCGTAACAGGATCCGCGGAACCCGAAGAGGTGCGCACTGTTCTGATCACGGACGGCATGCTTCAGGCCCTCGGCGTCGCACCCGCGTTGGGGCGATGGTTAGGCGCGGCCGACCAAAAGCCCGGAGGTCCGCAGACCGTCATGCTCGCCTACGGCTACTGGCAGCGGCGATTCGGAGGAAGCACTTCCGTGGTCGGACAGACCATCCGCGTCGACTCGCGCTCCCGCGAAATCGTGGGTGTGATGCCCCGCGGATTCCGCCTGGTCAACACCGATGCCGACCTCATCCTGCCCTTCGCGTTCGATCGCGCCAAGCTAATTCTGCCCGGTTTCTTCTTGCAGGGAATCGGCCGTCTCAGGCCTGGCGCAACCATCGCACAAGCGAATGCCGACCTCGCCCGGCTTCTGCCGGTCTGGATGGATTCGTGGCCGTTCGACGGCAATCCCCGCCTTTATGAAACCTGGCGAATCACACCCGCCCTCCTTCCGCTCAAACAAGAAGCGGTCGGAAACGTCAGCGACGTCCTGTGGGTGGTGATGGGGACCATCGGCATCGTCATGTTGATCGCCTGCGCCAACGTCGCGAATTTGTTGCTAGTGCGGGCCGACGCGAGGCAGCAGGAGTTGGCTGTTCGCGCCGCGCTTGGCGCCGGGTGGGGGCGAATCGTCCGCGAACTCTTGCTCGAAAGCTTGTTGCTAGCGCTCATCGGCGGCGCTCTCGGAGTCATCCTTGCGCGCGAAGGCCTGCGCCTTCTGGTGTCCATCGGCCCCGCCAATCTGCCCCGCTTGAGCGAAATCTCCCTCGACGCTCGAGCGCTCGCGTTCACGTTTGTGCTCTCGCTGATCTCAGGTCTGCTGTTCGGCTTGATCCCCGCGTTGAAATATGCCGGGCCTCGAATCGCCCTCACTCTCCGCAGCGCGGGCCGCAATGCGAGTTCCAGCCGCGAACGCCATCGTACCCGCAATCTCTTAGTCATAGCTCAGGTAGCGATGGCGCTAGTCCTGCTAGTGAGCGCCGGGCTGATGATCCGCACGTTCCAGGCCCTGCGAACCGTCGAGCCCGGATTCACTCACGCGGAGCAACTCCAAACCGTGCGGGTTTCCATTCCGTACCAGCTCATCCCGGAGCCCGAACGGGTTCCCAGAACGCAGAACGATATTCTTGACAAATTGAATGCGATTCCGGGCGTGATTTCCGCGGCCTGCGTCAGCGAGATGCCGATGGAAGATGGCGAGACCGACTGGGACGTGGTCGTGGAAGAAGGCAAGACGATTCGTCCCGGCGAGCTTCCTCCCCTCCGGACATTCAAATATGTATCGCCGGGTTACTTTCACACCGCCGGAACCAGAATGATCGCCGGCCGCGATTACAACTGGACCGACCTTTACGATCGCAGACCTGTGACGATCGTCTCAGAGAATCTTGCACGCGAGTTGTGGGGCTCGCCTTCGGCCGCCTTGGGCAAGCGTTTCCGCGCTTACCGCCCTGAGACGCCCTTGCGGGAAGTGATCGGCGTGGTGCAGGATGTTCGCGACAAAGGTATCCAAGAACCCGCGCCTTCGATTGTGTACTGGCCCATCCTGATGCAGAATCTCTATCTGGCCGGTCAGCCGCGAATCCAGAGCTCCGTGGTTTTCGCGATTCGAAGCGATCGCGCGGGTTCGGAAGCGTTCCTGAATCAAATCCAGCAAGCGGTGTGGTCGGCAAACTCGAACCTGGCCGTCGCTTCCGTGCGCACAATGCAAGAGGTCTACGATAAATCGCTCGCCCGAACTTCCTTCACGCTGGTGATGCTGGGAATTGCTGGCGCAATGGCACTAGTTCTCGGCATCATCGGAATCTACGGCGTGCTCTCCTACGCGGTGTCGCAGCGCAGGCGCGAAATCGGAATTCGTCTTGCGCTCGGCGCCCAGCCCGGCGAACTCAAACGCATGTTTGTGCGCCACGGCCTGAGCCTCGCGGGAATCGGCGTGGCGATTGGGCTGGCCGCCGCGGCGGGACTCACGCGTCTGATGTCGTCGCTGCTATTCGGAATCAAGCCGCTCGATCCGCTGACCTATGCCGTGGGCGCGCTTCTCCTGGGAATCGCCGCGGTGCTGGCCAGCTACCTTCCCGCGCGCCGGGCCTCAGCCGTCGATCCCGTGGAAGCTTTGAGAGCAGAATAGCTTCCATGAGCTGGCGACGTTTCTTGCGGCGAGAGAAATGGGATCGAGAGCGGCTCAAAGAGATCGAGTCCTATCAACAGATCGAGACCGACGTGAACATCACCCGGGGAATGCCGCCCGACGAAGCCCGCCAGGCAGCGCGGCGCAAGCTCGGGAATCCCACTCTGATTCGCGAGGAGATTTACCGGATGAACACCCTCGGCGTCCTGGATACACTCATCCGCAATCTCCGCTACGCGTTGCGGGCTCTGCGCCAGAGTCCCATGTTCACCGCCATCGCACTGCTGACCCTCGCGATCGGAATCGGTGCGAATACTGCGGTCTTCAGCGTCGTGAACAGCGTGCTCCTCAAACCGCTGGCTTATCCGAACGCTGACGAGCTTGTGGGAGTCTGGCACAGCGCTCCCGGTGCTCCTGGGTTGGCAAGTGTCGCCGGAGATCTGCGCCTTTCGCCCTCGATGTATTTCACCTATGCCGAGCAAAACCGGACGTTCCAGGCGCTTGGTGTGTGGACCCCGACGACGGCCAGCATTACCGGCTTGGACGAACCCGAACAGGTGCGCGCGGTCGTCGTTTCCGATGGAGTTCTTCAGGCGTTGGCTGTCCCGCCGTTACTTGGGCGCTGGCTGTCGGAGGATGACCAGACACCGGGCGGTACGGCCCACGTGCTGCTCGGGTACGGATATTGGCAGCGGCGGTTCGGAGGCGACAAGTCTGTGATCGGGCGCAGCCTTACCGTCCAATCGATGCTGACAGAAATCGTAGGCGTAATGCCTCAGGGATTCCGTATCGCGGATGCTGATCCGGAACTGATCGTACCCGCCCGGTTCCAACGTAATCGGGTGACGCTCGCCGGATTCGGTCAACTGGGCATCGCCCGGATGAAGCCGGGAGTCACGGTGGCGCAAGCCAATGCCGACATCGCGCGCATGCTTCCCATCTGGGAAAGCTCCTGGCCCTCGCTGCCCGGCGGCGCAGCCAACGAGTCCAAATTCTATTCGGAAACGTGGCGCATCGCACCGGCAGTTCGTCCGTTGAAGCAAGATGTGATCGGTAACATCGGTGGCGTGTTGTGGGTGGTGATGGGGACGATCGGCATTGTGATGCTGATCGCCTGTGCGAATGTCGCGAACCTGTTGCTGGTGCGCGCCGAGGCGCGGCAGCACGAACTGGCCATTCGCGCCGCGCTTGGAGCCGGATGGGCGCGGATCGTTCGCGAACTGCTGCTTGAGAGCCTGCTGCTCGGACTCATGGGCGGAGCCCTCGGATTGGTGGTCGCCTACGGGGGGCTGCGCGTGCTCGTGTCCGCGGGGCCAGCGAATCTCCCGCGCTTGAACGAAATCTCGGTTGACCGGCACGCGCTCGGGTTCACGCTGCTCGTTTCTCTGCTCTCAAGTCTTTTATTCGGGCTGATCCCCGCTTGGAAGTATGCCGGGCCGCGACTCTCCTTAGTGATCCGCGCTGGGGGGAGAACATTCAGCACGAGCCGGGATCGGAATCGCGCGCGCAACCTGTTGGTCGTAGCGCAACTCGCTCTGGCATTGGTCCTGCTGGTGAGCTCCGGCCTGATGATTCGCACGCTTCAAACCCTGCGAACGGTCCAGCCGGGATTCACGCACCCCGAGGAGATTCAAACCCTGCGCATCTCCATTCCGGCATCGATGATCCCGGAACCGCAGCGAACTGCGCGCATGGAGGAAGATATTCTGAACAGGCTGGAGGCCATCCCAGGCACGGTTTCCGCCGCTTTTGCGACGGCGGTGCCCATGGAAGGGCTCGACACCAACTGGGACGGAATCTACGCGGAGGACAAAACCTACGCGTCCTTGGAAACGCCTCTTCGCATGTTCAAGTTCATCTCGCCAGGCTTTTTTCACACCACTGGCACACGCTTGATTGCCGGCCGCGATTACAACTGGGCCGATCTGTACGACCGCCGGTCCGTGGCGATGGTTTCCGAAAATCTGGCGCGCGAGATGTGGGGAACGCCTTCCGCTGCCATCGGGAAGCGCATCCACGTGCTTCCCCAAACTCCTTGGCGGGAGGTGGTGGGCGTGGTTGAGGACGTTCACAACAACGGACTCCAGGACCCGGCGCCGGCCATCGTGTATTGGCCTGCAATGCTCGATAATCTTTTCCCCACGGTTCCCTCGTATATCGCGCGCACGTTTACGATCGTCGTGCGCAATCCACATGCGGGTACGGCATCGTTCCTGAACGAAGTCCGGGATGCTGTGTGGACGGTGAACACGGCTCTGCCCCTCGCGAACGTGCGGACGATGCAAGAGGTCTACGATAAATCCCTCGCCCGAACTTCCTTCACGCTGGTAATGCTGGGAATCGCGGGCGCGATGGCACTGGTGTTGGGAATCATCGGAATCTACGGCGTGCTCTCCTACGCGGTCTCGCAGCGGAGACGCGAAATCGGGATTCGTCTTGCGCTCGGCGCGCAGCCCGGCGAACTCAAACGCATGTTCGTCCGGCACGGCCTGACTCTTGCGAGCATCGGTGTCGCGATTGGGCTTGGCGCGGCAGCCGGACTGACGCGCCTGATGTCGTCCCTACTGTTCGGAATCAAGCCGCTCGATCCGATCACCTATGCCGCCGGAGCGGTCCTTTTAGGAATCGCCGCTGCACTGGCCAGTTACCTGCCCGCCCGCCGAGCCTCAGCCGTCGATCCCGTCGAAGCCCTGAAAGCCGAGTAATCAGTTCTCCGGCAGCGCGAACACCACAATATTGCTGGCGTTGCTGGGTTTCAGATCCGGCGCCAGACGATTGAGACCAGAGCTGACCAGCGAATTACCGGTGCTCACCGCAACATACTGCTTGCCACGCACGCTGTACGTGATCGGATAGCCCGTGACCGGCGAGCCCAGATTGATGTCCCACAGCACCGCTCCGTTCTGCTGATCGAACGCGCGGAAATGCCCATTGGTATCGCCGGTGAAGATCAGCCCGCCGCCGGTCGCGACGGACGACATCATGCCCGCCCGCTGATCGTATCTCCAAAGGGTTTTACCGGTTTCGGCTGAGATCGCGAACAGCGACCCGATGTTTTCCGTGCCCGGCGCGATCTGAGACCGCGCATTGAAGGAGTACGCCGAGTCGTTGTTCAGCGCAGTCTGATCCTCACACGTATTCTGCAATCCGTAATACATCGCGTTGGTCAGCGGACTGTACGCCCCGGCTTGAAATCCTTTTCCGCCGTTCACGGTCGGGCAGATGAAGTGCGTCTCGCCCACCTTCGTGAAGGTCGTCTCGGGATTCACCGTGACCGCGCCCGTCGCGCCGTCGATCTTCGAGACCACGTTCTGCATCACCGTGGGCCGGGCCCACAGGAATTCACCGGTCTGGCGATCCAGCGTGTACACGATTCCGGTTTTGCCCGGAATTCCGGTCAGCACCTTACGCCGTTCGCCGGGCTTGATGCGCGGATTGATCCACGTGACTTGGCTCGCGTCCGGCGCGACCACAGTATCCACCAGCAGCCGTTCAAAGGGATGATCGAAATCCCAATGATCGACGACGTGCTGGTAATACCACACGATCTTCCCCGTGTCGGCATTCAGCGCCAGCGTCGAGTTGTGATACAGATACGTCTTGTCGTTCCCCGCCATGAGAAATTTAGGAGCCGGAGACGTAACGGAGGTTCCGACATACAACATGTTCAACTCGGCGTCATAGCTCGGCACCATCCAGGCGCCCACATGGCGTCGCTTGGCGTCCGGAATGCCGCCCCAGGTTTCATCGCCGGGCTCGCCGGGTTTTGGAATCGTGCGCGTACGCCACAGCTCCTTGCCGGTTACCGCGTCGTGCGCGGTGATGATGCAGCCATCGGGACTGAACTTGTACTCGCATCCGCGTGTGGAAAAAATCTTGCCGTTGGCGATCAGCGGACCAGCGGTCTCCTGCGCCGGAGTCTCGCGATAATCGACGATGCGGGTTTCCCAGTCCAGTTGTCCGGTTACCTCATCCAGAGCGAACAGGAAATCGTCAGAGCTGGTGTCGATGATGTGGTTTCCGAAAATCGCGATATTCCGGTTGATGCTGGGCACCGGGATGAACTTGCCCAGATCATCCGGCTCCTTCCGCTTGTATTCCCACTTGAGATCGCCCGTGGCGGCATCGATCGCCTGGATGTAATCGCTGGGATTCGGCATATACATGACGCCGTCGTGCACTAGCGGCGTGCCTTCCTGAATCCCGGGACCCATGCCGCGCGTCCAGACCATTCGCAGGCGCCCGACGTTGGCGCGGGTGATCTGGTTGAGCGGGCTGTAGCCCCAGCTGTTGAGCGTCCGGCGCCACATCAGCCAGTCCGCCGGATCGGGATTCTGGAGCATCGGGCTGGTGACGGGCGTAGAAGCCGCGGGGGCGCGCTGTCCGGACGCTGAGACTACGGACAAGAGGGCCAAGCCCGCCAAAACGCCAAAAGGATGTTTCATCGCCACCTCGGAATCTATTCTCGTACAGATCCTAGGGACTTAGGGAGCCGTCAGCCTTTATTTCCTTGCACAAGGGAGCTTTCCGTGCTAGGCTTAGGAAGCTTTTGAAATCCAGTACCCCGCTTGAATCCCTCACTTAGGCATCTCCGATCGTAGGCACCTCAATCGCGTCCCGGACTTCCATCGCTACAAAACATTGTTAGAAAAGAGAACAACATGAAAGAAACAGGAACAGTAAAGTGGTTCAACGCCGCCAAGGGTTTTGGCTTTTTGGCGCGTGAGAATGGCGAGGATGTCTTCGTGCATTTCTCCGGAATTGAGGCGTCCGGCTACCGGTCACTCGACGAAGGCGCCAAGGTCACCTTTGTCGTGAAGAGCGGGCCCAAGGGTTTGCAAGCTGAGCAAGTCAATCTTGCTTAGGCAGCTAGCCTAGATGTCCAAATCACACGGCGATAAAGCACGTTTTCACAGACTTCGTAAGCAGAGTATTGCCCGGCGTTCTAAGGTCCGGGAACTTCGCAAACAGCTGGCGTTAGCTAAACCCGCGCCGGTCACGCCCTAACAGGGCGAACTCCAATACTTCGCATTAACTTTGCGGCTCGGGAATTCTGCGGCGATTGTTTGCAGCAGCTTACCGGGCCGCGACACTTTTGGAGTAGTATTCCACCTATTCTCTCTGACTATTCCCGACGATGTTTAGGGGTATGTCACTCTGGCCCGATGATTTCTCGACCTTCAGTCTTGAGGATGTCCTGAGATACCAGCTCGAAAACCGGGCGTGGAGCAAAGAACTCCGGTTTCGGAGCAGCGAGCTGGTGAACAAACGGCTGGCGAACGAAATCACCCAGGACGACTATCTGACCAACCGCAAGATCACTCGCCAGGAAGCCGAAGAGTGCCAGCGCCGCGCCGCCATACTGGACTCGCAGATCGCGCGCTCCACGGTCAGACCCCTGCTTCACGCAAGCTAAGATTGCGCGCGCGAAGCATACCTGCGATACTGGTAGCACCTCGATCCGAGAGCTTCGTCGTATTCGCAACCGCTGGGCGTTCCTCTTCTTTCAAGGTAGAACAGGCCCCTTTCATGCGTGATAATTCTTCCAAACTGACGGCAGGAGCCACCGCTTGAGTGTGCAGCCAGGTAAAGCGGCCGACGGAAAAGCAAAAGTAGTCGATCCCGCCACGGTGGCCGAGAACCTTCGGGATCTCACGGTACATCTTCACCGGGGTAACGCCGACGCCGCAAAAACAATTGCCGCGCAGGCCGCCGAGCAGCTTCAGACAATCATCCAGGCAGGCGTCGAGCCCGAAGGTATCCTGATGGGAAAAGCGCAGCAGACCATGTTCGCCATCGAAGAGGTCCGCATCATGCTGTCCCAGGACGATGTGAACGGCGCGCTGGCTGCCGCGCGCGATGCTGCCAAAGAGTGGCGCGTCAAATAGCGCGCTCACGCTGCTACTTATTGCGGTTGATAACGCCGCGCGAAGTTGTCTAAGCCAATTTCCGAGACAACGTTTCTGGCCTTTTGATACGCTTCGGCATCCGCGAACGGGCCAATCAACACCCGAAAGGTTTTCCCGCTCGGGCCGGGTGCCACAAATGAATCCAGCGCGTGTTTGCGCAAGCCCTCGGCAAGAATCACTGCCACGGCCTTATCCACGGCTCCGACCTGAATATAGATCGCCTGCGGATTGGGATTAGCGAAGAGCGGAGCTTCGGTGGCCTTCGGTGCGGGCGCCGCGGCAGGTTCACGAACAATGGTCGCTTCTAGCATCGGAGCCGGCATGGGAGCCGGTGTTGCCGCCGGTTGCTCGATCTTGATTTCCGGATCGGCGGGTACCTCGCGAGTCGCCGCGATCGCCTTGCCCGCCAGGTAAGAACCTCCGGAGCACACCGCCACCACCACCAGTACGAGGAACAGGATCCCCGCGACCTGACGGCGACCGACCACCAGTTCGAATTCCTCTTCTGAATCGTCCTCCACCGACAGCGATCGAGCCGGTGGCTCATCAAGCGCAAAAATCCGCTGCATCACCCCCGTTTTATCGGCAGAAAAAACGGTTTTCGGTACCCGCCAAACAGCCCCGCCCGTGAGGGCGGGGGATAAATTGGCTGGCCCGCTATAGATTTCTTTTCAGATGGTTGACGATGTGATACCCGGCCATGAACTTGAACGGCGTCTCACCCAGGCTGTAGTGCCCGCAAGGCAGCGCGACCGCACGATGTTCGAAACCCAGCTCACGTGCCTTGGCGATCACCTGTTCAGAAAAGCGTGTAGGAAACGTAGTATCGTAGCGCGCGTAGAGGAACAACGGCTTCTTCCCCATCTGTGCGTAGCGCTCGACGTAATTCGGCGGGCTGATCACGTCCCAGGCCTCGCGCAACTGCTCCAGCGTTACATTCGACTCCAGCCCTTGCCGGATGTGCTGCGTGGAGAGCCCTTCCCAGACCACGTCAGCGACATATGTCGAGCAGTGATTGAAGACGTTCACCTTCAGCCGCGGATCGTGGACGCTGGCCAGGTACGCGTAGCACGACCCCAAACTGGTGCCGACAATCCCGATGCTTTCGAACCCCTGCTGTTCGAGCCAATCGACACAGCAGCGTGTGTCGATCACCGCCTGGCGCGTGGCGTCGACGGTGCGGGCGATGTTCGACGAAACGGCGTAGTCGGCGCGCTCCAGTTCGGCCGGCATGCGGTAGTCGTGATACGGCAGGCTCACGCGCAGGGCGCTGATCCCGAACTTGGCCATCCCTGCGCACAGGGCCCCGTGCTGCTGGGCCGACGCGTTCCAGTGCGGGAGCACCACTGCCGCCACCTTGCGGCGTCCAGGCTTCTGAACCGCCGGGAACCATTGCCCGTGGACCGCGTTGTTCTCCGGATAGGGGGTCTTCACCGGGCTGGTAAAACGCAGGCGGCTGCCGTCCAGAACAAAATCGGACGGCGTGCGATAGCCGAAGAACGCGTCGCTATCCTCCAGTCCGGCCTCATTCAGGAGCTTCAGGTACCCGTGCGGATCGTGCCCGTTCTGGGGAAAGCGCGCGGCTGCGGGCCACTGCCGGGTCCATTCCAGGCCCCACTCAAAGGGCCGGACGACACGATTGGTGGAGACGGCGTTCAGCCGGGCGTCCCAATCGTACATCCAGCGGGCATAGAGACTGCTCATGGGGGTCAACTACCAAGTTAGCAGGCCGCCAAATGGAGGCCAAGAGAATCGGGCCGAAGGGAAGAAATCTGGGCTGGAAAGAAAAACCGCGCCGGTAAACTGCATCCGGCGCGGGATAAGGAGAAGTGTGCGATTCGAACGAGAAGAACTTAACCGACCATCTTGGCGAGACCAGTGGCTGCGGGAACCCCTGGCGCCGATTGCGTACGGAACTCGTATTGCTGGATTTCCATGGCGGCCAACCCGTTGTCGAAGCGAACGATGCGGCCTCGCGCCACCAGCTTCAGGGCGCATTTGTTGTTCAGCTGGGCGGGCCAGCTGATGGCCAGCTCGATACGGCGGCCCGGCCGCAGGATCTGCGGGGAAGTAAACAGAACGCCGGAACTAGACATATTCACGGTCTTACCTTCG
>Ga0265314_10003015_pt1 | contig 16640 bp, 13 predicted proteins | sample 4126metaG_FD_203106 | JGI IMG/M metagenome (GOLD analysis project Ga0265314, IMG submission 203106) | Rhizosphere microbial communities from Carex aquatilis grown in University of Washington, Seatle, WA, United States - 4-1-26 metaG | ecosystem: Host-associated > Plants > Roots > Rhizosphere >... | reverse complement strand
GTTCCCGGGTCTGCCGGATAGCGTCGCTACGGGGCATTCCGCTTCACCCCACGCCGTTGTACTCACTGGTTTGGAACGTCGCGGTCGCTCTAGTGATAACGAGGCTGTATTTCCTTCACACGACAGCGGCGATGGTTGGCGGAGTTTACCTGATCCTCTCCGGTATTGGAAGATTCGTGGAAGAGGCTTACCGGGGAGAGCCCCAAACGCCGGTGCTCTGGGGTCTGCGGCTGTACCAGTGGATCGCCATTTTCACTGTGTTTCTGGGTGCGGTGATTACAACCTTGAGAACACCTCTTACACCCGATCCGGTCTTCCACCTTTCTTCGGCCTCTACTGCATTAGCCTGCGGCATTGCAGCGTGGTTCGTCAGTGGGGTCGATTTTCCCGAGTCGCGTCGCAGATTTGCGCGGCTGAGCTAGGCCTCCCAAATCAAGTGTCCTGCAGCATTCAGCTCGGGAATCTCCATGCCCCGTTCGCAGATCCTGCAATCCAGATAATTGGCACCACACCAGGACAGAAAACGTAAGTCAGTGCGCGCGTGCGGCGTCGGGAAGCGATCCCGAACTCTGCTCCGGCCATGGAGGCAGGAGCTTCACCAGCACCCACAAAATGACGAAGGGCAGAACCATCAAGACAATGGCCACGAGCAGTCCTTCGCGCGTGATTAGGCCCATCTTGTAGGTCGTGTATCCCAGGAAACTCTTGGAAAACAACTGACCCCCGATCACGACATTCCAGCGCATGGCAAAAATACCGATCAGGGTGAGGCATCCGGCCAGGACGTAAATACGTTTGCGGGCCATTTCGCTCAGCTTCAAGATCTGAGTCAAGGCGAGAAGCAAAATGGGGGCAACTGTGCCCAGCATGATCTGGACCACGATATGCGACATGTATAGCTTGGTATGGACCATGAAATCGAGGCTGCGGAAGCTTTCATCGGACTCGTAGATGCGGTGAATCAAGTCGAGCATCTCGAGGCTGAAATCGATGATGAAGGTGTAGAAGAGGTAGCTGGCCACCGTGTCAACGCAGCGCATATCGATGGTCTCTTTGCGGGACCACGTCACCAGCATGTAAATCAGCATCACCAGGGCGATGCCCGACACCATGGCGGAGAAGATAAACACCACCGGCATGAGCGGGGACGACCACCACGGGTTCGCCTTGACCGAGCCGAAGATGAAGCCGACGTATCCGTGCAGCAAGAAAGCGGAAGGGATGCCGATGAGAGTCACCAGCCAGCCCACTCGCTCATCAATCGCCAGCGCGTGCTCATTGATGTTGCTTGAACCCAGGGTCATGACGCGATAGATCAGGCGCTTCCAGCCGGTGGTGGATCGCGAGAGCACCACGATGTCGCGCCGGTAGTCGAGCCAGATTTCGAGCAACAGGACAGCCATCAAATACCACAGATACACAAACCCGAACATGGCCATCGCGGACGTCCGGTGCGGCGTCAGGTACATCTCGTACGAGCGTTCTGGATGTCCAAGGTGCAGTTGCAGCGGCAGTGGCGCCACCAGCAGGAAAGCCAGGGCCGTCAGCAACGCCAGCCGGTACGTGGGTTTTACCGCCTGCACTTGAAAAACGCGCTCCAGCGAAGCCAGAATGAATGCCCCGGCCACCAACCCCGTCAAAAACGGATAGAGCACGATCAGCACGCTCCACTGGAGCTCCACTTCGTTCGGATACATGAAGCCTTCAACGCCAGGCATAACGATCGCAATCTCCTTATCGCACGGAACCATCCAGGTCGTTGTAAAGCACCTTGGAATGGGTCGCCATGTAGGGTTTCAGGATCTGAACATTGTGGGTCTTCAGGAATTCATGAATCGGGTCGTTGGGGTTTTTCAAATCCGCCAACTGGCGCGCGCCGGTCGGGCATGCTTCGCAACAAGCGGTGGTCAGGCCTTTCGTGATCCGGTGATAGCAGAGAGTGCATTTCTCGGCGGTCAGGGTCTTCGGATGGATGAAGCGGCAACCGTAGGGGCAGGCCTGAACGCAGTAACGGCAGCCGAGGCAATACGTCTTGTCCACTAGAACGACGCCATCGGGGCTTATAAAGGTCGCACCCACTGGACAAACCTGAGTGCACGGTGAATCCGCGCAGTGGTTGCACAGCTTGGGTACAAAAAAGTTCTTTCCTCCCGCTTCCTTGGCCGGCGGAAATCCCTTCTTGCCGCCGTCGGGCGAGTCCACGTGGGGATTTTCAATGTCGTAGTCCGTCACATGGTAGCGTTCCACCCAGGTGCGAAAGTATCCGTCGGGGACGTCGTTCTCGGTCTGGCACGCCCGCACACAGTTTCCGCACCCGATGCAGTTGGGGAGGTCGATCAGCATGCCCCACCAGTGCTCGGACATGGTGTAGTTTGGAGAAGCTTCGGGCGTTCCAGCAAGAACGTGTTTCCATGCGATTGCCGCTGCCGGCAACAGAACCAACATGTGGCGCCGGGTAATGTTCATTTCTTTCCTCCGGTCGTCTCTTTGGCAGTGATGGCAGGGCTGTGCGGCTGGTGGCAGGTATCGCAAGGCAACCCGGAGGAGTGGTCGGCGGAAACGACTTGCGGGAATGTTTTCGGTTTGGCGATGTTGGCCTCGTGACAACGGACGCACAGTACAGCCGTGTCAAGTTTGGCAGGCTGTATCGAGCCGGGGTCGTCGGCATGTTTGGCCAGTGGTCCATGGCACGCCTCGCAGTTGACGTGCACATGCTTGCCGCTCTTCTTCTTTTCCAGGATGTCCGCATGGCAGTCTTCGCAGGCCTGATGGCCGGCGAAGTTCACGGGGCGAGCGGCGATCTCGGCCATGGCGTTTCCGCGATAGTGTCCGTACTGTCCAAAACTTTTCGGCACCAGAAACGCGCGCACTCCCACAAATGCCATGCCACCAGCGACGAAAACAGCGGCCAGCCGAAATAGATGCCCAGCATCTTTGAAGGCATTCATAAACTGTGCTCCATTAGATACAGCAGTTCGTTGCCAGACCGCCGTGCGCTCGGTCACGCGACCGCCGTACTTAGATCACAGGCATGAGTGACCTTACGCAGCACCTGGACCATAGTTGGGGAGCGATCATCGTGCGTCGTGGAAAGGCGTTTGGGTTGCGCCCGACACCCGCAGCGTCCATACTCCGACCATGACACTCAAAAATGTGGCGCTGCTAGCTCTGGTCGGGACGATTTTGATGACGGTTCTTTTGGTGTGGAATTTCGTCTCCAACATCCTTAACGTTCTCCGTGGCGTGGAGGCTCCAGTGGTGCTGTTCCCGTCGTTCATCTATGCGTTTGGCTGCTTCACCGTAATGGTGTTCTTCTTCGTGTTCCATAGAGAGCAGCGGTAGGCGTGATTGTGGCGGGGACGGCTCTGGGTGTGTTGACCAACTTGGTGGAGGCTCAGCTTGTGAGTGTCGGTGGGAGAAGTTTCTGCCGTGCCTGATCTGATCGGACCTGCTATAACCGCCTCCAGCAGATATTTCGTGCCGGAAGGAGCACGCCTTGCTTGCGAAGCAGCTTGTGCGAATGGCGTCAGTAGTTTTCTTATCGATCAGCATTCCTTCGTTTGCGAGCGACGCTGAACTGGTCTTGGCAAAGACTCGAGAGGGAATCGTAAGCGCTGGCAAACCGCAGTCCTACGAACTCGTACTCACCGCAGAGGATTATGCCCAAATCAAGTTCGATCCTCGTGGGAAAGAACTCACGCTTATAACCTACGATCCATCCGGCAACAAACTTCGCGGGGCCAAGCTCGGGCCGGGCGAGGACAAGTTCGACTTCATCGTGGATCGCGACGGCAAGTACCGGCTTGAAGTTGCGGCCACTGATAACGCGATTGCCGGGTCCTACGCAATCACACTCGAGAAGATCGTCAGCTTGCAGGCACGGCTGTCGCCCCTAAGACCGCTATATGCGAGTCCTCGGATCAATGCCTTAAAAGCAGCGGTCGAGGCCGGAGAGCCGGGAAGCGCTGACTCCTTTTGGAAAGAAGTCGAGAAACAAGGCGCGCCCATCATCGAGCAACTGCCCGGCGATGACAAGAACCTGCTGGTGACGTTCCTCTGGAAAGGGACGCCGGATACGCACAACGTATTCGTGGCTCGGCTGCCTTATGCTGGTGGCGCACCCGACGACTATTTCATGGATCGTCTTGGAGACACCGACGTTTGGTACAAGACGGTCGCGACGGACAGGAAAACGCGATTTGAGTACTCCCTTGCTCCCAACGTCCCCCGAATCCGGCCGGTGTCACAGGGAATGGACAATGATGCCATCGCCATGATCGCGGCCGCTGCGAGGCCGGATCCGCTGAACCCGAAACGCTGGGGGGTTGATGCGCAGAACATCGATTCCTCCCGGCATGAAAGGTCCATGGTCGAAATGCCGGATGCGCCACCGCAGCCGTGGCTCGCAGAAGAGCCAGGCATTCCTGCCGGCCAGGTGGAAAAGCGCCGATTCAAAAGCGTGCTGCTCAAGAACGAACGTGAGATTGCGGTTTATCTTCCTCCGGGATACTCGCGCGATGTCAAACCCTACCCGCTTCTCCTTCTCTTCGACGAGATTGATTATCTGGGAGACCCGAATCAGATTGTTCTCGTGCCCACACCAACCATCCTTAACAACCTGATTTCGGCAAAAAGCATTCCACCGATGGTCGCGCTTCTCGTGGGGAATGTTCCAGGGCAGCGCGATCGCGAGCTTCCCTGCAATCCGGCTTTCTCCGATTTTCTCAGTTCGGAACTTCTCCCTTGGGCCCATGGTTTGTACAATTTCACCGCCCATCCGCGCCAGACCGTGGTAGGAGGTTCCAGCGCAGGAGGCTTAGCCGCTGCCTGTGCCGGCCTTTGGCACCCCGAAACGTTCGGAAACATACTCTCGCAATCGGGAGCGTTCCACTGGTTGCCATCGGAAAGTGACCAAACCCCGAATTCGGGTACAAATGCAGAGCCGAACTGGGTTGCGAGGCAGTTCATCGCCAGCCCCAAGCTCCCGCTTCGCTTCTATCTGGACGCAGGCAGCGAGGAGTTCGACGTTTCCGGGGACGGCAGGTCCATATTGGTTACCAGCCGGACGCTGCGCGACGTATTGCTGGCCAAGGGCTACGAGGTCCACTTCCACGAATTCGCGGGGGGCCACGACTATCTGAGCTGGCGGGGACTGCTCGCCGACGGTCTGATCACGCTAATGGGCATTTCCCCATCGCGCTCCGGGCAGGGGCCCGCACCGGAGCCCTGACCCCATGCACAGGCCGGTCACCTGCGAAAATGTCCGTGCGTGTTTTCGGCAGCTAGACCACGTCAATCACGAGCACGGTGATATCGTCTTGCCGGGTAACCAAGGCAGGTTGCCAGTCACGTATCTCAGCAAGCAGTTCCTCCGACAGCTCCGCGGATGAGGGGTCCTGCTTCTCACGCTGAATGGCGCCCCTTGAAATCGTCGATCTTCTCGTTGGTTTTCTCCTTGGCATTTTGCACTGACTGACTGATCTTGCTACGCCGCTCGCGCGCCTTGTCGGTGGCGGCGTTCTTGTGTGACTGTTGCACCTCTCGGGCAGCGTTCTTAGCGTTGCCCCAAGTCTCCTTCGCCGCACCTTTGGCTTGATCCACCACTCCCTGGTTGGCTAGTTTTTCGTTGCCGAGAGCTTCTCCAACACTTTGCTTAACCTTTCCTACAGCCTGCTCAACCTTGCCGGACACTTGATCCTTATTCACTGGTATTCTCCTTTAGCCGCCGCGATTACAGCCTTCGTTTTTGGTGGAGTGTGGAAACCATTTTTGGTGGAGTGTGGAAACCATCTTGGTGAGCAATGGGCACAGGAACCTGAGGTAGGGGACAGACTCCAGCTTTGGCGACGCTGGTTGACAGAAAATGACAGGTGATGACGAAGCCGAAAACTGTCCCAAAAGTAGACAGTTTTGCGGTCATTCCCTGAAATTATCCCCTGCCCTCGTTCCCTGCTCTAGGTCCGGCTCCGTCACCTGGGCACTTATCCCGCTACTCTATGTCGACTTGGAAGGTTAGAGAAGGGTCATCGTATGAAACCGCATACCACAGCCCATCCGCTCCCATAATGAAGTACACGTCCTGCTGGTAAAACCACGCCGGATATGCTCCTGCATAGAACCAATAGCCGCCGTAAGAGTACTCTCGGCGTCCGTTGTATTCGCGCCCACCAATTGCCTCAAATCGGGAATGATGGTTACGACCAAAATGACTTTCGTTGTATTCGTGTCCGTACCTATCTTTCTGACCATTTCGCGCGTACTGGGCTTGTGATTGTTGCGCATGGCCAGCGGCCTGCTGTTGTTGGTGCTGCTGGTTCTGCTGAGTCCTGGTTTGCTGTTGCTGTTGTTTCTTTTCTTGCTGTTGCTGGCCCTTGGATTGTTGCTGTGCCTGTTTCTGCTGATTCTGCTCCTGGTGCTTCGCCTGTTGCTCTTGCTTCTGTGGCTGAGCTTGCTGTTGCTGCTTCTCCGGTTTCGCCTGCTGCTGCTTTGCAGATTTTGTTTGCTGTTCCTGTTTCTGTGGTTTGGCATGTTCCTGCTTTGCAGCAGGCTTAGCCTGTTCCTCATGCTGTGCTGGCTTAGCGCTCTCTTCGTGGCGCTCTTCCTGCGCGAAGGCAGAAACAGTGACCCCGAAAAGAAGTAACAACATTCCAGTGATTAACGGCTTCATGTGGGTTTCCTCCAAAAGCTAACGCTCGTTGGTACAGCCCTTTTGCCACTTCTGCAAACTGGTCGGCAGGAAACGATTCGAACGTTTACATTCAATCGAATGCGCTGCCGTTTCGACGGCGACTATCCTGATGTTCTTCTGAGGTAGTAGGCAGGGGGCACCTTCGTTCATTGAAAGCTCGACCTAGCCGAACAATACCCGGTGCGAAACAGCTCAGTCTGTCCAATATTGACCAATCCTGAAACCGAAATGACGGGTGCTGCCGCGCCTTGTGCTATTTCAGCGACATGCGGATGGGGGAGTCTCTCTGCGGACGGCAGCAGCGAAGGGCAGCCGTGGCCCGATGTCGAGCAGGAGAAACGGATCAGGCAACTGGAGCGAGCGCTTGGACGCAGCTGACGTGGCCGTTTTGCGATCCGTTCAGGGCCAGGCCTGTGCCGGCCAGTTCCGCCGCGATATTCACTGCGTTGGTAACGAATCGTCAGATTCTCATGATGGCGGAGCGCTCTCGCGATTGCGGCGGTTGTGGTTGTTCCGGAGTCGAGACTCGCGCGATGGCAGGGTGCGTCCATGTGCACGATGAATCTCTCCTATGGAGTGAGGAATCTCGAGATCTCTGCGAATGGTCACTAGCCACGTGCGAAAGCGCTTCGCGGAACCAGTGATTCGAGGGGAGGAATCGAGAAGGACTTGGTCAAGGAATGTTCAGGCGGTTGGGTTCCGTCCTGAATGGCTTTTGCGAGAATCTCCATCGCCGGTCCCGTAAGTGGCGGAATGTAAATCGTCGCTGTGAGCCGTTTTTCGCGTGCCCAGGCTTGGCCCGTCGCCGGCTGACCATCACATCCGGTAAATGGTAAGCTCAGCCATCGCGAACGCTCTGCTTCGTTGGGGATTTCCTGAAAAGCTTTGCGAGCGCCCATGGCCATCGAATCATCCTGCGCGCTGACCAGTCTAATTGACGCGCTTTGTGAAGTGGCCAGTTTCAGCCAGGACCGCACCGCCGACCCGGCACTTTCCTCTGTCCACCGTGCCTTCAGCGTCCTCACTTGAATGTTCGACGGTTTCGTCTCCAGCATCCCGGACGTACGTTCTTGGGCCGAGGAACTCTGCGAAGGTCCTTCAATGTACAGAACGGAGCCGCCTTCGGGCAGCAAGGCTGCGAATTGTCTTCCTTGAATGCGTCCAATCTCGAAGTGATCGGAACTGACAGCAAAGATGGGTGCGGTTGCGGCTCTGCGGAGATCCGACAGGTAATCCGGCCTTCGGTTCAGGACCGCCCAGCCGATTCCGGCGGCGCTGGCGGCCCGGGCCACCTGAGGCAGGGCTGTGGCCCCAACCGGTTCCACCACAATCGCATCGGGTCGGGACTCAACCTGGCTTTGGATTGCCTTTAGAAGTTGCGTGCTCTGATTCACCGCGTCGTTATCGGCAAAAACGATCTCAGCGTCGCTCCCCAGCTTGCGCGCGGTATCTTCCGCGGATTGGGCTTGGGCCGCTTGGAAATCGTTCTCGCGGGTGTGAAGAGATACCAGGAATCGGAGCCTTTTCATCATTTCGCGAGTGTACTCCCGACCACATTCTAGCAATACGCCTCGTTTGGTGAAACATTTGGCTGAGCAAGCTGAAGCAGAGTACGCAAAGCTCCAGCAGGGGAAACAATTCTTCCTCGTTGCTTACTGTCCAGCGATAGGTGTTGAAAACACGATGAGCCGCGGCAGATGAATGGAGTCCCAAAGGTCCGATGAGTTCACCAGTTGCTGGTAGGCTCTGGGGCGCGGTTTCGCGAGCCCATTGGGAAATGCAGGGGCAAAAATTGGCTCCTCAGGTAGGACTCGAACCTACAACCCTCCGGTTAACAGCCGGATGCTCTGCCATTGAGCTACTGAGGAGTGGGAGCACGCTGGCGTGTGCTTGATCTCTCACGGAAATCATATCAGAGGCCGCAGCGGATTGGAAATTCGCGCCTCAGCAATCCGTGTGAAGGAGTGCTTCGCGTTCGAGCACGCTATTAGGACCGTATGGCGTGCCTTGCCCCGGCGAAGCAGGGGTTTGCGAAGTCATACATTCTCATTTGTGCGAAGGCAACACGGTCCAGATTGCAGGATCCTCGGCCCCCAGCACCCACGAACAAAAGCCCTGCACATTGCGGTCGCGGGCCAAATTCAGGCGCTCTTGGAATCCGCGCTTGTCGGTGTAGAAAACCCACTCGCGACTATCGTCCCTATAGAAGTAGAACCAGGCCGTGCGGTCGAACGAGTCCCACTCGGGATGGGGGTGATAGGCAGCCAGATATTGGTCGACTTCCTGCTGTCCGATGTATTCGGCGGTCGGGTTCGGTTTCTCATCCTTGCCGGGGTCCCCGGCAAACCAGTGATATCCATAAACTGGAATGCCCAGCGACAGCTTTTCCTTGGGAACGAATTGCAGCGCGTATTCCAGTTGTTGCACCGTCCACGGATAACCCGCGACCGGGCCGGGGGCTGTCCATCGTGTGTTTTGATCGTAGGTCATCAGGCAAATCAGGTCGGCGGCCTGGGCCAGGGTCTTCAGATCGTATGCGCCGCGCCAGTTGGCATAGAGCCAGTGCGAGTAAGCGCTCTTCCCCGGAGCGCCGGGAGCGTTGGGTACGGTGGCGATAGTAAGTTGCAAGCTTTCCTTGTGGAGCGCGGTCGCGGTTTCGGCAACCAGGTCCGAGAGTAGATCGCGGTCGATCCACTGCACATTTTCAAAGTCGATTTGAAAGCCGCTGTATCCATTCTTCTTGCACTCGCTGAGAATCGCGTCGATGAAGGCCTTGCGCGCCGCCGGGGTGGTAAACAGTTTGTGTAGTTCAGCCTGCGCGGTGGTGGCGACGATCGGCATGACTGGCACATGGTGCTGCGCCGCTGTCTGCAGCACGTACGGATTCGGTCCACCCCAAATAAGTCCGTTGCCGTCAACCCCATACCACGCAGGCACGAGAATGTCGATTTTGTCCGCGTGCTCGGTGAACGACTTCACGGAGTTAGGGCTGTCGGTCATGTAGAAGAGCGCCTTGGGCTGGGCTGCGGACATGGTCGCGCTCACAATCAGAAAAAGAATGACGCGCTTCATCGGATAACTCCGGACGGTTGTATTTGCGTCGGGACTAACGACGAATTGCTCTCAGCAAGGGATTCTAATTGATCGGCTCTGTTTCCTGATCGGCTGGATTATGACTTCATCAACAATACATTCAGAAGGAAAACCGACATCCCAAATCCCGGCCAGGCTGAGCGCTAAGCGCCTCTCTCGGCGCCGATTCGACCCGGCCAGCGTGCTAGTATTTTGCGCATGTTCCGATCTTTATTCTCGTTCTTGTCCTTGCGCTCCGCTACCGCGTTCGTCTTTATTCTGGTGCTTGCCACCGCACCTGCTCTCCACGCTCAATCTTCCGTCGCCCCCGCCGCCAGTCCGGCGAACGACATCATCGTGCTCCACGCAGCCCACATCCTCGATGTGGAGCAGGGCAGGCTCGCGAGCCCCGGTGAGGTGCTGGTACGCGGCAATCGCATTGTTGAAGCTGGCTCCTCGGTCGCGCATCCGGTCGGCGCCACGGTGATCGATCTGGGCGCGGCAACCCTGATGCCTGGACTCATCGACGCCCACGTCCATCTTTTCCTCCATCCTGGAGCCGAGGACTTGCAAACCGTCGTCGAATCCGTGCCCGAGCGCACGATCCTCGCTGAAATCGCGGCTCGCGACGATCTGATGGCGGGCTTCACCGCCGAGCGTGACATGGGAACCGAAGGCGCGGGATCGGCCGACTCCGCCGTGCGCAACGCCATCGACTCCGGACTGATTCCCGGCCCGCGCATGACGGTCAGCGGCAACGCCATCAGCATTCTCGGAGGCCATGAAGACGCCATCCACTTCAATCCCTCCGAGCACATTTCATCCAATGCCACTTATGCCAACAATGCCGGCGAACTCGTCTCCGTCATTCGGCAGCAGCTCAAGGAGGGCGCGGACTTCATCAAGATTTATCAAACCGGAGCCGACCGTTTTGCCGGCGGCAAGTTCACCACGCCCTACCAGTACACCGAGGCCGAACTCGCGGCCGCCGTTCAGGAAACGGCTCGTGTAGGCAAGCGTGTGGGCGTGCATTGCACCGGCGAGCCCGGAGCTCTCTACGCGGCCCAAGCCGGCGTCGCCTCCATCGATCACGCCGACCAGCTCAGTCCCGAAACCATGCGCATCATGCGCGAGAAGCAGATCTACGCCGTCCCCACCTTTGCCATCTCCGAGTACTTCGCTGCCCATGCTGACTCGCCCGCCTTTGCCGAGCGTGAGCGCGCCCTGCTGGCCTTCCATGCCGCCGAGTTCCGCAAGCAACTGGCGGCAGGCGTCCCTATGGCGGTGGGCTCCGATGTCGGCCCTTTCCCGCATGGTACCCAGGCGCGCGAGTTTGAATTGATGGTGGAGTACGGAATGCCCGCCGCCGATGTGCTCCGCGCCAGCCTGTTGAACGGCGCGCGCCTGCTCGGCAAGCAGGACGTGATCGGCCAGCTTAAGCCGGGCTTCTATGCCGATGTGATCGCAGTTCCCGGCGATCCGCTGCAGGACATCTCCGTGCTCGCGCGCGTCAGCTTCGTCATGAAGAATGGCATTGTCTACAGGAATGAGTTGCAGAGATAGTGCTGCGAAGTCTGGTTTCCTCCTGAATTGCCATGCGCGGCGTGGCTCTCGGCCTTATTATTACGATCATGTCCAACAAGCTCCGCTGGGGAGTTCTCAGCACCGCCGACATCGGTCTCCAGAAAGTCATCCCCGCTATGCAGCAAGGCCAATACACCCGCGTCGACGCCATCGCATCCCGCAGTCTCGCGAAGGCCCAGCACGCGGCAACCGCCCTTGGCATTCCGACGGCGTACGGTTCATATGAGGAACTTCTCGCCGACCCCAATCTCGACGCCATCTACAATCCTCTTCCCAATCAGTTCCACGTTCCCTGGACTATGAAGGCCGCTGAAGCCGGCAAGCATGTTCTTTGCGAGAAGCCCATCAGCCTCACCGTCGCGGAAGCCCAATCGCTCCTCGCCGTCCGCACGCGTACCGGAGTCAAGATCGGCGAAGCCTTTATGATCCGAAGCTGTCCCCAATGGCTCCGCCTGCGCGAACTTCTCGACCAAGGCCGCGTCGGCGAACTACGCTCCATCGTCGGTGTCTTCAGCTACTTCAACATCGACCCAGCCAACATCCGCAATCAGGTCGAATGCGGCGGTGGCGCCCTCCTGGACATCGGCTGCTACCTGATCCACGCCTCGCGCTACGCATTCGCACAGCAGCCCACACGGGTCGTTGCCTGCATCGACCGCGATCCCCAGATGCACACCGACCGGCTGACCTCGGCGATTCTCGACTTCCCTGGCGGCCAGTCCATCTTTACGTGCAGTACGCAGTTGGTCCCTTACCAGCGCATCCACTTCTTTGGCACTCATGGGCGCATCGAGATCGAAATCCCCTTCAACGCGCCGATGGATCGTCCCATTCGCCTCTTCATCGACGACGGAAGTGACCTCTTCGGCAGCAGCATCACCACGGAGACCTTTCCTGTATGCGATCAGTACACTCTGCAGGGAGATGCTTTCTCCAAGGCCGTTTTGGAAAACACTGAAGTTCCGGTCTCGGTCGAGGAGGCAATCAAGAACATGACCGTGATCGAAGCCATTTTCAACTCCGCCAAGTCAGGCCAATGGGAAGCTCCCCAGGGATGATGAGTTATTTCTCTTCGAGGATCGCGAGATCCCACGGTTTGAGGGTGACCGCCTGGAAAGGCGCTACGCTCGCTTCCGTCAGCAGATCCTCTCCCGGCTTGTACGGGTACTTGAACGTCTGCGGATCACTCGAATAGTTCATATAGTAGTGGATCGTCTTGCCGTTGCGGTTGGTGCCGTGCTTCACACGCACGGCCGCGGGAAGTTCCTGGTCCGGGCCAGTGAGTCCCGCCATCTGCAGTACGTCCAGCAGCAGCTTGGTCTGCAACGTGTCTGAAAGGACGGTGCCTTCATAGGTCAGAGTCCCATTGCCGAAACGGTTGCGCGTGATCGCCGGGTACTTGCCGAAGAATGGATGGTCGTAATACGCCAGCGATTGCGCGCCTTCGAGGACCAACATCTCTGCCCACTCGGAGACTTTGTTGCCGGCTCCGGCGTGAAAGGGATCGCTTTTCAATGCCAGAGGCGTGGCGAGATTTGAAAATTCCTGGTAGCGGAATCCTGCCGCTTTGCGAAGCGGTCCCGGCGCCATGGTCCAACGGACGGTGTCGTACTCGTTGGTGAATCCGCTTTTGAACGACATCACCAGATGGCCGCCGCCGTGAACGTAATCCACCAGCCTGTTCAACGTCTCGTCGCTGGCAACATAGAGAGGGGGAACAATGATGACCTTGTAATCGGAGAGGTTGGTGCTTTCCGGAAAAATGAAATCGACAGCGACATTTTGGCGATACAGAGTTTCGTACATCTGCTGCAGAATGGTGCGGTAATTGACCTTATCGCTGAATTTCATGAACTCGATGCCGTAATACGAGTCGTCGCTGTAGAGGATGGCAACCTTACTGCTTCGCTTAAGGTCGACAATCTCAGGTCCGATGCGTTGTAACTCGTGCGCCGTACGACTTACTTCGGCATAGGCGCGATTCGGCTCCAGATCGTGCGAGAGGACTCCTTTCCAGTACGTCTCCTGCCCGTAATGGATGGAGTGCCAATGCCAGTATTCGACCATGTTCGCGCCTGACGAAAGGTGGGTATAGACGTCGAGGCGGAGTTGTCCATCATACGGCGGAAATTGCCGCTTGGAGTCCCACTCGATGCTCTGCGCGTTGGTTTCGGTGATCAGGTAATTTGTCCGTTTTAGCGAACGGCTGTAATCGCCCGCCATGGTCGAAACCAGCCCATCGAACTGGTCCTGGGTGCCGTGGTAAGGATTGGCGGCCACGATGTCCAGAGTGCGGGCGATGTCATGCTCATTGACTTCAGAACGCGGCGGACCCGCGAGATCGTGGGTGACGAACTGGTCCGGCCGCTTGTACTCGTTTACGATGCCGGCTTGCCAGGCCAGGAAATCAGTGGTCATCCATTGTTGATAACGCTGCCATTCGAGCTTCCATCCGGGATTGATAATGCCCTCCTGCGGAGGAATTTCGCTCCAATCGTTGAGCCGCTGGCCCCAGTAATTCAATCCCCAGAGCTTGTTGAGTTCGTCCACGGTCTGGAACTTCTTCTGCAGGTAGCTTACGAACCCAGCCTGGACATCGGGATTGGCTGCGGCGCCCGAGGAAGTTTCATTGTCAATCTGCCATCCGATGACCGTGGGGTTGTTCTTATAGTGTTCGAGCAGCTTGCGAATCACGCGCTCACAGTAAGAGCGGTAAACAGGATTCATCAGGTCTGTGTTCTGCCGAATCCCAAATGTGATCGTTTGTCCACCGAAGCGTGTGATGAAGATTTCCGGATGCTCCTTGTACATCCAGGCGGGAACCGAATAAGTGGGGGTTCCGAGAATCACTTTGATTCCCGCTTTCTGCAGGCGGTCAATCACTCGATCCATCCAGGCGTACTCGAAACGGCCGTCCTGCGGTTCCCACAAGCCCCAACTCGATTCACCCATGCGAACCACGCTGATGCCCGCCTGCTGCATGAGTTGCACGTCCTGTTCCAGGCGGTCATAGGGCATGTACTCGGTGTAGTACGCGGCGCCGTAGAGAACCGTGTCCATTGTGTCGGGGGCGAATGCGGGCCTGCTTTGAGCGAGTGACACAAGAGCGTTCAATAGAAGGAACGGAAGCAGCAGGGCAAGAAAAAATGACGTGCGTGTTTTCATAGAAGTCTCATGCGCCGGGTTATGGGCGCACCCCAGATCAGATTTTGCAACATCCAACATCTCGATGGCTAGCCTGAACCCGTCCGCCACAGCCACGGACCAACCGTCGCGATCCGCTTGACGTCGTTCGAGTGTGTGCGCGTCGAATTCCAGCGGGATCGCCTCGTAAATGCCGCCATTCAGGGTGCATTTACGACGGTTCCCATGCCGGACCTTGTTGCGTCGTACTGAGGCGTCCTGAGCCTTGGAGGGAAGGATTCACTTACCTTTAAGTTTCGCCGCCCGCTCCAGTTCTTTCACAGCCGCCATGGTGCGTGCAGTATAGTCTGAACGCTTATCGGACTTCGGTCGTCGGTTACGCTTGGTGACAGAATCGTGCTTTGACATGAGTTCCTCCTGTTTGCCTGATTGCTCACAGTACCATGTTGTGCAGAATCGGTCTTCATGGTTTCTCGCATGAGGTAGAAAGGGCCCCGGAAATTTCATCTTCAAGCGCGTGATGACGACGAACCCGTAGCGTGGCTCATCACCGTGAGAAGAATGGAAAAACGAAACAACACTTCAACCATAGAACAGCCACAGCCATGAAGAGCCATGGCGCAGATGACAAGGGCAAAGGGATCAACTAGACTGTAAAATCAAGCCGTTGCCACCCAAGCCGGGATGGCGGAACTGGCAGACGCAGCGGACTCAAAATCCGCCGGACTTCGGTCCTTGGGGGTTCGACTCCCCCTCCCGGCACCACACCTATCCTGCTTTGTAATCAATCGGCTACGCTGTGCCACGCCCAAGCTCTTTCTGCTCCTTTGCTTTAGCCAATTTCTTGGTTGTGCCCAGTTTTGTGCCCACTGGCAAAAGAGACGCCGCAAAGACGCGGTTGATCGCATCTGCCTGTGGATGAACGTACCGCTGCGTCACTGTGATCGATGAGTGCCCCGCGATGCGGGCCAAAACGAAAACATCGCCACCAGCCGCCTCGCCCAAGCGAGTCAAAGCCGTATGTCTCAAGACGTATGGAACGAAGTCATCCACGCCAGAATCCTCCAGTGCTTTCTTGTGCTGCTCCTTGGCGGAGTCACCGTTGAAGTGTCCGCTCCTGCTGGAGCTGGGGAAAATCCATCCGTCCTCCGGACGACTAGCTGCTTCGTGTCTGGTGTGTAGCACGCCGTACACACGCGGCGTCATGGGCAGCACACGGCGAGCTGCCTTTGACTTGCCCTCTACGATTTGAATGAGACCAGTACCATCACCATTCATCAGCACATGTGGCCAACGCAGAGCGAAAACTTCACCCGGCCTAAATCCTTCGTCAAGGATTAAGGTGGCGCAGTCCCGCCAAGGCTGCGTGCACACCTTTAGATACTTTTCGCTCTCATCCTCTGTCAGCACCCGATCACGCTGTTTTTCACCTTTGGCTAAGGCGACCTTAACTGGTTTTTCCAACTTGCCCCATTGGTACGCCAGATTCAATGCTCGGCGGAGCGTCCGCAGTGCACGATTGATACCGGACGGTGACAGTTTGGAATGGTGTCTGGCAAAATCTTGGGCATGCTGATCAGTCACTTCATCGAGACGAAGCCCGGCAAGCCCCAAGCTCTTCGTGAGCATGGCACTACCTTGCTTGTAGTACCGAAGAGTCAGGGGTTTTGCCGCGTGCTTCGTCTGCGCGAAGGGGAGGAATTCGTCTTTCAGAAAATCCCGGAGCGTCGGAGCAGGTTTTTTCTCACGGATGCCCACCTCTCCCTTGGCCAATGCAGTACGGTGGGCCGACTCCATATCGCGGGCGACTTTGTTACTGCCCTGCTTTGTCGATTCGCGCACAAGCTCGCTCTTCCAGCTCTTCCACATGAACTTGTACCAATAGACGTTGCCCCGTTTATAGATCGACATATCAACCACTCCTTTGAGCAGTCCGCCCTCGGCGCACGGATTCGAGATGAGCGCAGTATTGGGTGCAGTAATCACGCTTGCGTTTCGATTTCACCGGAAACGGTTTAGCACAATCGGGTCGGGCACACGTCCTAAACTCGATTTGCTGTAGCAAGTCAATGGTCGTTGCCATCCGAATGGCGACCTCGCAGGCGTCCGTCAACATAGTGAAATAAGGAAATTGCGCTGAACGAGAATTGAC
>Ga0265314_10003014_pt1 | contig 16646 bp, 13 predicted proteins | sample 4126metaG_FD_203106 | JGI IMG/M metagenome (GOLD analysis project Ga0265314, IMG submission 203106) | Rhizosphere microbial communities from Carex aquatilis grown in University of Washington, Seatle, WA, United States - 4-1-26 metaG | ecosystem: Host-associated > Plants > Roots > Rhizosphere >... | reverse complement strand
TCTGCAGGCCATCAATTCACTCGGTGAGGAATACCGCGTGACGCTGGTTCTGCGGCATGTGAACGGACAGAGCTGCGAAGAGATCGCGGAGACACTGAATGTTTCGCTGGGAACGGTGACGAGCCGTTTAAGCCGCGCGCATCGGCTGCTTCGCGAAAAGCTGCAGAAGTACATGGAGCCGGATAAGTAAAGTGCGTAGTTCGACGTACGAAGTACGAAGAAACTGAAAACGGCGTTTGGGGAAAACTGACGTGGCGGAACCTGCTGAAGATCTTGACTCGCTCGTCGATGATTATCTCGATGACCGCATGCCTCCGCACGACCGGGCGCGGTTCGAAGAGCGTTTGAATAAAGATCCGGAACTTCGCAGCCGCGTGAATTCGGCGACGCGTTCGGTGGACCTGGTTCAACAGGCGCTCGGCTGGGTCACGCCGGGCGATGAATTTGACGAGCAGGTCAATACGAAGATCGTTTCCATCACGCAGAGCGGCCAGAATATGCGCCCGTTTGTGCCGACGAGCGACCGGAATCTTTCGGCGGCCGATCCGGATGCGAAGCTGCTCGCCGATCCCGAAGCCGCTAAAGAAAAGCAGCGTTTGCTGGTTATCGGTGTGGCAGCGGCGGTGATTTTTCTGCTCGCGGCGATGGCGATCGGGCTCTCGATCGCGAAGGCAATTAGGAAAGCTCCGCCTGCCAGTCGCGCGACTCCATAATCGAGGCTTTGTCAGATTGACATAGCCCCTGCGTTTAGGGTGTCGATCTGATGAAGTGGACAGCTCGGCAGGTGCGCATTATCACTGATGCAAAATCAATAAAATCAATGGTTTAGTGACAAAATATCACTCCCTAATCGCTGGCGTATAGTTTGCTCCGAGCCCCTGTGTTTTCAGGGCTCGCGACTGCGATACTTGGGCTACAGGCAAGGTTAGGAGATTCAGAACGTGGGTAAGATCATTGGAATTGACTTGGGAACGACCAACAGCGTGGTCGCGATCCACGAGGGTAAAGAGACGAAAGTCATCGTCAATGCGGAAGGTTCGCGCCTGACGCCGTCCGTCGTAGCTTTTACAGATGATGGTCGCCTGGTGGGCCGTCCGGCCAAAGGCCAGGCCGTGCAGAATCCACAGCGCACGATTTACAGCATCAAGCGATTCATGGGCCGCCGTCACACGGAAGTGGCCAGCGAAGAGAAGCTCGTGCCGTACAAAGTTGTTGGCGGCGCAGAGGAACTCGTCCAGGTTGAGATCGACGGCAAACGCTACTACCCGCCCGAAATCTCGGCGATGGTGTTGCAGGATTTGAAAAAGAGCGCCGAGGCGTATCTCGGCGAGCCGGTCACTGAAGCCGTAATCACAGTGCCCGCGTACTTCAACGATTCGCAGCGCCAGGCGACGAAAGAAGCCGGCAAGATCGCGGGTCTTGATGTAAAGCGCATCCTCAACGAGCCCACGGCCGCTGCGCTGGCGTACGGACTCGACAAAAAGAAGAACGAAAAGATCGCCATCTTCGACTTGGGCGGCGGCACGTTCGACATCTCGGTTCTCGATGTCGGCGACGGTGTTTTTGAAGTGCTCGCGACAAACGGCGACACGCACCTGGGCGGTGACGATTGGGACCGCGTGCTGGTCGATTACGTGGCCGATGAATTCAAGCGCGGCGCGGCGACTGACGTCCGCAAGGACCCGATGGCGCTACAGCGCTTGACCGAAGCGTGCGAAAAAGCCAAGTGCGATCTCTCGACGATGCCGCAGACGACGATCAATCTGCCGTACATCACGGCGGTGGGCGGCGTGCCGAAGCATCTGACGCAGACGATCACACGCGCGAAGTTCGAGAGTCTCTGCGAACCGCTCTTCGCGAAACTGCGCCAGCCGGTCGTGCAGGCGTTGAAGGACGCGGGCGTGAAGCCCTCGGACATCGACGAGGTGGTGCTGGTCGGCGGTTCGACGCGCATGCCGAAGTGCCAGGAAATCTGCAAAGAGATTTTCCAAGGCAAAGAGCCGCACAAGGGTGTCAACCCGGACGAAGTGGTGGCGATCGGCGCGGCGATCCAGGCCGCGGTGCTCAGCGGCGATGTGCAGGACATCGTGCTGCTGGACGTGACACCGCTTTCGCTGGGTGTTGAAACGCTGGGTGGAATCATGAACGTGGTGATCGCCCGCAACACGACCATCCCGACGAAGCGCTCGGAAGTGTACTCGACCGCGGCCGACAGCCAGCCTGCGGTGGACATCCACGTTTTGCAGGGCGAACGCAAGATGGCCGGTGACAACCGCACACTGGGACGGTTCCAGTTGACCGGAATCCCGCCGGCGCCGCGCGGCGTGCCGCAAATCGAAGTCACCTTCGACATCGACGCCAACGGTATCCTAAACGTGACCGCGAAGGACAAGGGCACGAACAAGGAACAGAAGATCGAGATCAAGGCCTCCTCGGGCCTCGACAAGACCGACGTCGAACGCATGGTCCGCGAAGCGGCGAGCCACGAGGCCGACGACAAAAAGCAGGCGGAGATCATCGAGTCGCGCAACAAGGCTGATCAGCTCTGCTACCAGACCGAGAAGTTCATCAAGGATCACGAAGCGAAGGTCGAAGCCGGCCTGCGCACCAAGGCTGAGGAAGCGATCAAGGAAGTGCGCGAGATCCTGAAAGAGGACGGCGACATCAAGGCGAAGCTCGACAAGGCCGTCAGCAATCTGGAGAGCACCACGCACAAGATCTCCGAAGAAGTCTACAAGAAGACTTCCGACGAGGCCGCTGCGGCCCAGGCCACTCCGGGTGCTGAACCTGAACAGCCGTCCGCCCCCAAGGGCGCCCGCGGTAACAAGGAAGCGGTTCCAGAAGGCGAAGTGATCGATGCGGACTTCAAGGTCGTTGACGACAAAAAGTAAATGCCAGCGATGAATGATTTGTGCGACGGGGCCGCAAGGCCCCGTCTCTTTTTTACTCGCGCTCAAAACTCAGCATTTTTCATTATTTCTTTTGGAACCCGACGTGCATCCGGCGTCTAATTCCTGTAAGATACGCGAGTTCCAACGGGAGAAATGCGTAAATGTCGTTGCCGTTTGTGCGGGTAGTCAGCGTGGTGATCCTCTGTTTAGCTGCGACGGCTCGTTGCGGTGATACGGATAAATACACCCCCGATCCTGAAATCGAAAAACTGATCGATCTTGCGGCCTCGCGCGATAAAGCTGCGTCGCAGGCTGCCCTTGAAAAGCTGTCGGCGCTCGGTAATGCCGCAACCAAAGCATTGAATTGGCACATGTTCAAGGAAGCGACTCCAGCCGCGTGCGTGCGCTGGGCCGAGCTGATTTCCAAGTGCGGCCGCGGACGCGTTGGCTATCGCGTCGCGATGGAACTTCAGCCCGACGGTTCGGGCAGCGTGACTTTGTCGTCGGATCGCGCGCTGTTGGCCGATTGCGGCAAGCGTTTCGCGCGAATCAACGGGCAAGTCGAACCGCAATTCACCGAAGACGATCTGAAGCACAACCCATACGGCAAAGCCGAACTTCTGAAGCATCTTAATGACAATGTGAAATTCCAGGAAGCGCGCGTCGAAACGCACGGCGAGGCGATTGAAGCGATGGGCATGCTCAGCTTCAAAAACTTCGACGCGTTTTCGCAGTTCGCGGACAGCTTCGACGAAGGCTACTACATGGTGTACGGCACGACGCTCACCGATTCGAGCGCCGGGATGCGAACGTTTATGTACCGCACTCAGCCGGAGGAAAACCGCGAGCTGTTCGAGAAAAACCTGCTCCTCTTTCACAACATTACTTGGGAATACTCACTCGAATTCAATGGAAAAGTCGCGCGCAACAATGCGACGCGCACCGAAGGCAACAAGCTGATCTGGACGTTTAACTGTCACCAGATCTTGACGGGTCAGGCTGTTGTGCAGTTCAGCTATCTCTCAGACGGATTGGCTCCGCGCCCGGCCGCCAAGGACAACGCGCTGCCGATTCCGCCCGTGGCGTCGGCGAACCAGCCGACCGCGGTCGTCACCCACGCCTTGATTCACGCGCGCGTCTGTCCGAAAACGCCCGATGGCCCGCGCAAACTCGACATTCTGAAGGAACAGAATCAGCTTGTGGAATTGGACGGCAGCGGCAGCACGCCGCGCGGTGGAGCGCTGCAATACCAGTGGACGCAAACTGTCGGCGCCGATCTGAATCTCGAAGCGAAGGCTCTGGCCCGCTCCAACGTGTTCCTCGTGATCAAGGAAGCCGGCGAATACCGTTTCGAGCTCGTCGTCTCCACCAACAATGCGTTCAGCAAACCGGCGGAAGTAAAAGTGATCGTTGAAGACGATGAAAAGCCCGCGACGGTCGCGGTGGCTACTCCCCCGAGAACCGAACCGGCGCCCGTGAAACCTGAGCCCGTGAAGAAGCCAGAACCGGTAAAGCCTGAACCCGCGCCAGTGAAGCCGGATCCTGCTCCGGCGAAGCCCGAACCGGTCAAGCCCGCGCCTGCGCCCGCCACCGCCGAGACCAAAGGTCCCGTCAAATACGATCCGGCGAAGGCCAAGGATCTTTTCGAGCAGGGCGAGAAGTTGATGAAGCAATTCAAGTACGCCGAAGCTAAAAATGTCCTGGCCGATGCGTACGCGGCCGATCCGAACAATAAAGATTGCGCCTTTGAGCTCGGCGTTGCGCTGCTTGAATGCAACGAAATCGTGCTGGCGACGACGAAGTTCGAGGAAGTGCTGCAGTCGAGCAAAAATCCGAAGGCCGCGATGTACATCGGTCATTGCAATGCGCGCGCGAAAAATCTGCAGGAAGCCGGCCGCTGGTACAAGCGCGGCACGTCTGTGGCGAAGGGCGCCGTCGAATGGGAGTACCTCTGGCAGCTGGGCAACAGCGCGTTGCGCGAGAAGGATTACAAATACGCGCTGGGCCTGCTGCTCGACGCCGAAAAAAGCGCCGCCGCGAACAACGTGAAAGATTATCGCCTGCCGCGCGATCTGGCTGCGACCTATCAGGCACTCGAACGCTGGGACGAAGCGCTGACTGCGTTGAACGAGTTGGTCGCAATGGGCTACACGCCCGATCCGAAAAATTTCGACGATGTCAAACAGAAGGCATCTGGAAAAACTCCGGCCGTGGCGAGCGCCGAGCCCGTGAAAAAGCCTGAGCCCGTGCCGGCTCCGGTTGAACCCAAAAAGGAAGAGCCGAAAAAAGAAACGGTTGCCGTCGCCGAAGTAAAGACCGTCAAACCGCCCGAACCCGCGAAGGCGCCCGAGCCCGTCAAGCCTGAGCCTGTAAAACCGCCGGAGCCCAAGCCGGAGAAGATCGATCCCAAAGCGAACGCCGCTGTTGTTGATCTGGCCGCAATCGAAGCCAAGAAAAAAGCCGAGGCCGAGAGAATTCCCGCAGTGACGCAGCCAAAGCCGGTTGAAAAACCGCCCGAGCCGAAAACGGTTGAAACCAAAAAGCCCGAGACCACAACGGATCCGGTTAAACCTCTTGTCGTCGCTCCGCCCGTCCAACCGACGCCGAAGCCGGTCAAAAAGACGCCGGTGAAAATCGTGAAAAAGCCGCCGCCGCCGGTGCCGGACGATTTCGACCAGGCGCTTGCTGCGGGCAAGAAAGCGTTCGGGGAAGCCGAAAAACTTTCCAGCCAGACCAGCGACGACGCGAAGCAGAAGATGTCCGAACTGCTCGATGAATCCGAAGCCATGCTGCAGGGCGCGTGGGCGAAGAAGCCCGGCGACGAGACCGTCATGGCTGCGTTCAAGGATCTGAGCAAACACCTGCGCGTGATCGCGATTCCGCGAAACCCCGTGATCAAAGTAAAGCCGCGCGCGCTGGTGGTGCTCGACGCGGGCCTCAGCATTGTTCCCGGCACCACGTTCTACTGCGTTTGGGAGCAGATTGGCGGCGATGACCTCGGCATCCGGCCTGAAGAAATGGCTAAAAAAGTCGTCGGACTTCCGCGCAGCATGAAGCCGGGCACGTACACGTTCGAGCTCGCCGTCAGCGACGGCACGCGCGGCGGAAACCCGGTGAAAGTCACGGTCGAAGTCGCGGAGTGATTCCTGAATGCCATTCAAAGCAGTCCTCTTCGATCTCGACGGCACGCTCCTCGATACGCTGGAAGACATCGCTGATTCGATGAACGCCGCGCTCGCCATGTGCGGGTTTCCCGGCCACGATTTGCCCACGTACAAAATTCTTGTCGGCGACGGCATGGATGTTCTGACCAAGCGCGCGTTGCCCGAAAAAAATCGCGATGATGCCACGGTCGAAAAATGCCTCGCGGGAATGCGCTCGGAATACGGCAAGCGCTGGGCGGTCAAAACGCACATTTACGCGGGCATGGCCGAGTTGCTTGATGGCCTGGCGGCGCGAAAAATCCGCATGGCCGTTCTCTCCAACAAACCCGACGATTTCACCAAGGCAATGGTCGTCAAATACCTGGCGAAATGGCGCTTCGATCCCGTTTACGGCGCGCGCGCCGGCGTGCCCAAGAAACCCGACCCCGGCTCGGCCGTTGCCGTTGCAAAGGAAATGGGATTGGCGCCGGCCGAATTCCTCTATTTGGGCGACACCAACATCGACATGCGCACCGCGAATTCCGCCGGAATGTATGCGCTCGGCGCGGTCTGGGGTTTCCGTCCGGCCAAAGAACTTCTCGAGAGCGGCGCGAAAGCGCTCGTCGAAAATCCGCAGGACGTCCTCGCGCACATCGCCTGAAACGACCGCGCACGTTTGCTGGATGCATCGCGTTTTCCCGCTAGATTGTTCGCATGGCGAAAACTCCAAAAATCAGCGCGAAAAATATCGGCGAAAGCGTCGATGTTATCGTCGTCGGCGGCGGAGCCATGGGTCTATCGACGGCCTGGGCGCTGGCGAAACGCGGCGCAAGCGTTCGCGTCATCGAACAGTTCGCCATCGGTCATGAACTCGGCTCAAGCCACGGTTATTCGCGCATCATCCGCCGTGCGTATTTCGAGCATCCTGATTACGTGCCGCTCGTGGATCGCGCGTACGCGTTGTGGCGCGAACTCGAGCGTGTCTCCGGCGAATCGCTGCTGAAAATCACCGGCATCGTCGAAATGGGTTCGCCCGAAGGCTCGCTCCTGAAAGGCTCGCTCCTGAGCTGCGCGCAGCACCACATCCCGCACGAACGCCTCGGCCCCGTTGAAATTCGAAAGCGTTTTCCTCAATTCAAGGTGCCCGACTGGATGGCCGGAGTCTGGCAGAAAGAGGCCGGCATTCTCGCCGTCGAGCGCTGCCTCTTCACGTTGCGCCAGGAATCCCGCAGACTCGGCGCAATGATTCACGAAGAAGAAGAAGTTCTCGCTGTCGAGCACGACGCGTTCGGCAGCGGCGTTAGCGTTCGCACGCGAATCGCCACGTACCACGCGAAATCCGCCGTCATCAGCGCCGGCCCGTGGGCGGCGAAAATGCTCGCCGACCTGCAATTGCCGCTGGTCGTTTCGCGCCAGGCGATGGGGTTTTATCGACCGCTCAAGCGCGACTGGTTCGAGCCCGCCGCGTTTCCGCTCTTCCTGATGGAATTGCCCGGCCACAATTTTTACGGCTTCCCGTTTTTCGGAATCGACGCGCTGAAAGTCGCGCACCATCATGGCGGCCGCATGGTCACCGCGGACAACGTGGATCGCTCGTTCAATGCTGAGGACGACCGGCTGCTGCGCGATTACCTCGAAGCCCATATTCCGCAGGGCGCCGGCCCGCTGGTCATGGGCAAAGTCTGTCTCTACACGAACACGCCCGACATGGATTTCATTCTCGACGTTCACCCGCGCCATAAAAACATCGCGATCGCCGCCGGTTTCAGCGGCCATGGTTTCAAGTTCGCGACGACGGTGGGCGAAGTGATGGCCGATCTGGCGACGAGCGGAAAGACAAACCATCCGATCGGCCGCTTCAAGCTTTCGCGATTTAAAGTGTAGCGGTTAGTGCCTTGCGAAGTACGGCTGGCAATGAGTGCAATCTCTTCTGCCCTTACTCTACTAAGACGTTTGAGATTTTTTTTGTGGACTCAGATTTGTAAAAAAGTTTTCGTCGACATAACTAAAATGAAACCAACGGGTTGTAAAACTCGCTTAGCGCGTCTTGCGCCTTCACTGTCTTAAAAAACGGATTGCACACGTGCAAAATCGCTGTTTTCACTCCGGTTCGATCGAAAACGTCAGCGGAAACTTCTGTGCGCGCGCCAGGGAATGCGCCTGGTCGACGCGCAGTTCCGCCTCTTCCAGCGGCAGCACCGTCACCAGCGCCACGCCGGTGTGATGCGCTTCGCTCATGATGCTGACGGCGTCCTGCGCATTCTTCTTGAACACCTGCAGCAGCACAAATACCACGAAATCCATCACCGTGATTTCGTCGTTGTGGATCAGCACTTTGTAGCGCGGCGTCAGGCGCGGTTCCTGCTTTTCTTCGACCGAATGAACAACGGCGGGCTCCAGCACCGCTGGGCCCGCCGGTTCTTCTCCAGCCATCGCGAAACTTACGTTCAGCGCGAGGCCATTTCGTCGCGGTGCGTCTTCCACCAATTCTCCCACGTGTCGCGGCCGGCGTCCCAATCCGGATGCGAGCCCTTCAGGCAGATCATCAGTCCATTTCGCGCAATTTTCTTGCGGTCGCTGTTGCCGTGATGAATCCACGGGATCAGTCGGTCGGCAATCGCCGCGCGCTCGCCCGCGCTCAGTTCTGATTTCCACGTGTCCGGTTCGTCCTCGTCGAATTTCTTCGGATTGCCGCCACACGCCTCGACCAGCCGGTGTCGGTCGCGGCCCTTGTCGCGCATCGGCGCCTCGCCTTCATCGTAGCGCTGCGCATAAACTCCCATCAGAAAAATCGCGGCGCTTGATGTTTGGCAGCGCGCGATCAAGCCTTCCGTATCCAAAATCATATCGCGCAGCGAGCGGCTGTCTATCCAGCGCTGCATCGGACTCGCGCCCGGTTCGAGGCGCCGGCGCCGCACGATCACGCCACCCACATCCTTCGCGTACGGAATCAGCACCGGCCGCGCCAGTTCATACGCCGCGCGATGCGTCTCAAAAAGTCCAATCGCGGCGTCGGGATCGCCCGGACCGGCGACTTCCTCCCACAACTTGATCTTGATCGGCAGATCGATCGGATCGAGATACGCATCGGCAATCAGCTCGTTAACCTGAGGCCTGAATTTGCGAAGTTCGCGCCCGATTTCCGGTCGATTACCGTTGCGGTAATCGCGAATCATCCCGCCGAGTCGCTCCAGTTCTTCGCCGCTGAGATTGTAATTGAACGACGCGTACGGATTCCGCGGACTGGCAGCTGGCGCGGGCGACGATGGCGGTGCCGGCGCGCGGCTGATCGGCGGTGGAGCGGCCGGTGCCCTCGCGGGCTCGGCACCGATGACGCCTGAGGGCAGCGCGAGTCTCCCGCCGGCTCCGATCGAACGCTTCACCAGATCGGCCTGCGCGGGCGTCAACTGGCCGGAATCCACAAACACATCCACCTTGGCCGCCGTCAACGGTTCAAGACGCTGGAGCTGCGCGGCCTTGGCGGGATCGATGCGCACGCTTTCTTCAGCGCGAAGGGCGGCCGCAAGGCCCAACACCAGGCCAGCCAGGAACAAAAACTTGCGAAACATATATTTATCTCCTTATGCATCCTCACTGCGGACTCCTTTAAGACGTACGCAGCCCGCATACTAATCAAAAAAAATTCCCGTGCGACCCCGCGGATTTTGCTCGCCGCACCACCGCTTGCATAATCCCGGGGACGGCTAAACTCACCAGCGGAACCGCCGGAGACCCATACTTATGTTTCGACATGCTGTAGCGATTCTTTTAGTCACTCTTTCATCGCTTGCCGCCGATGCCCCATCGCTGCCGGTTTCAGTCCCGCCCACCGCCTCGCTATATTGGCCGCTTCGACACGAAAGATGCTGCGGGGCCCCGATGCGCATGGTCGGGTTCATCGATCGTCGCGCGATTTGAAGGTACGGCGCTCAACGCAAAATTGAAGGGCAACAAAGATCTTGTGCAGGTCATCGTCGATGGCAAACCCACGCTCGCCCTGACGCTCACGAAAGAACAGACCGTCTACCGCGTCGCCAATGAACTCGGCGACGGCACGCACACGGTCGAGCTCTTCAAGCGCACCGAGGCCATGGTGGGCACGATCGAGTTCCTGGGCTTTGAACTTCAGGCCGGAAAAAAGCTGCTCGATCCGCCCGCGCGCGCACCGCACCGCATTGAACTGATCGGCGATTCGATCACCTGCGGCTATGGCAATGAGGACGACAAAAAGGAAAATCATTTCGCGCCGCTGACCGAGAACAATTACATGGCCTACGGCGCGGTGGCCGCGCGCGACCTGCAGGCCGAATACATGTGCATCGCGTGGTCGGGCAGAAAGATGTGGCCGGACAATACGATCCCCGAAATTTACGGTCGCACACTGCCCGGCGACGCGCAAAGCCGCTGGGAATTTTCGGCCTGGGACCCGCAGGTGATCGTCATCAACCTGGGCACCAACGATTTCGGAAAAGGTAATCCGGATGAGAAAGGCTGGACCGACGGCTACAAGGCCTTCGTAAAGACCCTGCGCGTCCGCTATCCCGCCGCCGCGATTTATTGCGCCGTCGGTTCCATGATGAGCGACTCCTGGCCGCCCGAGAAAAAAGCGCTCTCGACGATTCGCGGCTATCTCACGCGCATGATCGACGAATTGTCCAAGGCTGGCGACAAGAATATTCGCTACCTCGAATTCGCTCCGCAGGACATCAACGCCAATGGCGTCGGCGCCGACTGGCATCCGAACGTGAAAACAAATCGCATCATGGCCGACACGCTCGTCGCCGCCGTGAAAAAGGACCTCGGCTGGTGAAATTCGTTCTGACCAACGACGACGGCTACGGCGCGCCGGGACTTAACGCGCTGTTCGCCGCCGCGGAAGGACTCGGCGAGCGCATCATCGTCGCACCGAAAGACGCGCTCTCCGGCTGCAGCCACCAGGTCACGACCGACAAGCCGCTGCGCTTCGAATCGCGCGGTAAAGATGTGATCGTCGACGGTACTCCCGCCGATTGCGTGCGCATCGCGCTGCATCAGGCTGCGCGCGACCTGGATTGGGTGCTCTCCGGAATCAACGCCGGGGGAAATCTCGGCGCGGATGTCTATCATTCGGGAACCGTCGCCGCCGCGCGCGAAGCGATTCTGCATGGCAAACCGGCGATCGCGCTCTCGCATTACCGCGGGAAAAACATGCAGTTCGATTGGACGCAGTCCGCAAAATGGATCGCGCCGCTGCTGCGCGATATTCTCACGCGCCCATGGTCGCCCGGACTTCTGTGGAACATCAATTTGCCGCACCTGGCTCCGGGAGCCGCGCGGCCTGAAGTCATTTTCTGCGCACTGGACCCCTCGCCGCTCCCGCTAAGCTACCGCGATGAATCCGGAGTGCTCCACTACGACGGAAACTACCACCAGCGCCGCCGCGAAACCGGCAGCGACGTCGACGTCTGCCTCGGCGGGCGGATCGCGGTGACTGAATTGCGGCTGTTTTAATTGCAGTAACGTGGGTGGCACTGATAGGCGCGCAGCGACTATCAGTGTCGCGCGAAGCGCGATTTCAACGCTCGCCTTGCGCGTCCGTCGATCAGTGCGCATTGCAATTCAAACGATTTCAGGTTCGTCGTTGAAATGCGTTCGGCACACCGATAGCCGCTGCGCGTCTATCGGTGCCACCCCGTTGACCTGGCCGCTCAATCAAAATTCTTCTTCGGATACGGACAAATATCCAGCAGCGGACAGCCCGTGCAGCGCGGGGTGGGGGCCTTGCAGTACTGCCGGCCGTGCAGAATCATTTCGTGCCCCAGCCGCGTCCAGCGTTCGGGCGGGAAGAGCTGCATCAGGTCGTGCTCGACTTTGACTGGATCGGTATTCTTCGTCAGCCCAAGCCGCCGGCTGATGCGGCCGACGTGCGTGTCGACGACCATGCCAGGAATATTCCACGCATTGCCGAGAACCACGTTCGCGGTTTTGCGGCCGACGCCGCGCAACGCCGTGAGTTCCTCCAGCGTGCGCGGCACATTTCCGCCGTGCTTGGCGACGATGTCGCGAGTGGCTTCGAGAATCGACTTGGCCTTGCTGCGAAAAAAGCCGGTCGACTGGATGATCGTCTCCAATTCCTGCGGCTTTGCCTCGGCGAACGCTTTCGCGTCCTTGTATTTCGCCCACAGATGTGGCGCGACTTTGTTCACGCGCGCGTCGGTGCACTGCGCTGACAGAATCGTCGCGATCAGCAACTGCAGCGGATTGGAATAATCGAGCGAACATTTCGCCTGCGGAAACGCCTTCGCCAGCAAAGCGTCCACTTTGCGGGCGTGTTCTAATTTTTGCGGCGAAGGCGCGCGAGTTTTCTTTGCGGGCATAACGTCTCGATGTGCTCTCTAAACACAGGAGTCTGGCGCTGCTGACGCCAGACTCCAAAGCTCTCAGACTCTAAGACTGAATTACTGCACGGCCTTCTGAACGCGGCTTCCCGCATCCGGCTGCATGTCTTCCTGCGGAATGTCGCGGCCCAGGCGCAGCGCTTCCTTGAAGTGCACGTCCGCTTCCTTCTGCAGGCCCATCGCAATCGCCAGGTAGCCGAGCTGTTCGCGCAGCATCGCGTTGTCCGGTTCGAGTTTCAGCGCATTTTCCCAGTACTTGCGCGACGACATCGCATCGCCATCCAGCGCCGCGAAGAAGCCAAACCAGATCGGCGGCAGCGCCCAGTTCGGATCGGCGTCGGCCGCGTTGCGGAAGGCGTCTTTCGCCTCGCCGGCGTTGTTTGCAACCAGGTGTGCGAGGCCCAGATTGTAATAGCAGACGGCCAGCGGCTGCGTTTCGGGCATGCCGGCTTTCCATTCGTTGAAGGCGTTGCGCAGACCTTTCCGGAAAATCTGCAGGCGGTTCATGCCGCGCTGCGCCGGCGCCGGAACTTTTTCGAGCTCCATCACCTGCGAGAAATAATCGCGCGCCATGTTCAGGTTGCCCTTGCGAGCGGAAATCGCGCCGAGCACCGCCACCGCTTCAACATTGTCCGGCTCGAACTCCACAGCTTTGAGCAGCGCTGCTTCGGCTTCGTCGATCTTATTGCGGCGCGCCTGCAGCATGCCGATGCGGTAGTAGGCCATGTCGTACTTCGGCGCGAGGGAGATCGCGTTGTCGTACGCGTCGAGCGCCTTATCAATCTTGCCCACGGCGGCGTACGCATCGCCCAGAGCCAGGAACACTGAAGGCTGCTTGCGATTCTTCAGCGTCGATTTTTCGTAGCATGCAATCGCGTCGTCATTCTGGCCGCAGCGCTGAAACGCCAGGCCCAGATTGGCTTCTGCAATCGCCCAGCCGGGGAAAAGATCGAGCGCCTGCTGCAGCGCTTCGAGAGCCTCTTCAGCCTTGTTCGCGTAGAGCATGCACAGGCCCAGATTGTTGTACGCTTCGGCGTAGTCCGGCTCCATCTTGATCGCCTTGCGGAATTCGCGGGCGGCTTCGTCCCACACTTGCTTTTGAATGTAAACGCATCCGCGCGCGAGAAGTTCTTCGGCCAGCGCGTGCGCGCGCTTGGGCCGGGCGGCGCCGGCCTGCGCCGTGCCGGTAAAGATGCCATTCTTCTGAATATCACTCTGGGACTTCATCGGCTTCTTCGGGCGCATGGCCATGGCGGTGGATCTCCGTATCGCGGGGGAACGTTTAACCGCCGCCCATCATAAAAAGCGGCGGCTTTTTCGGGAAGTGCTTTTCCAGGGACTGGTAAAAGCCTTGCACTCCTCTAGACTTCAGAACTTGAAATGACCTCTGGACGCGGCGTCGAAAGGCAGGTTCTCCTCCTTGGTGACGATAAATATACATTTTTAATTAGTGTGAAAGGGCAAGCATCGTGAAGACGCGTGAAATTGATGTCGCGGGCGTGAAAATCGGCGGAGGCCGCCCCTTGGCGCTCATTGCCGGACCGTGCGTCATCGAAAGCATGAAAGCCTGCATGGAGACGGCGAAGATCATCAAAGATACTGCGGCCAGCATGCAAATCCCGCTGATCTTCAAATCCTCATTCGACAAGGCAAATCGCACCTCGTCGTCCAGCTTCCGCGGCGTGGGAATGGACGAGGGCCTTGAAATTCTCGCCGCCATCAAACGCGAGCTGAAAGTGCCGATCCTGACCGACGTTCACGAAGCCAGCCAATGCGATAAAGTGGCCGAAGTCGCCGATGTGCTGCAGATTCCGGCGTTTCTCTGCCGGCAGACCGATCTGTTGATCGCCGCCGGAAAAACAGGCAAAGCCGTGAATGTGAAAAAAGGCCAGTTCCTCGCCCCGGGCGACATGCGCAACGTCGTCGACAAAATCCGTTCGACCGACAACGAAGATATCATGATGACCGAACGCGGCACGAGCTTCGGCTACCATTACCTGGTGAACGACATGCGCGCGCTGCCGGCGATGCGCAAAATCGGCTTTCCGGTGATTTTCGACGCCACGCATTCGGTGCAGACTCCCGGCGGCATGGGCTCGCGTTCGGGCGGAGAACGCCAATACGTCCCGACGCTCGCGCGCGCCGCGGTCGCGGCCGGAGTCGACGGCATCTTTCTCGAAGTTCATCCCGAACCGGAGAAAGCTCCGTCTGACGGGCCGACGATGTTGCCCTGCAAGGAACTCGGCCCGCTGCTGAAAGTGTTGAAGGCCATCGAGACGGCCGTGCGCTTCGCGATCGATACCGAAGAATTTGAATCGACCGGCAAAGTTGTTTTGCCGGGCAGCACGTTTGAAAGTCTTCCCAAGAAATAACCGAGCGTGATGCCATGAATTACGCTCAGGCGCTGGCTTATCTGGACGGCTTCGTCAATTTTGAACGCAACGTCCCGACGCGCTCGACGCGCACGCTGATCACGCTCGATCGCGTGCGCGAACTCGCCGCGCGGCTGGGCGATCCGCAGAATCGTTTCAAGACATTGCACGTCGCCGGCACGAAAGGGAAGGGCTCGACCTGCGCGTTTGCTGAATCCATCCTGAGCGCCGCCGGCCTCAAGGTCGGTCTATACACTTCGCCGCATCTCCAAGACGTTCGCGAACGCATCCGCATCGGCGCGCGGATGATTCCGGAGCGCGATTTCGCACGGTTGCTCGACGCGGCGATGCCCGCGCTGGAACAGATGCGCAAGCCGCCAAAGGGCGAACGCCGGCCGACGTATTTTGAAATCCTGACGCACCTGGCGTTCGCGTGGTTCGCTGAAGAGAACGTCGATGTCGCGGTGGTCGAAGTGGGCCTCGGTGGTCGATTGGACGCGACAAACATCGTCGCCCCGCTGGCCTGCGGCATCACGAACATCAGCTTCGACCACCAGGCGATCCTGGGCGACACAATCGATCTGATTGCGCGCGAAAAGGCCGGCATCATCAAGCCGAAAATTCCTGTCGTCGTCGGCCCGCAGTCTCGCGAAGCGCTCGTTGCAATTGAAGAGGTTGCAAAGTCTCTTGGCGCGCCGTGCGAACTCGCCGGCCGCGAGTGGGAATTCGGCCGGAGATTAGTGGAGAACGGTTCGCGCCGCGATTTTCCCGGCGCGTATGCGATTCTGCCCGGCAACGTGCGCCGCGAGGCAGAATTGGCGCTGCGCGGCGCGTACCAGGTTGACAACTGGGCGCTGGCCGTGCGGCTGGCGGATCTGTATTTTATGTCGCGCGGAGAACGCGTGCCGGACAGCGCCGTGCGCGCGGGCTCGAAGAACGTCTCGTGGCCTGGTCGCCTGGAAGAGATCGCACCGCGCGTTTTTCTGGACGGCGCGCACAACGACCATTCGCTCAATGCAGTTATTGGAGAATTGCGCGCGCTGTTTGGCGCGGCGCCGCTCACCGTTATCTTTGCCTGCGCGAAGGACAAAAATTCGCAGGCGATGTTGAAAGTGCTGGCCGAATCCGACGTCGCCCAGGTGATTTTCACGCAGTCCGAAAGCACGCGCGCGCGCGACCCGAACGAACTCGCCGCGGAATGGCGCGCCGCCACAAGCAGAAACGCGGTTATCATTCCAGCCTGCGGCCCGGCGCTCGTCGAGGCCCGTCGCAACGCAAAGGCGGAAGGTGTGGTGCTCGCGACCGGCTCGCTTTATCTGGTGGGCGCGATCAAAGACGTGATTTCAAAAGCGTGATTGGCGTTTAGTGGCGTTCGTTTGCGGTACCACTTTCGCGACGGCCGTCGTACCAGAATTCGAGCCCTTCGCGCTTCTGCATGCTGCGTTTTCCCTGCCAGCCGAGGCGCACGAACAGTTTGATCATCTGAAAAAAAGTAAACATGCGTGCTTTGCGGCCGGAACTGATCACCGCGCCTCTAACGATTACAAATTTGCCTTGCCGCTTCAATGCCTTGCTCAGATGAATTTCTTCGCCGGCGTAGAACTGTTCGTTGAAGCCGCCGGCCTTTTCAAACGTGTCGCGCCGCGCAAAAATAAAGCATCCCGCAGCGAGCTTCAGTCCGAAGTACACGATCGTAAAAATGTAGACGAAGACTCGCGCCGCGAATGGGACGTAGCCATCCAGTTTCACTTGTCCGCCGCCGCCAACTGCGCCCGAATCCAGTGCTGCAAGAGCATCCGATAGAGCGGCATCGGTTAATTGCGTGTCCGCGTCGATAAAAATAAAAATATCGCCCTTGGCTTC
>Ga0265314_10003013_pt1 | contig 16655 bp, 15 predicted proteins | sample 4126metaG_FD_203106 | JGI IMG/M metagenome (GOLD analysis project Ga0265314, IMG submission 203106) | Rhizosphere microbial communities from Carex aquatilis grown in University of Washington, Seatle, WA, United States - 4-1-26 metaG | ecosystem: Host-associated > Plants > Roots > Rhizosphere >... | reverse complement strand
AGTGGTGGGCGGCTGGAAGGACGACGCGCAACTTCGAGTGAAAGCGCAGCAGCTGCGCGAATCGCTCAAGCTCGACGCGTTGCTCGTCACGCTGGGCGAAGACGGCATGACGCTGTTCGATGCGCAGGGCGATCTGCACGTCGGCGCGGTTGCACGCGAAGTGTTCGACGTCACCGGCGCGGGCGACACGGTCATCGCCACGCTCGCAACGCTGGTCGCAGCCGGGATGCCGATGCGCGACGCAATGCTGCTCGCGAACAAAGCAGGCGGCATTGTCGTCGGCAAATTCGGCACGGCGACTGTTTCGTACGAGGAGCTCTTTTCATGACGCGTTATGTCGTCACCGGCGCGGCCGGCTTCATCGGCGCGAACATTGTCAAGGGCCTGAACGCGCGCGGCATCGACGACATCATCGCCGTCGATGACATGACGCACGGCGACAAGTTTCGCAACCTCGCCGATTTGAAGATCGCCGACTACGTCGACCTCGACTTGTTCTACGACGCGTTCGCCGACGGCCACTTCGGCAAGGTCGAAGCGGTGTTCCACGAAGGCGCATGCAGCGACACGATGGAGCAAGACGGCAAGTACATGATGGACAACAACTACACGTTGTCCTGCGGGTTGTTCGCGGCATGCAAGGAGCGCGGCACGCGCATGCTCTATGCGTCGTCGGCCGCGACATACGGCGGCTCGGACACGTTCAAGGAAACGCCCGAGTTCGAACGGCCGCTCAACGTGTACGGCTACTCGAAACTGCTCTTCGACCAGCGCATGCGCCGCGAGCTCGGCGACGATTTTTCGGGCGCCGCGAAGACGAAAGCAAAGCAGGTTGCGGGCTTTCGATACTTCAATGTTTATGGCCCGCGCGAACAGCACAAGGGCCGGATGGCGAGCGTCGCGTTCCACCAGTACAACCAGTATCGCGAGCAAGGCAAAGTCAAACTCTTCGGCGCGTATGGCGGCTACGGCCCGGGCGAACAGATGCGCGACTTTGTGTTTGTCGATGATGTGGTCGCGGTGAACCTGTGGTTCCTCGACCATCCGGACAAGAGCGGCATCTTCAACCTGGGCACCGGCCGCGCGCAGCCGTTCAACGACGTCGCGCATGCGGTGCTCGATGCGATCGGCGGCGCAGCGGACCACCTCGAATACATCGCGTTCCCCGAAGCACTTCGCGGCAAATACCAGTGCTACACGCAGGCGGATCTCACGCGGCTTCGCGCGACCGGATGCGACCACAAGTTCGCCGACGTGCAGACCGGCGTCGCGCGCTACATGGCGGAACTCAAGGCGGGCTGAGTCCCGTCAACCGCCGGGCCCGATTGCCCGTTGATCGGATGCATTCCCAACAACCCGCCGAAGGAGAAGAGCAATGCTGAAGAAAATCCTGGCCGTTCTCGTGACCGCTTACGCCGCAGTCGCAATCGCAGCGGGCGCCGCTGTCGACGCCAACAAGGGCACCGACGCGCAACTCGACGCGGTGAAGGGCATCGGCCCCGCGACGAGCAAGACGATCATCGCCGAGCGCAAGAAGGGCGACTTCAAGAACTGGGCCGATTTCATCGCCCGCGTGAAGGGCGTCGGCGACAAGAAGGCCGAAGCGCTGTCGAAGGAAGGTCTCACCGTGAACGGCGAAGCGTACAAGCCCGCAGCTGCGGCCCCGAAGATGGCAGCGGCAAGTGGGAAGAAGGACGCAGCCAGTGCGATGAAGCCGGCCGCAAGCGCCAAGAAGTAACGTCCCTGCGACTCGCAGAAAAACAAAGGCCCGCATCGCGGGCCTTTTTCATTTTGCGCCGTAACCGCCGCCCCCCGGCGTGTGCACCTCAAAGATGTCGCCCGGCTGCATCTCCGCCGAGCCGATGTGCTCCATCGGTTCGAAGCTTCCATCCGCGCGCACAACGCGATTGATCCCCACCTGCCCCGCGTGCCCGCCCGCCATTCCAAATGCGCCGTGCTTGCGTCCATTCGACAGGATGCTCGCCGTCATCGTTTCGAGGAAGCGCACGCGCCGCACGCCACCATCGCCGCCCTTCCATTTGCCGCCGCCGCCCGAGCCCTTGCGAATCTCGTAGCTCTCCAGCCGCACAGGGAAGCGGAACTCCAGCACTTCGGGATCGGTCAGGCGCGAATTGGTCATGTGCGTCTGCACGACGCTCGTGCCATTGAAGCCATCGCCCGCGCCGCTACCGCCGGAGATCGTCTCGTAGTACTGGTACTTCGCATTGCCGAAGGTGAAGTTGTTCATCGTGCACTGGCTGGACGCCATCACGCCGAGCGCGCCGTAGAGCGTGTTGGTGATGCACATCGATGTTTCGACATTGCCCGCCACCACCGACGCAGGCGGATCCGGGTTGAGCATCGAATGCGGCGGGATGATCACCTTCAGCGGCTTGAGGCAGCCGGCGTTGAGCGGAATCTCGTCATCGACCAGCGTGCGAAACACATAGAGCACCGCGGCCATGCACACGGCCGTCGGCGCGTTGAAGTTGTTCAATTGCTGCGGCGACGTTCCCGTGAAATCAATCTCCGCGCTGCGGTCCTGCGCATTGACGCGAATCGCCACCTTGATGTGCGCGCCGTTGTCCAGCGGCAGCGTGAACGTGCCGTCCTTGAGTTTCGTGATCACGCGCCGCACCGATTCTTCGGCGTTGTCCTGAACGTGCAACATGTACGCCTGCACGATGTCGAGCCCGAACTGCGCGACCATCTTGCGCAGCTCCTGCACGCCCTTTTCGTTCGCGGCGATCTGCGCCTTGAGATCGGCCATGTTCTGCGCAGGGTTGCGGCTGGGGTATTTGCCGCTCTTGAGGAGCGCGATCATCTCGGCTTCGAGCAGACGGCCGCGATCGACGAGTTTGACGTTGTCGATCTCCACGCCTTCTTCTTCGATGCGCGTGGAAAACGGCGGCATCGACCCGGGCGTGCTGCCGCCGATGTCGGCGTGATGTCCCCGGGAGCCGACATAGAAGAGAGGCTTGTCCGAACGACCGGCGAAATTGGAATCTGACCCCAAATAGACGGGTGTGATCACCGTGACGTCGGGCAAGTGCGTGCCGCCGTGATACGGGTCGTTCAGCACGTACACATCACCGGGCGACATGCGGCCTGCGTTTTCACGAATGACGGTCTTGATCGATTCGCCCATCGAGCCCAGGTGCACCGGCATGTGCGGCGCATTGGCGATGAGGTTGCCGTGCGCGTCGAACAGCGCGCACGAAAAATCCAGGCGCTCCTTGATGTTCACCGAATACGCCGTGTTCTGCAGTTGCAGGCCCATCTGCTCGGCGATGTTCATGAAGAGGTTGTTGAACACTTCAAGCAGCACCGGGTCCACCGTTGTGCCCGCCGCGAAGCGCTGCGTGCGCGGCACGCGCCGCTCCAGCACGATGTGGTCGAGCGCCGTGAGCTGCGCACCCCAGCCGGGTTCGACCACCGTTGTCGCATTCTTCTCCGCGATGATCGCGGGGCCGGTGATGACATCACCGGGGCGCATGTCTTCACGCACGACGAGCGCCGCTTGATGCCACTCGCCACCCGAATACATCTTCACCGTTTCTCGGCGCGGCGCTTCGCGCGCTTCGTGCATCGCAAGTTGCGGCTCGGCAGGCGCATCGCCCGCGACGACCGCTTCGACCGACACGGCCTCGACCACCATCGCCTTGCCCCGCATCAGAAAAGCAAAGCGCTGGCGATACGCGGCTTCGAAACCCGCGACGATCGTGTCCAGTTCGCCGAAGGGCACGACCAGCGCCGAATCGCTGCCTTCGTATCGCACATGCACGCGGCGATGCACGGCAACGTGGCCCGAATTGGCCTGCTGCTTTTCCAGTTCGCCCTTCGCCGATGACGCAAGCGCGTCGAGCCGCCTTTCGACCTGCGCAAGATTGCCTTGCGTCAGCGCCAGTTCAACGGACTGTTCGCGGATCACGTTCTGGTCGGCCAGACCCATGCCGTATGCCGAGAGCACGCCCGCAAGCGGATGCACGAACACGCGCGTCATGCCGAGCGCATCCGCGACCATGCATGCGTGCTGCCCGCCCGCGCCGCCGAAGCATTGCAGCGTGTAGCGCGTGACGTCGTAGCCGCGCGCCACCGAGATCTTCTTGATCGCGTTGGCCATCTGCTGCACGGCGATGTCGATGAAGCCCTCGGCCACGTCTTCGGCGCTGCGCCCCGTTGATTGCGCAAGCTGCGCGAACTTCGTCTTCACGATGTCGTCGCTCAATGCTTCGTCGGCCTTCGGCCCGAACACCTTCGGGAAATAGCGCGGCTGAATCTTGCCGACCATCACGTTCGCATCCGTCACGGCAAGGGGCCCGCCGCGCCTGTAGCTTGCAGGCCCGGGGTTCGCGCCCGCGCTGTGCGGCCCCACGCGAAAACGCGAGCCGTCGAATTCGAGAATCGAGCCACCGCCCGCTGCAACGGTGTGAATGCTCATCATCGGCGCGCGCATGCGAACGCCTGCGACCTGCGTTTCGAATTCGCGTTCGAATTCGCCCGCGAAGTGCGACACATCGGTCGACGTGCCGCCCATGTCGAAGCCAATCACCTTGTGATGACCGCCAAGCTGTGCGGTGCGCGCCATGCCAACAATGCCGCCCGCAGGCCCGGAGAGGATCGCGTCCTTGCCCTGGAATGTGTGCGCGTCAGTCAGCCCGCCCGACGATTGCATGAAGAAGAGCTTGACGCCCGGCATCTCGCTCGCGACCTGGTCGACATAGCGCAGCAGGATCGGCGACAGGTAAGCATCGACCACGGTTGTGTCGCCGCGGCTGACGAACTTCATCATCGGGCTCGTCTCGTGCGACGTGCTCACCTGCGCAAAGCCGGCGTCGTGCGCAAGGCGCGCGGCGGCCTTCTCATGCGCCGTGAAGCGCCAACCGTGCATGAACACAATTGCGACGCTGCGCACGCCTTGCGCATGCGCCTTGCGAAGCTCACCCAGCAGATGCGGTTCATCGAGCGCTTCGAGCATCTCGCCTTGCGCGCCAACGCGCTCATGCGCTTCGATCACGTGCGAGTACAAAAGCTCGGGCAAGACGATGTGGCGATCGAAGATACGCGGCCGGTTCTGGTACGCAATGCGCAATGCGTCGCGAAAGCCGCGCGTGGTGACGAGCAACGTCGGCTCGCCCTTGCGTTCGAGCAGCGCGTTGGTGGCCACCGTCGTGCCCATCTTCACCGACTCGACTTGCCCTGCGGGCACGGGCTCGTTCGCTTTCAATCCGAGCAAGTGGCGGATGCCGGCCACCGCCGCGTCGCGATAGTGCTCGGGGTTGTCCGACAGCAGCTTGTGCGTGACGAGCGAGCCGTCGGGCTTCTTCGCGACGACGTCGGTGAAAGTGCCGCCGCGGTCGATCCAGAACTGCCAGCGGCCGCCGGCGGGATTCGTTCGTTCCATCGATGTCTCTCAGCGCCGCAGCGGCGCCAGCAATACCTCGGACTGTAATAGGGACCAGCACCGCATCTGCGCGGCCCGTTCGATTTCGACTTCGTACGGGGGCATGTTGGTGCACTCCAGTACGACGTCCGTGATGCTCGTGTCCCGCGAGTGCAAGCGGCGCGCTGCGTCGACGACGTCGCGGCACGCACGGTCGAAATCGAAGTGCGGCCGGTTCTCCAGCATCGCGCGCGCAAATTCCCCTTGCGGTGCCACGCCCTCGATCACGACATCGCCCATGCGCGAAGCCGGCACGCCCGCCGCTTGCAGGTATTCAGGGCCAAGGTGCTGCGCGCTGATCGTGAGCACGCCCACGCGTGCGTGCCGCTCAAGCAGGCCGGGCAGCATCAACAAACTCGATGTCATGACCGGCACGCTCGACATCGATTGCAGTTGCTCCTGCATCAGCACGAGGAAGCCGCAGCTCGTGGTGATTGCGCCCGCACCGAGTGATTCGAGTTCAAGCATTGCGCGGCAGAACGGGTCGAACAAGTCGGCTGCGCGCTGCCCGGCGGCCGATTGCACGGCGTGACGCGGTTTTGCATCGCGCACGGTGCGCGTGAGCGCAGGTACACCGAAAGAAGCAGGATTGCCGATGTCGCCGGGCAGGCGCGGGAACCGCGTGTCGAGCGTGAGCACGCCGAGGAAGGAGCGCGCCGGGGCCTTCGAAAACACGGATGGCGCGAGTCTTGCATTTGCAATTATTCTCGGCACGTCCATTCCGCAATTGTCCCGGAGACTCCATGAATCTTAAAAAGATCCTCGCCTGCCTTGCGGTCACGGCCGCGACGGGCGCGTTCGCGCAGACCAAGTGGGACTTGCCCGCAGCTTACCCCGCAAGCAACTTCCACACCGAAAACCTCGAGCAGTTCGCCAAGGATGTGGATCGCCTGTCCGGCGGCAAGCTCAAGATTACCGTGCACCCGAATGCGTCGCTCTACAAGGCGCCCGAGATCAAGCGCGCGGTGCAGCAGGGCCAGGCGCAGGTCGGCGAAATTCTCCTTGTGAATTTCGAAAACGAAAATCCGATCTACGGCACTGACGGCGTGCCCTTCCTCGCGACCAGCTACGCCGAATCGAAAAAGCTCGATTCCGCGCAGCGCCCCGTGCTTGAGAAGCTGCTCAATGCGCAGGGCATGCGCCTGCTCTACGCGGTTGCGTGGCCGCCGCAAGGCATCTACACGAATCGCACGATCAATTCCGTGGCCGACATGAAGGGCCTGAAGTGGCGCGCATACAGCCCCGCGACAGCAAAGATCGCGGAGCTCGTGGGCGCGCAGCCGGTCACGGTGCAGGCATCGGAGCTTTCGCAAGCGCTGGCGACGGGCGTGGTCGATTCGTACATGTCGTCGGGCTCCACTGGCTACGACTCCAAGACCTACGAGCACATCAAGAATTGGTACAACACGCAGGCGTGGCTGCCGAAGAACGCGGTAATCATGAACATCGCCGCCTTCAACGCGCTCGACAAGGCCACGCAGGACGCCGTGCTGAAGGCCGCCGCCGATGCCGACGCGCGCGGCTGGAAGCTCAGTGAAGAAAAGAACCAGTGGTACGTGGATCAGCTCAAGGCCAAGGGCATGAACATCCTGCAGCCTTCGCCGCAGCTCACATCGGAGCTCAAGAAGATCGGCGACGTGATGCTCACCGATTGGCTCGCCAAGGCCGGCGCGGACGGCAAGACCATCGTCGATGCCTACCGGAAGTAGCACGCCCAGGCGCGTCCTCGACTTCATCTACGACGCCGCGGCCTGGCTCGCGGCGATCGCGATGATCGGCGTGCTGGTCATGGTGCTGGCCGCAATCGTCACGCGTCAGCTCGGAATCAATTTCCAGGGCACCGACATGTACGCCGGCTACAGCATGGCGGCCGCGGGCTTTCTCGCGCTGGCGCACACGCTCAAACGCAATGAGCACATCCGTGTCACGCTGATCCTGCAGCAACTCAAGGGCCGCAGCCTGCACGGGCTCGAGATGTGGGCGCTGTCGGTCGCGGTGCTGCTCTCGGGGCTGTTTGCGTTCTATTCCGCGCGCCTTGCGTGGAACTCGCACGCGTTCAACGATATTTCGACCGGCACCGACGCCACGCCGCTGTGGATTCCGCAGGTGGGCATGGCGCTGGGCATGCTGATCCTGTTCATCGCGTTCGTCGACGAGTGGTGGCTTGAGTTCAAAGGCCGCCGCGTGGTCGAGGAAAACGAAGAGGCTCTTCACAATGAGTGACGGCAATGAATGAATTCCTCGTCACTACTTTGCTGATCGTCGCGCTCTTCGCGCTGCTCGGCAGCGGCGTGTGGATCGGCCTCACGCTCGCAGGCGTGGCGTGGATCGGCATGCAGCTTTTTTCGTCGCGGCCCGCGGGCGACGCAATGGCGATCACCGTGTGGGGCGCGGCGTCGAGCTGGACGCTCACCGCTCTTCCGCTGTTCGTGTGGATGGGCGAGATTCTTTTTCGAACGCGCTTGTCGGAAAGCATGTTCAAGGGCCTCGCGCCGTGGGTGTCACGCTTGCCGGGCCGCTTGCTGCACACCAACGTCATCGGCTGCACGATCTTCGCGGCCGTGTCGGGTTCTTCGGCGGCCACGTGCGCAACGATCGGCAAGATGACGCTGCCCGAGCTTTCGAAGCGCGGCTACCCGGACGACATCACCATCGGCTCGCTCGCGGGCGCGGGCACGCTGGGCCTTTTGATCCCGCCGTCGATCATCATGATCGTATACGGCGTCTCGGCGAACGTCTCGATCGCGCGCCTGTTCATCGCCGGCATCATCCCCGGCATCGTGCTCGCGTCGATGTTCTCGGGCTATCTCGCGGTGTGGGCGACGATGAATCGCGACCGCGTGCCGCCGGCCGACATCGAGATGACCTTCGCGCAGAAGGTGCACGAATCGCGTCACCTGATCCCGGTCATCCTGCTGATCACTGCAGTGCTCGGCTCGATCTACACCGGCTTCGCGACGGCCACGGAAGCAGCGGCTGTCGGCGTGGTGGGTTCGCTGATCCTGTCGGGTGTGCAGCGCTCGCTCACGTGGCCCACCTTCCGCGACTCGCTGCTCGGCGCCACGCGCCTTTATTGCATGATCGCGCTGATCCTGTCGGGCGCGCAGTTCCTCACGCTGGCGATGGGCTATATCGGCTTGCCGCGGCACCTCGCGGAGTTCGTCGCCGCGCAAGGCCTGTCGCCTTTCGGCTTGATCCTCGCGCTGTCGGTGTTCTACATCATCCTCGGCTGCTTCCTCGACGGCATCTCGATGGTCGTGCTCACGATGGGGGTGATCCTGCCGACAGTGGAAGCCGCGCACATCGACCTGCTCTGGTTCGGCATCTTCATCGTCATCGTTGTGGAGATGGCGCAGATCACGCCGCCGGTGGGCTTCAACCTGTTCGTGCTTCAGGGCATGACCGGCCGGCAGATCACCTGGATCGCGAAGGTGACGATGCCGTTCTTCTTCCTGATGTGCGCGATGGTGCTGCTGCTTTGGTTCTTCCCGCAGATCGCCGTGTGGCTGCCGGCGAAGATGTGACGATCAGCGCGAGTTGATCCGCGCCATCTCGTGCAGTACCTGCGCGGGTTCCTTGCCGCGCGCGGTGCGCAGCACGCGTTCGTTTTCGCGGCGCAGCCACTGCATGCGGTCCATGAAGTGGCGGCGGAAGTACTGTTCCGAGTAAACGGTTTCGCGTGTGCGATCTTCCACGGGCTCGATCAGCACGCGGTGCTGGCCATCGGGCGACGCGAACACGTCGGCGATGATCCACTGGCGATCGGGCCACGCGCGCTCGACCCAGACCTGGTCACGCTTGAGGCCTCCACGCCGCCGGTACGAAGACAAATTGACGACTTTCATTCCCAATAATCCTTAGCATTCCGAATCTACATGGACCCCATTGGTTCCTCGTGTCGAAAAGCGAAAGACCCACTCAAGTTGCCGGGCGAAAGCCCCTAATTCCCGCCGCAATCCCGCATCGCGGAACCCGGACGCTCATCCATGAATGAAGGGGCAGCCCTATATTCGGGAATCCCGAAAAAATGCCGATGATCCGGTCATTGATCGCCTCACCATGAACGCCGTCGACCTCGGTGCCATTTGGCTGACGCTGAAGCTCGCGACGCTCACCACGATCGTGCTGATCGCGATCGCGACGCCATTGGCGTGGTGGCTCGCGCGCACGCAATCGGGTTGGCGTGCCGCCGTCGGCGCGATCGTTTCGTTGCCGCTTGTGCTCCCGCCCACGGTGCTGGGCTTCTACCTGCTCATCGCGTTCGCGCCGTCGGGGCCGCTTGCGTGGTTCGCGTTGCCGTTCACTTTCGCGGGCCTGGTTGTCGGCTCGGTTATCTATTCGTTGCCGTTCGCGGTGCAGCCGTTGCAGCACGCGTTCGAATCGATCGGGCGCGCCCCGATGGAAGCCGCTGCAACATTGCGCGCGCGGCCGCTCGATGCGTTCTTCTCGGTCGCGGTGCCGCTCGCGCGGCCGGGATTCATCACCGCTGCGATCCTCAGCTTCGCGCACACGGTTGGCGAATTCGGCGTGGTGCTGATGATCGGCGGCAACATCCCCGGCAAGACGCGTGTGATCTCCACGCAAATCTACGGCCACGTCGAAGCGCTCGAATACGCGCAAGCGCACGAACTCGCCGCCGCGATGCTGGTGTTTTCTTTCGGGGTGCTGCTTGCGTTGAATCTGCTGCGGCGTCGCGATACGCGGGTCATGCCATGAGCGCGAATGTCACGGGTGCGAATCGCGTTGGCGCGCTCTTGCGCCGGGGAGATTTCACGCTCGACGTCGATCTCGAATTGCCGCAACACGGCATCACGGGCATCTTCGGCGCGTCGGGCTCAGGCAAGACGAGCGTGCTGCGATGTGTCGCGGGGCTCGAACGGCCCGAGCGCGGAGCCATACAAATCGCCGGCGAGACGTGGCAGGACGACAGCGTCTTCCTCGCGCCTTGGCAGCGTGCAGTGGGCTATGTCTTCCAGGAGTCAAACCTGTTCGCGCATCTCAGTGTGCGCGGCAATCTGGAATTCGCGCGGCGGCGGTCGGGCACGCTCGCGTCGCTCCATGGCGCGATCGATCTGCTCGGCATCGGCGCATTGCTCGATCGTGCAACCGCGACCCTGTCCGGCGGCGAGAAGCAGCGCGTGGCGATCGCGCGCGCCGTCGCAAGTGCGCCGAGGCTGCTGCTGCTCGACGAGCCGCTCGCGTCGCTCGATGCCAGCCGCCGCAATGAAATCCTGCCGTGGCTCATGAAGCTACGCGACGAGCTGAAGTTGCCGATGCTTTATGTGACGCACTCGCTCGATGAAGTCGCGCGCCTCGCGAGCACGTTGGTGTTGCTCGATCACGGCCGTGTCGTCGCAGCCGGCGCAGCGCGCGACGTGCTGTCGCGCATCGATACGTCCGCGATGTTCGGCGACGATGCAGGAGCGCTGCTCGAAGGCACAGTGGCCGAGCGCGACACGCGCTGGCAACTCGCGCGCATCGCATTTGCCGGCGGCGATCTGTGGCTGCGCGACGGCGGCCACGACATCGGCCGCGCGGTGCGGCTGCGCGTGCTTGCGCGCGACGTGAGCATCGCCACGCAAGAGCCGCAAGGCAGCAGCATCCAGAACGTCATCGCTGCGGTGGTCGAAGAAACGGCACCCGATTTGCATCCGTCACAAGTAATGGTGAAGCTGCGGTGCGGAGAATCGGTGCTGCTTGCGCGCATCACCGCGCGTGCGGCGGATTCGCTTGCGCTCGCGCGCGGTCAGCGCGTGTGGGCGCAGATGAAGTCGGTCGCGCTCGTCGGATAGGCGAGCCTATCGCGCCGGTTTACTTGTTCGCGTTCGGGAAGAAGATCTGCTGTCCGTCGATCTTGTACGCAGCGATCACCGCTTGCCCCGCAGCGGACGTGACCCAATCGACGAACTTCTGCGCCTCGGCCGCTTTCACGTGCGGAAACTTCTTTGGGCTGACGACCATCACGCCGTATTGGTTGAACATGCGCGTGTCGCCTTCGACAAGCACATCGAGATCGCCGCGATTCTTGAAGCTGAGCCACGTGCCGCGATCGGAGATCGTGTATGCGTTCGTGGAGCTGGCGATGTTCAGGTCCGGGCCCATTCCGCAGCCGCACTCCCTGTAGCCGCTGCCCTTGCTTGCGACTTGCGCGGCTTGCCAGTAGCGCAACTCCGCTGCGTTCGTGCCGCTGCGATCGCCGCGAGAGATGAACGCAGCATTGGACGCAGCGATCTTTTTCAGCGCATCAACGATGTCGCGGCCCTTCGCGCGCGCCGGGTCGAGCTTCGGCCCCACGAGGACGAAGTCGTTGTACATCACGGGATAGCGCTTGTCGGCGCCGCCTTCGGCAACGAATTTTTCCTCGGCGGCCTGGTCATGCACGAAGAGCACGTCGGCGTCGCCGCGCCTTGCGATGTCGATGGCCTGGCCCGTCCCGACGGCGACGACCTTCACATCGATGCCCGTCGCCTTCGTGAACTCGGGCAACAAATGCGGGAAGAGCCCGGACTGTTCGGTGGAAGTGGTGGACGCCATGGTGACTGTCTCGGCATGCAACGCCGCAGCTGCGACAAACGGAACGACGCAAAGCACCCAGCGCAGTTTCATGCGAGTTCACCTTTGAGAAACAGGTCGGCATCGACGGACGTGCTGCGAAGAACATCACGATCGAAGAATGATTTCACCGGCAAGTCGGCCAGCAGCCTTCCGTGCTCGAGATAAATCACGCGCGTGGCCAGGCGCTTGACCTGCCCGAGGTTGTGGCTTGCGAAGACCAGCGTCATCCCGCCATCGCCGAATTCGGCCATGAGCGATTCGACTTCGCGCTTGCCGTGCGGATCGAGGTTCGACGTGGGCTCGTCGAGAAACAGCAGATCCGGCTTGAGGCTCCATGCGCGCGCGAGCGCAAGGCGCTGCTGCTGCCCGCCCGACAGCGCACGCGCATCGCGCTGAGCCGACGCGCCCAGGCCCACGCGCCCAATCGCGAGCAACGCCTGTTCGCGCGCCTCGCGCCATGCGGCGCCGCGAATCCACAACGCGAGCGCAACGTTCGACAGGGCGCTCGCGCGAATCAGGTAGGGCCGCTGGAACAGCATCGCTTCCCGCGCGTGCGACTCGCGCAGCACCGATCCGGACGTCGGCGCGACCAGCCCGTGCAGCAGCCGCAGCAGCGTGCTCTTGCCGCTGCCGTTGCCGCCGATGACGGCGATGCGTTCGCCCGCGGAGACGTGCATGTCGATGCCGGCAAGCGCAGTCACGCGGCCATACTTCACTTCGGCCGATCGGACCGTGATGAGCCCGCTCACGCCATGCTCCCCACGACGACATCGGCAGCATCGAGCCGCCAGCGGCGCACCAGCGCGATCAGCACGTTGAGCAGCAGCACCACCGCGAGCAGCACGATGCCCAGCGCCAACGCCAGCGGCAGGTCGCCCTTGCTCGTCTCCAGCGCGATGGCCGTGGTCATCACGCGGGTGAAGCCTTCCATGTTGCCGCCCACGATCATCACGGCGCCCACTTCGGAGACCGCGCGCCCGAAGCACGCGATGATCACGGTGAGCAACGCATAGCGCTCGTCCCATGCGATGAGGAAGCCGCGAAGCGCCGTGCCCGCGCCGAGCGAGCGCAATTGTTCGCCGCTCGCGGCTTCAACATCCTCGACAACCTGCCGCGCCAGCGCCGCCGCAACGGGCGTGACCAAAATCGCCTGCGCGATCACCATGGCCTTCATCGAGAACAGCCAGCCGAGCGAGCCAAGGGGCCCCGAGCGCGACAGCAGCAAATACACGACAAGCCCCACCACCACAGACGGCAACGCAAGCGACGTATTGAGCACCGTGAGCACAATCCCGCGCCCGCGAAAGCGCGCGACGCCGAGCCATGAGCCCAGCGCGATACCCACCGTGCACGCGATCGCACACGCCGATGCACTCACCGCGAGCGAGCGGGCGACGATTTCGACGAGCTGGGGATCGAGGCCGGCGAGCAGCTGCCATGCCCGCACGAGGCTGCCGGTGAAGTTGTCCACGACGCGATCCTAACGAGGTCGAACAACTCAGGCCGGACAAGTCCTGAACCCGACGAACGCGTCGTCGCGATGCGGCAAGGCGAAGCGGCGCATCTTCACGTCGGCCACGCGATGCGGCGTGGCGAACGATGCGCCGCGCTGCACACGCGCCTTGCCGAAATTCGGTTCGGCCTCGAACTCGGTGTTGCGAGTCCAGGCATGAGCGCGAAAGCCGGGCCACGGGCGAAGCATGCTCGCCGTCCATTCGCGCACGTCGCCCCAGCGAAAGCCTTGGCGATTCGCCGTGAGCGCCGCGACATCCCATTCGACTTCGGTCGGCAGCCGGCGGCCCGACCAGCGCGCGTACGCGTCGGCTTCCCACCAGCTCACATGCATCACGGACTGGCTGCCCGACATGCGTGTGGCGCGGCCGAAGAGCGATTGCCGCACGGCGCCGCCGGCCGAGCCGATCTCATCGACGTATCGCGGGCCGCGCCGCCCTTCGGCGCACACTTGCTCTTGCAACCATTCCCAGCCATCGGCGTGCCACAAATCGCCGTGGTCGTAGCCGCCGTCGTCCACGAACTCGATGTATTGCGACCAGGTCACGGGCTGCGCATCGATCTCGAACGCGGGCACATCGACGTCGTGCGCCCCCTTCTCGATGTCGAACATGAAGCCCGCGCACTCCGCACCCAGCGTCCACTTTGTCGCGGGCAACGCGATCTCGCCGCGCGGCTGCATCCCCGCCGGCAATTCGATCGGCAACTGCAACCCGATGCGCTGCGCGATCGCGATGAGCTGTTCGCGCCGCAACTCCTCTTGCAGCAACGCCATGCGAAAGAAAAAGAGCGCGCCGTCTTCGTCGGGCGTCTTGTCCAGGAGCTCCAGCGTGGTCTCGAGTGTCTCGAGCATGAACGCGCGCACGTTGCCGGCAGTGGGCAAATCCAGTGTCCAGCGTGCATCGTGTTCGGCGAGCGCGGGGTTGAACCATGCGTCGGCCATCGGCTCGATCGATGCGAGCCGCACCGCGTCGGCGGGGCAATTGCAGCCCCAGCCGCGATTCGGGTTGCGGCCGATCCAGTATTCGGAGAGCCACGCGACATGGCCCGCGATCCACAGCGGGAGCTCGGTATCTTCGCGGCACGGCACTTGCGCACCCTCGAACAGGGCCAGCAGCTGCAACGTGTGGTTTCGCGCGTCCATCAGGGCGAGCGATAGTCGCTCGCGGCCCGCGCAGCGCATATCATTCGCGCCGGGGAAGGACTGCGCCGTCAGGCTTGTGTGGGGCATTGCTATCTTCTCTGGGGTAAACCCGGGACCGCCCCGTCAGCATATGCTCAGCGGCCGCAGCGTACCTTCGCATGACAATTCTACGGAGACAAGTGCGTTGAAGACACTCCTCAAGCTTTCATTCGGCATCGACTGGATCAGCGAGCACCTCGGCTGGCTCGCATCGGTCGCGGTGCTGCTCACAGCGCTCATCTCCGCCGGCAACGCCTTCATTCGCTACATCTTCGACATCAGCTCCAACGGCTGGCTCGAAATCCAGTGGTACCTGTTCGCAGGCATCGTGATGTTCGGCGCGCCCGTCGTGCTGCGCCTTAACGAACATGTGCGCGTCGACTTGATCTACAGCCGCCTCAAGGGATACTGGCCCGTGTATGTCGATCTCTTCGGGCTCATCCTCTTCCAGTTGCCGGTGATGGCGCTGCTGGCCTACCTGTCGTGGCCGCTCCTGGTGAAGATGTACACGATGCACGAGATGTCCAGCAACGCCGGCGGCCTGATCCGCTGGCCCGCGATGGCGCTGCTTCCCCTCGGCTTCGGGATGATGGTGCTGCAGGGCTTGTCCGAGATCGTCAAGCGCGTCGCCTACCTGATGCGCATCTACGAGATGGACACGCACTACGAACGCCCGCTGCAGTAAGAGACGAGGGGACAACAACAATGCAAATGCAACAATTCGCGCCGATGATGTTCGCCGGCCTCGTGTTCATCATGCTCATCGGGTTCCCGGTGGCGTTTTCGCTCGCGGCGCTTGGCCTTGCAAGCGGCCTTTTCGCGATCGAACAAGGCTGGTTCCCGGCGGCGTTCCTGGAGAACCTGCCGCTCAACATCTTCGGCATCCTGTCGAACGACCTCTTGCTCGCCATTCCGTTTTTCACGTTCATGGGCGCGATTCTCGAGAAGTGCGGCCTTGCGGAAGACATGCTCGATTCGATGGGCCAGTTGTTCGGCACGGTGCGCGGCGGCCTCGGCTATTCGGTGATCATCGTGGGCTTCATCCTCGGTGCGATCACGGGCACCGTGGCCGGCCAGGTGATCGCGATGGCGATGATCTCCATGCCGATCATGATCAAGTACGGCTACAACATGCGCTACACCACGGGCGTGCTCGCAGCTTCGGGCACGATCACGCAGCTGGTGCCGCCGTCGCTCGTGCTGATCGTGATGGCCGACCAGCTCGGCCGCTCGGTGGGCGACATGTACAAGGGCGCTTGGGGCCCGTCGATCCTGCAGGTGCTGATCTTCGCGATCTATACATTTGCCCTCGGCGTCATCAAGCCCCACCACGTCCCCGGCATCCCGAAGGAAGCGCGCACGATGACCGGCTTCCAGCTGTGGATGAAGTGCCTGCGCGGCATCATCCCGTCGGCCGTGCTGATCTTCGCAGTGCTCGGCTCGATGGGCGGCTTGCCGTGGATGGACACGGCCATCGCAACGCCGACCGAAGCCGGCGCGATGGGTTGCGTGGGCGCGCTGGTGCTGGCCGCGATCCATCGCCGCCTCACGTGGGACCTGTGCTGGCAGGCCATGCTCGGCACGATGCGCCTCACCGCGATGGTGGTGTTCATCCTGTTCGGCTCTCGCGTGTTCTCGATGGTGTTCCAGGGCGTGGACGGCGCAAAGTGGGTCGAGCACATGCTCACGAACCTGCCGGGCGGCCAGGTCGGCTTCCTGATCTTCGTGAACGTGTTCATCTTCTTCCTCGCGTTCTTCCTGGATTTCTTCGAGATCGCTTTCATCATCCTGCCGATGCTGGGCCCCGTCGCCGACAAGATGGGCATCGACATGGTGTGGTTCGGCGTGCTCTTGTGCGTGAACATGCAAACGTCCTTCATGCATCCGCCGTTCGGCTTCGCACTGTTCTATCTGCGCGGCGTCGCCGATTCGCTGTTCAAGGAAAAGCGCATCGAAAAGCCG
>Ga0265314_10003012_pt1 | contig 16658 bp, 15 predicted proteins | sample 4126metaG_FD_203106 | JGI IMG/M metagenome (GOLD analysis project Ga0265314, IMG submission 203106) | Rhizosphere microbial communities from Carex aquatilis grown in University of Washington, Seatle, WA, United States - 4-1-26 metaG | ecosystem: Host-associated > Plants > Roots > Rhizosphere >... | reverse complement strand
GAAGAAGGCGGCGGCGGCGCGCGCGAAATGATCAAGGATGGCCTCTTCGAAAAATTCCCGATGGAAGCGTGCTTCGGCATGCACAACTGGCCCGGCTTCGAAGTGGGCAAGTTCGCGGTGAGCCCCGGCCCCGTGATGGCGTCGAGCAATGAATTCAAGATCACGATTCGCGGCAAGGGCAGCCACGCGGCGCTTCCGCACAACGGCATCGACCCCGTGCCGATCGCGTGCGAGATGGTCAATGCCTTCCAGCTGATCATCAGCCGCAACAAGAAGCCGATCGACGCGGGCGTGATCTCCGTGACCATGATCCACGCGGGCGAAGCGACCAACGTCGTGCCCGACAGCTGCGAGCTGCAAGGCACCGTGCGCACGTTCTCGGTCGAAGTGCTCGACATGATCGAAAAGCGCATGAAGCACGTTGCTGAACACATCAGCGCCGCGCACGACGCGCAGTGCGAATTCGAGTTCCATCGCAACTATCCACCCACCGTCAATTGGGAAAAAGAAGCGGCGTTCGCGCGCAATGTGCTTGTGTCCATCGTCGGCGAAGAAAACGTGATGCGCCAGGAACCCACGATGGGCGCGGAGGACTTCGCATACATGCTGCAGGCCAAGCCCGGCGCATATTGCTTCATCGCCAACGGCGACGGCGCGCATCGCGAGATGGGACACGGCGGCGGGCCCTGCATGTTGCACAACCCGAGCTACGACTTCAACGACGAACTGATCCCGCTCGGCGCGACCTACTGGGTGCGCCTGGCCGAAGCCTGGCTCGCGAAGGCATGACCCCCGCCGGGGAGGACGTTTTCGCGGCAACGTACAGCGAGGCGAGGCGCAAGTTCATCGACGCTGCCGAGGCCGCGGGCCTGCAGGTCGAATGCAAGGCCTACCCCACGCACGGCAGCGAAGGCGAAGAGCTTGCGATGGACATCGTGCGCGACGGCCATCCCAACGCAGCGGCGGTGCTGCTGCTCACAAGCGCGTGCCATGGCGTCGAAGGTTTTTGCGGCAGCGGCGTGCAAGTGGCCGCGCTGCGCGATGCGAGCTGGCGCGCCCGCGCGCGCGAACGCGGCGTGGCCGTGGTGTACGTGCATGCGCTCAACCCGTTCGGCTTTTCGCATTTGCGCCGCACGACGCACGAGAACGTCGACCTCAACCGGAACTTCCATGACTTCGGCAGGCCGCTGCCCCACAACTCCGGCTATCGCGACTTGCATGCGCTGCTCGTCCCGCCGACGTGGCCGCCCGCGCCCGAGGTCGAGCTTGAACTGGGTCGCTTCGTTGCGGGGCAAGGCGTCGCTGCGTTGCAAGCCGCCGTCAGCCGCGGCCAGCATGAGTTTCCCGATGGGCTCTTCTTCGGGGGGACCGCGCCCAGCTGGAGCAATCTTGCCGTGCGCGATATGTTGCGCACGCATGGCGGCCGCTGCGCGCGGCTTGCATGGATCGACTTTCACACGGGCCTCGGCCCCAGCGGCGTAGGCGAACGCATCTTCGCCGGCCGTAACGACGCCGTGGCGATTTCGCGTGCGAAGGCGTGGTGGGAAAGCGGTGGCTCGACACCTGTGACGTCGATGTACGACGGCAGTTCGACGTCCGCGTTTCTCACGGGACTCATGTGCGGCGCCGCATACGAAGAGTGCCCGCAAGCGGAGTTCACGAGCATTGCGCTCGAATACGGCACCGTGCCGATCATGGAGACGCTGCAGGCGCTGCGCGGATCGCAATGGCTTGCGAACCATCCGGATGCCGACGCAGCGATTGCGCAAGCCGTCACGCAGCGTGTGCGCGATGCTTTCTACACCGACACGCCCGAGTGGAAGCAGAAGGTGCTCGCGCAGGCGCGGCAGGCAATGCGCCAGGCCGTCGACGGCCTCGCGGGCTGAATCCCGCGCCGCCCGATCACGCCGCCGCGATCATGTCGCGGCAATCCGGCCTTGCTGGATCACGAGCAGCCCGTCGAAGATGAGGCTTTCGACCAACTCGAATCCCACGGCGATGTGCGACACCATCTTCCAGCCCGCGCCGCCGGTCATGTAGCGAGCGGGCTCATCGCCGCAATGCTTGTGCACGTGTTGCACCATGCGCTCGATCGCGCCGGCGATCGCAAACGTGCCGCCGCTTGTGAGCGCATCGGATGTGTTGGTGGGAAATTCGCGCACTTCGCCGGTGGGCACGTGCAGGCCGGCCGTGCCCGATTCGAGCGCGCGCAGCATGATGCCGTGCCCGGGCACGATGAACCCACCGAGAAAAGCGCCGCTCGCATCGACTGCTTCGATCGTGACGGCCGTGCCGACCAGCACAACCACCATCGGCCGCGCGGGCCCGACAGCCAGCATGCGTTGCCGCGCGCCGATCATCGCCACCCACCGGTCCGCGCCGAGCCGCGCCGGATGGTCGTAGCCATTGCTGAGGCCTGCTTCACCGGCGCTTGCGATCACCCAATGCGCGGGAACATCCCACAACTCTTCCATCTGCTCTTCGACGCGGCGCTTGATCGCATCGGCGGCGACGGAACAGCCGATCATTCGCGACGGCGCGGGCAACGTGGACCACGGTCCTTCGGCGAGCTTGTCGATGTTCTCGAGAAATTCGGCGCCGTGCGCAAGCGTGGCCGCGCCGGGAGTCGGGTCGTCATACAGCGCCCATTTGAGGCGCGTGTTGCCGACGTCGATCGCGAGCAATGCCATCGAGATGCGTCAGCCCGCGGCCTGCAGCGGTGCGCCAAGCGCGTCGAGGCTGGCTGCGAGCGCGTTTTCGTGCGATTGCAGTTGCCCGCAATCGGCGATCGCCTGCTTGATGGCGAGCTGCAGTTCGCGATGCGAATCCATCGGGCCTTCGAGGCTCAAGCCCGGCAGGTCGCCGTCGCGCGCGGCATTCGCAAGCGGGGTGACGCGCCCGCGCCAATCCTTCACGCGCGAAGCCACGGTGCCTTGCAGGGATTGCGCGATGCTCGCGCGCCTTGCTGCGGCCGCCTGCGCTTGCTGATGCACTTCGTGCGACGCGGTACTGAGCGCGCGCAGCAACTTCAAACGCGCGACCAGCAGCTCGCAACGCTGAGCGTCCAGTCGCAATTGCGCGCGCGCGGCATCATCGGTTGCTTGTGCTTCGCGCGCTTTCAGCTGCACGCGCATGTCCTGCAACCAGCGCGCACCCTGGTCGATGATCTTCTCGACGCCGCGAAACTCCACTTCGAATTCGAGCAGCGTCTTGTCCATGCCGCTCGCCGGATCGCCCTGCTTGCCCGCCAGTGACTTGCCTCGCTGGGCCAAAGCGCCAAGGGCTTCTTCGATCGTGTCGAACTGGGCCGCGAACTCCGCGACCGCGCTCTTGTTCTTGCCCGACAGCCGCGCGAGAAACCCGCCCTTTTGCTGGAGCACGCCGAAGTCGAGTCTCGAGAGTACGTCGGCGACTGAGTCGAGATCTTTTGCGAGTGACGCGTCGATGCGCTTCGTGGCCTGGACTTGCAAGTCCGCGCGCAGCTCGGCCAAGCGCAGCACATGCGCCTGCCCCGCATCGGAGGCCATCTTGTCCAGCCATGCATCAGGCGACACCGCCGCCTTCGGCCGGTTGGCCACTTGCGCCAGCTTGGCCGGCGTCATCAATGAAGCGGTGCGGTCTTCGTCGTCCTTCATTGCACCCCCGGTAGAGTTGCGCGCACTATAGCTCCGTTTCGCTGCGTCAGATCGCGCCGAACCAGCACGCGCGCTGGATCGCAGCCATCTTGTTGTCGACCTTGAGCTTGGCCATTGCGTTCGCGAGGTGGTAGTTCACCGTGCGCTCGCTGCACTTGAGCACCAGCGAACTCTCGCGCGCAGTCAATCCCTGGAACGCAAGTGTGAGGCATTCGCGCTCGCGCGGGCTGAGCGTCGAGCGCTCCGCCGCAATGCAGCGCCTGACAAGCGGCCAGATGTTGAGCGCCGACCACGCGAGCAACGCGGCTTCGGTGCGGTCGGTGAGTTCGCGCGGGCTGAACATGAAGCACTCGAACGCGCGGCCGGAGGGCAGCTGGAACTCGACCCGGACCACGGTCTGGAAGCCATGCGCGAGCCACAGCATGCGCCAGCGGCTCGACGTGAGCTGGTCCGATTTCGCGATGTGCTGCCATGCGACGAGGGGCGCGTCCGAGTCGCGCCAAGGCGCACCGAAGTCGCGGCTTTCGGCTAGTGCTTGCGCGGCGTCGGCAACGATCGGTGGATGCACCGCGACGACTTCGCGGTCTTCATTGCTGCCGAAAGGGTTCGGCCCGAGAACGCAGACAGCCTCGACGGAGAACTCTCGCAGAGCGCCCACCCAATCGCTCAACAGGCCGTCAAGGCTCACACTGTCAAAGTTAACAGGTAGCTGCATCGACGTGTTCTTGTAGAACCGGGACAATAGCACGCACTGTCACACTGCATAACGAGGTATTCCGCTGGACCGCATCCGCGATTCGCGCATCGCCATGGCTGCCCCGGCGCCCGCGCCGAGGCCGGCCTTGTCGCATCTTGTGCTCCAGTGGCTGAAAGAGGAGGTCGTCACCGCGCCTTTCGTGCCGGTGCTGCACCCGTCGCCCGTGCGAATGAAAGGCCTCGGCCTCTTCACGCTCTTCGGGCATCCGCTTTTCTGGTTCGTGTGGGCCGTGTGGCTCCCGCAGCCTTATGAAAACTTGCCGCTGCGCCTCTTCACCGCTTCGCTCGGCCTGTTGCTCATCAACGATCGCGTGTCGAAAGACCCGACGAGCCGCCTGTCGGGCCAGGTGTTCTCGGCCGTGTTCTGGTTCGAGTTGCCATTCCTCTTTTCGTGGATGTACCTGTGCAACGGCGGCAACCACGCGTGGCTTGCGAGCATGGCCGCGATGATCCTCACCTACTACTTCTCCACCGATTGGCGTCTTGCAACGATCGGCATCGCGCTGGGAGGTTTCGCTGCGCGCGTTCTGTTCGAACTCACCGGCGCATCGACTGCACCGTGGCCCCACGAGTTGTTCTGGGCCAATACGATGGTGCTCGCGTTCTGTGTGAGCATGGGAATGCTGCTCGGGCTTTCCACAGCGAACTTGCGACGTGAACACTTGTCGCACACGCTCGCAACGATGGGCATCATGGCCCACGAGTTGCGCACGCCGCTCGCGACGATGGCCCTCATCGGCGATGCGGTGCGCGGTAGCGCGAGCGACTGCGGCCCCGAGGCAGGGCACAAGCTCGAACAGCTCGCGGGCCGCCTGCATACGCTGGTGCGCAACATGAACCACCAGATCGACATGCAGATCGCGAACGCGCGGCTGACACGCCTGCCTGCGCGCACGGAGTCGGTCCTGGCGTCGGATCTTGTGCGCACCGCGGTGCTGAACTACCCCTTCCGCACGACGCGCGAAAAGGAATGCGTGCGCGTCTCCGTGCAGGCCGACTTCGTCTTTCGCGGCTCGTACGCGCTGTTCTCGCAGGTGGTCGACAACCTCGTGAAGAACGCGCTTCGATCGCTCGCGGCGTCCAGCTCGGCCATGAACCCCGGCGACATCGTCGTCGAGATCGGTGTGCAGCAGGATCGCGGCCGCATCGCGGTGGCCGATCGCGGCGTCGGCATCGACCCCGACTTGCAGCGGCGCATCTTCGAGCCTTTCTTTTCCACCAACCGCGGCACCGGCCACGGCCTGGGCCTGGCGTTCTGCCACCAGGTCATTCATGCGGCACGAGGCACGCTTCGCGTGAAATCTGCCGCAGGACACGGCGCCGTCTTCACCATCGACCTGCCCATCTCGAGCCGGCCCTGACACAATAACAAAGCACTCCGCTTCATGAGCTTTCCTCTTTTCCAGCGACCGGGGACCGTCGTGTTCCTCGACGACGATCCCGACTATCTCGAGATGCTTGCGCTCGTTCTGCCGCGGCAATGGCACGTCAAGCTCTTCCTTCGCCCGCACGATTGCATCAACTACCTGCAGCAGGAGCCGCCGTTCTGGGAAGCCGACGCGTGGAACCAGCAGCAACTGGTGGACCAGTGGCGCGCGGGCAAGCCGCTGATCCCGCAGATCCTCGCGTATTGGTCGAAGTACAGCGAGCGGTTCGCGCTCACACGCGTCTGCGTGTTCGACTATTCGATGCCCGCGATGGATGGCCTCACGGCTCTGGGCGAACTGGTCGACTGGCCCGGCGCGCGCGTGCTGCTCACGGGCCAGGCCGACGAACAGGTCGCGGTGCGCGCATTCAACCGCGGCCTCATCGATCAGTTCATCGCAAAGCAGACGCCCGACATTTCGCGGCGATTGATCGAAGCGGTGGATCACCTCTTCGCCACGCCCAATGCGCGCCATTCGCAAATCTGGCGAGCGACGCTCGGCCCCGAACAGAACTCGGTGCTGCGCATCCCGTCGATCGCGCGCGACCTCGCTACGTTCGCGGCCAAGCATTGGGTCGAACATGTCGCGATCGGCGATCCGTTCGGCGTGCTCGGCATGGACGCACGCGGCAATGTGAGCTGGCTGCAGCTCGAGATGCGCGACGGCTTGCGCGCCGCGGCCGAACTCGCGGAGATCGAAGGCGTCGATGCAGCTTCGCAGGAAGAAATCCGCGCGGGCCGCAAGCTCGCGAATCTCGAAGTGCGCCAGGCGTTCGGGCGCACGTCGCCCGTGCTGCTCAACCCGGCGTTCATGCTCGGCGACGAAGCCAAGGTGCTCGGTGCGCTGTTCGAAGTGGACCCGGCGCACTGCCCCGACGCGGCCAACAGCTACCAGGCATGGCTCGCGCGCCAGGAAAAGCGGGCCGTCACTGGGTGACGCGTTGGCGGCGGGCAATGGGCCAGTCCCACGGCTTCAGGACTTCAGCGGCATCGCGCGCGACGTTGTCGACGTGTGCGATCTCGCTGTCGGTCAACGCCGAATTGAGCGTCAAGCGCAGCATCGCGCGGTTCTTGCTGGTCGCGGGCGCACAAAAGATCGCACCGATGACGCCCCGCTCTTCGAAGGCATCGCGCAGCTGCATTGCGGCGGGCTCGCTGCCGGCCTCCAGCGAAACAATCTGCTCGGTGCCATTGCGGATCGGATACCCCGCATCGGCCAGCGCGTCGCGCACGCGGCGTGTGTTCGCATGCAGGCGCGCACGTGCGTCGTCAGCGCGGCGCACCACGTCGAGCGTCGCGGCAAGCCCCGCAATTTCATGCGGCAGCAGCGACGAACTGAAGATGTTCGGGTACGCGGAAATCTGGATGTAGGGCCGCATGCCGGCCGGCGCGGTGAACAGCCCCGCGCGGCCCGCGAACGCTTTCGCAAGACTCGCGGTGATGAAGTGAACGCGATCCGTCAGCCCCAGCTGCGCGCACAGGCCGGCGCCCGCAGGGCCGTGCGTGCCCATCGAATGCGATTCGTCGACGACCATGATGCTGCCCGTGCGTTCGGCGACGGCAACGATCTCGCGCAGTGGGCATAACGCACCCGTAGTGCTGTAGACCGAATCGACGACGACCACGCCGGGGCCGTGCGCGGCAATCATCCGCTCGAGATGCGCGGGGTCGTTGTGGCGGAACGCATGCGCGGGCGCTTTGGCCGCCCTTGCACCTTCCCACAGCGACATGTGCGCGAGCGAGTCGAGATACACCGGTGTTTGCTCGTCCGCGATGATCTGCAGCAGGCCAAGGTTCGCGGCATAGCCCGACTGGCACAGGAAGGCGTCTTCCTTGCCGAGCCACGACGCCATCGACTTTTCGAAATCGCGCGCAGGATGCCCATCGAGCAGGAAAACACCCGACTGCACGACGGCATGCGCGTCGGTGCGCAGCGCGTCGATTTGCGCTTGCACGATGCGCGGATGCCCGGTGACGGCAAGGTAGTCGTTGCCGTCGAGACGCACTGCGCCCTGCACGGCGGGCTTGCCGTGCAGGATGAAGCGGCCCTTCCATTCGTCGCGCCATCGCGCGGCGAATTCGCGTTCGATGCGCTGCGCGAGCATGCGCGGCATCGGCGGCTCCTGGCGTGCCTTTGCACGCGAAATCCCAACGACGTTCATGGAGACACCTTCGAATGAGGCTTGCGACGTGTGTCTCATTAAGGGGTAAAGATCACGGATGTGCTCGGGCTCCCCTGTCAACATTGACAGGGAACCGTGAGCACTTAGTACGGAAGCACGCTTGCAAGGCGCGTGCCGGGCCGTCTCAGGCAAGCTTGCCGTGGCAGTGCTTGTACTTCTTGCCGCTGCCGCAAGGGCAGGGATCGTTGCGGCCCACTCGCGGGGCTTGCGCTGGGGCGGCAGCTTGCACGCGCGCGGTGCTTTCGTCGGTGAGCGTGACGACCTCGCCGGTTTCAGTCGGCGCCGAATACGTGACGTTCGCGATGCGTTCGGCACGGCCTTCCATTTCGTCGGCCGCCTGTTCGAGCTGTTCGCCCGATTGCACCTGCACCGTCATCAGCACCTTCGTCACTTCGTTCTTCACCGAATCGAGCAACTGCCCAAAGAGCTCGAACGCTTCGCGCTTGTATTCCTGCTTCGGCTGCTTTTGCGCGTAGCCGCGCAGGTGAATGCCCTGGCGCAGGTAGTCGAGCGCGGAGAGATGTTCGCGCCAATGCGTGTCGATGCTTTGCAGCAGCACGATGCGTTCGAACTGCGTGAAGTTCTCCGCGCCGATGAGCCGCACCTTTTCGTCGAACGCGGCGTTGGCGGCTTCGTTCACTTTTTCGGCGACGTCTTCGTCGGTGATCGAGCTGGCGGTCTGCACTTCTTTTTGCAGGTCGATGCGCACACCGTATTCCTCGAGCGCCTTTTCAAGCGCCGGGATGTCCCACTGTTCTTCCACCGATTCGGGCGGCACGAAGCCGTGCGCGATGTCGGTGAAGCAGCCTTCGCGCAGGCTCGCGATCTGCGCCGAAAGATCGGCGGCGTCGATGATGTCGTTGCGCTGCTGGTAGATCACCTTGCGCTGGTCGTTCGACACGTCGTCGTATTCGAGCAGCTGCTTGCGGATGTCGAAGTTGCGCGCTTCGACCTTGCGCTGCGCGCTTTCGATCGAACGCGTGACGATGCCGGCTTCGATCGCTTCACCGTCGGGCATCTTCAGGCGCTCCATGATCGCTTTGACGCGGTCGCCCGCGAAGATGCGCATCAGCGGATCGTCCAGCGAAAGATAAAAGCGCGACGAGCCCGCGTCGCCCTGGCGGCCCGACCGGCCGCGCAGCTGGTTGTCGATGCGCCGCGATTCGTGGCGCTCGGTTGCGATGATGCGAAGGCCGCCCTGGGCCACAACGAAGTCGTGATCCTTTTGCCACTGCGCGCGCAGCTCGGCGATGCGCGGCTGCTTCGCCGCTTCGTCGATCGTCTCGTCGGCTTCGATGGCTTCCACGGCTTTCTCGACGTTGCCGCCGAGAACAATGTCCGTGCCGCGGCCCGCCATGTTGGTGGCGATGGTGACCATCTTTGGCCGGCCGGCTTGCGCGACGATGTCGGCTTCGCGCGCGTGCTGCTTCGCGTTGAGCACCTGGTGCGGCAAGCCCGCTTTTTGCAGCATCTCGGCGATGAGCTCGGAGTTTTCGATCGACGTCGTGCCGACGAGCACCGGCTGGCCGCGCTCGTAGCAATCCTTGATGTCGGCGATCGCGGCTTCGTATCGCTCGCGCGCGGTCTTGTACACGCGGTCAAGCTGGTCGTCGCGGCGGCTTGGCCGGTTCGGCGGGATCACCACGGTCTCGAGACCGTAGATCTCCTGGAATTCGTACGCTTCCGTGTCGGCCGTGCCGGTCATGCCGGACAGCTTTCCGTACAGGCGAAAGTAATTCTGGAACGTGATCGAGGCGAGCGTCTGGTTCTCGGCCTGGATGTTCACGCCTTCCTTGGCCTCGACGGCCTGGTGCAGGCCTTCGCTCCAGCGGCGGCCCTGCATGAGGCGACCGGTGAATTCGTCGACGATGATCACTTCGCCTTCTTGCACCACGTAATGCTGGTCGCGGTGATAGAGATGCCGCGCACGCAATGCCGCGTTGAGGTGATGCATCAACGTGATGTTCGCGGGATCGTAGAGCGATGCACCTTCGGGAATCAGGCCGAGGTTGTAGAGGATTCGCTCCGCATTTTCGTGGCCCTGCTCGGTCATGTAGACCTGGTGAGCCTTCTCGTCGACCGTGAAGTCGCCGGGCTTCGTGATGCCTTCGCCCGTGCGCGGGTCGGCTTCGCCTTCCTGCTTCACCAGCAGCGGCACGACGCGGTTCATCGCCACGTAGAGCTGCGTGTGGTCTTCGGCCTGGCCGCTGATGATCAGCGGCGTGCGCGCCTCGTCGATCAGGATCGAATCCACTTCGTCGACGATGGCGTAGTAGAGGCCCCGCTGCACACGCTCGGCGGCTTCGTACACCATGTTGTCGCGCAGGTAATCGAAGCCGTATTCGTTGTTCGTGCCGTAAGTGATGTCGCAGCGGTAGGCGGCCTGCTTTTCGTCCTTGGGCATGTTCGGGAGGTTCACCCCCACCGTCATGCCGAGGAAGTTGTAGATGCGGCCCATCCACTGCGCGTCGCGATTGGCGAGGTAGTCGTTCACCGTGACGACGTGGACGCCGCGGCCCGCGAGCGCATTGAGGTACACGGGCAAAGTGGACGTGAGCGTCTTGCCCTCGCCGGTGCGCATTTCGGCGATCTTGCCTTGATGCAGCGCGATGCCGCCGGCGAGCTGCACGTCGAAGTGACGCATCTTCATGACGCGCTTGGAAGCTTCGCGCACGACGGCGAATGCTTCGGGCAGCAAGTCGTCGGCCGCCTCGCCTTGGGCAAAGCGCGACTTGAATTCGTCCGTCTTGCCGCGCAGCTCGGCGTCGGTCAGCTTTTCGAACTGCTGTTCGAGCGAGTTGACGCGCTCGACGGTCTTGCGATATTGCTTGAGCAGGCGGTCGTTTCGCGAGCCGAAGATCTGGGTGAGGATGTTCTTGGACATGGACGGTGGCGCGACCTCAGCCGCACCGGGCGGTCGTTGTTGTCTCGAAGGGGAAATGGGGCCGATGCGGGCGAATCCAATAGCTCGACTCACCCGCGGTGGCCCGCCGCAAAGAGACTGATTTTACCTTTGGGCGGCCGGGCCTGTGGCCACGCGGGTTGCGCGGGCCATGTTGGTCGGCGCCAAGTGATCGCCGGCACTGAGGAACTTTTGCGGATCCTGCGGCACGCCCTGCACCAGCACTTCGAAATGCAGGTGCGGACCGGTTGACCGGCCGGTGGTGCCGACGGCGGCGATCTTCTGGCCGCGCTTGACAACGTCACCCTGCTTCACGAAGACGCGCGACGCATGCGCATACCGCGTGATGAGGTTGTTGCCGTGGTCGATCTCGATCATGTTCCCGTAGGCCGGATGCAGCTCTTGCGTGACCACGACACCGCCCGCCGCCGCGAGGATGGGTGTGCCGGGCTCGGCCTGGAAGTCCATGCCCGTGTGCAGCGCGGAGTGGCCCGTGAACGGATCGATACGCCAGCCAAACCCGGAGCCCAGGTGCGCGTCGGCGACCGGTGGCTGCGTCGGGATCATCATGTTGCGGACCTTTTGGTCGATCAGTCGTGACTCGAGCACAGTGAGCAGGTCGACCTCCTGGCCCGATGCCTGGTCGAGCGAAGCCAGAGTGGACTGCAGCTCTTGCATCGATAGCGGCCGGCCTTCGACAAGCACGCCGCCCTGGCCCGCGGGCGCGCGCAGGTTCGGCGTGTTCACGCCCGCAAGGCCCGAGACGCGCTCACCGAGCGCTTCGAGCTGAACCAGCTTGGCCTGCATTTCGCCAAGCTTGCGAGCCATCGCATCGAGGTTTTCACGCATGAAGCGGTCGCGCTGTTCGAACTCATCCTTGACGACGAGCTTGACCAGCGAGCCGATCACCGGCCAGCCTTCGCGCGCGCCCTTGAGGAACACCCAGTGGTACAGCAGCGCTGCGCACAGCATCAACGCGACCGACAGGCCCATGAACGCGGCGACGAGCTGCGCGCCGCTCAAGTGAACGGAACGGCTCTTCGCGAGCGAGGCATCCGTGATAATGAAATGCACTGCCCCTCATCTCCTCATGACACCGCAATCTCCCCGCAGGTTCGTCCCCCTCATGAAAGCATGCGAGGAGGCGCCGCAACTTGCGAAGCTCGCGCAGCTCGCACGCGAATCGCGCGAACGGCTCGAGGCGGTCGAGTTCCTGATCCCATCTCCGCTGCGTTCCGCCGTAAAGGCCGGCCCCATCGACGGAGCCGCTTGGTGCCTATTGGTGGACAACAACGCCGCGGCGGCGAAGCTGAGGCAGGTTCTGCCTGCTCTGACAGCAGAGCTTCAACGCCGGGGTGCGCAGGTTAACTCAATTCGGCTGAAGGTCCAATTAGCTGCAAAGTAGCCTAGGGTTGACCCTAGGCGCCCGGGTCGGAGGGGTCGGGCGACGGCAGCGCGGGCTTCGTCGGCCCGAGGTGCAGCAGGTCATCGAGCGGGCGCTCCTTGTCGCCGATCGCTTCGAGCTGCCTCAGGTACACAAAACGCTTCTCGCGGTCCTTTTCGGAGGCCATCTTCACGCGAATGGCTTCGGCCTGCGCCTTGAGCTGCGTGATTTGCGTGCGCAACTCGCTGGCTTGCGGCTCCGCGACCATCTGGGGCGTCGCGAGCGGCGGCACCCCATATGTGTCGAGCCAGGAGCCGTGGAATCGTTCGTCCCAACGCGCGCAACCGGCGAGAGCGGCCGATGCAGCCAGGACGAGAAAAATGCGCTTGGACATGGAAAACATGGGGAGCTTTCGCGTGGATCGTTTGGTGCCGGATGTCCGATTCGAACGGACGACCTACCGCTTACAAGGCGGTTGCTCTACCCCTGAGCTAAACCGGCGGGTGGCTGATGTGGATTCTAGGCTCGCGCCCGATGCTGCCCAATGACGACCGTCACTTCACGCGCTTGAGTGTGGGCCGCGGGCCGGACGGCGGCTTCGGTGTGTCGTCGGGGCTGCCCTCGACCGGTTCCGGATTAAGCAGCTGCACGACCTTGCTGACGTCGTCGTGGCCACCGGCCGCGGGCACGCTTGTGAGCGGCGATGTTTTCACGGGGGCTTCCTGCGCGTCGCCGGTCACCGGCACCGGGAAGGCCATGCCCTGGCCGTTTTCTCGTGCGTAGATCGCGATCACACGGCTGATCGGGACCATGATGTCCCTTGCAGTCCCCGCGAAGCGCGCCTTGAACTCGATGAATTCATTGCCGAGCTTGAGCGAAGACGTCGCATCGAAGCTGATGTTCAGCACGATCTCGCCGTTCTTCACATATTCGCGCGGAACCTGCACGGTGTCGTCGACCAGCACCGCCACGTAAGGCGTGAGCCCGTTGTCCGTGCACCAGTCGTAGAGCGCGCGGATCAGGTAGGGCCGGGTCGACGTCGATTCCAGTGCGTTCATTCAGCCGCAACCTACTTGCGCATCACCTTTTCGGACGGCGTGAGCGCTTCGATATATGCGGGGCGCGAGAAGATGCGCTCGGCGTACTTCAAGAGCGGAGCCGCGTTCTTCGACAGCTCGATGCCATAGTAGTCCAGGCGCCACAGCAGCGGGGCGATGGCAACGTCGAGCATCGAGAAATTATCGCCCAGCATGTACTTGTTCTTGAGGAACACCGGCGCGAGTTGCGTGAGGCGATCGCGGATGTGCGAACGCGCCTTCTCCAGCGCTTTTTCGTTCGTCTTGGCCGCGCGCGATTCGAGCGTACTGACGTGCACGAACAGTTCCTTCTCGAAGTTGAGCAGGAACAGCCGCACACGCGCGCGGTCGACCGGGTCGCCGGGCATGAGCTGCGGATGCGGGAAGCGCTCGTCGATGTACTCGTTGATGATGTTCGACTCGTACAGGATGAGGTCGCGCTCGACGAGGATCGGCACCTGCCCGTACGGGTTCATCACGTTGATGTCCTCGGGCTTGTTGTACAGGTCGACGTCGCGGATCTCGAAATCCATGCCCTTTTCGAACAGCACGAAGCGGCAACGATGCGAAAAAGGGCAGGTGGTTCCGGAGTAGAGGACCATCATGATGGCGGTTCCTTAAAGACTAAGGGTGGACGTGAGTCCACCCGGCAAAATTTCAACCGGCGGGCTCGGCCCGCCTTCTCGCGGCCCGCTTTCCTGCGGGCCGTCGGTCCTGCGGTTACTTCACGTCCTTCCAGTACGCGGCGTTCAGGCGCCACGCAAAGAGCGTGAAGAACAGCAGGAAGATGATCACCCACACGCCGACGCGCACGCGCGAAGCCTGTGCGGGTTCGGCCATCCACTGCATGTAGTTCACGAGGTCGCCCACTGCGTGGTCGTATTCGACCGAGGACATTTCTCCGGGCGTGACCTGTTTCCAACCGGTGAAGACGTGTTCCTTCTGGCCGTGGATTTCGCGTTCTTCGTATTGCGGTTCGCGTTCGCCCTGCAGCTGCCACAGCGCGTTCGGCATGCCGACGTTGGGGAACACGAGGTTGTTCCAGCCCGTTGGGCGCGACGAGTCGCGATAGAAGCTGCGCATGTAGGTGTAGAGATAGTCCGCGCCCGAGCCGCCGTGGCCCGCGCGCGAACGCGCAACGAGCGTGAGATCGGGCGGCACGGCGCCGAACCAGTCCTTGGCCTGCTTCGGGTCGATCGCGGACTTCATCGTGTCGCCGACCTTCGCGCTGCCGAAGACGAGGTTGTCCTTGATCTGCTGTTCCGTCAGGCCGATGCTCTGCAGCCGGTTGTAGCGCATGTACGTGGCGGAGTGGCAGTTGAGGCAGTAATTGACGAACAGTTTCGCGCCGTTTTGCAGCGACGTGAGGTCGTTCTGGCTGTTGGGTGCCTTGTCCCACACTGCTTCGCCTTCTTCGGCGAACGCGGCGCCGCAAAGGCCGATGGAGGCAACGAGCGCGAGGAGGAATTTCTTCATTTCTTGTGTCTCCCGCTCAATGGCCGCCGAAGATGATGCGATCGGGCGGAGTCTTGAACTCGCCCAGGCGCGTCCACCACGGCATCAGCAGGAAGAAGCCGAAGTAGAACAGCGTGCCGATCTGCGAGATGAGCTGGCCGCCCGGCGACGGCGGTTGCGTGCCGAGATAGCCGAGCACGATGAAGTCGACGATGAACACGCCATACACAGCCTTGTGCCAGCCCGGACGGTAGCGGATCGACTTGACCGGGCTGCTATCGAGCCACGGCAGGAAGAACAGGATGATCACTGCCGCGCCCATCACGACCACGCCCCAGAACTTTGCGTCGATGCCGCCAAGCAGTGACAGCGCATCGGGCATGCCGCCCGACATGTGCGCCCAATTGAACAGCGCGGGCACAAGGCCCAGCAGGATTGCGAACACAACGGCCGCGCCCCACACGATCAACTTGAACATGCCCGACAGGCCGCGCGCACCAAGGAAACCAGCCACGAGCACGACGAGAGCCAACACCCCGGCCATGTCGCTCGTGATCGCGCGCAGCATGGAGTAGTACGGCGTGAAGTACCAAACCGGCGCGATGTGCGCGGGCGTCTTCAGGGGATCGGCCGGGATGAAGTTGTTGAACTCGAGGAAGTAGCCGCCGCCTTCGGGCGAGAAAAAGATGATCGCGGAGAAGACGAGCAGGAACACGCTGACGCCGAAGAGGTCGTGCACCGAGTAATACGGGTGGAACGGGATGCCGTCGACCGGATGGCCCTTGGCGTCCTTCGGGCCCGCCTTGATCTCGACGCCGTCCGGATTGTTCGAGCCGACGTCGTGCAGCGCGAAGATGTGCGCGGACACCAGGCCCAGCAACACCAGCGGCACCGCGATCACGTGGAACGAGAAGAAGCGGTTGAGCGTTGCGTCGCCCACCACGTAGTCGCCGCGAATCCAGGTGGAGAGGTCCGGGCCGATGAACGGAATGGCGGAGAACAGGTTGATGATCACCTGCGCGCCCCAGTAAGACATCTGGCCCCACGGCAGCAGGTAGCCCATGAACGCTTCGGCCATGAGTGTGAGGAAGATCGCGCAGCCGAAGATCCACACGAGTTCGCGCGGCTTGCGGAAGCTGCCGTAGATGAGGCCGCGATACATGTGCAGGTACACGACGATGAAGAACGCCGATGCGCCCGTCGAGTGCATGTAGCGGATCATCCAGCCCCACGGCACGTCGCGCATGATGTACTCGACCGACTCGAACGCCTTGGCGGCGTCGGGCTTGTAGTGCATCGTGAGGAAGATGCCGGTGACGATCTGCAGCACCAGCACCAGCATCGCGAGCGAGCCGAAGAAATACCAGAAGTTGAAATTCTTCGGCGCGTAGTACTCCGACATGTGGTCGCGGTACATCGTGTACGCGAAGGGAAACCGGTTCTCGAACCAGTTGTTCAACTTCGCGACCGCGGATGCATTGGGAGAGATTTCCTTGAATTCGGCCATGGCTTGTCGCTCCCCTTATGCCTTCTTGTCCTCGCCGATCAGCAAGCGCGTATCGGAGAGGTATTGGTGGGGCGGCACCTCGAGGTTGTCGGGGGCGGGCTTGTTCTTGAAGACGCGGCCGGCAAGATCGAACGTCGAGCCGTGGCACGGGCACAGGAAGCCGCCCGGCCAGTCGTCGGGCAGCGAGGCCTGCGGGCCGGCGACGAAGCGGTCGGAGGGCGAGCAACCCAGGTGCGTGCAGATGCCGATCACCACGAGGTATTCGGGCTTGATCGAGCGGCCTTCGTTGCGCGCATAAGCCGGCGTGAGTTCATCGGGCTTGCGTTTGCTTTGC
>Ga0265314_10003011_pt1 | contig 16665 bp, 12 predicted proteins | sample 4126metaG_FD_203106 | JGI IMG/M metagenome (GOLD analysis project Ga0265314, IMG submission 203106) | Rhizosphere microbial communities from Carex aquatilis grown in University of Washington, Seatle, WA, United States - 4-1-26 metaG | ecosystem: Host-associated > Plants > Roots > Rhizosphere >... | reverse complement strand
TTTGTGGGCATCAATAGCAGCAATTCCGGTTGGCTTGGTCGTTGGAATTACTTTGGTTGCAGTCAAGGAAAAGGCGTCAAACAGGAAGTAGTTTAACAAAAGAGGCATCAATGGAACTGATCTTCGAGAAATCAACCAAAGGCCGCGTGCCGCAGTACTATCCGGAAGAAAATCCGGACGGTGCGCGCCAAGTGTCGCAGGTGATCCCAAGCGGATTCATGCGTTCGGCGCCGCCCGATCTGCCGGAAGTCAGCGAGCTTGAATTCGTGCGGCACGTCCTCGCGCTCTCGCGGCGCCAGGTCGGCATCGACAGCACCTTCTATCCGCTTGGCAGCTGTACGATGAAATACAACCCGAAGATCAATGAAGCCGTCGCCCGCGATCCGGGTTTTGCCGGCATGCACCCGCTGCAACCCGGCAACACCGCGCAGGGCACGCTCGAAGTCATGTACGAACTCGAACGCGGCCTCAGTCAGATCACCGGCATGGACGAAGTGACGCTCAACGGCCTCGCCGGCGCGCACGGCGAACTGATCGGCATCATGCTGATCAAAGCCTACCACGACGCCCGCGGCGACAAGAAGCGCACCAAAGTTCTCGTCCCGACCGCCGCGCACGGCACCAATCCGGCCAGCGCCGCGCTCTGCGGTTACGAAGTCGTCGCCATTCCCGGCACCGAAGAAGGCGAAGTCGATCTCGCCGGTCTCGACGCCGCGCTCGACGACACCGTCGCCGCGCTGATGCTCACGAATCCCAACACGCTCGGCCTGTTCGAAACTCAGATTCGCGTGATTCAGAAAAAAGTTCACGACGCCGGCGGTCTCCTTTATTACGACGGCGCGAACCTGAACGCGATCCTCGGCGTCGCGCGCCCCGGCGACATGGGCTTCGACGTCGTCCACCTCAATCTGCACAAAACATTTTCCACGCCCCACGGCGGCGGCGGCCCCGGGTCCGGTCCGGTCGGAGTAAAGGAGCGCCTCCGTCCGTTTCTCCCAATTCCGTTCGTGAAAAAATCCGTTGTTTCCCCTCCCCTTGAGGGAGGGGGTAGGGGGAGGGGTCCAGAGGAGACAGTCTACGAACTCTCCGAAGACCGCCCGCAGACAATCGGCCGCGTCTCCACGTTCCAAGGCAACGCGAACATCAACGTCCGCGCGTACACCTACATGCGCATTTACGGCCGCGACGGCCTGCCCGAAGTCGGCAAGCACGCGGTGCTGAATGCCGCATACGTGTTCCAACGCCTCGCGAAGACCTACAAGCGTCCGCTGAAATCGCCGTGCATGCACGAATTCATCCTGCAGCCGACCGAAGCGATGCTCGAGAAAGGCGTGCGCACGCTGCACATTGCCAAACGCCTGATCGATTTCGGCTACCATCCGCCGACGATTTATTTTCCGCTGGTCGTGAAGGAAGCGATCATGATCGAGCCGACGGAGACCGAAAGCAAAGCGACGCTCGACAAATTCTGCGAAGCGATGGAACAGATCGCGAAAGAGGCGCTCGAGACCCCCGAGCTGGTGATCAACGCGCCGCACACTTCGCCGGTGGGCAAAGTGGACGAAACCAAAGCCGCGAAGGATCTCGACCTGCGCTTCTGCGGTTGCGAATAAAAACAATGAACCGCAAGGACGCAAAGTTCGCCAAGAATGAAAATGTAAAAACTCTGTGCTTGGCGCTCTGCCGTCTTGGCAGTTAAGAAAGTTTTTTGGATAGGATCATGCCCAAATTCAGACCCAACATTGAAGCCATGGCGCCTTACGTTCCCGGCGAGCAGCCCGCTGCCGGGACGAAAGTCATCAAGCTGAACACGAACGAAAATCCGTATCCGCCGAGTCCCAAAGTGGCGGAGGCCATTTGTGCCGAAGTTGGAACTGATGGCGATCGCCTGCGCTTGTACTCCGACCCGAAAGCGCTTGCGATCCGGCAGGCCGCGGCCGACGTCTACGGCTTCAAACTCGAACAAGTGCTGCACGGCAACGGTTCGGACGAATTGCTCGCGATGCTTTTTCGAGCGTTTGTCGCTGAAGGCGAGTCGATCGCGTATCCATACCCGACGTACGTGCTGTACGAAACGCTGGCGCATGCGCAGGGCGCGCGGATTATTTCCTTCGATTTCGACCGGGACTTTGCGCTGCCTAAGCAGCTTCTTCACTGTGGAGCGAAAGTCGTTTTCGTCGCCTCACCCAATTCGCCGTCGGGCACGGTGTATTCGGCGTGGCAGATGCGCGAACTGGCGGCGAGCCTGCGCGACGGCGTGCTCGTCATCGACGAAGCCTACGCGCAGTTTGCGGATTCGAATAACTTGCAGCTCGCGAAGGAACTCGACAACGTCGTCGTTCTCCGCACCTTTTCAAAAAGCCACAGTCTCGCTGGCATGCGGCTTGGACTTTTGTTCGCCAGCGCGCGGATTGTCGACGGCCTCTGGAAGGTGAAGGACAGTTACAACCTCGACCGCCTCGCGATCGTCGCCGGCGCGGCGTCGCTGCGCGATGTGGAATGGACCGCCGCGAACGCGCGCAAAGTGGTGGCGACGCGCACGCGGCTCAACAGCGAACTCACAGCGTTGGGCTTCGACGTTGTGCCGAGCCAGTCGAATTTTATCTTTGCACGCATGAAGAGCGCCGAAAAAGCGGCAGGCGCGTACCGATTCCTTAAGGAGAAGGGCATTCTGATCCGATACTTCCCCGCAAGGCTGTTGGACGACGGCATCCGCATCACCGTCGGCACCGACGCCGAAATCGACGCACTGCTTGCGGCACTCAAGGAGTATCTGGCGCGTGGCTAAGAAGAGTGAGACGGGGAAGGGGAAAACGGGCGACGGGGCAAATGCCTCAGCGGCGCGCACGGCTTCCATCACGCGTAAAACGAAAGAAACCGATATTGTTCTCGCGTTGAATCTCGATGGATCGGGCCAGTCCAAAATTTCATCCGGTGTCGGATTCTTCGACCACATGCTCAGCGCGCTCTCGAAACACAGCGCGATCGATCTCAACATTACGTGCAAGGGCGACACGCACATCGACGACCATCACACGGTCGAAGACACTGGCATCGTCATCGGCACCGCCGTGGCAAAAGCCCTCGGCGACAAGTCCGGCATCCGGCGTTTCGGTTTCGCCAGCGTACCGCTTGATGAAGCGCTCTCGCAAGTGACCGTGGACCTCAGCGGTCGCGCGCATTTTTCGCTCGTCGGCGGCGAAAAGCTGGGAAAGGGGAAAGTCGGCACGTTTGATGTTGAACTGCTCGAAGATTTTCTCGGGGCATTCGCCAGTGCCAGCGGCACCACGCTGCACGCCGAAATCCGCAGCGGCCGCAATTGCCACCACATGATCGAGGCGACCTTCAAAGCCTTCGCACGCGCCCTGCGCGCCGCCGTCGAACACGACGCGCGCATCTCCGATGTGCCCTCAACCAAAGGCGTGCTGTAACGGATCGTAGTAGCGCGCTCTCCGAACAGTCTACTCAGCGCCGAAGGCGCGCCGTTTTCCCAGCCCAGGGTGTAGCGGTTTTCGCGCGAAGAGCGAAAAATTGCGGAACCCTTTGGGTTCTCTGCGATTGTTTATTTTTTCGGACTGATCTTTTCCAGAATATCGCGCAGATCTTTTCGCGAGCGGATCGGCACCAATTCGCAGTTCTCGGCCAGAAGCACAATTTCGCCGCCGCTCTCCAGGCTCTTCAAAAAATTAGCTTCCGCTTCGAGCTGCTTTGCGATTTCATCGGCGGGTCCTTCGGCGAGTTCACGTACTTTTACAGGATCGATTCCGACGGCCTTCAGCGGCACGTCCCACCATCCGCCGCCGCGCTTTTTGCCGCGTTCCAGGTAGTACGCATTCAACTTTTCCGGATAGAGTTTTTTCACCGCCAGCGCGCGCGCCGCTTCTTCAACCTCGGCAATGCCGTTTGTCGCCGCAAGTTCCTTGCGCCCCGCGCGTCCGCCGTCCCGCCAGTAAAGGACATCGTGTATGACCAGTTCCGGGCCCTGCGGGCCGGCGTTCTGCAAAAATTCGAGCGCCGTTTCCAACGCTTCCTGCCCGTTCTTGCTGAAGCGTGAAACAAAAAGATCCGCGCGGCCCTTGATGCGCGTCCGCGCAATCAAGCGATGCGAACCCACGGCGAACGGTTTGACCACCAGCAGCCCCGTTTCCTTGTCCTCCGTGGCCACTTTGCCGATGCTTTCGGAGTAATCGACTTCGGTCTTCGCCACCGGGTCGAGAAGATACGCCGGCAATTTCACCAGCTTCGCCTTTTCCGCGAGTGCGCGCGCTTCAGGCTCCGAAATGTCGAGCACCCGGTAGTCGATTCCCGGCAGATCCCCAGCGAGGACTTCCATCAGGCGTTCGTGGTTGTCGTAAACATTTTCGCGATCGAGAATCACCGTCGCCGGAATTTTCACGGCCGGCCTGGTGGTATCGCAACGCGCTTCGGGTTTTCCCGCCTCAATGCAGCGCCCGATAAAACCGCGCTTGCGGCACTGCGCATCGAAAAAGCACGCCGGCACATCTTTGCACGCGCCCGGTTTCGGATCTTCGAGCAACCCGCAGAGCGCGCCGAGAATGTGGAGCCGCTCGAATTGGCCGTCGTACAAACGATTGGCGATGACCAGCGATGGCGTGCTGTCGACATGGCGCCGGAACATCAGATTGTAATCGGCTTCCAGCGCCGCCTGATCCTCGCCGTTGGCCAATGCGCCGCGAATACGTGCGGGCAGCATGCCAAAATGCTTCGCGCCCTCTTCCCACGTCGCGTCGCGATTCTGCTCGCGCCAATCCAGCCACGCCCAGATTTTCTCGGGATAATATTTTTGGATCAGCGTCTGAATTCCCGCTTCCTTCACTTCGCGCTCGCCATGCAGCGAAGCAAATTTCCCGTTGTCCTTGCTCACTACAAAATGCAGCGCCACATTTACGCGCCCGCCGAGATCTGCGACGAGCCGTTGAATATCCGGGCGCGCCATGTTGCAGCCAGGACATTCAGGCATCGTCCAGAATTCCATCTCGACGCGCTGCTTGCCTTTTTTCTTTAGCGCGGCCAGATGCGGAGCAATCAGTGCCGCGATTTGCGGATCGTCAGGGATCTCCGCGCTGAGCGGTTCCATGCGCACGCGCACGTCGTACTTGCGCCCGCTTCCGGCCGGCGCGGCGAAGACTTCGGCCACTCCAAGCCGCTGGGCCTGAAAAACAAAATTGGCGACCGTGGCGTTGCCGGAATGCCACCATTCGCGCTGCGATGTTTTACGCCCCGCGTTGACAATCAGCGATTCTTCTTTGCTCGCCGCCGCGAGCCGCGACGATTCGTCTTCTCCCAATCGAGAAAGAACGAGCGACAATCCGGGCGGCGCGGTTTCGACGTTTTTCGGCGGCTGCTGCGCCGTCCAGAGTCGAATGTCTTTCTCACTCGAACGAAACGCGATCGGCAGGCGCAGCTTGTCGGTGCCGGCCGAAAGAAAATGTTCAGTCTCCGCGCCGGGCGAAAAAAACGTGCCTCGCATCGCCTTCGTTTCGGCGTTCGTGGCGCAGATGTAATCGTAATTCATCGCGCTCATCGCCTGCGCCATCAATTCAGTGCGCAGCGCGTCGCGTTGCGGATTGCCGTCGGAATCTTCATCGTAAATCCCGCCCGCCGCCCAGCCGCCGGCATCGAGCAGCAGCACCGGCCCGCGCTCGCGGTAGCGCTTGATCAGCGTCGCGCGCCGCGCGACGCCGCCCAGAGGCTGCAGCGGACAATCGCACGGGAGCAGCGCCGCGTGCGCCTCAGCCGTGAACAGAATCGTGAAGAGCGGCTTTTCGGCCGCGGCTTCTCCCGCACATGACGAAAATGCGCCCGCGATCACAAGCCAGAAAATGTGGCGAGCGATTTTCATTTAGTTTCGCGTTTCTTCGCTTCTTCCAGAATGCGCGCGACGGCGGATTGATACGATGACGCCGTTTTTGTCGCACCGGAAATGCCGTCGACTTTTGGCGGAGCGGGCGGCGCCATGTTCTTGAATTGTGCGGTAAACGCGGCGCCTTCTTTAGCCTCGAGCGCCAATCCCATGCGCTCCAGTTCGCGAACCGGACGAATGTCCAGGATTTTCGTCTCCGGCAACTGCAGCGCGACCATAAATTGCGTGTCGTTGCAGACCGGGCACGTGATCGGCCAGTACGCATCGACTACCCAGCCGACACTTTTGTCGCCGCTGAGCACGCGATACCAGATCGCGTCGAGCGCCGCGTCGCCGCCCGCGACTTTGGGCGCCTCGTCCACGCGCACGTCCTTGCCAAAAATCGCGCTGGCGTAGGGGGCCGCGTCAGCCTTCAACCGGCCTTTTCCCGCTTTCGGATCGAGAATGCGTCGAACCAGCGGGCCGAAATATTTTTCGACGTCGCGCCGCTCGCCCTTGCTGATGAGCACGAACGGGCCGAACTCGAGCGTCATTTCGCCGGGTTCGATGATTTTGTGAGATTGTTCGACCTCAGTCAGCCGCGTGTAACCTTTCGGATCGTCGATCGAAATCTTTTCGAGCTTGAGGCGCGGCAGCTCGCGCGTGACCGCGTCGAGAATCTTCTCCGCGTCCTTCCAGTGCGCGTCGTCCTTCGAATAGAAAACGGTTGCGTCCACGGGCGGAAGATCTTCAGCGTGAACGCACGAAATACCACAGCACGCGGCCAGCGCCGCGGCAATCGAAACACCAAGCGGTGATTTTCTCATCGAATCCATCCTCAAAGCAGCGCGTGGGCGGTGAGAATCCCGCGCGCGCGAGCCTCGTCTTTTTTGATCTGTTCGACAAGCGCCTGGACGTCCGGAAAACGGCGTTCGTCGCGCAGCTTTTCAATGAACAGCACTTCGATTTTCTTATCGTAAAGATCGCCTGAAAAATCAAACAGATGCGTTTCAATCAGAAGGTCCGGCTTCGATCCCGGCGGTAACTCCTGCATCACCGTCGGTCGATACCCGACGTTTGTAATCGAGCCGCAACGTTTGCCGTCCACGATCGCAACGGTCGCGTACACGCCAAAGGGCGGCCGGATTTCGTGGCCCAGATCGAGATTGGCCGTGCTGTAGCCCAGTCGCCGGCCGCGCGCATCGCCTTTGACCACCGTGCCGTAAACGGAGACGTGGCGTCCGAGCATCATCTCGGCGTCGCGCAAGCGGCCGTCGCAGATGGCTTCGCGAATGCGCGTGCTGGAAATGGATTCACCCTCGGGCGAGAGCACCGCATCGAGGCAGCGGACTTCAAAATTCAATTCGCGCGCGAGCGGGTGAAGATCCGGCGAGTCCTTGTTCATGCGGTCCGAGCCGAAGCGCGAATCGAAGCCCATCACCAGGCCGCGGATCGAAAGGCGATCCGCAAAATATGCGCGCGCGAATTCACGCGCTTTCAATTTCGCAAGTTCCGGAGTGAATTCGAGGACCCACGTAAAGTCGATGCCGGCGCGTTCAAAGAGCAGCAGACGATGCTCCAGTGTTGTGACGAGATCCGGTGCGCGGCCGTCGATCACTTTTTTGGGATGCTCGCGAAAGGTGATCACGCCCGAGGGCGCCGGTCCAGACTGGCGGGCCCACTGCGTCAGCGCTTTCAGGACGCTCTGGTGCCCGCAGTGAACGCCGTCGAACGTGCCGATGGTGACGAACGCGTTTTTTTCACTCGGTTGCGCGTCGTTGCCGAAATAGGACTTCATGGGGCTATTAGACTTCTCCGGCGTGTGAAATTCAAGGGTAGGGGGGCCGCGCCGCTACTTGGCCGGTGTGCCGATGCAGTAAAGATTGTTGTACGTCCGAATGAAAATCTGGCCTTCGGAAAACGCGTGCGAACCGCGCGTCATCTCTCCCAGCGGGTTGCGCGAGATCAGCATGAATTCGGGGCTCGCGTTGAGGACAAATGTCTCGCCGCGAAAATCGATGACATACAGTTTTCCGCCCGCGTACGACATGGAACTCCACGACGTCACGCCCAGTTTTTCGCGCCAGATTTCCTTGCCGGTTTTCGATTCAATGCACTGTGCGAAACCGGGATCGTTGCAGATATAAATATGCTCGCCGACGATAATCCCTGATCCCACGCGCTGCGGCAGATCTTTTTTGTCCGTGATTTGCCATAGACGATGTGTCGCGGTGACATCGCCGCTGCCGCCCGTGCGCATGCCCACCGCGGGGCCGCTGTAGCCCGACATGACGACGACGGTGTCGCCGCTCACGAGCGGATTATTGTAGACCAGCGGGCCGAGACCGCCGCAGGTCCAGAGCTGTTTCTGGGTGGCGAGATCGTAAGCTACGATCTGCTTTGGCAGGCCGAGGATCAACTCCTTCTTTCCGTCCGCTTCGCGAATGACGGGGCTGCTCCACGAACCGTAAAACTGGTCGACCGTTTTCGCTTTCGCATCGTCGAGCGGGATGCGCCAGACGTCCTTGCCCGTCTTCTTGTCGAACGCGGCCACGAACACATTCAATCCCGGCCCAAAATAGGCGATCACGTTGTCGCCATCGAAGAGCGGCGTCGAGGCATTGCCCCATATATGCGTAAACGGGCCGAGATCATTGCGGTGCCAAAGCAGTTTGCCATCCATGTCGTAGGCGACCAATCCCGCCGAACCCTGCCACGCGATGACGCGTTCGCCATCAGTAATCGGCGAGGACGAGCAGTATGGATTGGTCTCGTGACTCGGCTCTTTGGTCGCGTATGGCAGGTCCTGTTGCCAGAGAACTTTTCCGTCTTTGCGGTCGAAACAGATCACGCCGCGGCGCGCGCCCTTATCCAGCGCGCAGGTAATGAATACCCTGTTGCCCCAGACAATCGGCGTGGAATTGCCCGGCCCGGGAAGCGGGGTTTGCCAGACGATGTTGTTGGATTTGCTCCACGAGGTTGGAAATTCGGTCTCGCGCGAAACGCCGTTGTTTTCAGGTCCGCGCCAGGATGGCCAGTTCGCGGCATGAGCCGTTGCCATAAATGCGGAGAGTACAATCGGGAGCCATCGCACGTTTCTTGAATACACCGAATATATCTCCAGAGTTGTCTCGACTCGCAGGTGCAATCGAAGAGACAACCGTGCAGATGGGGCCAAGTCACTCGAAAACGAAACCGTTTCATGCAACGCGATTTTCCGCCGCTGTCTAGAAGACATTACACGGCGAATTCCTGTGCGCACGTGCGTTCGAAATACTGGAATTCACCGCCCGTCGAACGAAAAAAAGGTGTATTCAAAACCGACGACCAGCACCCATGCGACTTCAGGAGGACTCCACGTGTCCACACAAATGAACCGCCGCGACTTTTTGAAACGAACCGGCTACGCAGGCGCCATTTTCTCAGGATTGTTCGGCCGTCGAGCGTTTGGTGCGCCCGATCCGAATTGGCGCAAGCAATCGCCCAACGACAAGTTGAACATCGGCATCATCGGCACCGCCAATCGCGCGTCGGCGAACATCGACGGCGTGAAAGGCGAGAACATCGTCGCCGTCTGCGATGTGGACCAGAATTACCTCGATGCCATGCTGAAGAAATTCCCGAAGGCCGAGTCCTATCGCGATTTTCGCAAGCTGCTCGACCGCAAAGATCTCGACGCCGTCGTGGTCTCGACCGCCGACCATTGCCACGCGCCGGCGTCGGCAAAGGCGCTGCGGCTGGGCATGCATGTGTATTGCGAAAAGCCGCTGACACACTCGGTGTATGAGGCGCGAACCGTGGCGAAACTTGCGCTCGAAAATCAGCGCGTCACGCAGATGGGCACGCAGATTCATGCGGAGAAAAATTACCGCCGCGTCGTGGAACTCGTTCAATCTGGCGCCATCGGTAAAGTCACCGAAGTTCACGTCTGGTGCGGAAAAGGCTGGGCCGACGGCCGCTTCATTAAAGAAGAAAAACCAGCGCCGGCAAATCTGGATTGGGATCTGTGGCTCGGACCGGCGCCGCAGCGCAGTTTTCAGCCGGGCATTCATCCGGCCAATTGGCGCAAGTTCTGGGAATACGGCGGCGGGACGCTCGGCGACATGGGCTGCCACTACATGGACCTGCCGTTCTGGGCGCTCAAGCTGCGCCATCCCGAGGCCGTCGAAGCCGAAGGCCCGCCGGTCCACGCCGAAGGCACGCCGCAGGATTTAACCGTGCACTGGAGCTACCCGGCGCGCGAAGAAATGCCGCCGTGCACTGTTTCGTGGTACGACGGCAAGTCGAGGCCGAAAGTTCTGTCTGAACTGAAAGCGAAAGATCCGAAGGAAATCAAATACGACAATGGCGTCCTGTTCATCGGAGACAAAGGTATGATGCTGGCCGATTACGGTCGCCATAAACTCCTGCCCGAAGAAAATTTCGCCGACTTCAAAGCCCCGCCGCCGACAATTCCGGACTCAATCGGACACTACAACGAGTGGATCAAGGCGATCAAGACCGGCGGCACGACGACCTGCAATTTCGATTACTCCGGCGCACTGAGCGAAGCGATTCTTCTCGGCAACGTCGCCTACCGCGTCGGTCAGAAATTCACCTGGGATGCGAAAGACCTGAAGGCCGTGAATTGCCCCAAAGCCGAGGAATTGATTCGCCGCGAATACCGCAAGGGATGGGAACTCTAAATAATAATGCGTAATACATAACGCATAAACGGCTGCGAATCCGTAGCTGTTTATGCGTTATGTGTTATGCGTTACTTTCCCGTCAGCTTCTTCAGCTCCGTCCAGAATTCTTCCACGTTCGTCTTCGTGATTTTGCGCGCCGGGATGTCGATGAACGTTCCGCCTTTGGGCAGGACGCTCTGGTCGCCGCGCGCCAGTCCCGCGAGAATCTTGACGGACTGATAGCCGTATTCGTACGGGTTCTGTACGATCGTTCCATAGACGTTTCCATCCTTGATGCCCTGCAGCGTCTCATCGTCTTCGTCGAAGGCGACGATCTTGATTTTGCCGAGCTTGCCGGCTTCCTTCACCGCGGCCAGGCATTTCGGCGGGTTGTAGGCGAACAGTCCGACCATGCAGCTCAGGTCGGGATATTTTGAGATCGCGTCTTCGGCCTGCGCCTTGGCTTTGCTGAAATCGAACTGGTCGGTGCGCGTGTCGAGAATCACAAACTTGCCGCCTTTCAACTCCGCGCCCGGCGCATCGAAGCGGCTCGAATCGTTCGAGCGGTCCAGCAGTTCGTCGATCAATCCCTGGCGGCGCTGTTTCGCATTGAGCTGCTCGATGCGGCCGACGAAGATCATGATTTTTCCGCCGTCGGGCAGCGCCTCTTTGACGAGTTGCCCGCACATGCGGCCGGCGATGTAATTGTCCATGCCGACATAGCAGAGCCGCTTTGTGTTTGGCGCGTCGGAATCGTGCGTGATGAGCTTGGTGTTCGCAGCGGCCTCGTTGAGGACGTCCGACTGATTCGCCGGATCGATCGGGCTGATGGCGATGCCGTCGATACCTTTCGTGAGCAGATTCTGAACCATGCGCTTCTGGTCGGGAATGCCGTCGGCCGGCATGAGGACTTCGACGTTGGCGTCGAAATCCTTTGAGGCTTTCTGGCAGCCTTTGTCGGCGATCACCCAGAACGAAGCGATGCCGTTGGTGACAAACGCAACATTCGGCTTCTTCTTCGCATCGCCGCCCGCCGGGCCTGCGTTGGGCGCCGCTGGCGCACTACCGCCGCCGCACCCAATTAAAAACGCCAAAGCCGCCGCCACGATCATTCCCAGCGCTATTCGCATCATGTTTCGTCTCCGAGAAAGTTCAGTATCGAGAAAATTAATTTACAGTCATGCCACCGTTGACCGCGACGGTCTGCCCGGTGACGAAGCCCGCTTCTTCGCTCGCAAAATAAGTCACTGCGCCCGCGACGTCCTGCGGCTTGCCCCATTTCTTTGCGGGAATCAAATTGAAATACCCGTCCTTCGCCGCCTGAGGATCGTTCTCGTGGCGTTCGACCGGAATCCAGCCCGGCGCGACGAGATTGACCGTGATCCCGAACGGCGCCAGTTCCGTGGCCATGCTGCGCGTCCATCCACACTGCCCGCCCTTGGCCGCGACGTAGGCGCTGAAATTTCCGACGCCGCGCAGAAAAACTTCCGAACCGATATTAATAATGCGGCCCCACTTCTGCTTTTTCATTTGCGGCAAACATGCCCGCGTCAGCAGAAACGGACTCTTGATGAAAAAATCGAGCATCGACTGGTAGAACGCCCAGTCGTATTCTTCGATCGGTTTCTGCGGCTGTTCGGGCGTCGCGTTGGGGACGAGGATATCGACCGGACCGAGTTTGGCGCTGATCTCTGCGTACATCGCCTCGACCTGTTTCGGATCGATCGCGCTGCCGCGCACAAGAATTCCGTTGCCGCCGGCGCGCTTGAATTCTTCAAACGTTGCTTCGGCGCGTGCCTGGTTGTTGTTGTAGTTGAGCGCGACCTTTGCGCCGGCTTTACCCAGGCCGAAGGCAATGGCCTTGCCCAGTCCGGTGGAACTTCCCGTCACCCAGGCGACGTGCTTATCGAGCGAGAATGGCATAACGCTCCTCAAAAGTTGGTGAGGCGTGGAATCTAACCGATTCCACTTCCACCGCAAATGCGTGCGGCATTCTCGGGCTGTCCGCGCCCCTCTTTTTCAACACAAAGTCACGAAGACTCAAATTTTTTTCGAATCTGTTCTTCGGTCGTAATGACTTCAAGTCTCCGTATTGAAACTCATCAGCCGTTTTTGGGAGCAGAATCTCAACACGCAATCAGAAGCGCGACGTCCTTACTGCGCCAAAAGCCCGCGCTTAAGCTCGCGGTATTTCGACGGTAGTATTTTCAGGTGCTCGCAAAAAACAACGTGAAAGCGGCGATGGCTGCTGAACCCGCTGCTCATTGCAATTTTTGAAACCGGCAGATCGGTCCCCGCGAGTAACCGGCACGCATTTTCGAGACGCATGCGGCGGATCTCATCGTGAATGGTGCGGCCGACAATTTTGCTGAAGCGCGTTTCAAGACTTCGTCGCGATGCGGGGACCGCGCGCATCACGTCGTTGACGTTGATCGAAAGATCGGCGCTGTTGCGGATGAAGCGCAGCGCCTGCGTCACCAGTTCGTCGTCGATGGCGAGCACGTCCGTCGAAGCGCGCACGACAATCGGCAGCGGCGAAACGCGCACCGGTGGAAAGGGTTCGTGCCGGCGGCGCTTCATCAAACGATCCAGCAGCCGCGCCGCTTCGTATCCCATGCGCTCGCAGTCGCACGGAACGCTGCTGAGCGTCGGATCGGCCAGTTCGCACAGCACGTCTTCGTTGTCCACGCCGAGCACCGCGACGCTCGTCGGAATCGAAAGCCCCTCGGCCTGGCACGCGGCGGTGATCTTGACGCCAACGGTGTCGTTACACGCCAGAATTCCGATGGGTTGCGGCAGCGATTTCAGCCAGCGCCGCAAGCGTGCCGATGTTCCCGGCTGTTCCCACGAAAGAAGCGCGTTGTCGAAGCGCGGGATGCTGCCCGCCTCGACTTCGCTGCCGATCGAGAAGCCGTTGAAGCGCAGATCGGACCACATCACTTCGCTCACGCCGCAAAACGCGAAGCGCCGGAATCCGCATTGGCGTAAGTACGCTCCGGCGGCGCGGCCTGTTTCGAAATCGTCGTTGGCGACGAAATTTAACTGTGGATGCGTGAAGCCCTGGCAGACGTCGACGACGGGCACGCCGATCGCCGTCAGAGCGTCGGCTTCGTCGCGCGTTCGAATGCGCGCGATGATTCCGTCGCCCGTCCAGCGTTCAGGATTGCCAATTTCGTTCAGAGTCCAGCCGTGCCCGAAAAGATTCCAGTTTCGCCGTTCTTTCGCATAGCGGATCACGCCGCGCGCAATGCCGTGGTCGTAGCTCCCGCGGATATCAATATAGAGAGCGACGCGGCGGCGTTTGCTCATCGCGGCCAGTCTCCGTGCTTGCAGACGGACGGCGGAAGTTCACGGCCGATTTCGGCAACGCGATAGCCGAAACCCGGACCGCGCAGCGTCGATAGATTCAACTGGCCGCCGCGCCGCTGGTAAATTCCAGGGTGAACGATTTCTTCGGCGGCGGATGCCTTCGGATAAAATTGCGCGGCGTTCGCTTCGACGCCCATGATGGTCTGGCCGTGCGCCGCGAGCTGAACGTGCGGTACGATCGCGAGCATCGGGTTCGTCAAATCCTGCACCATTAACGTCATGCCGTGCGCCCGCGCCCAGCACAGACTGAGCAGCGCGCCCGTCTGCGTTTTGCAGGTCTTCAACGCGACGCCGGTCCAGCCCAGGCTGCGCCCGAGCTTTACCATGTGCCAGTCGTGTGCGCTCTCATCCATAAAGAGCGGCTTGCGCGCCGAAACGCTGTGAACGTCGATGCGATGTTCTTCCAGTTCGTATGGAAATGGCTGCTCGACGTAGAGAACCATGCCGTAGATTCGCGGATGCTCACGCATCAGGCGGTCGAGGATCGCATTGACGTATTCTGGCGTCTGACAGGTGCAATTAAAATCCGTCGAAAGCCACTCGGCGTTGTGACGGATGGCGATTTCCCCAACGCGGACGAGTCGCGCGTAATCCCACGCTTCGTCGTTGCCTCGCAATTTTATTTTCAGGCATTTCAGCCCGTCGCGCTCGATCCATTCGGTGAGCGTTGTCGGAAAACCATCGTTGGGCATGTCTGAATTTTTCGAAAGATCCGACGCGTCGAGCGCATCGACGCCGCCGACCAGATGCCAGACTGGCAGGCGGGTCGGGGGAGTTGCCGCCAGAAAATCCGCCGGATATTTGCCGCTGAAATTCACTGCCGCGCCATCCGCGGGCGTGATGAAATGCGCGAGATCGCGATTCATGAACTGCGCGTTGTACGTTTGATAAATCGGGCGTTGATTCAGCACGCCATAGGCATCGTGTAGCGCGATATCGAAAAGCGAACAGCATACGAGTGCCGAAAGCCAGGGCATGGGTTCGCGGCCTTCGCGCGCGGCGTTGAATTTTTTCAGCATCGGCTGCAAGCGTTCGATTTGAAACGCGTGGCCGATTTCAAGAGGATGCCCGCATGTTTTGAACGAGGCCCACTCGTGTGCGAGCAGCAACGAAAAAGATTTCAGCGCCTCATGGCGTTCGTCATAAGAAAGCTTTCCCGGCCAGGTCCATTGAACGCTTAAGGGTGTCTCACCCCAGCCGTCTGCAATTTTTCCCGCAGCGGTTTGAACGCGCAAATGCACACGTGCGCACGTTGCCGACGTGAGCAACTCGTGTCCAAATTTTAATGGCACGCGTGTCTGCACCGGAATGAAATAAAGTTCAGTGGCAATGCAGCGGACGTCAGTGGACAAGCTCATGAAATGATTAACCCCGGATCCAAACCACCTTTACCGTATATTCCGCAGATATCAGGCGAAATTGCTTCCTGCTTGATTCAAGGCCGAAACGCAGTAGCATTATACCCAGCCGAAAAACGAGATCAGAGTGATTCACGGGGCGTAGCTCAGCTTGGCTAGAGCGCCTGGTTTGGGACCAGGAGGTCGCAGGTTCAAATCCTGTCGCCCCGATAAACGCTGTGATATCGCCGCAGAATAGGAGGAGTAAAATATCACTTGTAACGGCACATGAAATGCATAAATACATTTGCTAGAATCAAAAAGATCTTTTTTTTCTCGATTTTGCAGCGCAATCGGTCATTGCGTGAAGTGTGGTGGCGAATTTTGGGGCTTGCTTTAGCCAAGGGTTTCGTGTATTCGGGTTGAAAGTTTCCCGGGGGAAAACGTTAGGAGGGTACAGATGAAGAATGGTGCTTTTTGGTCGTTGTTAGCAGTTGTCGCTTTTGTGGCGTCGTTCGCCGTGTGTGCGGCGGATTCGGAGGAAGTGCCCTTCAAGGAAGGCGACGGTCCGCCGGCTGGCAAGCCAGGCGAGATGTGGTGCTTGCAGGTGAAACCTGCCACTTACAAACAGGTGACGGAGCAGGTGCTGATTCAGCCCGCTACGTTCTACATGGAAGTTCTTCCCGCCAAGTTTGAAACAAAGGAAGAGACGATTCAAGTTGCGCCGGAAACCAAGCGCGCCAACATCGTTCCGGCCAAGTTCAAGTGCGAAAAGTTCCAGCAGCTCGTGCGCGAAGAATGCGTTTCTTACGAAATCATTCCGGCCGAGTACCAGACCGTTGAAGAGAAAGTCATCGTCCGCCCGGCCAGCGAAACGCTGAGCGTCCGCCAGCCGACGTACAAGACTGTCTCCGAACAGATCCTGGTTGCCCCGGCACGCACCTACTGGAAGAAAGTTTCCAGCGGCAAGGTCGACATGAAGGATGGCAACGGTGATTGCTACTGCATGTGCGAAGTGCCGGCCAAATACGTGACGGTCTGCAAGCAGGTTCTAGACAAAGAAGGCGGCTCGGAGAAGTGCCCGATCGCGGAAGAAACAAAGTGCGTCAAAATCCGCAAAAAGGTCAAAGATGCAGTCGTCAACAAGAACGTCGTTCCGGCTGAATACGTAACGATGGAACGCCAGGTGATCGACGTTCCGGCCAGCGTGACCTACGAAACGGTGCCGGCCAAGTTCGAAACGATCCAGAAGGAAGTCCAGGTTGCTCCGGAATCGACCAAGAAGGTTGATATCCCGGCCAAGTACGAAACCACTTCGCACTCCGTCCTCGACCAGCCGGCTCACATGGTCTGGAAAAAAGGCAAGTGCAAGTGCGACTGCAACGAAATCGTCTCGAAGTACAAGGAAATCCCGGGTACGGACATCGAG
>Ga0265314_10003010_pt1 | contig 16665 bp, 14 predicted proteins | sample 4126metaG_FD_203106 | JGI IMG/M metagenome (GOLD analysis project Ga0265314, IMG submission 203106) | Rhizosphere microbial communities from Carex aquatilis grown in University of Washington, Seatle, WA, United States - 4-1-26 metaG | ecosystem: Host-associated > Plants > Roots > Rhizosphere >... | reverse complement strand
CGGCCGATCCAGCCCGCGAGGCCGCCAATGACGAGGACGCCGAACGCTGCAGCAATGCGCGTCGCGACGGGAGGCAGATCGCTAATGGCATTTGCCATACGCGTCGGCACGGAAGGCGTTTCGCTCATGTGGGTTCGCTTTGTTACCTTGATTGAAGTTTGACTGCGTCTAAAGGAAACGCACGTTCCAGTTCCGCGTATCTCATATTGCGCAGAATGCTCAATGCAAAACTTTATAAGTTGGTTACCCTAGACGCGCCGCGTATGAACCGCCGCCGAGCGGAAAAGTCAAGCGGGTCAGCACCCTATCGAGTGACGACGAGGCCTGCCATGCGAGCTTTGCTGGCGGCAAGAGCTTGCACGGCGCCCTCCAGGACGGGCTGCGGCGCCCGCCCCTGCGCGACCAGAACGAATTCGTCGCAAAGCGGCGCGAGGAACGCCATCTCCGCCGCGGCCAGGGCCGGGGCGGCGTCCACGATCACCAGATCGCAGGTCTGCCGGAAATAGTTCAGGAGTTCCGCCATCTTGGGCGAGGACCAGAGGGCCTGTGCCGCGACCACCGGCCGCGAGGCCGAGAGCACCAGAACGCTTGACCTGGAATCCCTCAAGAGCACGCGCGACAAGGGCGCGGCGCCGCTCAAAAGTTCGACTATTCCTGCCGTTACGGGACGGTAACCCATGGCCGTGGCGATGACGGGCCGACTGAACTCACCGTCTACAAGAATGGTTCGCAATCCCCTACGTGCGGCTGCGCGCGCTAGGCCGAGTGCGATGACGGACTTGCCCGGGTCGGCGCCCGGTGACGTCAGCGCGACTATTTTTGCCCGGCCGGGCCGATCGGGGGCCAACTGCTCCACGAGGGCGGACAATGTTCTACTGTAGGATGCTTCGGGCCGATCCACCGGCCAATCGGCCGCGCGCATGTCTGCCGTAGCGGGCAGTTCCGCGAGGATTCGCGGCAGCACGAACGCCGGCCGTTGCTGCCTCATCGGAACGCGTATATCGCGCGCCGGCGACGGCACTTGAAAACGCTCGACCAGCAAAGCGGCGAGCACCCCCAGCAATATGCCGGCCGGCAGCGATGCGATGAAGATAAGAAGACGGTGCGGCGAGCTGGGCGCGACGGGGATCGGGGCCCGCGAGATTACTTGCGATTCAGGATTCTGAATCTCGTCCTGGTCCTGCGTCGCGCGCAGACGCGTGACGAAGGATTCGTACATCGAGCGCGTCGAGTCGACGTTGGCCTGAAGCGCGTTCAACTTGACGCGTGCCATGTTATCGCCCGTCGCCAGCTTCTCGGCGCGCGCCAGGCTCGCCACGATCGAGCCGACATGAGCGCGGGCCACCGCCACGTCGTTGGCAATCGAGCCGGCGATGCGCGCCGCCTCTGTGGAGGCATTGTTCTCCAAATCGCTCTTCTGCTTGCGAATTGCGATCAACTTGGGATGGTTCGGACCATAACGCGCGGAAAGATCGGCTTCTTGACGTACGAGATCGGCTTCCTGAGTGCGCAGCTGGACGATCAGCGGTGACGAAACGATCTGGGAAACGTCAACAGCATTGCCCGAACGTACCAGCGCGTTGACGCGATCGTAGGTCGCCGATTTCTCCGCCAGATCCGATTGCGCCGCCACAAGCTGGGCGTTGAGAGCCCCAAGCTGCTGGTCCACAAGCGAACTGCCATCCGCCGATTCCACGAGATTGTGTTCGGTTTTGTATTGTTCGACGGCGTTTTCCGCCGATTGGGCTTGTTGCGCCAATTGGTGGATGCGATCCGTCAGCCATTGAGTCGCTTTGCGCGCGGCCGCGACTTTGGTTTCGACTTGGTCTTCGGTGTAGGTATCGGCGAGCGTGTTGGCGATCAATGCGGCCTTTGCCGGATCGCGCGACGTGAAGGTCACGGTAATCGAAGTCGATAGTCCTAGCGCGCTCACATCGAGGTGGCTGAGAAAGCCGCTGATGATGGCATCGCGCTCATAGTCGACGTGCTGCAGGCCGGTCTGGGACGGCGGACTCCCGTTCGCCGGGACGAGCATCCGCAGGATATCGCCGATACCGGGTGCGCCCCCTTTGTCCAGAGCGGGATTGAATTCCGGATCGTTGTAAAGCTTCAGCTTGCCGATGACGCGCAGCGCCAGATCGCGCGACGACAGGAGTTGTATCTGGTTCTGCACCGAAGAAGGATCGGTCGGCAGCGCGGACAACACCGAGGATTGATCGGCTACATTGTTCTTGCGCTGATCGAGCATGACGACGGCGGAAGACGCGTAAAGCGTCGGAAGATAGAAAAGTACGAGCAAGGTCAGCAGGACGAAGATGACGGCCACGTTGCGAATGAGACCGCGGTGCTCGTTCAGCACGCGTAGAAAATCGGCAAAACTAAACGGCGCGGCGCCGGCCGAGACCTCGGTGGACGTCGAAGCAAAAGTCGGCATCGTTCTGTCGGTTGCCATGAACCTTGGTCATCGCCCTTTGCTTCCGGTCGGCCTAAAGCCTTCCTTCGGCGCCTGTAGCCCGATTTACCCCCGTTTGCGCTGACGAATGGTTAACATCGTAGCGATCTGTAAACTTTTCCAGGCCGCCTGATTGCGGGAATTTGCGCCGTTTGGGCCGGTCGGCCTGTTAAGATTCCGAGCCTCGGGGCAGAAGCACGGCCGAGGCCTGCGCGATTTCTTCAAGCCCCGCCGCAAGTGCGTCGGGTAGATCGGCGCCGATCGATGCGCGCACGACCTCGGGATCATCCCACGGCACGTCGTCGTAGACCGTCGAGGGACGCGATTCCGGAGCCCCGCGTTGCCAAGTCTGGGGAAAGAGGGCAATCAGCGTTTTGTCGGTTGCGACGGGACGTGGCGGCAGGTCCAGGAGCGCAGCCGGCAGGTCCGCTCGGGCGCCAAACGCCAGATGGCAGATCTGGGTCGCGCGAGGGTTCAACTCGATGAGGTGGGCGACGCCGTTCTTGTCGCGGACAAAATCCAGCCCGTGCAAGCCGCTGAGCCGGAACCGCTTTGCAATCCGGCGGGCCGCATCGTCCATAGAAGGGCAATCCACGCGCTTCAGCATGCTGGCGGGACCCGTCGCACGCTGCAAATCCACGACGTCCATATGGAGCGCAGCGAGGACTTCCCCGTCGCGGCAGGCGAAAGCACTGGTGGCAGGCCTGCCCTCGACAAATCGCTGCAGATGGACCGTTGCCACTTTCGGCCTCAACGCATCCTGTAGAAAATGCAAATCGGCGCGCTTGTAGATACGCACCAGACTGCGCAGCCGCGAAGGCGGGCCCTTGAGCTTGCGAAAAGCGGCGCTCGCCTCGTCTCGCGTATGGGCGATGACGACTCCGTCGCCGCCCCAGCTTCCATCGGTCTTCAACACCGCAGGCAGCCCGATAACCTCCAATCCATGCGCAAGTTCGGCGTCGTTCGCCACGGGGATTGTGAGAGGCGCCAGAATGCCTTCTTCCCGCGCGACGGCTATAGAGCGGCTCCGGTTCATCATGCTCGGATAGGACGCTACGCAGCCCAGCGATCGCGTGATCGTTTCGGCTGACGCGTGACCTGCCGCATGAAGCGACAAAAGACAGGCGAGCGCGCGATCGTCGCACGGAATAATCAAATCGGGCTTGGCGGCCTTGAGCGCAGCCGCCAGCGAAGCCCGCGGGGCCAATGGCCGATAGTTGTGCGCACGGCTCACATACCGGCTGACGCCCAAGACATGCCCACGCGGGAACATCGCCTCGACGCGGCAACCGAGGTTGGCGAACGCGCCCGCCAGACGCGCAGCGGATGGCCATGCGACCGTCGTCGCGAGGAGAACATTCTGCGTCATGCGTCCCAAGAATAAGCCGGGAGGATCAACCATCTCTAAACGTTGAAGCGGTTGCGTGACGACCGCGGTGTGTCAGATCGTCCAGCGGTCGGCGGCATAGATCATCGAGAATGAAGGCCAGAAGCATGATTGGCGGTTCCGCCCCAAGAGCGAAATCGAGAACTGTGCCAAAACGGGACGCCGTTCAGACGTTGTGGCGAAAGCGCAAACCTGCACCGAGTCTTGAAATCGCAGCGTCGGCCAAGGCGCGATAAGCGCGGTCGGAAAGAAATATCTGCAAAAAAATAATACCCGCCAGCGTTGGGCGATAGCAGCCGTGAGCCACCGCGTTAAGATAGAGCTTCAGCGCGGCCGGGCGGTCGTTCATGGCGACGCACTTGGCGTAGGCCCAGCCGAGGCAGCCATAATAGGCTTTGGTTGGAATCCTAGGCCGGAGCTCTTCGATCCATTGCCGCATCGTTGCGTATTTGCGCCCCGCCGATAAGCGGCTTGGATCGCCGATGTCGTTCCAGATCGCGCCGGGCTCCTCCGCCATCACGAAGCGCTGACCCGCGAGCGCCAAGCGGATGGCGAAATCCGTATCCTCGGCGGCAGGCAAATTCTCGTGAAAACGGATGGTCTTGGCGGCGGCATTTTCGACCACGACCGTAATGGTGGGTACGAAGCCGCGGTCGCACAACAAATACGTCGCCATGTCCTCGCCTTCGCGGATCGCGCGGGGCGGCTTGAGAATGGTGCATCCTCCGCCGCGGTTCACCAGCATCCTGGCGTAGCCCGCCGTGTGCGACGTGTTCTCCAGAAGTTTGCGCATCGTTGCCAGATGATGCGGCAAAAAGCTGTCGTCGGAATCCAGAAAGGCGACGAAGCGCCCGCGCGCCTTGTCTATGCCCGCATTGCGCGCCGCGCCGCCGCCGCGGTTTTCCTGACGGACAAAGACGATCCGCGGATCGGCAAGCGCTTCGACAACCCGCCCGGGGTCGTCGCTGGAACCGTCATCGACAACGACGATCTCGAAATCCTGTTCGGTTTGATCGAGAACCGAGCCCAGCGTTGCGCCGAGCAGATGCGCGCGGTTGTACACCGGGATGACGACCGTGAAGAACGGTGCGCTCACGGCAGTTCCCTGCGGCGTAGATTGCGCAGCATGGCGAGCATCAGCAGGAAGGCGACCCAGGTAACGCCATCGCCTTCCAGAAAATCGGTCTCCATGAGGTTGTGCAGCACGAGGAACACGAACAGCGCGAAAAGGAGCGCCTTCAATTCGACGTTTCCGCCGCTCTCCCAAAATAGCGTGGCCGGTGCCGCAACCAGGCTCGCAAATGCCAGAAGAAAGCCGACGAGGCCGACGGTGACGAGCAGCTGCAGGTAGCCGTTATGGCCGTGGCTCGCCTCGCCCACCCAGCCCGTGCCGACATAATTGTGCAGCACCGATACGCCGCCGGTATCGGAAAAGGTGCCAAAGCCGGCGCCCAATAACGGATGGTCGAAGATGTAGGCGATCTCGACCCGCCAGATTTCGGTGCGACCGGTGAATTCGGTCGGGTCTTCGAGTAGACGCACAATGGCCGCCTGGTCCGCGACCACGAAGACGATGGCAACAATGACGAGGAGTGCACCTGCCACCGCGACGATGTTGCGGTCCAAGTCTTTCTTCCATGCCACGCGATAGACCGCACCCAAGACGACAGCGATCGCCAGAAGACCCAGCGAGGATTTCGAACGCGTCATGATCGTGAAGCCGATCGCCGCAGCCGCAATAGCCAGGTCCAGCAACTTGCGCAGCAGGCCCGCCGTCCCACGCGGCGCAAACAAAAATACGATCGTGGTCATCGCGCCAACCGAGCCCGCAATGTTCTTGTGGCCGTAGAGCCCGCGCCAATTTCCCACAAGTTGCGGATCGACCTCGCCGGGCAAGTGCACGGCCTGCGGGATGAAGCGGATGGACAGGATATTCACGATCAGGACGGCCGCCAGCACATAACGCCAGAGTACGAGGCTGCGCTGGGTGCCGACGGTTTCCACGCTGAGCATTACGGAAAGGACGAGGACGACGGCCAATCCGGCACGGCGGAATGCGACGCCGGGCTCGCCTGCCCATAACGTGCTGAGCAGACACCATGCCAGAAGTGCAAGCAGCAGGACGGGTACTGTCGTGAGCACGTCCAGGCGGCGGACCCTGAAGGCGCCGACCATGATCGCCGCGAAGACCACCAGATAGCAGATTTGGCGGGCCGTATCGCCCGCCCCAGTCGTGCCGTTCTGGCCGAAGGTTGTGACCGAAGGTTCGTGAACGGCGAAGGGCGAGAGGCCCACGAAGGCGAGAAGCAGAAACGCGAAAAGGGCGGCGGCATCGATCCACGTCGCGGAGGGCGTGCGAACTACGTGAGCGGCCGGACCATCATTCGCCATGCGTTACGGCATACTCGTTGTAGCGCCGTCCCATCAGCGCCGAGATCTTTCCCACATTGCGGAAAAACCTACGCAACGCGTCGGCGGCGCGATTCGGTACCGCCGCAAGGATGACCAACAAGACGGGCGTCAACAAGAGCGCCAGCGCAATCTTCGCGTATTCCCTGACAGTGGCGCGAAGCTGCGGGCGATGCTTTCGGAAGATGCGCATTTCGGTGTTGCCGATGCGGTAGGCCCGCACCAGCGTCCACCTGAGACTGGTCCGCGAAGCCGGCACGACGGTGAACGCCGTGGCCTCGTCGGCCCAGGCTAAGCGATTGCCCGCGCGCACAAGCCGTTCGAAGAAATCGCGATCCTCCCCACCGGTCAGCGCGAACGCCGGATCGAACCAGGGCCGCTCCAAGCGTTCCAGACAGGAGCGTGTCAGAAGTAGGTTACCGGCGCCCTCCAACATGGGTTGCGGGCCAGTGGGCCTGCGAATCGAACTGACACCGTCGAACCCGGCCGCCCATGACTTCGGCGCGGAAGCGAACTCGAACAGAATTGAGCCTTGCAGTGCGTCAGCCTGTATTTCTTTCTGTACCCTCAGAAACTGGTCGAGCCATTGCGGCGAGGGCCACTCGTCGTCATCGAGCATCGCGACAAAACCGGCGCCCCGATAAGACAAGGCACGCTCAACGAGGGCGTTACGGGCATGTGATATCCCGCGCTCGGCCGTAATCACCGGATCGAGCGTCCAGCGGTAGCCCCGGTCGCGGAGCGTCAGGCACAGATCATAGCCCGCGTGGCGCTCGGCATCGTTGTCCGCGACGACGACCGTGACCTTCGCCTCCGTCTCGATCTTCTCCAATGCCGCCAGAAGCCGCGCCAGACTGCGCGGACGGCGAAATGTCGGTATGGCGACGACAACTTCAACCATGTTGCCTTCTCCATTCACGCGTCATCGGAAACAGCGCCAACGCAATGGCAATTTCACCCGCAAGAATCCCGCCGAGCGAAACGATCGGGCCCCATGCGCACAGCAGCGCGAAGGTCACCAACAGCGACGTCGCGCAGGACCAAGCGCTGACGCGCGCCAGCGCCGGATAATTGCCCGTCGCCTGCACAAGAACGGCTTCCGGCGTGCGCACGACCCTAAGCGCCGTAATCGCGATCCAGATGGCGAGCACGATAAGGACGTCCGTTTGGTCGTATCCTTTTTTCAGAATGAGTTGTGGAACCCAGACCATGAGTGCGACCGAGAGACCGACGGTGACGGCCAAGACTGCACCAGCGGCGGTTCGAAATTCCTTAACCACGCGCAGCGCACCTCGGATGTCGCCTAGAGCAATACGGCGGGTCATCAGCGGCTGGTCGATATCGGGCAACGCCGAGAGCACGAGCGACGCCGGCCGCATGAAAAGGCTGCCCAGTGCGAGCAGTCCGAACGCCTTGGGGCCGCACAAGAAGGTCACGAAATAGGCATGCGCATTGGCGGTCAATTCCGTGAGCACGACACCCAGCAACGACCAGCGCGTCACGTTTTGCCACATCGGCAGATACAGGCCGAGAGTCCTTGCCTGCGCCGCACGGATCAGATCGCGAAGATGGGACAAGCCGAACGGCACGAAACTCGCGGCCGTCGCGAAGGTAAACACAGCGGCAGCGTTCAGCATGGTCAAGCGATGAAGCAGAACGAGGCCAGCAAGGCCGACTACAAGAACGGCCGCGTAGACGATGTCCGAGCCTGCCACGCGCACCAATCGCGCGTGGACGTTGAAGAGGCTGCGACCAAAGCCGCGCAGCGTCGCGAACAAACCGTAGAGACCGAATGCCGTTGCCGTAACGACGCCCGAATGGGCGGAATACATCAATGCAGCCACGACCAGCCCGGCCACGCCGGAAGCCACCAGACTCGCCTTTTGCAGCGTGACGATCTCGGCCCGCGCCGTCGCCTCGTCCTTGCCGCGCGTCAGCGACGCCGGCGCACCAAGCAACGCGCCCGTTGCACCCAGGCAGAACGGCACGACGATCAACAGGAAGGAGAATTGACCGAACTCGGCCGGCGGCAACAGGCGAAGGAAGATCAGCGACGCAATGAAATGCGCCGCGGAAACGGCGATGGGACCCGAGGTCGACAGTCCATAGCGATAGAGGGTGTGCAAAGCCGCCTGCATCCGGGGCCAGTCTGCACCGCGGAAACGAGGGAGAGCCTGTTCGGTGCCGGCGAGCATGGGCACCTCTATGCCGGATAGGTTTGACGAAAGGCGGATTGGAGGCTGGCGGTCCTGAACAGGAGCATGGCAATAGCGACGGGATTGGTGATCAGATAGCGCCAAAACAGGCGCTTGGGTTCGCGCCACAGCCGGTGCAGCCATTCGAGCCCGGCGGTCTGCATCCATTGCGGTGCACGCACATAATCGCCCGCCGCGAAGTTGAAGCAGCCGCCGCAAGTCACGATCCAGCCGACCCTGAGGCGCGCCTTGTTGCGCAGGCAAAAATCATATTCGAGCGGAACGCCAAGCCCCACCCACACGACGTCGGCGCCGGAACGGTTGATCTCCTCGCAGAGGCGCGCTTCCTCTTCGAGCGGGAAATAGCCGTCGCGCCGACCGACGATCTCCACGCCGGGATAAGCCTTGCCGAGATTTTCCGCACAACGCGCATTGATCTCTTCGGTCGAGCCGAGAAGGAAGAATTTCAACCCGTTCTGCTGCGCCGCGCCGGCGGCGTCGTAGATGAAGTCGGTCGTCGCGCTACGTTCCGGCACCGGCGTTTTGGTCAGCAGCTTCGAGGCGAATACGATCGGCCCACCGTCCGCGTGGATCATGTCCGCCTGCTCCAGCTTGCGGCGGAAATCCGGGTCCATCGCCGCCAATGCAATGGCGTGACCGTTCGACGCGAAAACCAGCTTCGGCGGGCGATTGCCGCCGCGCGCGGCGAGACAATCGCCGACCATCAAGCCACCAAGCTGCCGACGCGAAACGCAATCCGTGCGCAAGCCGCCGACCACGACGCGATGATAGACGCGGTGGCCCGACCGCCGTTCGATCTGCCGGGGCGCCGAGCCGATAATCACCTGTTGTGTTTGCGCGCGCATCAATAGGCATTCCTGCGACGAACGAGTTCCAGGGGCGTGCGAAGCAGGATTCTCAAATCCAGAGCGAGGCTGGCGTGGTCCGCGTACCAAGTGTCGTGCTCGACGCGCTGCGACATGGTTTCAAGCGTCGGAGTCGGACCGCGCAGTCCGTGGATCTGCGCCCAGCCCGTGATGCCTGGTTTGATACTTTGCCGACGCTCGTAATCCGGGATCAGGCGCGCATAGAGCATGTCGTGCGCCCAGGCATGCGGCCGCGGGCCGACCAGCGACATTTCCCCTTTGACGACGTTGATGAGCTGCGGCAGTTCGTCGAGGCTGAAAGCCCGGAGCCAACGCCCAACCCGCGTCGTGCGCGGGTCGCCTGCCGTGGCCTGCACAATGGTCTCGCCGTTTTCCAAGACGCGCATCGTGCGCAATTTGAGAATGTCGAATGGCTGCCCGCGATATCCCAGCCGCTTCTGGCGGAACAGCACCGGGCCGGCCGAATCAAGGCGGATCGCGACGGCGAGCACCGCAAGCAGCGGCAGGACGAAAATCAGCGCTGGAACAACGATCGCGAGGTCCAAAAGACGCTTGGAAAGGCGCAGGGCCCATCGCCGGTTGTCGTTGGCGGCATCAAAGCCGGACTCACTTCCGGCGGGAAGGAGATCGACATAGCGCGACAGCCCCTCCAGTGCTCGGCGAACCGCCTGCGTACCGGTCACTGGGTCGGTAAGTTGTTCCTGAATGCTCACGCAGCAACTCGGGGCAAGATTTCCGAGAGGGACGCTGCATGAGGCGAGCCACAAAACCCGGGGATAACCGTGCCAGATCGCGACGCCGGAACGCCTTGGATGCGGCTCTGGAGACGGCCGCGGGTGAGCGGCGTCCCGTACCGGCACATCCCAGGGTTAACGCGCGATTCGCGTTGGCATGCCGATCAGCCATGATGTTGCGACGCGTAGCGGTCGTGTTGCGCTTGCGTAGCCGTCATCCAGCATCAGGAACATGGGGGCGCTGTGGCACGCGGGACGCGACAAAGCGTCGCCGAGCCCGGACATCGGCCGCACGTCGATGTTCCCCTTAACGGTCCTCAGAATTTGAACAAAGTCGTCAGTCTCGTGGTGGTTGGTTTGTGCGCCTGTGTCGATCGTCATTCTGCTCAACTCCGAGCAAAAGTTAGGCCGCCGACAGCCCGAGCGAACAATCCCTGCCAGGACGAGCCGGCCGACGGGGCCGCACGAGCTTGCGGGAACAGGATTGGCGTGCTTAACGGACTTTTTTCTGGGTGTCGCGTCGCACCGTCAAATGGCTGATCGTCCCCCCAATCTTTTTTAATCGCCGATTAACCAGTCTTGGGAAATGAGCATGGCGCCCAGCGTGTGCGTATGCATTGGCTTCAACTAGAAGATGCGGCGATCCCCTGGTATGGTCCGATTGCCGATGGACAAGTTTGCAGAGTGATGCTCTGACTTATGCAACCAAAGGGACGAGATATGGCAACCTACACGGAGGAAAATTCTCCGCATCCGCTGGATATTGCGCTGGGCTCGCGTATTCGACTGCGGCGGCGCGAATTGGGCCTGTCGCAAGAACAGCTCGCACGCCAAGTAGGCATCACCTTTCAGCAGGTGCAGAAATACGAACACGGCACAAACCGCGTGAGTTTTTCGCGGTTGGTCGAAATCGCGCAGGCCCTTAGATGCGGCGTCATGGACATCGTGGGCGATCTCGACAAATCGAAGGCGTCATCCCTGTTCTCGCTCCACGTCGCCCGCCTGAACGAGCCTGGCGCCGCCGAGCTTCTGGAAGCCTATTCGGCCATCCAATCGCCCAAGCACAAGCGGGCCATCCTTAATCTCGCCAAGCAACTTGCCGAGGGAAAGGCCGCGCCGTTGTACGAGGTCGAGGACGAAGCCACGCGTTGAATCATTCGACCCTCTCGGGATGGTTGTGAGCACTCCCCCTGAGCAGGGGGGTGGGCAATCACGACCTTAGAATGGAGACTGCCCCACCAAAGCTGGAGGGGCCGCCATGAACTCCATTATAACCCGGGATTTCGAGAGCAGCTGGACGATCCCCGAAAGTTGCGTTTCGGCGAAGCATATTCGAGACGCCCTCTCCATCATCGATGCCATCAATGAAGGAGAGCTTCTGTGCGCTCTGCCGGCCGCCGAGGTGGATCGCCACCGTCATCAGACGGCGGTGTCGTTGCTGGGCATCATCGAGAAGTGCTTGCGGAATGCGTTGGCCGAGGCGCCAGCCGCTGAAATCCCGGCGCCTTAACCGCTGTTGCGCAGGCCCGCCGATACACCGTTGATCGACATGTGAATGGCACGTCGGGTTTCCTCGCTGTCATCGCCGGCGCGGCGGCGGCGAAGCAGGTCAACCTGCAAATGGTTGAGCGCGTCGATGTAAGGAAGCCTGAGGCGAATCGAATTCATCAGTCTGGGACTGCGTTCCAGCAGCGCGGACTGCTCCGAGATCGCAAGCACCGCTTCGACCGTGGCATTCCACTCGTCTTCGATGCGCTTGAAGATCTTCGACGCCAGCGCCTCGTCTGCCACAAGCTCGGAATAACGCCGCGCGATCGCAAGACTAGACTTGGCGAGCACCATTTCCATGTTGGATACGGTGGCGCGAAAGAACGGAGAGCTCTTGTACAGCGGGCGCAGCAGGTCCGCACCCATATCGCGCGCGGCCGAACCGAAGCCGAACCAGCCCGGCAACATGACGCGTGCCTGCGACCAGGAAAACACCCAGGGGATGGCGCGCAAATCCTCGATATTCCCCGACGTGCTGCGCGAGGCCGGCCGGCTGCCGATCTTCAAATCCGAGATTTCCGGAAGTGGTGTCGATTCGCGGAAATAGCGTTCGAAGGCCGGCGTCTCGTAAGCCAAGCCGCGGTAAGCACGATAGGCCGTATTGCTCAGCACCGCCAAAAGCTCCGCCGCGTCGCCGTCCGCGGCGTCGCGCTCATGGTTGAGCTCGGACAAAAGCGTCGCAACAACGATGGTCTCCAGACTGGTGCGGCCGATATCCGGGTCGCCATACTTGCTGGCCACCACTTCGCCCTGCTCCGTGATGCGGATGCCGGGCGCCGAGGCATCCGCCGGAAGCGCGCGTATGGCGTCGAAACTCGATCCGCCTCCGCGGCCGACCGCGCCGCCGCGGCCATGGAAAAAGCGCATCTTCAATCCACGCTCGCGGCCTAGCGCCGTCAGCCGCGCAATGGCGGAGCGGATTTCCCAATTCGACGTCAGATAGCCGCCATCCTTGTTGCTGTCGGAGTAGCCGATCATCACCTCTTGGATGCCGTCTTGACCGTCGAGCATCGATTGTACGAGGGGCAGATCGAAATAGGCGGCCATCGTGTCGGCGCTGGCACGAAGATCGTTGATGGTCTCGAACAGCGGAATGATACGCAGAGCCGCGCTGCACTTCTCGCCCGGCAAGAACAGCCCCGCTTCTTTCAGAAGGGCCGCGGTCTCCAGCAAATCCGCCACGCCTTGCGTTTTGGAGACGACATAATTCGCGATGCAGCCGTCGCCGAAGCGTCGCTTGAGAAAGGCAGCCTTGTCGGAGATGTCGAGTTCGCGCTGTGTTTCGTCAGAATAGCGCCGATAGGGCGAACGCAATAGCCGCGGGCTGGCCAGCTCTTTAAGTAGAAGCGAAATGCGGTGGGTCTCGGAAAGGTCCGCATAAGACGGAACCACTTCGGCGCTGCGGAAGAGTTCGTCGAGCGTTTTTTCGTGAACCTCCGAGTTCTGTCGCAGGTCCATGACCGCAAGATGAAACCCGAAGGCGCCCACCGCTTCGCGCAGGTTCAAAAGCCTGCCGTCGGCGAGATCGGCGTCTCCGTTCTCGCGCAACGATTCCACGATCACCGTCAGATCGGCCTCGAAGGACTCGGGCGTGATGTAGGGCTCAGCCTCCCAGCGCGGCGTCAGCGCGGGGCCGCGCCCGACGAGGGCTTTGCGCGTGGCGGCCAGTCGCGAATAGCAGGTTGTCAGCGCGCGACGATATGGCTCGTCCATCTGATGACGCGAGGTGTGTTCGGGACTTGAGGAAAGCGCTTTCAACATTTCGCTGGTCGAAACAAATTCTTCGCTGAGCGAAAGTTCCGTGCCGAGCATATTCACCTGTTCGAGATAGTGATCGAGCACGGTTTCCGACTGCCGGAAGATTGCGTGTTCGAGCGTCTGGGCGGAGACGAACGGATTCCCATCGCGATCGCCCCCAACCCAAGAACCCGGCTTGAGAAACGACAGCACGTTCGCGTTCAGGCCGTAGAACTGCGCCAGCCTTCGCTTGACGACGGGAAGCTCCGTCAGGAAGGTGTGCGCAAAGATGGAGATCGCGTTCTCGATCTCGTCCGTCACATGGATGCGGACCGGGCGGAACATACGCGTCTGCCACAGCGTCCTGATTTCACGCTTGAGCTGGGCCTCGATCTCCGCATTTTCGCCGGTTTGCAGGCTCGCCCGTTCCCGCCTCATCAAGAGCTTTCCGATGTCGCTTTCGCGGTCGAGGATGCTCTTGCGCCGAACCTCGGTAGGATGTGCCGTGATGACCGGCGACAGCAGCGCCCCCGCCAAATAGGCGCCGACATTCTTGGCATTGAGGTGCCGGCGTGTTTCCAGCTGCTGGAGCGGACCGGGCCCCATCTCGCAGTGGACAAGATGGTCGTCGGCAATATTGGCGAGTTGAGAGAAGATGGAAAAAGCTCGAATCAGCAGCCCCACCTCGCGCGGCGCAAGCTGACTCAGCCGGCGGTCCAACGCCGTTTGGGCGGCGTCACCGCGGTGCTCGCCGACGGATTGCTGACGAATCTCTTCGACCAGATCTAGGTCGGCTTGGCCCTGCTTCAGGCTCTCCCCGTCCTGTCCGTATTGCTCCTTGATGACCGTGCCGAGGAGGCGCCCCAAAAGGCGGATAACCGCCCGGCTCTCTTTGCCCTGCTGACTGTCTTTGCCCAATGCACTCATGCGTTCGTCCGGCCCTGCGTAGGCTTACGTTTCGGAACCCGGTTGGAGCGTACAGCCACGCAAGAAAAATGCGAGGGGCGATAACGGAAAATCGCCGCGAGAATGAGCTTTTCAATCCGGGGCAGTGATTTACAGGGCGGAACTGTTCTTTGGGCAGGTTCGCCCGTTGGGGTGGCTGTGCCCTATTTTCGTCTGCGCCCGAGTCCAGAAAAAAGTCCCGCCCCGCTCACTCAGTGCATCATGAAAACCGGCACCTTCGGATGCGAAACAATATGTTCGGTGACCCCGCCGAAGATCGATTCCATAAGCCGGCTATGGCCATAGCCGCCCGCGACCAGCATATCGAAACCGTCCTCCGCCGCCGTCTCGAGCAAGGCCTCCGCCACGCTGCGCTCGCCGCGCGGAACGGTGCGCTGCGCACAGGAAACGCCATGCAAGGCCAGATAGGCGGCGACGTCATCCGCAGTTCCCGGAACAGCGACGTCCTGGACGGAAAGAACTTCGACCGTTTTTGCGTTCTCCAGATACGGCATCGCCGACATCAACGCATGCGCACAAGCGATTCCGCCGTCCCAGCCCACGGCGACCTTCCTGCCGATCTGTTCGGGCGGCTTTTCCGCCGACAAAAGCACCGGGCGCTCCAATTTTGTCAGCGCGCGGATAAAGCCGTCCTGGATTTCGGGGTCGTCCGTCTCTCGGATTGGCGGAAAGACCACGAGATCGCAGAGGCGCGCGGCGCGGTCGAGCGCCCTCGGCAGGTGGCCGGTCACTTCTTCATAGGACACAGTGACCGCCTCGTCCCTGCGCGGCACTCCGATGATGCGGATTTCGGCCTCCGACGCCAGCGTCGCCAGCGTGCTTCGCGCGGATTTTGACGATGCTTTCTTCAGATCGGCGGCCGTGTCGATCAAGTCCTGGATGATGTCCGGAGACAGAGGAAGCTCTCCATAGGGCACAGCCTCGCGCGGATCGGCTTGGACGAATAATGCCACGACGTGAGCATTGAACGGCTTGGCGGCTGCAAAAGCGGTCGCAAGCGCGTAGCGATCACGTCCTGCTCCCGTCACGGGCACGACAATCTTGGCGAACGACATGGCTCCTCCGGCAACGCTGCTCTTTTCCATTTGCGATAGCAGAGACGGTTATGCGCGCGGGCGCATTGAGACTTGTCAATTTGGCAAAATTGCCGCTGATCCGGCCGTTTTCAGGCGCCGCCCTCGGCAATCGCCTGCAAGCCGGCCAAGTCGCGGATCACGATCCTTCTGCGGCTCGGTGCGTCGATGATCCCCTGGCGCTTCAGCTCGCTCAGGGCGCGACAGGTGGTTTCGATGGTCAGACCGAGGTAATCGGCGATGTCCTGGCGGCTGAGCGGAAGATCGAGTGTGTGTTCGCCGTCGTCGCGTCGCTGCATTTCAAGCGCCAGAAAGAACGACGCGACGCGTTCCTTGGCGCTTTGGTGGCCCAGCATGGCGACATGCCGCTCGGCAGCGAAAAGGCTTTTGCTCAACATCGCCAGCCGCTTTTGGCCGATATCGGGATTGCCTTCCGTCAATTGCGCGATGCAGACGCGCGGGCATCGCAGCGCCACGACTTCGCCCACCGCTTCGGCCGTAGAGGTATATTCCACAGCCAACTCGATACCGAACGTCTCATCGGGCAGGAAGAAATTCACGATCTGCCGGCGGCCATCCGCAAAAATCCGCGACAACCGAACGGCACCTTCGATCACGCGATAGGAATAGCGCGCCTCGTCACCTTTGGAATAGATGATCTCGTTACGGCCGAACCTCACGCTCTGACCAAGCTTGTCGATCTCGGCCAAATGAGTGCAGGCCTCTTCCATGAAGAAGCGGCAGCCGTTCTCGCAGGCGGCAGGACGCGCAAAGGGCGTTTCGTCGGCAGCTGGAGCGGCTTGCCCGTCCTTCTTTGAATCCGCGACTTTGCGCTGCATTCGTGCTGTCTTTCCCTCCGCGCCGTACCGATACAGGCGCGGCTTCGCTCCGAGTTGACGGCGAGCGACGGCATTGTGCCGATGATAGCCTTTGAGCCGGGCGTTCTGCAAAACCCGCCAATAAGCGCCGTTCCCCCGGGGGCCTTTGCCCCCAGGGTCGCGCTTGACAGCTGCCGTTGCGTCAGAGAGTCAAACTGGAGCGTACGATACCGGGCGACCCGGGTACGGGAACCATGGTGCAGCCGAGATCGCGGCACAGCGAGAGCATCATCGCATTCTCTTCCAGGACGTCGCCGAACAACTCGCCGACTCCGAAACGTTTTGCGTAGGCGATGATGCGCTGCATGAGCGCAGTGCCGATGCCCTGACCCTTGAGATCGCTGCGCACCAGCACCGCGTATTCTGCCTTCAGCTTGTCCGGATCGGCGGAGAAGTGCG
>Ga0265314_10003009_pt1 | contig 16670 bp, 9 predicted proteins | sample 4126metaG_FD_203106 | JGI IMG/M metagenome (GOLD analysis project Ga0265314, IMG submission 203106) | Rhizosphere microbial communities from Carex aquatilis grown in University of Washington, Seatle, WA, United States - 4-1-26 metaG | ecosystem: Host-associated > Plants > Roots > Rhizosphere >... | reverse complement strand
TGCACCCGGCAGGGAAACAGGTCACGTTTTCGGGACGGCCTGTCGATATCGCCTGGATCCGCGATGGAAAATCTTTAACGATCAAAAACATGAGTTCGCTTCTATTTTACGACTTGGATTCCGGCGAACTGAAAGCGCCGTTGGTAAGCCGAACTGGTTTTGGCGTCACAGGGCTTCTGACGAAAGGTAATCAGCTTTTTGTGACTGATGCGAGTAATCACCTGCGCATCGCAGATATTGGCGAAAATGGATTGTACGCCTGGAAAAGCGAAGTGCGGCTGACTCCAAAAAACGAAGGTGGAGAAGCCAATCCTGCAGGGTTGGCATGGAGTTCCGATGGACATTTGTGGATTGCGATGACCCTGGCAAATTCGATCCAGTCAGTGGATCCAGTCAGTCGTAAAGCTGGGGAAATTGTTAACGTTGGCGTTGCGCCGTATACAGTTGTAGCGACAAAAACCGACAAATTATACGTTAGCAACTGGGGCGGAAACCCACCCAACGCCACCGATCCGACCGGCCACACCGCTAGTACACCAATTCGAATTGATCCGAGAACGGGAATTGCCAACGATGGCACGGTCTCGGTCGTCGTGAAAAAGGACGAAAAGTTCGAGCAAGTTAGAACCATTCGCGTCGGCTTACATCCTTGTGGCATGACACTGAATGCTGCAGAAACGCGCCTGTACGTTGCGAACGCAAACTCCGATAGCGTTTCAGTGATAGACACAAAAACCGATGCGGTCCTAGAGACAATCGAGTGCAAACCGGATGGCAAGCTTCCGCTTGGAAGCGGTTCGAACGCAGTGGCATTGAGTCCCGACAACGAAACGCTATATGTTGCCAATGGCACAAACAATTGCGTATGCGTTGTGAAATTGAGTGCAGCCGCGTCCGGAATTATTGACGGCCGGCCACAAAGTATTTTAGCAGGGCTGATCCCTACAGGTTGGTATCCTGGTGCCATTATTGTTTCGGGTGACGGCAAGGTGCTGGTCGTCGCCAATGTAAAAGGGCACGGAGCGCTTGATCAGGTTGATCCCAAGCAAGGACGCAAAAGCCGCGAGCACTTGGGATCGATCTCAATTATCGAAGTCCCTGATCCGAACCAATTGGCGGCGTACACACGCGAGGTCAATGAGAACAACCGCTTGGCATACAGCATGGCCGGGCTCGAACCTCCGAGAATCGAAACCAAGCCCATTCCCATTCCCGAACGGCATGGCGAGCCTTCTTGCATCAAGCATGTCGTATATATAATCAAAGAAAATCGGACCTATGACCAGGTCTTTGGGGACATGCCGGAGGGAAATGGCGAGCCCAAGTTCGTACATTTTGGAGAAAATGTCACGCCCAATCAACATGCACTAGCGCGTCAATTCACGCTGTTCGACAACTTTTATTGTAGTGGCGTGTTAAGTATCGACGGACACTCCTGGGTCAATGAAGCGTACTGCACGGATTACCTGGAGAAGTCATTCGGAGATTTTGTACGCGGCCACCCGGGCGATCTGCAAGACCCACTCGCCTTTTTGTCGGGCGGCTTTCTGTGGGATAACGCTTTAGCACATAACAAAACCTTCTTTAATTTTGGCGAAGGCACAGAAAATGAAACCACACTTGGCTGGTCCGAGGCCTATACGCAATACAAGAAAAATACTGAGCATTTGAAGATAAAGGTCCAGGCCACACTGCCAAATCTTAAAGCACACACGCACAAAGACTATCCCGGCTGGTTGCTGGATGTGCCGGATGTGTATCGCGCCAGAATCTTCCTTGAAGAATTAAAGACCTATGAGCAAAAAAACGAATTCCCGAATCTCGTTTATATCTATCTGCCGAACAATCATACTGCCGGGCTGGCGCAAACTATGCCCACGCCTCAAGCCATGGTTGCCGACAACGACCTGGCTTTGGGCCAAATAATTGAAGCCGTGAGCAAAAGCCAATTCTGGCCTGATACCTGTATTTTTGTCGTTGAAGATGATTCGCAAAGCGGCATCGACCATGTTGATGGGCACCGAGCGCCGGCGTTAGTCGTCAGCCCCTATACAAAGCGCAAGTTCGTTGACCATACGAATTACAATCAAACTGGAGTCGTAAAGACTATCGAATTGATCCTTGGACTCCCCTGCATGAATCAACTCGATCTGTCGGCAACGGCCATGCGCACCTGCTTCCAAGATAAACCCGACTTAACTCCATATGCGTGCATTGAAAGTAAGATCGCGTTGGACACGATGAATCCCGCTTTAGACAAACAAAAGGGTGCCGGGCTGATCTGGGCGAAGAAATCCAATGAAATGGTCTTTACACAGCCAGATCCCGACGAAAACACACTCAATCAAATTCTTTGGTTCGCAACAAAGGGTGAAGTGCCTTACCCGGTGGAATACTCAGAAAACAAGTCTACAGGCAACGAAGATTGAGGTGAAAGTTTTCCCATAATCAGAAATCCGGCACAGAAAATGCGCCGCTCTCGTTGGTTTATGGATGTTAGCCATGGTTTACCTTTGGAGAGCACAATGAATACAGCATACGCCAGCAGGTTTTCGCTTGTCGTCGCGGCCATTGTTGGAAGCATTTGTATTGCGCACGCCAATGCGGAAGAGGGTCTTAAGGCAGAGATGGAAACATACCTGAAAATTCATAGTAGCCAACAGCGAGATTCCCATTGGAGGGCCGCGTTTCAGCAGCAAGCTCACGACGCAATGCTTGACAATCAGTCGACTTCTGATGAAGAACGATATGCCGATGACAAGCTATTTGAGTTTTTCTTTGATAAGAAAAAACAGTTTGAAGACTCAAGTGCCAATCAACTGTCCAATGAAGACAAAATTGAAATTGCACATTGGTATCTACTGTTTTCTAACAATGGCTGGCGCTTCCCGTCGCGGATTGCCGAATACCTCACCAAGAAAAATTACGACCGATACATGGCTTCCAGATAACGTTTGATTCCTCTCGATTGAATTTCAATCGGTCGCATCTCGAAATCATGTGGCGACAAGCAACAAATTTTAGAACATGGTGATGATGGGTGAATGAAATACCCATTCTCGAAGCGATATTTTGTGATGCATCTTTTAAGATTGCAATGCCGCCTCCGGGATGCCTCGTGCATGCCTCAAATTGAAGAGATTTACTCTAGAAGTAGTACGGCAATTGCGAATCGCGTGATTGCCCAACTAAGGCCGCACATGAGAGGAGCACCTAGTGTCAAAGAACATATCTGCTTATGGAATCTTTCCGACTCGGTTGTCTGTTGAACTGGCGGTTGGCCAGATGAAAGCCGCCGGATTTCGAAATTCGGACATTTCCGTCCTGTTTCCCCATGGTGATGAATCAAAGGAATTTGCAACCCAGAAGCACACCAAAGCTCCCGAAGCCGCTGTAGTGGGAACGAGTACCGGTGCGGTTATCGGTGGGACGTTGGGATGGCTTGCCGGCATTGGAATGCTGGCGATTCCTGGTGTGGGTCCCTTCATCGCTGCCGGTCCAATCATGGCGGCTCTTGCTGGCGCGGGCGTTGGCGGTGCGGTGGGTGGTATCACAGGTATTTTGATTGGTCTCGGCATTCCGGAATATGAAGCCAAGCGCTTTGACGGTCGCATCAAAGCGGGTGGTATTCTGTTTTCGGTTCACTGCGAAGACGCCAAGTGGACGAAAAAGGCTATGGAAATTATGAAGGAATCTGGAGCAGAAGATGTCTCGTCCACTTCGGAAGGAAAAGCCGCGTCTGTGTCGAGCAACAAGATCAAATAATTCACCATTGGGTATTGAACTTCAAAAATCTGAAGAGGAAGGCTCGCTGCAGCGCGCTTTCCTCTTCGGTATGGTCCCAGCGGCAGGTTAACATAGTTTTGTTGGTCGTGGTAATCTACCTGGTTATTGGACGAAATTGAGTGGAATGTGAATTCTTTTGCTTCCAATCTCGATCCCATTGGCGTCCGTATGGGATTTCAAATGTCAGAGTCCACGACCGCGGTGGCCGTAAAAATGGGCGTAGTTCTTCTACCGAAAGGCCATAACCTCTAGTCTCGCTCTAATGGAGCAATACCGATGGAATACATCTTGGCTTGGATCACCGCAGGGATATCGACTAACATCTTGGTTATGGCGCATTGGCCGCGAAGACGATTCCAAAATCAAACCGGCGATTTCGTTGCAGGCATCTTGGGAGCGCTTGCCGGTGGAGTGCTATTTACTGTCTTCTTTGGTGAGAGGTCCCGAATTTGGTTAGGAAGTTCCGGACCATGGGTGCTAGGCGCCTTGGCGGCAGCCGTAGGAACTTTAATTGTACTTTCGCTTCTGCGAGGAGTCCCCAAGTTAAGAACTAAATAGACTGCTGCTTAATCTATTTGGTGTCTGAAAACAGGTCCCTGGGCCTCTAATCTGAGCCCAAGAATCTTTTCTAGCAGGCGCTTAGATAAACCTGACATTCAAATAGCCACCATCTTTAAGTAGCTGCACCCGATACCCTTCGAAATGACAGACCATTATTCCATTATAAATGGTCATTTTATGAAAAATCTGATTTTTATTTATTTCGCAACCGCTGATCCGCAGTGAAAATAAGGGGCGATATGAATCTTGCCCCAGCTTTTCAAAGACATGTCCGAATGACTTAATCATAAATACCTCGTGCTCAAATAATTCCAGAAAATTACTTGGTGAGAATGCATCGGACTTCGATGAGAGGCACCTTCCACCTTTAATGATATCATATGTTTTGGCGTTGAGTTCAATAAACGCTGAAGAAGGACAAATCCATCAGATTCCACCAAGCAAACTGCAAAGCAGAGTTTGAATTACCGAAGGCCACGGCCCCTGAGCATTGGTTCAAGACCGTATGGCCGAAGTATAAATATGGGTCTAGTCGATGTCCGACCGTCTCGCCCGATCTTGCGCAACTTGTGCAAGTGACTGTGCCTCTGAAATTCAGCCGTTGCATCCTTTTTCGTAGAGCCCGATCGAAGAATTCCTTTTAGATGGCCGTGGCAATACGGGTTGCCCTTCGTGCAATACATTAGCGAGAGGCCTGGGCTTTGCTTCATGATCACATGGAGCAATGCGGGGCTATGGATACATATTCAGCCCTATTATTTGAGGAAAGGTGGAAAATCATGACTATTGAAGAAGCGCGGCTCTGTATTCTGAGGGAATTGTATTTTCTGAATCACCCCACGGATGGACATGCCTTTCAGCCGCCAGAAACGGGCGAGCGAACGTTGGACGGCTGGCATTTTCAGAGCGTGATGCATATCAGCGAATTTATCACTGCAATTCGACAGTTAAATGCCGACGGCCTGGTGGGCTTGAGCGATTCCCACCAGGATGCCTTTGAGATCAAGATCTGGCTGACGCCCCAAGGGTTGAACGTTGCGGAAGAATTACCTGAAACTTAAGCCTCCAGGGCCGAACCTGGTCCAGTGAGATGGAGTGCCTGCGCGGTCGCCAGACCTTTATCAGTAATCCATAACTCCTGGGAGTAGGTTTCCGCTCCAGGCATATCAGTCCCAATCAAGCCTTCCTTGGATAATTCTTGAAGCGCCAGTTCAAAGAGGTCTAATGGAATGTGGATGAAGACCGTACCGGCGGTCGACACTTTTCCATTTTGATGAATTGATCTCGGCTTGCCAAACGCATCGCGCTTGCACGCCAGCTCTTTCAAAATTTCTTCCTGCGCTTCATGAATAGTCATCGCGCACGTCCTTTCAAATACGGTGGAATGCTTAACCCATTTCAACTCGAACGTTATGTTCCTGGTGGTCGTCGATCATGTGGACTGTTTTGTCTTCGGATTCGACTTCATCCACTCGCACGCTCCGCACGGTCGCGCGTTCGGGCCCCGCGGCCACGACTTCGATGTGATAAGTCGTGCCGTGGTAGCGATAGTGCATGCGATAGCCGTTCCAATCCGGCGGTAATACCGGCGCGAAAATCAGACGGTCGTTTTCACGGGTCATCCCGAGCAGGCTTTCCAGAATCAGCCGGTACATCCATGAAGCCGACCCCGTGTACCAAGTCCAACCGCCCTGGCCTTCGTGGCCCGCCAGTGTGTAAACATCGGCGGCTAATACGTATGGCTCCACTTTATATGTTGAGATGTGCTCCTTCGTGTCGCCATGCTTGATGGGATTGAGATAATCAAACAGGCGCCAGGCTTGCTTGGCATTGCCACGCGCTGCAAAAGCCATCGCCGCCCACACGGCCGCATGCGTGTACTGGCCGCCATTTTCTCGCACGCCCGGCACATAGCCGCGAATATAGCCCGGGTCCCACGGCGCCTTGTCGAAGGGCGGGGTGAAGAGCTGGATCAGCCGGTGTTTCGAATCCACCAGCCGTTCGAGGACGGATTGCATGGCTTGGTCAGCCCGCTCCGGCTGCGCCGCGCCACTCAACACTGACCAGCTTTGCGGCAGCAGATCGATCTGGCATTCAGGGCTTTCCTGAGATCCCAGCACACGGCCGTCGTCGAAGAAGGCGCGCCGATACCACTTGCCGTCCCAAGCGTGGGCTTCAAGCTGTTTGCGCAAGTGTGCAGACCAGTCGCGGCATTGCTCCGCAAAGGCCGCGTCCTTGCGCAGTAGAGCCAGTTTTTCGAATTGCCGCAGGACCTCGCACAGGAAAAAAGCCAGCCAGATGCTCTCACCCTTGCCTTCGACCCCGACACGGTTCATGCCATCGTTCCAATCCCCGCAACCCATAAGCGGTAAGCCATGCTCGCCCCAGACCGCGGCCCGGCGGAGCGCCAAGACGCAATGCTCATAAAGAGTGGCGCGATCTTCGGAAATGGATGGGCTCGAATAGTACGATTCTTCCTCGGGGCGCAGCATCCGGCTTTCGAGGAAAGGCGTGGTTTCATCCAGCACCCCACTGTCGCCCGTTCCCAGCACATAGCGGCAGGTGGCCAACGGTAGCCATAGGTAATCGTCGGAAAATTTCGTGCGCACCCCGCGCCCTAGGGGCGGATGCCACCAGTGTTGCACGTCGCCTTCCCGGAATTGCCGGGACGCACAGCGCAACAAATGGGGGCGGGTGAGCCACGGGCAGGGGAGCAGGAAGGCCATCGAGTCCTGCAGCTGATCGCGGAAACCATACGCGCCGCCGGATTGGTACAAGCCGCTGCGGCCCCAGAAACGGCACGAGAGCACTTGATATAAGAGCCAATTGTTGGCTAAAAAATTCAGCGAAGCGTCCGGCGTTTCGATGTGAATTCCGCCGAGCAAATGTTTCCAGAATTGCCAGACGCTCTCCAGCGCCTGCCGCGCCCCGCCCGTGTTGCCAAAGCGGCGCAACAGACTGCGGGCTTCGTCCTGGTTGCCGGCGGCGCCGAGAATGAAGACAACTTCCCGCTGCTCACCGGGCGGAATGTCCAGATAAACCTGCATCGCGGCGCAAGGATCGAAGCTTGCACCCACGGTGCCGCTCAGTTTTTGGCGCCGCAGGGCCTCCGGCGCGCGCAACGTTGCGTTGCGGCCAATAAATTCCAAACGGTCGCCAGTGTGGGTGCGCGAGTTGCCAGTTGCGTAAAAGAAAGCCACTTTTTCGGCGAATTCGCTCGTGCGCGCATTCGCCGCGAACAGCGCTCCCGTCTGAATGTCGTGGCGGGTTACGATGTGCGGTGCATTGGGCCCGCGCGCTTCTCCCAAAACCCAGGCACAGTAGCCGGTCAGGCTGACGCGGCGATGGCGATCCGATTGGTTGCGAACTTTGATCGAAGTGAATTTCACCGGGGCATCGGTCGCGACGTAAGTAAGCAATTCGGTTTGCAGGCGTTCTTGCGTGTGCTCGAAGGCGGAATACCCCAGGCCGTGTCGGCAGACATAGGGCGTGTAGCCACGTGCCGGGGCGGGCGTGGGTGACCAATAGCGACCGGTTTCTTCGTCGCGGATGTAGAAGGCTTCGCCGCTTGGATCGCTTAGCGGGTCGTTATGCCACGGCGTCAGGCGGTATTCGTGCGCATTCTGGAACCAAGTATAGCTTGCGCCGGATTCTGAAACGATCGTGCCGAATTCTGGATTGGCCAGCACATTGACCCAGGGCGCGGGCGTGGTGCTGGCAAACGGAAGCTGAACCACATATTCCTTGCCATCCGGCGTGAATCCGCCCAAACCGTTGAAATACGAAAGCTGGCGCGCAGGCAATTCGCCATCTTTTGTCGAAGGCAATTCCGGCCATCGCGTACGCTGCAACAAATGCTGGTGCGCGGGCTCGCGAATGCGACGGTTTACCTGTTCTTCCAGCGTTCCTGCTTGGTCGGAAAACATCAGGCTGGCCATGGCTTGAAGCAGAACCTGGTCGTCTTCGTTCAGTTGGTCCGAGCCGTGCAAGAAAATTCCGGCAGGCTGATCGATGATTTTCGCATTGGCATCCGTATTGACGATGCCGGTGATTTCATTCAACAGGTTTTGGCGATACCCACTGAAGGAATCGACCCAGAAGACAAGGTCTGCACGCAATCCGAAATTTCTCCAATAGGAATGCGCTTGGATCATGCGGCGTGCGAGCACCAGGCCCGCAGGTTCGGTGATGCGCACCAGTACGATCGGGAGATCGCCCGAAATCCGGAGATGCCACAGGTCCGATTGGCCGCGCCGATTTCGAGCGATCAAACTCGGCGCGCTGCGATAGCGCGCGTTGGTGTAAACGAGCGACGCCGATATTCGCGCAAAGACCTGCGCGTCTTCGGGTGTGGCTCGCAATTGATGCAGCATGACCTGGCTGTGCGTCCAGGCGACGTCAAAGACGCGGTCCGTGAGCTGCTTATTTCGATAACGGTCGGCCAGCGCTACAACTTCTGCGCGCGTTGGCGCTGCGCCGGAGATGGCATCGAGAGTCACGGCCTGGCCAGCCTCCAGCGTAATCCGGTGCCGGATTGCGAAGATCGGATCCAGGACTGCGCCCACGGTTCCAGAAAGCGGTCCGGGCGCGGTCAGCGCCGCTGGAGTGTCGAGAGAGCGGTTACGACCAACGAAGCGTGCGCGGTCGGTTTCATAGCTGCCTTTTTGTTCCAAGGCCGCGCCGGCCAAACTCAACGAGTGGAACATCCATGGTGGCTTTTCGTCGGCCGCACGCGAACGCCGCGTAGCCAATAAGGTCGAGGCTTCCGCCAGCGCCTCTGTCTCAACGAAGAGGTTTTGAAAGGCCGGATGTGAAAGCTCGGCGCGCGGCTCTAACAACACGACTTCCATGTAGCTGGTCAGCTCCAGCGTGCGTTTGCGCGAGGAATGATTGGTAAGCGTTATGCGTCTGATTTCGATATCGTCTTCGGGGGATACCGCGATCAAGGTGCGGATGTCGATGTTTGATTTGCGCGCGAGGATTTCCGTGCGGCCCTGCGAGAAGACGACTTCATAGCTGTCGAAGTTCGGCCGCATCGGCTGAAAGGCCGTTGACCACGCTTCGCCACTCTCAACATCCTGCACGTAGAAGAAGGTGCCCCATTCGTCCTGCGCGATGTCTTCGCGCCAGCGGGTCAAGGCCAGGCCGTTCCACTGGCTGAAGCCGCCACCCGCATTGTTGATCATTAAGGAATAATGCCCGTTGGAGAGCATGTGAACTTCTGGCACAGGGGTGTTGGCGGTCGTGTAATGCCGGTCCGCAGACTTTTTCGCTTCGTCCTGTTCCTGATCCGGCGCATGCTGGTGATCTTGCGTCTGCGACGAAACTCGACGCGCGAGCGGCACGCGTTCTTGCAGCAACAAGGACGCGGCGCAGCACTCGGGGTCGCGCATGAAGCGCCGCTGCATCGGACGCTCCAACAAGGCTCGCGAAATCGATAATAAGGTCATGCCGCTGTGGTGGGCCATATGGCTTCTTACCAGCGTGTAGCTCTGATCATGGTGGATGCGGCTGGCGGTGTAGTCGACGGCTTCATAAAATCCGAAGCGGCCCATGAAGCCCAGCCGGGCCATGGCTTCCAGATTTGCACAGGCTTTTTCCGGTTCAACCATCAAGGCCATCGCCGATGCGTACGGCGCGGTCACGAGATCGTTGGCCAGCCCGCGTTTCAAACCCAATTCGGGAACGCCGAACGCGCGATATTGGTAAGTCAATGAGCGGTCGAATTGGTTGTAGCAGGATTCGCTAATGCCCCAGGGGACCTTGCGCTGCTTGCCAAATCGAATTTGCCGAAGTACCGCCCCATCGCAGGCTTCGCTTAGTAGCGTGTTTTCGTAACAAGGCATGACCAGTAGCGGCATCAGATATTCGAACATCGAGCCGCTCCAGGAAACCAGCGTCTTGGGCCCGGTTCCTGAAACCAACCGACGTCCCAGCATGAACCAGTGTTCTTGCGGCAATTTACCTTGGGCAATCCCGAGGAAGCTGGCGAGGCGCGCTTCTGACGCGAGCAAATCGTAGCAACCTGGATCAAGTTGCTGGCGTTCCACGCTGAAACCAATCGACAGCAATTTACGTTTAGGGTCGTAGAGGAAATCAAGATCCACTTCGGCCAGTTCCCGGGTGCGTTGAATCAGATCTTCCGCGTTCGAAATCAGGGTGCCGGCGCGCTGGCTGGCAGTGTCGATGGCCGCCGCAAGACGATTTAGTTTGCTGCGCTGCTGCTCGGAGGCGCATGCACTCCATTGCTCGAATTGCGCTGCAAGTTCGTGTGATAAGCCGGCGATCTGTGGCAGTGTTTCGGAACTCGCGAGGCGTTTTAAGAGCACCGCGAAGTTTTCTGGTGCTTCGAGGACAGGCAGTCCGTTCAACTGGCTCCAGAGATCCTCCTCCAGCCAGGGCGCCAGATACAGCAAATCGTCGCATAGTGCCGAACATTGACGGCGAGTAGCACGCACCCAATATCCCACTTCTGAATCCCGATCACTTATGCGCTCGATTTCCGCGAGCGGAGTTTGGAATTTCTTGAAAGCGCTCAAGGCTTCTGGAAGCGAGTTCGGCAACTTTTTTAATGCCATGAGCTGGCGATGCAGCGCATCTTTCATGGCTTCAAGATGTGGCGTTAGATTGGACGCGGCACTCGCCCAATCCAATTCTTCCAGCAATATGCCGATGGAATCTTCCAGGCCTTGTTTCCACTGCACGGGCAATGACGGCCCGGAAATCAATTCTTGCAGTGCCCCTCGTAATGCGATTAGGGTTGCCACCAGATTGCCACTGTCTACGGTGGAAACGTAAGACGGCGGCAGCGGCTGGCCATTGCGCGTATCGTACCAATTCAAGAAATGTCCTCGGTAGCGCTGTAAGGCTTCGAGCGCCGCGAGACTTTTCTGCAAGCGCTCGATGGTTTGTCGCGCGGAAGCAAATCCAAAATCGTATGCGCTTACGGTGCTCAGCAATCCCAGGCCAATATTGGTCGGGGAAGTGCGCTCGGCCACAACCATGTTGGGAAACTCCTGATAATTATCCGGCGGCAGCCAATTGTTCTTTTCCACGCAAAATTCTTCAAAATAGGCGTAGGTTCGGCGAGCCAGTCTTCGCAAAAACGAAACTTGATTGGACTTTAAATGAACCGCAAGTGTGTGCTTCGTGCGGCTGATGTACCAAGCCACCAATGGAGCCACGAACCATGCAAATAAAAATGGCGATGCGGCTATCAGGGCTTCGGGTCTCCAGACCCACAAGAGGGAAGACGCGAGCAGCGCCAGTTCTGGGCATGCTTTCATCTCCCAATAGGTGCCTAGGCAGCTTGTGCGTGCGTTTCGCTCGGCGTCGTGCGCGGTCTGCCATTCCAGCATAAGCCGCCGGCTGATGTGCTTGCGCCAGAAAACCTTGGCGATCGCGCCGAGCGCACCTAGGGCCTCGTATGGCATTGTACAAAGCTGAAGCAATTCAACGAGCAACTGCTGCCCTTCCTGACGGCCTTCGTGTGCCCAATGGGTGCGTAACGCGACCTGCTTCGGAGGCCTGAGTAGTATTTGAAAAAAATTGATGGCTTGAGGCAAAAACCAAAGGACCAATAAGAGTCCGGTGAATGCGAGCGGATTACCCAACGGCATAAACCAAGCCGCAATCAGCAAAAAAAGGAAAGCGGAGGAAGCCAGGCTCCTGCAGAGATTGTCCAGAAGCATCCATTGGCTCAGGAACCCAAGAGGATTGGGAGATTTCTGCCCATATGCGTGAGGCACCTGCCGTCGCAACCAAGCCGCGATTTGCCAATCGCCGCGAATCCAGCGTCTGCGCCGGTTGACGTCGGCCAGATAGCGCGCCGGATGATCTTCGATCAGCTCGACATCGCTCAGAAAACCGCAGCGAGCATGGCAACCTTCGATAAGATCGTGACTCAGGATCAGATTTTCCGGGAATCGTTTTCCTACCACCTCGTGAAATGCGGCGACATCATAGATGCCTTTCCCGATAAATTGTCCGCTCCCGAATAGATCGTGATATGAATTGGAAATTTCGCGCGTGTAAGGGTCCAGGCCCACTTGGCCGGAAAAGAGTTTTGCAAATAATGAGCGCTCAGCGCCCAAAAGCCCGATCGAAATCCGCGGCTGCAGCACGCTGTAGCCATCCCGCACGCACTGTGTTCGAGGGTCAATCGTGGGCCGATTGAGCGGATGCGCAATAGTGCCGATCATTTTCCAAGCGGAATTGGGCGGTAATTGTGTGTCGGTATCCAGCGTGATTACATAACGCACCTCGGCAAGCTGTTTTAGATTCCCGATGACGGTCTGAAAGCAGTCGGCATTTCCAGAAAGTAGGAACTGGTTGAAGTCTTCAAGCTTGCCGCGCTTGCGCTCATATCCCATCCAGCAGTTTTCAGTGGAATTCCATAAGCGCGGACGGTGAAGCAGGAAAAAGATTTCCTGATTTGGGGCCGCATGGCGCGCATTCAGCTCTAACAGTGCCTCGTGCGCCGCATTCAAAATCGCCCTATCTGATGAAAGCACTTCTGTCTGCGCATCGGCAAAGTCGGTCAGCAACACAAAGCGCAAATTGGGATCGCGATTGGCCAGGTAACGAAGTTCCAAGTTTTGCACGAGTTGTTGCGCGCATGCTGGATTTGTCAGCATCGTTGGAACAACCACAGCGGTGCGGTGTGCTGCCGGAATGCCTTTTGAAAAATCCAAGCGTGGCAGGGACCGCGGCGGCAACCAGTGCGTAATGCCCCAATTGGCCAGTCGAATAGCCGGGCGCGAAGCCACCAATAGCAGAGGTAGTGCTGCCAGGTAATTCCACCACGGCGTTTCCGCACTGAAAAAGCTGGCCATCCAACAGAGCGGCATGGCAAAAAGGAGGGCAAGCAGGCCAACGGCCGTGAGAAACGTGAAGAACGGCCATTTTGTCAATGTGCGACGCAGACACAGTTGAATTGGAGAACGAAATCGAACAAGCGCCTCTAGTTCGGAACGCCCTTCGGCGAGCAAAAAATATCCCACGCATTGCTCACGTCTACCCGGGCCCGTATTGCCGACACGCTCCTTTGCCAAGCCTAAAGCAAGGTTGGCAACAGCGAGCTCGTCCAACTGGCTGCGCTTGGAAAGCTCTTCCACCACGTGCCTGCAACGATCTCTGGTGTTAAAGTCGGATTGCCCATGCACGCCGCCGGGGTCCTGCAGCAGGACCTTTTCTGTTGCACTCGCCTTCTCGACGAAGGTGGGCCAATCTTCTGAATTGAGTATGCGCAGGCTGGAAATACTGTTGGAGATTGAGGCTTGGTTTGCGGCTTGGTCGTGGCTTTCGGCCTGCAGTGCCTGATCGATGCCCTGCCCGTGTTCCGCCAGTTGATGCTCGATCCAATTTAAGATTAAACCCAGTGAGGCGTGCTGCCCGCGCAATCTGGACGCCAGTTCGGCGACCATTGGAAGCTGTAGGCTGTGCACTTCGCGGGCAAAATCGGCGAGCGCTAAAATGAGTTCTTTGGGGTTATTGTTAGCGACCTGAACAAAACGCTCGGCCCAAAGCAATCCAAGGTCACGGGATTTTCTGCGCCACACGATTCTGCAGGTGACACGCCGCAGATTTTCGATCAAGGCCAGCCGAAGCATGATCGGAATGGCCCAGAGTTCACCGAGCTTTAAGGGGCGAATCTGTTGGTAGGCCTCGGTAAACTGAGTCAAGTTTTCCAAGTCCACGCGGCCGTCAGTGTGGGAAATCAATTCCAAAATCATGGCATAAACTAAAGGGTAGCCGCGTCCGGGGTCGAACCTCAGCTTCGGAAGTTCTTTGCTATAACTGGCAGGAAGCAAATCCCGCGCGATCTGAATTTGTTCTTCAATTATATAGTAATTGTCCAACAACCATTCAGCGGCGGGAGACAGCGGGCGGTCTTTGTTCACGGCTGAGGCGACAAATCGATGTCCTTCGCGAATGATTTGTTCGTTCTCTTTGAGTCGTGGTAGGAGCCGCTCGAGTGTGTGCCGCAGTTCAATTTCATGACTCTGCGCGATGAGCTGCGCATGGCTTCGCAACTGGGCGGGAGAGAAAATGGTGACATTAAGCGGCGGTTCATCCGAATTTTTATAATCGGCGCTGGCTTCTCGAAACCAGGTCTTTGCCCCGAATTTTCGATTTATGTACTCTTTGAGAGAGTTTTGATCGGCTTTCATTTCCATTTTTTTAACATCTTTCCAATGTTTTAGTTCATGTGTGAGTCCCGACTTTTGCCATAACAAGCGCAATTGTCGGGCCACAGACTTTTGGAATGGTTATTGATAATCATGCTGAGCTGCTGAGGCTCAATTTTGAGAGTCGATTTTTAGATGCGGATAGTCAACTGATGAGGCCTCAACGTGCGTGTCATTGTTGTCGGCCGAATAATCGAACTATTTTTCACATAGGTGTATGAAATTCGCTCGGCGTTTCCGAAATAGGAACACCTTTAGCTGGGCGCCGTATTTAATGGAGGCTTGGCCCAGACCTTGCGTTAGGGGCATCGGGTTAGGTGGAGCTGTGTCTGGAATTTCCCATTATGGCAGGTGATTTATGCATAAGACAACGACGAAGTATTCGCTTTCGATGCTTGTGGCGCTCTCAATTGCCGGGGTGTGGATTACTGCGTACGGTCAGGCATCTGAATCAAATATGGCTGTTCCCGCAGACTCCATTACGGCAGAGCCGGGACAGGCAACTAGAGATGGTTTGGCGGAAACGATCGCGGGATATTTGCGAGTCAAGGACGTTCGGGTGCCTGGCGAACAAACTATAAAAATGAGGGTCGAAGGATTTGCCGACGAATTAGCTGTGCAGGCGGTAATTCAAGATCACCCCGCGCCCCTGGTTGTCGTCATTCTGGGGCTATCAGCCAAAACGAAATCCGATTACAGCAAACAATGGCCCGCGTGGCTGGCCGAGGCTGGGTTTCACGTGCTCTATTTTGACTCCACGTTTGGGGATTCCTTTCAAAAAGTTGCGCGTCGAGGGGTGAGCGGGAATGTATTCTCAGAGGCCGAATCTGCGCGCGATGTGATCGCCGCATTTACGAATCGTTCAGAAATCCAGGGTCGAATTACGCGCATTGGCCTCGTGGGTTATAGCTATGGGGCGGTCGAGGCGCTGATTTTGGGCAAAATGAGCGCTGAAGGTAAGCTGCCCTTCGAGCTATCGGCAATTCAGGCGTATGAGCCGCCGCTCGATCTAAGAGCCACCGCGAACGTACTCGATCGCTGGTTTGAAGAAGACCGGCCGCGATACACTCTGATTGAATTGCAGCGCATGTTCAAAATTTCCTCGGGTGACGAGGAACGAGAGTTGGCCAAACTTTCTCCAAGTGCAATGCGAGCTGCGATTGCAGCGACGTTCAGAGAGGAATTAAGCAACGTTATTGTGGAAAATGACAAAATATACAAGCTGGGCCTATTACCCAAAACTGACGCGGTAGATGAAGAATACGTGCGCAAGGATGCCGCGGATCAATACGGCTTTATTCCCTATGCGGAAGGAATTGCCTTGCCGTTTTGGGCACAGCGCATGGGTTATGCGAACGCGGAACGTATGGTGAATGAAGCCACTGTTTTTGCATTGCTTCCTGCCCAACCGAACTTCTGCGAAGTGATTGAAGCGGCCAACGACCCGTTCAATACGCCGGACCAACTCGAGTTACTCCAGAGGCAGAATGCCGGCCAACGCTTGACTATTATTCCGCACGGCGGGCATTTGGGATACATGTCCGATTCGTGGACCAGGTCGAAACTGATTTCGCTTTTCGGTCAGCCTGACGCTCTAAAAAGCTCTGCGACAGGAATTGAGCGTGTATTTGCCAGGAAATAGAACCGGATAAACAGGCGCGGAACTGCCAAGGAGAACCGATGTATAAGCGACTTTCTAGACTCATTGCGATACTTGGGTGCATTTCGCTGGTTGGTTGTATGGAGCGGCCACACGGCTTGCCTTACGATTCGCAATCCAAAGCTTCGGCAGCCCCTGAAGCATTGAAATGTTCTCAGATGGGTCGTTCGCATGATGAAATTATTTTTGGGAGTAGGTTGCCTGTAACGTTGTTTAACCAGAATGTTAAGGAAAGGGAGCTGTCATGAACGAGCATACGCACACCATTGAAAACGCCACGAATAAATTGAAGGAAGGCGCGGGTGAACTCAAGGATGCAGTGGTCACTTCTGGAGCAGAAGCGCTGAAGAAATACCATAGTGAAGGTACGCAAATTATTAAAAATAACCCTTATACAAGTGTATTGGTGGCACTTGGTGTCGGCGCTTTGATCGGCATCTTGTGTGCCCGAAAAAGCTGAATGTGGCGCCGGC